>OBZZ01000665.1_pt1 | contig 14468 bp, 9 predicted proteins | sample 1501451 | NCBI WGS metagenome assembly OBZZ01 (sample SAMEA2580274, study PRJEB22360) | human gut metagenome | biome: human gut; feature: human-associated habitat; material: faeces | place: Denmark | collected 2008/2010
TCTACTGATATCGGTTATAAAAAGAAAAAGCGTCTAGCTAAATCAGGAAAAGACAAATCATCCTTTTTTATAATATATTCAAATATATATTCTGGTGATAAATTTGATTTTATATATTTCTCAGAAATATTATTAGTATCGTTAATTTTATTTATTACTAAATAAGCTAGTTGATCGAATTCTTTTATTGATACTTTGATAGATATTATACCATTAATCGCAGTAATTTCATTTTGAGAAAGGTTAACTTCTAAATTATAACTATTTACTTTATCTGTATCCGAATTTTCACAACTTGTAAGCCCCCATATAGAAAGGAGGCTTGCAAGTAATAATACATGTATTCGTATCATGATTTTTTATAATTTTGTAATATGTAATAGCGCTCCTCCATCCCTTGCCAGATTCAGTTCAATGATATCCTTCCTTGTAACTTTCCGCACCAGTCTGTCCAGATTGTTTGGATTCCGCTCCACATCCTCCGCATCGGTATAGATCGTTGCCTGGTAGTCCCCCTCACTAAGGAAGTCCAATTCCAATTTCAGATCCCTTTCCGTACCGTTGTTCAGCGAGCCCACCCACCAGTCCGAACCGCTCCTGCGGGCCACCGTGACATGCTCATTCATCCTTGCCAGCGGAACTCTTATCTCATCCCACGTTCCCGGCACGGTACGGAGCACCTCGAACCCCGGTTGACCTTCATAAGCCTTTGGCGTATCGCACAACGAGGTGAGATGGTTTTCCAAAACCACATACATGGCCAACATATGGCAGCGTGTGCTCATTACATGAGGATTTACATACTGTATCTTGAACTCCGAGCGCGGCAGTGCCCTGAACCCTCCCAGGTGATAGTCCGTCGCTCCCGCCAGCATCCTGGTGAAGGGTATCGCAATGTCATGGTCCGCATTCACCAGCGTGTCCCATTTGCATACTTCATAGTTGAGTGTCCCCTCCCGTGTGAATTCATTCGGATACGTCCTTACCAGTCCGGAAGGCTTGCTCGACCCATGGAACTGTATGAAGAGCCTGTGTCTTGCCGCACATTCCAGTATCTCTTCTTGGATGCGTATCATCTCTTGGTCATTACGGTCCATGAAGTCCACCATGAGTCCTTTTACTCCCCATCCCTCATAGAGCGCAAAGGCTTCTTCGAGTTTGTCGTACAACGGTCTCCAGTGTACCCACAGATGTATGCCAACCCCCTTGCTCCTTGCATATTCCACAATTCTCGGCATGTTCAGGCACGGTATCGGTTTTGTAACGTCCGCATTGGGTCCCGCCCATCCGAAATTGAAGTTGTCATCATAGTACCAAGGAGTCTCCGCATATCCGTAGATTCCATGTGCATCCAAGCCATTGCGTGCTGCAAAATCGATGTAGTACTTGTTTGTATCGAAGTTGTTTCCCGGAGAGAAGGTGCTGTCCGGCACGACATTCCCGTTCCACCATGTGAACGTGGTCCTGCAAGGCTTAATCCATGAAGTGTCTTCAATCCTGCAGGGCTCGTTCAGGCTTGTTAGTATATTCGTCTCCAGCAATCCTCCCACCCGGTCTGCAACGGAGATTACGCGCCACGGTGTGCGGTGCGGGAAACTGTCTGTCTCGACCTTTATCTTCTCCTGCCCGAGTTTTGGCGAGAGCTTTCCCACCAGTCCACCCTTCTCCTTCATCAGGTACATTCCCGCATAGTCCCGTATGGCCGCTTCGGTTATGGCCACTGCCACCCCGTTGTCGAACTCGAATGTGGCGGGCATCTCTATCAGCCTTTTCCTTGCCACCTTGTCATATCTTACATGACTGTATACCCCTTCGTGTGTATTCACATACCCGGGCAGGTACATGAGCAACGCCATCGGGTTTCCTTGCAAGTTGAACTGTGTCCTTTCATCATACATCACGTATGAATCCCATGCTTTCTGTTCCGGAAATTCATATCTGAATGCTATCCCGTCATCGAATGCTCTTACAATTAGGTTCACTGTTCTCTCCTTCCCATTCCTTTCCACCAGGGGCACTGTCATCTCGTTGCAGTAGTTCCTCGCTCTGCGGACCTTCCCCACTACCAGCTCGTAGGCCTCGTCTATTTTCCTCCTTTGTACCTTTCCCGCCTTGAGCCCTGCCCCGAACTCCCCGCTGTCGAACTCGAATCCCAGCCTTGAGTCCTCCAGCAGCTGCTGTTTCCCGTATTTCACGCTGTAGGCCACTTTCTCAGGTGCTATGTCCAACACAAGCTTCAGCTTCCCGTCGGGAGATGCCACAGAGAACTTCTGCTGGGCTGAAGCGGTACCAAGGCAGAATAGGAGGGCACATATAATAAAAAGTTTTCTCATTTTTATAATAATATATTTAGTTAGAAAATACAAGCGGAATTTACATTTTTCAAATTCCGCTTGAAATATGATAGTATTATTTAGGGTTTTGTACTAAATTAGAATTACGTTGTAGCTGATCAAATGGTATTAGCATGAGATTACGTTTTGTATCATTAGTAGGCTGGTGTTCCCACCAAGTACCTTTTGTGAAATTATTATCAAAACGAATAAGTTGACTTCGACGTAAGCCTTCTAATGCAAATTCTACACCAAGTTCTTGAAGAAAACGACCATATTTTACTGGAACTCCATTACAAATTGTGGTAGCTTCTAATTCTGAACCGGTTAATTCATTGGTTGTATCGAAGTTTCTTCTACGTACTTCATTTACTAATTCGGCAGCTTCTTGTGAGCTACCTCCTGTACGGAGTATACATTCAGCTTTCATCATTAATACTTCGGCATATCTCATAATGACATAATCATTATCAGGAGTACCTGTTGCACCTATTTTGATTTCATATTTGCCAAAACGATACCCTTGATACATGGTAGCATCTCCACTAATATTAGTAACATCTTTGGTATAACTGAGCAGCATTTGTGGGTCTCCGCACCAACCATTTGTCCATAATGGAGTACCATCAAGTGCATATTGTTGTCCCATGCGCCATGTTTTTTCTAAACGCTTATCACCTTCTATATAGTTATCAAAGAAAGTAGGAACTCCGACGCACCCACCATCAAGCCAAGTGGCTTGGAGGTTGAAAGTTTGCATTTGAGAATAGTGTAAAGTTTTGCGTGCCCACATATAAATTTGACCACCTGATTTGGTTTCATCGAATGGAATTACAAACATTGTTTCATTACTCAATTCGTTATTTGTAGAAAATGGGAGTGAATAATCTCCGTCTAGTCTATATTTATTAGTAGCAATAATTTCATTGCATAAATTTTCACATTCATTATACATGGGAGTTCCTATCCATGCTTCAGCATTCAAATATAGACGTGCCAAAAGCATTTTTGCGTTCCATTTATTAAAACGTCCATAGGTGTTTAAGACATCTTCACTTAAGTTATTGATATTATTTTTTAATTCCGACTCAACGAATTCAAAAACTTTAGACCGTGGCTCTGTTGCTGGTAAATAACCATCAGGAACATCAAATCGATCAATAATGGGAACATTACCAAAAGCTTCTAGTAGTAAGTAATAATAAAATGCGCGAGCTACTTTTAATTCTGCAATATAATTTTCTTTACCATTCATTTCTATTGTTGAATTTTCAAATTGGTAAAGAACTCTATTAGCACTTGAGACACCTGAATATAATGCATTCCATATATTGTTTAGATGTGCATCTTCTTCCATCCAAGAATGTTGGTGTAAGCGAATATAAATACCTCCATCATACCATAAGCCATGATTTTTAACTGGAGTAACACAAACATCGGTAGTTTCTTCTAAATCCCACCAGTTTGAATGTTCTGTTAAGGTACGCATACTGGAATATATGGGAACCATGGCTGCCAAGAATTCAGATTCAGTTTTATAAAAGTCTTTTTCAGGGATGCTACTAAAAATTTCTTCATCCAAATTGGTACAAGAACTGAATAAAGAGATAACAGCTAAAAATGCACCAGTAATATATTGTTTTTTGAACATTGCTGTAATTTTTTAAGGTTAAAATAAAAGATTTAAGCCAACAGTGAACTGACGTGTAGTGGGATATAACTCGCCTGCACCAGATCCTTCAACACCAGGAGCAAGTCCTTTAATACTAACTTCTGGATCTAGTCCTTTATAACCAGTCATTGTGAGTAAATTATTGCCTGCTACATATAGACGAAGACGTTGAATGACTTTTTGTTTTTTAAGATTAAATGTATAGCCAACACTTATATTATCCAATTTTACATAATCACCATCTTCTACATAATAACTTTGCATAGCAGGAGCACCTTTTACATATGAATTACTACCAAATGGTTTTTCCAATACTGAGCGAGGTAGATTGCCTTCTCCAATACGTGAGGTTGTTTCCCAATGCATACGTTGGCGGTTCAAGACTTGAAAATTGAATGCACCGCGGAACATAACAGATACGTCGAAACCTTTATAGCTTAATGCTAAATTTAGACTTCCATAAGTTGTTGGAATACCATTACCAATAACTTTTTTGTCGCCATCATCAGCATCAGTCAATAATTTGGGTTGACCATCAGCACCATATACCATCCATAAACCATCAGATGTAAGACTATGAGTCTGGAAACCATGGAAATTACCAACGGGATCACCTTCTCTTACTATGTGAGTATGGGTTTGAATTGGTGAACCGGTAGCTCCTTCATACCAATAATCTTTTTGATAAAGTCCATTTGATAAAGAAATGATTTTATTTTTGTTATAGGAAAATGTTCCTGTAATGTCAAAACGTAAATCGCGTGTTTTAATAGGAGTACCACTTAATAACAATTCGATGCCTTGATTTCTAATTTTTCCAACATTTGCCATCATACTTGATACAATGTAAGGTGGAGTTGGTACTTCATAGGTAGAAAGTAGATCTGAAGTTTCACGGTGATAAATATCAATAGAACCAGAAAGTCTATTTTTTAGGAATGAAAAATCAAGTCCCAAATTTAACTCACTCTTCGTTTCCCATTTTAAATCGGGATTAGGATTTTGGTATGGACCTGCACCTTGTGTCCATTTTCCATTAATATATGCATATCCACCATAATTTAACAAATACATGGATAGTAAATTAGATGTGACTTCATTACCTGTAACGCCATAACCTATGCGAACTTTTAAGTCATCTAACCATTGGATATCTTGCATAAAATTCTCTTTGCTAATGCGCCATCCTGCTGATATAGCAGGAAACCAACCCCATTTATGGTTATCTCCAAAGCGTGATGAACCTTCACGGCGTAAACTGGCCATAAACATATACTTTTCATTGTAATTATAAGTCAATCGACCAAAAAATGAAATTAGTTTATGAGTATTTCTATAACTGGTCATAGCTGCCTTATTATCCTTCATATCATTCATAGAACCAATATTCCAAGGTCCAAACATATCTGTTGGAAAATCTTTTGCCCATTGATATATACCTTTAGCATCATCATCTTGGTAACTATAACCTATCATGGCACCTAGATTGTGTAAACCTAATGATTTGGTATAATCACCTACCAATTCTAAATTCTTTTGCATTGTATTATCAGCCCAATTCCAAACATTACCATAATCTCCGTTTACCACAGTAGTCATATGTTTAAATGTATTGCTTTTATTCTCCATGCGATCAAAACGTTGCATAGCTCCCATCACACTTAGATTAAGACCTTCAATTGGTGATAAAGTTATTTTCCCGCTCATCATTAATTGATTGTATCCTTCTACATCATATTCTTCATTAATCATGGCAACCGGATTATAAGGTTTAAGATTTACTTTATATTCCGTATAATTTCCATTTTCATCATAGATAGGGCGGGTAGGATTTTCTAATAAAGCATTTAAATAGGCTGCATACCATGCACGTTGTTGGGTGACATAACTATCATTGATATTGAATTGAAAGCGTAATTTATTATTGAACATATTATGATTTAGACCTATTTTAGCTGTAATAGATTCACGATCTGTATGACGAATGACACCTTCACGTTTGCGATAATCTATGGAAGCTACGTAATTGGATTCAGCGCTACCACCTTTCAAAGAAAGAAAATGATTGTGGCTGATAGCTGTACGACTAATAGCGTCCACCCAATCAGTGGTAGTTCCCTCATCTTGAATACCTGGAAAATCAGGATCATCTGTTAATCTACGATAATCATTGGCTGTTAACATATCAGCATGTTTTGCAAATGTTTCAAATGAGATAGATCCATTATACTCCATGGAAAGTTTAGTCGCTTTAGCACGATTGGTAGTAATTACAATGACACCATTTGTACCACGAGTACCATAAATAGCAGCTGCAGAACCATCTTTTAGCACATCTATAGATTCTATGTCTTCACTTGAAATAGCTGTTAAACTACCACCTGGAATTCCGTCAATAACGATCAATGGACTAGTATTACCAGATAATGAATTAACACCTCGAATAGTCATTTCGAGTCCTAATACAGGATCACCAGTATAATTTGAAAGTTGAAGACCTGCTACTTTTCCTTGAAGGAGTTGTTCGGGACTTTTTACCATCCCGGCAAGAAAATCGTCTTTTTTTACTGATGTAATAGCACTGGTTACTTCACCTTTTTTCATGGAACCATAACCTACCACTACCACATCATCAAGCTGAAATACATCTTCTTCAAGAATGATGTTTAAAAAAGTAGTTTTATCGTTAGTTGGAATGGTGCGAGTAATGTATCCAATATAACTTACTGTTAATGTACTGCCAGGTCTTAATTTTATCTCAAATATTCCGTCAATATTTGTTGAAACTCCATTACTGGTGCCAGTTTCCAATATTGTAACTCCTGGTAATGTGTTGCCTTTTGCATCTTTTACGACACCTTGGAAGTTTTTGGTTTGTGCAATAGCTAATTGACATATGCATAACATATATAATATTGTCATTAGTCGAATTGTATTGGACAAAGTCCTTTTTTGATAAAAATTTAGCATAGATTCAAAGTGATAAAATGTTTAGATAAATAATTATATATTTCTCAGAGTATTTTAAAAAGGTCGTACAATTTCTAGATCGTCTACTGAAGGTAATGTTGGAAATTTAGCATGTGGTTCAGTTTGATACCAAAATACAACAGAAGAAATGTCTGATTTCTGATCGAGATATCGGCCGTCGTTACGCCATCCAAGATCTTGAATTGTAACTTTTAAATCCTTTTCAAAACGGATTGGATCAAGTATGTGCCAACGATACATGCCAAAACGTTGTTGTGAACGATAAACTCCATCTGGGCGAATAATCTGATGTAATCCTGCATAAGGAGTAGTGAATTCTTCATATTGATGCGTCGTTTTATTTTCAAAGTTGTAAGATCCGCAAAAGTAATCTTCTGTACCAGTACCGCAGATTGTCGGAAATTTCTTATCACCATCCATGAAGAATTTAATTTCACCTTCACCCCACCAACCGTTATTATTCACTTGCCAAGCAATATATGTACCAACGTATTGTCCTTTACCTTTAATACCATCAACCAATACATGGTCAGAATTTATATTAGGATTTGAGCGACGGAATTGTGCATGAAAATAAGCTGCATCCTCAGGAACTTCTGTTAAAGTGTAGTTTATTTGGTAATAAACTCTCATTTCATTATTGGGGTCAATGTTTTCCATTGTAATTTTACATTTTTTGCGGAAAGGCATTTGCCAATAACAATTGAACGCACTACCAGGGTTTACACAAACTGCTAATGAACTTAATGGAGAATATAGTCCCCAACCACTGCAGAAAAAATCACCTATAGGGCACTCTACAGAAGGTTCTTTTTCATCATCCCAATAAAAGCGAATAATTGTTTTTCTCCATTCACCTGTTGGTGTCATCCAAATTTGTTGTATAGAACCAGGGCCTTCGATTTCTGCTAAAGTAAAAGTTTCGTTAGGGCCAATGTTTACATAAGGATTGACTTTCCAGCCTTGCCCTAAAGTTTTAGCTGCATGATGTGCATTAGCTTGATTTATTTTTTCTTTATCTGTAATTGGATCAGCCATACCACCTTTACCTTTCTCACCTGTAAAGTTTTCAGGGCTGATGGAACGTGTCTTGGCATTGGATAAGCGATATAAATTACCCATATTCATGTCAAGTCCATTAAAATTTTGAGCGTAAATGCTTATAGTTGCCATACATAAGGCTGCTAAGATAAAAAATTTGATTTTCATGGTTTAAATAAATTAATTGGTTTATATACTTAGTTAATGGTTTCAGCAAGTTTTGCCAGTTCAAGATATTTCTTGTATAGTTTTTCGTAGATGAGGGCTCTTTTCTCATCCGGCCGGTATTCAGCCTCGATGTCCGACCCCATATGCCTTGTCGCCTCATTGATATCCTTGTACACCCCTGCGGCAACTGCCGCGAACATTGCCGCTCCCAAGGCACAGGTCTGTTCCGAGCGGACCACACGGATGGGCATGTCCAGCACGTCCGCCAGCGTCTGCATCACGAAGGGCGCCTTCTTGCTGATACCTCCGATGGCATTGACCGAATCAATGCGCAGCCCCTGGCCCTTCATATGCTCCACAATACGGCGGGAACCGAAGGCGGTGGCTTCCACCAGCGCACGGAATATTTCCGGGGCGCTGGTACCCAGCGTGAGTCCCGCAACGGCACCCTTCACGTTCTGGTCCGCATCGGGGGTACGGCGGCCGTTCATCCAGTCCAGGGCGACAACACCATCCTCGGAGGGTTCCATGTCCTGGACCTCACGGGTGAGTTCCACCAGCATGCCGTCCAGAACTTTCTGCCTGGCCTCCCCTCCGGGGATATCTTTCAGTGTCCATGCCAGCATCTTCCTGAACCAGGCGTAGATGTCTCCGAAAGCCGACTGTCCGGCTTCGAAACCGATGAATCCCGGAAGCACCGAACCGTCCACCTGGCCGCAGATTCCCTTGATACAGCGTCCGCCTACCTCGTCTTTGCCGGCAACCATGATGTCGCAGGTGGATGTTCCCATGATACGTGTCAGTATCCCCGGGGCGACGGATGCGCCTACGGCTCCCATATGGGCGTCCAGCGCCCCCACGGCCACGGCGATTCCTCGGGGAAGTCCAAGCCTGTCTGCCCACTCGGGTGTCAGTTCCCCTGCCTTGGTGTCGCTGGTGTGGGTTTCTGTGAACAGATGGGGGAGCATTTCCTTCAAGGCCGGATTAAGTTCTTCGAGAACTTCGCCGGAAGGAAGACCCCAACAATAGTTAAGAAGTATCTCTTAAGTTGACTTTAAAAGATTGTTTTGAGATTTTATACTATGACAAGTTGTATATATATATAAAATGAGAACAGTAGAAATAGAGTATCTATTTTCTGCTGCTCTCATTAGAGTAATAAGCTATTTAGTAAGTTTTGTAATTTATCCTTTTCTTATTTTTATCCACCTTTTATCCTTTTCTGTTCTATAAATTAAGAACAAAAGAGGGGATAAATAAGGAGGAAAAGAAGTTCTACCCAAAAAGTAGTCCGTTCTTATTTCATAATGTGGTTTATTAATTCTTCCGGTGAAAGAGGTGTGATACCAAAAATATAGCTTTGACCAGACTGAAATGGTTCAGTCAGTTCAAAGTTCTCATAAGCGATACCACCAGGTATCGGAGATTTACTTGCCCAATAAGTATAACGACCATTCACAACTCCTTCTAACTCATTACTTGGATTGGAACAATACCAATATTGCGTTGCTTTTTTACCAGTATATTTCCAATGTGTATGTGTATCTTCAGCATATACAGCTTTTGTAGGGTCTTTCTCATCAGGTGACGCTATAAACCATACACCTCCATTTTTATCTTTTATCATTTCTGCCACTGGAGTATGGTTATGTTCTGTGAAATTAGAATCTTTATAGCTCGGCCATAATTGGCCGGCTTCTTTCGTTTTACCATCTGCGAGATGTAATGTCCTAAGTCTTGCTTTGTTTCCCATAGTAGCTGTGAGTATAAAACGATTTAGCTCATCTGATTCTTCCGTGGTATACGTAGTTAATTCAAACTCATAAGGCTTTCCTTCTGTGAATTTAGTCCGGACATAAATATCCGCACCATTATCAAAAGTTTCACAAAAGAAATACACAGTAAGTGTTTCAACTCCATTTTCCTTTGCTATTACTCCGTGAGCTGGATAATATTGATTTGGGAATGAGGGAGCTTCAGGAGTATTCCCACTCCAAAAACGTTTTCCACGAACATTATCAAGTTGACTCCATTCCAATTCTGAGAGCCCCCTATTATTTTTTGCTTTATCAATTGGTTCAAAAGCAATGAAATTGGTAACAACAAATTCATCATGTTCTAAATAAGGTGTATAGATACGAATTAGCCCACGTGGACCTCCTAATGGAGCAATTCCTATTCGGATACCATTTGCAAATCCCCAAATGGGTTGTGCTTTTGTATTTTGAGCAGGTTGTAACCATATTCCATTTTTTTCCGGAGTTGCTAAAGTTTCCGGAGCTATTTGTAGGTTAGTCTGTCCATAAAGGTAGTGTATTCTGCATGCAAAGAATAAAAGTGTAAATAGAATCTTGGTTTTCATGATTTTAAAAGTTTAAAATTAATTTTTATGTGTCGTTTATGGTAGTTCATATCGTTTTTAGCATGATTTGATACTGCAAATATAAAAACGTTATAACGAATTAGCAAAATAATTTGCAGATTTAATTTTTATGTTTATATTTGCATCGTGAGAATACGATAAGTGCTACTGATTCAAGAGGTAACCTAAAAGTATAATACTATTATATAGCAAAAACGTTACACAAATATATGTCGTCACTAAAAAAAATATCGCTGAAGGATATTGCTGAAGCTGCAGGCGTTTCAACAGCATTGGTTTCGTTCGTTTTGAATGGGAAAAAGAAAGAGTATCGCGTGGGAGAAGAAACTGCCCAACGCATATTGAAAATTGCCAATGAAATGAACTACCAGCCTAATCTTGCGGCCAAAAGTCTTCGTAGTGGCAAAACAAAAACAATAGGATTAGTGGTTTCTGATATTTCCAACCCATTTTTTTCTCAATTAGCGCGTGTATTGGAAGATGAGGCAACCAAACGGGGATATACCGTACTTTTTGGAAGTTCAGATGAGGATAAGGATAAGATGACCCGTGTTGTTAGTAACCTTATTAATAAAGGGGTAGATGGACTCATCATTGTTCCTTGTGACAATTCTGAGAAATCCATCGCTTCACTTGTGAACAATAATATCCCTATTGTTTTGTTCGACCGCTATTTTCCGGAAATCAATGTCAGCTATGTGGCGTTGAATAACTTCAATGCTTCCTATATATCAACCAAACATCTTTTGAATGCAGGCTATAACGCTCCTTGTATGGTGGCTTATGATGTCAACCTTATCCATATGAAAGAGCGTATCCGTGGTTATAAAAAGGCTATGGATGAAGCCGGTAAGAGAAACTTGGCTAACGTGGTCTTTTTGAGGCAGGATGCTCCCAGAAAGTCCGCAGACCGTTTGTTGCCTAAAATGATTGATGGCGGTGTAGACGCTTTTCTTTTTGCCACCAACATGATTTCATTGGCTTGTTTATATACAATAAAGGACATGGGAGAGGGAATTATTGGTAAAATAGGTTTAGTGGGTTTTGACGGTAATCCGGTATTTGACTTTTTTGATGCCCCTATATCCTATATTCAGCAGCCTATAGATGTTTTAGTACAGAAAGCACTTGAAATACTGATAGATATCATTATTAACGGTAATACAGTGCAGTCTGTGCTTGCCGAGGGAGAATTTATTGAAATGGCTCCTTAGGAGAGCTGTTTTTTTTACATGATAGCTTAATCGATTTAGTTAATTTTTATATTAATCTCAATAAAATCAGTTGAACCATGAGAAATTCAAGATTAATCGGTGGAAAGCCGAAAATTGGTATCAGACCTATTATTGACGGTCGTCGTGGAGGTATCCGTGAGTCATTGGAGGATATGACTATGGCCATGGCCCATAAAGTGGCCGAGCTTTATTCTTCTGTCTTACGTCATAGTGACGGCACTTCCGTAGAGTGCGTCATTGCAGATACAACTATTGGTGGAGTCGCTGAAGCTGCCATGGCGGCTGAAAAATTCCGTAATAGTGGAGTCGGTGTTGTACTTTCTGTAACTCCTTGCTGGTGTTATGGATTCGAAACTATTGATATGGACGGAGAAATGCCAAAAGCCATCTGGGGCTTTAATGGTACAGAACGTCCGGGTGCGGTTTACCTGGCTTCAGCATTGGCAAGCCATACACAGAAGGGATTGCCTACTTTTGGCATTTACGGACGTGATGTACAGGAGGTGACCAATATGGAGATACCGGAAGATGTACAGGAAAAATTGTTGCGTTTTGCCCGTGCAGGTATAGCTGTGGCTACAATGAAGGGGAAATCCTATCTTTCAATCGGCAGTGTATCCATGGGCATTGCAGGCTCTATTCCCAATCCTGATTTCTTCCAAGAGTATTTGGGCATGCGTAATGAGTATGTGGATGCCAGTGAGATAGAACGTCGTGTCCAGTTGGGCATTTATGACCATGAAGAGTTCGCACGTGCCATGGCATGGACAGAAAAGTATTGCAAGAGTAATGAAGGGACAGACTTTAATCCGGAACATCTGGTATATTCCCGTGAAGAGAAAGATGCCCGTTGGGAATACGTGGTAAAAATGACTCTTATTTTCCGTGATATGATGATTGGCAATCCCAAATTGGCTGAAATGGGGTTCAAGGAAGAGTCAATGGGACACAATGCGATTGCTGCGGGTTTCCAGGGACAGCGCCAGTGGACGGATTATAAGCCTGACGGTGATTTTTCAGAAGCTATACTGAATACTTCTTTCGATTGGAACGGTATCCGTGAAGCATTTACTTTCGCTACGGAAAATGATACGTTGAATTGTACTTCAATGCTCTTCAATCATCTATTGACCAATACTGCACAGATATTTGCGGATGTGCGTACTTATTGGAGTCCGAATGCCATAGAACGGGTAACGGGTAAGAAATTGGAAGGTAAGGCGGCAAACGGTTTCATTCACCTGATCAACTCCGGCTCTTGTACGCTTGATGGAACAGGCTGTCAGACACGTGACAATAAACCGGTAATGAAGCCTTTCTGGGAAATTACGGAAGAGGAAGTGGAAGCTTGTCTTTCTGTAACCAAGTGGCATCCGGCCAGTCGCGAATATATGCGTGGCGGTGGTTATTCTTCCCAGTTCCTGACTCGTGGTGAAATGCCGGTAACAATGTGCCGTTTGAATCTCGTAAAAGGTCAAGGTCCGGTATTGCAGATTGCCGAAGGCTGGACAGTAAATTTGGATAAGGATGTTTTCAAGGCTATCAATGAACGTACTGACCGTACATGGCCTTCCACTTTCTTCGCTCCACGTCTGACAGGTAAGGGGTATTTCCGTGATGTATATACTGTTATGAATAACTGGGGGGCTAATCATGGCGCTATCAGTTATGGTCATATCGGTGCTGACTTGATTACTCTGGCTTCCATGCTTCGTATCCCGGTATGCATGCACAATGTTTCTGAGGAAAATATTTTCCGTCCCAGTGCATGGACCGCTTTTGGCGAGGATATGGAAGGCAGTGACTATAGAGCTTGCAAGAATTATGGACCTCTCTATAAATAAAGGAAACAGGCGTTATGTTGAAATCAACCAAACTGAAAAACACTCTGCTGGTAGGTGCAACTGCAATACTTGTATCATGCGGCGGACAAAAAGAAATCAAGATGGGAAGTTATGCTTATGATGCCCAGTTCTTAAAGGACCACGGCATTGAATATACTGAATTGGTATCTGCTGATGGGAATTCTAAAGTGATGGTTATTCCTGCATGGCAAGGCCGTGTAATGACTACTTCTGCTTCCGGCGATGAAGGTGATAGTTACGGCTGGATTAATTATCGTTTCATAAATGAAGGCAAAGTCAGTTCTCAATTTAATCCGGTAGGAGGTGAGGAACGCTTCTGGCTTGGTCCGGAAGGTGGTCCGTTCTCACTTTATTTTAAGGAAGGACAAGAGCAGGTTTATGATAATTGGATAGTTCCTCCGGTACTTGATACTGAAGCTTTTGACATAAAGTCGCAAGACAACAGTAGTATCCGTTTTGTGAAAGATACTCGTTTGACAAATGCTTCCGGTACTACTTTTGATATGAATATTGACCGTACTGTATCGTTGATGGATGCTGGTGAAGTGGCTGCCGATTTTAATATCCAGCTTACAAATGATATGAAAATTGTAGCTTACAAGAGTGAGAATAAGATTACCAATACAGGTGACAAGGCATGGACAAAAGAGGGTGGTCTTGTATCTGTGTGGATGCTCGGCTGTTTTAATCCTACACCGACCACTACTGTATTCATTCCTTATAAGTGGAAAATCCAGTGTAAGCTGCCCCCTAAAACCAAGCGATTCTGCCCCCTTAAAA
>OBZZ01000670.1_pt1 | contig 14400 bp, 10 predicted proteins | sample 1501451 | NCBI WGS metagenome assembly OBZZ01 (sample SAMEA2580274, study PRJEB22360) | human gut metagenome | biome: human gut; feature: human-associated habitat; material: faeces | place: Denmark | collected 2008/2010
TTTCATATGTACTTTGGGAAAATTTTTTAAATTTGGATTTTATAACGTATGTATGCCAATCGATGATGGTGAACTGAATTCATAATTAGTAATATTGCCAGCATATTAAGCACAGCGCAGCCAGTTTAAATTTTGAAAGTTAACCTAGATGAAGCAAAATATTGAGGGGTAATTCAACAACCACTAATTTAAGACATTCTTTTGGAGGATGAACATTTAAATGAGATTAAAACGTTATATTCTAAATTTAGGAATTCCTATATCCATTATCTTGTTAATATCAATTGGTATTGCAAGCGTACAAATAACGCATCATGGGTTAATATTGGGGGATGATTTTTCATTTCACTTCAATCGTTTCTATGAAACATACAAGCAAATAACTACACATCATATCAATCTGTTTCAGTCTCTCTTTAGCTTTAGTCAATCAGGTAGAATTGTTAATGCAGTATACGGGCTGGGATTTTCTTATTTTGCTGGCGGACTGCTTGCATTAGTACACAACTGGTTTAGGTTTCAAGTACTATTGTCATTCCTTTGTGAATTTACTGCGGGCATTACTATGTTTGCCTTACTAAAAAAAATCAACATAAAAAACTGGCTAGCTGTTTGTGGAGCTGGCTTGTACATGAGTTCTAGCGTTGTTAGTACTTGGGGTTTAAATCAAGCAATGACAGGTTGGGGAGCTGCTCTTCTTCCGTTACTGTTTACTGAAGCAATAGCCGTCACCCAAGACCGTAAAGCACGTTTTTCGCCAATTGTGCTTGCTGTTGGAATGAGTCTTTTGATCGGGACACACTTATTTTCAACAATGCTAGGATTTTTAGGTATTATTCCTTTCTTTTTAGTGGCTCTAATCCGAACAAATACCAAGCGAAAACTGTTAACTAAGATTGGGATAAGTATTATAATCACCATGTTCTTGTCCATAGCAAGCTTGCTTACCTTTATTGATGTAAATTTAAGTAATCAATTAATTAAGCCGTGGAAAAACACTAACATGTTGGCATCAGCTGTTAAATTCACAATGGGTAATAATAGTTATTTTGAACTTGGGCTTGTGTTAACCATTCTCTTCCTCGCACAAATTAGTTACGTTACTCTATCTTGGAGTCAGCGGACAATTCAAGAGAGAATTATAACGTCTGTTGGCGGAATTTTCTTGCTTCTATCATCGACATTAGTACCTTGGAACTTTCTTGCAACCCATTCATCAATTATTGCAGGAATTCAATTTCCCGCGCGCTTTCAAGTTGTAGCTTGTATTCTTCTCTTAGCAGGAAGTGCGTTAACAGCTCAAAATTTAACAATACGAAATCCTCAATTTCAATATTTCCCATTAATTTCTTTTTTCATTATGTTTATGTTAATCTTTTTTGGGACCGTAGACAAAATGGCCACAAGTGCAAATTACTGGCAATCATCGACGCCGACAGCTGCAGGAAATAATCTTATTTCACCGGCGGGTATATCAGCTGATCGAATTCGAGCAATATTTTCCAATTCAAACTTGGGAATTGCGATGAATACAGTTTTAAAATGGACACCAGATTATCTTCCTTTAAAAGTTCAACAAAGCCACAACCAAATTAACACTTATGATTTATATGGAAGGCAAATACTTAATAATCCAATCAAAGTCACACATCAAGTAACCCGTGACAACAAACTAATGCTGTCATGGGTATCAGACTCTTCAACTACTGTGACATTACCAGTAGTCGTATATTCACACTCTATTGTTCAGGTTAATAATAAAGCACTGCGCCCGAGCCAAATTTCAGTTTCTGATATTGGAGCCTTAATGGTTCACCAATTGCATGGCAAAAACCAAGTTGTGATTGGTTATAAAGAAAATAACTTGTTTACTAAGGCATTTCTGATTCAATTAATTAGCTGGGTATTTCTCATCATCTTTGTAGGCATTAAGAAAATAAACATCAAACATAGGTTGCAATAATAAAGTTACCACCTTGAGGTAAACGGAAGCGGCCTAAAGTCGTTGTCATATTTTGGATGGTGTAGCGTTACACTAGCTATATCTTGGGGAGCTTGACTAACATCATAATGCTCATGAGGTTTATCCTTCTCTCTAGATGGTGTGTTAACAAATACCGTCTAGAGAGAAAGGACAAACCTTTTTCATTTTTGGGGGAGTGGTCACTTTAATTATCCAATCTCGAACTCAAATGCCATTTCAGCAACCGTGTCTTCACTGTAGGTGTTATAATGACACGTATAAGAAATTGGAATAAGAAAGATCCGCAATTGTATTTGGATCAATCGTATTGAGCGGATATTTTGCCTTTCTGCTACATTGGGAGGTGAACCCAAGATATGTGATCGGAATATTTCCGACTCGATTAGTCATGATCGGGAAATCTTTAGGGCAGCCGGCATCCTCTGAGCCAATTATTGAAAGAGAGAGCAGTCTTGAAGAATACAAACACATACAACGAAGGATTTGATTTAGCAAGAGGAAGCATCAACGAATGAGGGCAAAAGCTTTAAGCTTCAACCAGATGATAAAGGCTTTGTGGGATCCGTCCTTGTCATTAAAAATGGTCAGATCATCTTAAATAAGGGGTTTGGTTATGTTGATGCTAATCAAGGCAGAAAGCACGGTCAACAAACACTATTTCAAATTGGTTCAATTCAGAAGGGACTGACCGCTGCCCTGCTGATGAAGTTGGCTGAACATGGAAAATTAAAGATATCAATTTCCGTTGGGAAATATCTCTCTGGTATTCGTACAAAGATAAAACTATTTGACTAGCCTTTTCGGCTTTAAATCTACGATCCAGTATAAAGAAAATTGAAGGAGCTTTCATGCGAAATTCTAAAATCTTCATACAGCGTTTTTTTAGTGGCATTGTTATTTTTTGCTTTGCGTGGATTATCGTCACTTTCCTAGTCATACCAAGGATGGGTGCAATTTATTCACTATTTCGGATGAATCATTCACTATTTCACGTCATAATCCTTGATTTTATTGCCGCTTTAATAGCACTAATGGCGCTCTTTAGCGTTCGTCAGTTTACAAGGCTTGTCAAGAATAAGAAAGATTTGTCGGATAAAACTGCATGGGTGCTGCTGCTTTTAGAAATGATTCTTTACAGCGGGGGCATACTAATTTTTTTGAAATACATTGGGTACTATAAAACAGTAGATGATGCGCAAGTTGTTTATAACTGGGTTACACACTATACGGTTATAGATCCATGGACGCACCCTTCTTGGCTAATGCACTATTTATACGCGAATCCTCAAAACTTGTTTTTGGCTCTTACCTATAAGATGGTTAACCTTTTTCTAGGAAATGGTTTTGCGGGAGTAGTCATAACATTTCTTGCCATCTATGTATTATCAATCGTTCTTTTGTTTTGCACAATGCGTGCTCTGAAACTTGACAACTGGATTTCCTTGATAATAATTCAACTGCTTCTAATTTCAATTCAAGTAACATTTCATGCGGCTATTGCTTACACGGATATTTTGGCTTTCTTTTTTACCTCCCTGACCGTTTATTGCTTTGCGCGCTACTTATTGACTCATGGAAAACTCCAATTTTTTTGGCTTGGTCTAATCAGTTTATCTTCGTTTTTCGCATTTCTCAGCAAGGGAACGAGTTTAGTATTAATCATCGCACTTTCGATATTCATTTTTGTGTATAATCAGCGTATTAAAAAGTTGACAGGATTTATTCCAATACTTGTATTATTATTAGGAAACTTTGGATGGACTCAAGCAATCAATTATTCAGGCGTCTATGTTGATACAAATTATGGGCAACCCAATACGCATTATGTCATGATGGGATTAAGCAATACGCCAATCCCTGATAACCTTAGCGCTCGAGAGGCTGCAAATTGGTCTGTTGGTACATATGCAGCAAAAGATCAGGATTATTCCTGGAATCTTTTTTATAATTGTCACCTTTCAAAAGCAGCAATTACTCAAAAACAAATTGCAGTTTATAAGCAGCGGTTGTTAGCTATGACCCCAGTCCAATTATGCGACGCCTTGAACAATAAAGTCTCAGTAGCTTGGGGATCAGGTGATCTCAAAACATCATTTAGTCTGATAAGAGGAACACATAATCAAGAACGAACCAACAAGATATTTTCAGAGGGTGTTAGTGGTTTAGTGATATACCTTATAATGACAGTCAGTCAGCTCATACTTTATCTTGGTGTTATAATGGCGCTTATAAAGAGTTGGAATAAGAAAGAGCCGGTATTGTTATTTGGTTCGATCTTTCTGAGTGGATATTTTGCATTCCTGTTACTTTGGGAGGTGAACCCCAGATATGCAATCGGAATATTCCCGATTGCCTTAATAATGATCGGAAAATCTTTAGGGCAGCAGACATCCTCTAAGCCAATGATTGAAAAGGAGAGCAGTCTTGAAGAATAAAAATGCATACAACGAAGGTTTTGATCTAGTTAAAAGCATTATGGCCCTTTTTGTTATTGCAATTCACACACTCTTGTTGAGTAGTAGCACAAAAATTGGATTAATGCTATTACCTTTGGTCCGAACGGCGGTACCGGTTTTCTTCTTGTTTAGCGGTTACTTCTTCTTTAAAAAAATGGACAAAATACCAGCAACAGAGCAGCTACCATTTTTGAAGCGGAATATCATAAGATATTTACAACTTTATGGTATTTGGTTTGTTATTACGTTTCCGGTTACAGTCGAGGTACGAAAATACTTTCAGCATGGTCTTACTCAAGGAATTCTAACCATTATTAGTAATTTCTTTCTTGGTTCAACGTTTATTGCCTCTTGGTACATCATGGGTTTGATCATTGGTATTCCAATCATATATTTATTAAGCAAGTTTATAAACAAATGGTTACTGTGTACTATCACTCTGGCATTAAATGTTTATTGTGTTTTACTAACAAATTATGGACAGACAGTGGTCGGAAAGTTGCTTTGGAGCTGGACTCAAAATCACTTTTTCGGATACTCGCCTTATTTAAGCTTTATTGTTGGTCTGCTGTGGTTAATGATAGGCAAGCTATTTGCAGATGGCGACCTAAAAGCACTGGTTAATAAACGATCAAAATATTTTGTGGGATTGTTTCTCGTTTTGCTTTATTTTGAAGAATATGGCACATACAAAGCAGCGTCTTCTCTGTACACAGATTGTTTTTTTATGCTCATCCCCCTCTGTACTTTCTTTTTCGGCTGGGTTCTTTCGACTCATTGGTCTGCTCCTGGAAGTCGGCATCTTCGTGCATTTAGTACGATCGCATATTGTTTTCACGCGTCATTTGCGGTTGTTCTGAAGTATCTGTTAATGACCGCGGGTATGCCAGTTCAACGTTTTCGTGAGTCGTTATTAGTTTGGTTTGTGACTGTTTTCGTGAGTTGGTTGCTTACGCTTCTAATTTTACGTTTAGAAAAATTTCCGTTTTTCAAATGGTTAAGATTAAGCCATTAGAGCTATCAAGAACGGAGTGTTCAAGATGATCATCTTTTGCAGATGCAAAGTAGTTTCCAGCTCTTTGTATTGACAGATGGTTTGGTATATTATTTTAAGACTTTTTGACAGAATATAAATTTTGGTTGTTTTTAATGGGGCGTAAACGGTGCAAAAACTTTTTGATGGCTACCATGATTTTATAAAAATACTGGTATTTCCCCTTTTCTTTTTGACTCTTTTTGGGGCGATTCGTGTACAGCAATTCGATTTTGCGCTTGTTTCGCATTGGTTATTTAGTATAATTATTGTTTTAACTACTGTTATTGTCGTGACTATGTGCTTTTTTCGCAACAAATCTAAAGCCCTTTTTTCCAACGTTTATAAGATACTGCTTAAGCATATTGGTATTGTAGTTTGTACTTCGATGATCATGATTGTTGCTCTTCAAGTTTTAATATTGCTAAATACCCAAACCCCGATTGGTTGGGATGTCGGGGATGTCATGAACGCTGTTATACATCCTAGAAGTGGAATAGAGTATGTGTCCATTAACCCGAATAACTTATTCTTGATATCTATTTACCATAGTCTTTATCAGCTCTTTTTGTCCCAAGGAACCTCTTTAGCCACCACTTGGCTTTTTTTCCAAATATTGACCGCGATCGAATTGGATTTTTCGATAATTTGCATCGTCCTCTTCACATATAAAGTTTTCAACAGGAGAGTAGCACTTAATGCCTATCTACTTTTCTTTTTTCTTTTTATGCTAACACCTTATATTCAAACGCCATATTCAGATATCGCAGTTTTGGTGCCTATTTCACTCGCCTTGCTATGCTTTGCCGGTTTGGAAACAGCGACTCATGTCTATTTGAGACTTCTTTTTGCAATCTTAATTGGTTTTCTTTTTGTGGTCGTTTATGAGACAAAGCCATCGGGGATTGTTTTGCTGATTGCTTGGACACTTGATGATATAACGCGAGAATTGCTCAATAAGCATAAATCTCGAAAGACGTTAAATTTAATTGTTGTGCTAGTGGTAATGTTAAGTTTTGTTGGAGGGCAATATGTTGCTAATAAGTTTGTGGAAACACATTCGCCCGTACGAGTAGTGAAAAATAGAGCTTTACCTTGGCAGCATTTTGTCTTGATTGGGATGACCGGCAATGGTGGGTATAATTCACCTATTAGGCACACAACCTTGGATTTTGTGACGACTAAAAAAATGGCTCAATATTCTTCACAACAAATTTCGAAGCGATTAAATACTTTGGGATTTGTTTCTTATCTTCAGTTTTTGGCTGGCAAGCAGATAAGGAATACCGACAGAGGTGATTTTTCTTGGGGGCAGGAAGGCATCCCGCAACCACCTTTTAATAGAACAAAAGGGTCACTTCAAGATCGCATTCGAAGTGTCTATTTAATTGGGGGCAGGCATCAGGCTGATGTTTGGCTGTTAGCATTGGTAGGTATTTTGTTGAGTTTGGTGAAGGTGAATCCGGTGAAAGACAAGTGGGTTAGCATCTTAATTCTTAGCATGCTGGGGGCTTTCTTATACTTGCTCTTATTTGAAGGTGGCCGCTCCAGGTATCTTATTCAATATTTGCCAACGCTAATACCTTTATCCGCTTGGGGATGGTATGTCAACACTGAAAAAAACATCGAAAATTAATTAATCGTTGATGGCCTTGTGAAATGATGAACCATTGATGCTATAATAACTGATGTTTTCAAATTGGGGAGGGGAAAAAATGAGAAAAGCTAAAATTATTCGGACACGACAGGTCGTTTCACCGTTATTGACGTTGTTGGCGGCGGTTGCTTTATCAGGGGTTACAACCGTTCATGCTTCTGACAACACTGATAAAACGCCTGCAGTGAACGAATCAGTACAGAGTAGCGCTACTTCGCAACAAGGACAGGCAGCAGCAACCGATCGCAAGGCGGGGACGTTGTCTGACGATGATCTTGAAAAGTTGATTGATCGCTCTGATGCGACACCGACACAGGATATCCTGAAGATGAAAGACGGGGTTCCTTCAGATCAACAAGAAGCGTGGTTGACAGTTGCTAAGCGCGTTGCAGATCAGGATTTGTCCACGAGTCATCGTGAACAGGTTATCTTGTACAATGAAACCAAGATTGTGGTGCCAGCACCTAAAGCGGCTGCACCAAGTGCTGAAAGTGATGCTTCGAATCAGGCAAGCAATGCTTCTGCGCAGAACCCAAGTTCTGCGGCCTCGAGTGCAGCTGCTTCATCAAGCAGTTCTTCGGCGGCGGCCTCTAGTAGCAGTCAAAGCAAGCCAGAAGCTGCACCGGCTAAAAATGAGGCGGCTAGTGCGGCAGCTACACCTGCACCGGTTACGGATAATCGTTATGTTTCCGTAACTGACAAAAATGCGGTGTTATATGCAGATTTAAATGGTACCAAGAAGCAGGAAGGCGCAGCTGTTTACCAGCGGACCTTTAAATCGCAAGCTAAGTATCAAAAAGATGGAGTTACTTATTTGGCCTTGTATGATGCCAATCAGACGTTGCAGGGTTACATGAATCAAGCGTCGATCAAAGTTGCGGCAGGTGCTGGTGGTGTTTGGACCAACGCTAGTGGCTATGCTAGTTTAACTAAGCCTGGCCAAGATGTTTATGGCAATCTTGATACTAAGCAGGTCATTAAGAAAAGTGATGACGTCTTAGACAATACGTACTTTATTTCTGGGGCCTATCATCATCTTGATGGTCAAGTTTACTATTCACTCTATGACAGTCATAACAACTGGCTCGGCTATATGGCCGGTTCAGGTTTCGAAACGGTCAATAGTGCCGAAGGCGCTTGGGCAGCAGCTTCTGGTTATGCTAAGGTCGTGGATAAGAACTATGCGATCTACAATAGCTTTAAGTTTGACGCCACGGGTAGTACAGACCATTACTATCAGCAGTACTTTAAGAAGGTTGGCCAATACCATCATGTCAATGGAGCTGTTTATTATTCAGTCTTTGACCTATTCGGTCATTGGCTTGGCTATGTAAATAGTGCGGCTGTTCAAAATGTGACGATTGCCAACCCTGAAGGCACTTGGCAGGCAGATGACCGTTATGTGACGGTTACTGATAACCGAGCCACCTTGTACTCAGACTTTAATTGGACTAAGAAGCAAGCGGCAACAGATGTTATGTTGCAGACCTTCAAGTCAACCGGTAAGTACCATAATCTAAACGGTCTGACCTATTTGTCCCTGTATGACAAGGATGGAAACTGGCGTGGTTATATCAATCAACAATCAATCACAGCTGGGGTTTCTGATGGCGGGGCATGGTTGCCTGCTAATGCTTATACGACCTTTACAGCGGCAAACGTGAATGCCTATGCGGACTTTAATCAACAAAAAGTCGCTACTTCAGGTGCTGGATTGGTTAACCAAACGGTTAATATTTCGGGTCAATATCATGCCTTCGGTGGCGTTGTTTATTATTCGATCTATGACGTTCGTGGCAAGTGGTTGGGCTATGTGGATGCTAGTCAAGTGAAAACGACATCAAGTGCAGCTGGACTATGGTTGCCACACGATGGTTATTTGACAACCACCCAAAGTGGTCAAATGATTTACACGAACTTGGATAGTTTTGCAGGTGGGCGGACGACCACGGCAAATTATCAAAGAACCTTCCGGATCATGGGCGAATATAAGCACTATAATGGGGCAACTTATTATTCACTTTATGACGGCAACGGCAACTGGATGGGTTATCTCAATTCAGCACTTGGAAGCGAGAGTAAAGAAGCACAAGGGGTTTGGATGAACTATAACGCCAACGTGCTCATTACAGCTTCAAACGCAGCACTGTATAGTTCTTTCTTTAATATGACCCGTGATACGTCATCGTTGTATGGCGGTGTTTATCAGGTCAGCGGCAAGTATAGTCATGTTAATGGGACCACTTACTACTCCCTGTACGACGGGAATCGTTGGTTAGGATATCTTGCTTCTTGGGCAACAACACCTTATATGGACTATTATGATTGGACGAAGCCTTCTCAATCTAAACCGTATCCAGATGTTAATATGTATCCTAATTTAAGCATTGAAGTCGATATTGCCAAGCAAAGAGTTTATATAAAGAATGGCTCAACAAACCTATATACTATGTATGCCTCGACGGGTATCGATAATTCAACACCACGTGGACATTTTGCGATTCAAACCGAACGCGGGTATAGTTTTTATAATGCCAATGAAGGAATGGGGGCCCGTTACTGGACTAGTTTTCTAGACCATGGCGTGTACCTGTTCCACTCTGTGCCAACGGATGCGAACGGCAATTACATTGTTTCTCAAGCCAAAATGCTTGGCAAACAACCCGGGTCACATGGATGCGTTCGTTTGACAATTCCTGATGCGCAGTGGATTAATGCTCATATTAAAGTGGGAACGCCAGTTTACATCTATTAACATAAAAGTGGTTGTCATAAATGAACACTAAAAGAGGACTCAAATAATGAGTCCTCTTTTTAATGGTCGAGTTGTAAAAAATATAGTAAACATTAAATTTAGAGCGGTTTACTGAACTGTTGCGCCTGCTACAGCGTTATCAACAAGTTGCTTTTCACTTGGTGTTTGGTAAAATTTTTGGACCAGTGCGTCAACCGTATAATTTTGCTCGATGTTAGACTGTGCAAAACTGAATACTTTAACGTTGTTGCCTTCTATAGTGAAAGTCATTTTTGACTCACCATTATGACGGGAAATGTATAGCTTACCCTCAGAGTCTTTCCCATAAACGATGGTGCTTGGTTCTTGAAGCATTTCGGAACCCCCACGGGCTGCGTAAACCATCATTGCAATTTGTGAATTGCTAACATCCACTGTCTTAGGCTTATAACTCGACGTTTGACCTGTGGTTGAGCTTGAAGCATCCGAAGCGCTCGACTTAGAATTACTTTCAGCACTGACGGTGTTCGTTGACGACTTTGATGAGCTAACTATAGACTGCGAACTCGCACGTTTAGAAGAAGAACGCTTGGATTTCGTAGTCTTCGTTTTAGAGCTTGAATCCTTCTGTACCTGCGAAGTGGGAACGTTATTTGTTGATGCTGCGACATGCCACCACCAGCCACCCAATCCTGCAATAGCGACAACTAAGACGGCGATGATCCAATATCTTTTTTTCATAAATATCCCCCTAATAGGCTAAATCTATTAACATTATGCCATAAAAAACGTGTCGTTTCAGTTTATACAAAAAATTTCATAGAAGTCTAAACTTTAAAGAATCTTAGATTTTGTTCTACAGGATTATTTTGAACTTTTCTAAGGAAAATTCATAGTCGCAAGAGTTGTTACAAGTTTGTATCACTGCCCGCCAAATATAGAATTATGGTATAATTTGCTGATGTATTCAAGAAATGGTTTGCAGCAGTATGTTTGAATCCAGTTTGAGAGGGTTATTGTATGAAGCAGAAAACTGATTGGAGCGGAGTTCGTCGATGGTTAACAATCATTGTTGACGTTGCTCTGTTTAATTTCAGCATGTGGTTTTCATTTTATGTGCGGTTCTGGCCGCAAATTCCAGATCGAAATTTCTATACTTATGAGCGCTCCGCTGTTTATATTTCGGCGTTATTTCTCTTAGTTAACTTTCTTATCGGGGTTTATGTTTATTATAACCGCCGAATTAGCGACATCGTTTTCAACACAGTGCTCGGGCAGGGAGTCACAGTGCTCGGCCTGACTATGATTACCTTTATTGGTCGATGGTTTGCATTTCCCCGGACGATTCTGGCGATTTCATTCCTCGTTAGTGTTGTTGTTTTGGCAGTTTATCGGGTTGCGGTTTACTACCTTTACGTGCATTTTACCGCAGATAAACACGTGGCAGTTGTTTCTTATAAAGAGGAACTACCATCGATTTTGGAGAACTTTGATTCAGCAAAGAACAACAAACACAAAGTAACTTATGTTATCACGGATCATTTTGTTGAAAACACCAAAAAAATATTAGATAAAGTTGACATATTCTACTTGACGACAAGTCTTTCTGATGATCAACGACGGACAATTATTGACATGGTGATCAAACGTGAAAAGCATATCATGTTGCCTTCAACATTTGATAACTTGTTGATGCTCCGACCAAACATGATGAACTTTGAAGACGAGAGCATTATGGGTATCAGTGAGTTCAGAATTACGGCAGAAGATGCCGCTGTCAAGCGCTTTTTTGATATTTTGGTAGCACTGTTGTTATTAATTGTCACATCACCGCTGATGTTGATTACTGCCATCCTTGTCAAAGCAACATCTCGCGGCCCAGTTATTTACAAACAAACGCGAATCACGTTGAATCAACGAGAGTTTAAAATTTATAAATTTCGGACTATGAAGGCAGATGCAGAAGCTAAAACGGGACCGGAGCTCGCTAAAGACCATGATCCGCGGATTACTTCCGTGGGCAAGTATTTAAGAAAATTCCGCTTGGATGAACTTCCACAGATATTTAATGTGCTGAAGGGCGATATGTCCGTTGTTGGACCTCGTCCAGAACGACCATTTTTTGTTAACCAGTTTAATCGTGAGGATCCTCATTATTATCTGCGGCACAATGTTCGAGCTGGAATTACAGGCTATGCACAAGTCTATGGTAAATATGCGTCTGATTATCATAGTAAATTAAAATTTGATTTGCTTTACATCAAGGCATATAGCGTTTTTCTTGATTTTCGTATTCTACTGCAAACTGTGAAGATCCTTTTTGACAAAGTCTCTTCACAGGGGCTAGATGAAGATCAAACACCACAAATGGCAAAACTGCACGAGATTGTTGTGGACCAAGATATTAAGCATCTCGACTAAGTGGGAGATTTAAAAATGCAGAGAAATGAAATCAGCGTATTGATGTCACTGTATAAAAAAGAAAATCCTGCTTTTTTAGTTGCTTGCTTGGATAGTGTGTTAGCACAAACGTTGTTACCAAAGGAAATCGTTATCGTCATTGATGGGCCAATCACATCCAAATTGCAGCAAGTGCTTGACGAATATCAATCTAAGAGCGGGCTTTTGCGATTGTTGCCACAAAAAGAAAATAAGGGATTAGGATACACTTTGGCAATTGGGGTTGAAGCTTGTCAATATGAGCTGGTTGCGCGAATGGATACAGATGATTTAATGTTACCGACAAGGTTAGAGGAGCAAGCTAACTGTTTTAATCAGAATACTGATCTGGCAATTTGTGGCACAAATATTGAAGAGTTTATTGAAGACTCATCCAATATCATCAGTAGGAGGCTTGTGCCAAAATCAAATCAAGCAATTCGTCAATTTTCCAAAAAACGTAACCCATTTAACCACATGACAGTGATGTTCAGACGTTCTGATATCTTGAAGGTTGGTAATTATCAACCGATGCAGGGGTTTGAAGATTATTATTTGTGGGCAAGACTCTTGAAGGCAGGTTACAAGGCATATAACATTCAAGACTTCTTGGTTAAAGCTCGTGTGGGGAAAGACATGTATAAGCGGCGTGGAGGGTGGCAATATTTGATCAACGGCGTTCGAGGGCGTATTGCTGTTTATCACGCCGGGTTGGGGAATTTCTTTGATTTTATAATCACTACTGGGGTGCATATCGTCGTAAGTCTGATGCCAAACAGAATCCGAGCGAGGTTTTATCAAGAAGCATTGCACTAATAACGTGGTGGGAGGGAGTCTCTTGTATAGTCAGGATTCACAGCTTAAGAAAGTTCAAGAACGAACCCTAAAGATTGCTAAAACTATCGCCGATTTTTGTCAAAAGCATAATTTGTTGTGTTACCTTTGTGGCGGTGGTGCTATTGGTGCGATTCGCGAAAAGGGGTTTGTTCCTTGGGATGATGATCTAGACTTCTTCATGCCAAGAAAAGATTATGAGCGTTTTTGCCAACTTTGGCAGATGGAAAAGCCTAAGGGTTATGTGTTGGAGCGAACATCACAACACTTTATTAACCATAATAACTTTACGACGATTCGCGATCCAGAGACAACATTTGTTAAAACATATCAAAGAAATTTAGACATTGTTCATGGCATTACAGTAGACGTTTTTCCACTTGATCGAGCACCAATTGGCAAATTTCAACAAAAGCGTCAAAAGTTATGGGCATTAATTTACGCTCTGTTTAATGAACAGATTGTCCCTGTTAGCCATGGCGGTCTTGTCACAGGTGGTAGTCGTTTATTACTCAGTACATTCAGATCTCCGAATCAGCGTTATCATATTTGGAAGTACGCTGAAAAACAGATGATGCGGTATGACGACAAGAACACACCTTGGGTTACTGAATTGTGTGTTGGACCTAAATATATGGGCAATCGTTACCCAACAGAGGACTTTGCTTCCGCCGTGTGGTTGCCTTTTGAAGACGTTAAATTACCAGTACCTGTTGGTTATGACCGATACCTCCGTCACGTGTTTGGTGACTATATGAGGCGTCCTAAAGTTAGTCAGCAAGTTCCACACCATGATGCGGTGTTTGTTGATCCAGACACTCCATATACTAAGTATCGTGGCATTTACTATTTGACAAAAGGAGAAAAATAAAATGGCAACAGCAATTGTTATCGCAGGTGGCGTTGGTAAACGAATGGGCATGGAAATCCCTAAGCAATTTATCATGGTAAATGAAAAGCCCATTATTATCTATACATTAGAATCATTCGACCGCCATCCAAAAATTGACCAAGTCGTGGTCGTTTGCAAACATGGCTGGGAAGATACCATGTGGGGATACATACACGAATTTGGTATCAAGAAAGTCAAGTGGGTGATTCCTGGTGGTAAAATTGGTCAGGAATCCATTAATAATGGTGTCCAGTTCCTCAATGATAAGTGTGAGGATGAAGAGACGGTTGTTATTCATGATGGTATTCGACCACTTGTTGATGAATTGGTTCTGTCGGATGTGATTGTTAAGTGCCCAGAGTATGGCACAG
>OBZZ01000671.1_pt1 | contig 14391 bp, 12 predicted proteins | sample 1501451 | NCBI WGS metagenome assembly OBZZ01 (sample SAMEA2580274, study PRJEB22360) | human gut metagenome | biome: human gut; feature: human-associated habitat; material: faeces | place: Denmark | collected 2008/2010
CATGATGTCGATATTGCCAGTTCCGCATATCCTGAAGAAATCAAGCGGATTTTTAAGCGTACCGTGGATACTGGCATTGAACATGGCACGGTGATGGTTCTGGATCATGGCACTGGCTACGAGGTGACAACGTTTCGAACCGAATCGGCTTACCAAGATTTTCGCCGGCCGGATCATGTGACATTTGTACGCTCGTTAGCTGAGGATTTGAAGCGCCGCGACTTTACCATTAATGCCTTAGCAGTGCGCCATGATGGGACGATTATTGACTTATTTGACGGGTTAACGGATTTAAAAAATCGCCAATTGCGCGCTGTTGGCGACCCGCATGAACGGTTTCATGAGGATGCCTTGCGAATGATGCGTGCCGTCCGGTTTGAAAGTCAACTCGGGTTTCATATTGAAGCGACGACTAAAGCCGCGATTGCCGCTAATGCACCATTATTGAAGCATATTTCAGTCGAACGGATTGCTGCAGAATTCAACCGGCTTTTGGTTGGCATTGACCGGCGTGCCGGGATGCAAGACTTTCTTGATACGCACCTGTTTGCCTATGCACCCAAGCTAGCGCCTCATCAAGCAGCATTGCAGCAATTTAGTGAATTGCCAAATCAAGCGTTCACAAGTATTGCCAGTGGCTGGGCGGCGGTGATCTTCATGCTTAAAGTCGCGCCGGAATCGTTTTTGCCTGCGTGGAAGCAATCCAATGACTTGATGGGTTTAGTTGACCAAGCCGTGACCTTGTTGCGGAAAATGCCGACACCGACTGCTTGGGATCTCTACAGCGCCGGATCAGCAGCTGTGGCCGTGGTCAGTGAAGTCGCCGCATTGATGGATCACCAGTTTGTCCCGGCATCGCTGACGACTGCTTACGAAGCGTTGCCGATCCATTCCAAAAAAACCTTAGCACTGACTGGGCGTGATTTAATTCAAGCTGGCGTGCGCCCGGGGCCGGCGATGGGCAAGATTTTGCATCAAATTGAGTACCGCGTGGTTGATGGCAGCTTGCCGAATGATTCAAAAAAGTTGTTAGCTGCAGCTATTGAAATGTCTCGAGAACCGTCGTAAGTGTGTTATGATAGGCATGTAAGCACATTCAACAACATCATGAGGGGCGGAACAGATTAGCTGTGATGCGCGCGAAAGTATCCGGTTAATTGTTGCTCTGACTTGATGGCGAAGGGGGATTTCCAATGGCAGAACATGTTTTTGAACAGTTAGTTTTTCATTTTCGTAATGGTGACGAATGGACGGTGCAACATGATGAATTGGCAGATGTCTGGATCAGTCGGGTGACGACCAGTTACGGCCGGATTCACGGTGGCCAGATTCAAGAAATTCATCCATGCAAGAGCTTTAAGGTCGAGATCTTGCCTGAAGCCGACCACGTTAAGTCCAGTGATATTAACACCGGCTCACTGGAAATGGGGATGTTTGGGCGCGCAACAAAGTATCAGGACATTGAAAAGATGGATCTGGTTTTTGATGATCAGACCAAAAAGCAGGTTCAGATTTATTTTCCGTTCAAGCAAAAAGATCCAAGCGGGCTCGATAATGAATATCAAACGAGCAAGCTTGCCAAAAATGGCCACCTTTACATTGTGATTGATGCTCAGCATACCGTGGATGATGAATATCCGCGAATTTAAAGCGGCCTGCTAAACTTTAATTATTTCATCAATATCAGGGGCGTCTGATTCCAGTACGAGCGGTTGACCGCTTACGACTGATCACGCGCCCCTTTTCTTGTGCCTTGCTTCTTGCTAAGATGGACAACGACAGGAAATGAGGGACGACATGCAGACGCTAACAGCACAGGGCCTGAGCAAGGCTTATGGTGATAAGCAATTATTCAATCAAATCGACTTTTTGATTAACGAAGGCGAGCGAATCGGTTTGATTGGGGTGAATGGTACCGGGAAAACGACGCTCATCCGGTCTTTAGCCGGGATGGAATCGGTTGATGCCGGGACGATTAAGACCCCAAAGCAGTATCGCATCAGCTATCTCGCACAGATACCGGAGCTTGATCCCGACTTACCGATTATGGATGCAATCTATCATGGTGATTCACCGGTTTTTCAAGCAATTCGCCAATATGAACGCGCTTTGGCAGCCTATACAAAGGATCCGTTAAATCAGGCAAAAACCGATGCCTATACCAAAGCCGATGCTAAAATGACGCAAGAGGATGCGTGGTCGGCGGAAACCGATATTAAAACGATCCTCACGCAATTGCACATCGGCGACTTAACGGCACGGGTCGGCAGTTTATCTGGCGGCCAACAAAAGCGGGTCGGTCTTGCCCAGGTATTAATCGAGTCGCCAGATTTGTTATTGTTAGACGAGCCCACGAACCACCTTGATTTTGACTCTATTGCCTGGCTGGAAAATTATTTGAGTCATTACCGCGGCGCCTTGGTCGTTGTGACTCACGACCGTTATTTTCTGGATCGTGTAACCAATCGTATTTTCGAATTAGACCGCGGTCGGCTTTTCCAGTATCAAGGCAATTACCAAGCGTATGTCGCCAAAAAAGCAGAACAACTGGAAGCCGAAAAGTCGGCTGGGCATAAGCAGGCACAACTTTATCGCCAGGAACTGGCATGGATGCATGCTGGTGCCCAGGCACGATCAACGAAACAACAGGCCCGTATTAATCGGTTCAAGGCGCTACAAAAAGCAAAAGACGAAGCACCGGCACCTGACCAGCAGCTGGATCCGATTCAAATCGCAAGTACCAGACTAGGCAAGAAGGTTATTGAAATACATGATGCCAGCTTGCGATTTGATCAGCAGGTCATCTTAAATCATTTTGATTGGCTGGTGCAGCCGAATACCCGCATCGGCATTACCGGTCAAAATGGTGCTGGTAAGTCAACCTTGCTCAATATTATTGCAGGTAAACAAGCGCTTGATAGCGGCACCATTGAATTGGGGGAGACAGTTCGGTTAGGTTACTATACGCAGCTTAATACGAATCTGGATCCAAAAAAGCGGATCATCACCTACTTGCAAGAAGTAGGCGAAGAAGTCGTGCAGGCAGATGGGCAGCGCGTTTCGGTGACTCAGATGCTGGAGCAATTTCTATTTCCACGCAGTATGCACGGCACTTTGATTGGCCGCTTATCAGGAGGCGAAAAACGGCGCCTATATTTACTACAGGTATTGATGCGCCAACCCAACGTGTTACTGTTGGATGAGCCGACCAACGACTTGGACATCGCCACCTTGACCGTTTTGGAAGATTATCTTGATCATTTTCCCGGCACCGTGATCACCGTGTCACACGATCGTTACTTTCTTGATAAAGTTGCGGATCAGCTGCTTATTTTTGATGGTAATGGCCGAATTGAACGCGCCGTGGGTGAATTTTCCGATTATCTGGCAAAACAAAAACCGCAGTCCGCTGCATCAAAAACAAACTCAGCCGCGGCCAAGCCAAAAGCACCGGCAAAAAAAGCGGCGCCAAAACAGAAGTCAAAGCTGACATATGCTGAGCAGATAGAGTATGATAAGCTCCAACAAGAACTTGATGAATTAGACGAGCAGTTGGCCAAGGTTAAAGCAGAAATGGCGCAGGTCAATGGTGAGGATTACGTGAAGCTGGGCGATCTGCAGGCACAGCTTGATGCGATCAATAAGGATATTGACCAGAAGTTCGATCGATTCGCCGAGTTGGATCAATATGTGTCGAGTAGTGAACGGTAAAGGAGCAGAGCAGACAATGTTAGAACAGCCATATCTTGATCTTGCAAAAAAAGTTCTGGATGAAGGCCATTTCAAGCCTGATCGGACCCATACAGGAACTTACAGTATTTTCGGCCACCAAATGCGTTTCGACCTTAGCAAGGGCTTTCCATTACTGACGACCAAAAAAGTACCATTCGGCCTTATTAAGAGTGAGTTGTTGTGGTTTTTACACGGTGATACCAACATTCGGTTCTTACTCCAACACAGGAATCACATTTGGGATGAGTGGGCGTTTGAAAAATGGGTGAAGAGTGATGAATATCACGGCCCGGACATGACTGATTTTGGGCATCGCAGCCAAAAGGATCCGGAATTCGCGGCAGTTTATCATGAAGAAATGGCTAAATTCAATGACCGGGTGCTTCATGATGATGCTTTTGCAGCCAAATATGGTGATCTTGGCTTGGTTTATGGATCCCAATGGCGGGCCTGGCATACGAGCAAGGGTGACACGATCGACCAGTTGGGGGACGTTATTGAGCAAATCAAAACGCATCCCTATTCACGACGGCTCATCGTGTCGGCGTGGAATCCGGAAGATGTCCCGACAATGGCGCTACCGCCTTGTCACACGCTCTATCAGTTTTATGTCAATGATGGCAAGCTGTCTTTGCAGTTGTACCAACGTTCGGCTGACATTTTTCTTGGCGTCCCGTTTAATATCGCGTCCTATGCGTTGTTAACGCATCTGGTCGCGCATGAATGTGGCCTTGAAGTTGGCGAATTCATTCATACATTCGGCGATGCGCATCTTTACGTCAATCATCTTGACCAAATTAAAGAGCAGCTCAGTCGCACGCCGCGGCCGGCACCGACTTTACAGTTGAATCCGGATAAACATGATATTTTCGACTTTGACATGAAGGATATTAAGTTGCTTAATTACGATCCTTATCCGGCCATTAAGGCACCGGTTGCCGTTTAATCGCTAGAAGACGGCAAGTCATAACAAGTGTCTGATTGCTTTGTCAGGTTTACCAATGACACAAAAGGCGCCATTTTGTTCGGCTTTGGATTGCATACTCAAAGGAGGGGTCTCGAATGACCGCATTTTTATGGGCACAGGATCGCGATGGCTTAATTGGCAAAGATGGTCATTTGCCATGGCATTTACCGGATGATTTACATTATTTCCGGGCGCAGACAGTTGGTAAGATCATGGTCGTTGGTCGGCGCACCTATGAAAGTTTTCCTAAACGTCCTTTACCTGAGCGAACCAATGTTGTTTTGACCCATCAGGAAGACTATCAAGCGCAAGGTGCCGTGGTCGTGCATGATGTTGCGGCGGTTTTTGCTTATGCTAAGCAGCATCCCGATCAGGAACTGGTCATTGCTGGCGGTGCACAGATCTTTACGGCGTTTAAAGATGATGTCGATACGTTACTGGTAACACGTTTGGCTGGCAGTTTTGAAGGCGATACGAAAATGATTCCATTAAACTGGGATGATTTTACCAAAGTCTCCAGCCGCACCGTTGAAGATACCAATCCGGCGCTGACGCACACTTATGAGGTTTGGCAAAAGAAGGCTTAAGCAGAAGCCGATGACCGGAATTGGTGGTTGCCAGCTGGTGCGGGTGTGAGTTTAGACGCATATTTGCGTGCATTTAAAAAATCGTCTCTCGTACAGAAGAGGCGATTTTTTGTCGTTTATTTTAATCAATTATTTTACAGATAGAAATAAATAGATAAGTACATGCACAGGCTGCCGAGAATCACAAAGAGGTGCCAGATAACGTGGATGTAGGGGATGCCTTTTTGCAGATAAAGCATCGCCCCGCCTGTATAAGCCACACCACCGGCGACTAGCAACCAAAAACCGACTGGGCCCAAATGATGCCACAATGGAACCATGCCGACTAAGCAAAGCCAGCCGAGGACAACGTAGATCATCGTTTCCAGATGCTTGAAGCGATTCAGAAAGAAAAGTTTGTAGGCAATGCCGCCGAGACACAATGCCCAGATGGCGATTAGCAGACCAATGCCAAGTTTCCCGCCAATAGCGACCAAACAATATGGCAGGTAAGAACCGGCAATCAGAATGAAGACACCTGAATGATCAAGTACCTGCAAAACATGGCGCGCCTTGCTAAAATAAAAACCATGAAAAGCAGTCGAGGCGGTGTAAAGCAACATGAGCGAAACGCCAAAACCGAGAAGACTGAAAAGTTCAACTTGACTGCCGCTATTGACGCCTTTAATGCCTAACGCAATGGTGCCGGTTACGGCTAAGCCAAGTGCAAACGCATGGGTGATGGCGCTAAACATTTCATTGTTAAATTCATAATGACTTGATTTTGACACGCGCATTGTTTACCTCCTGATGAACATTTGTAATGGGTGGGGAAGATGGCAGGCTTGCAACCACAGCATGGCTTAAATCAGGAACTCGATCGTTTGGCTGCTACCTGTTTATTAAAAGTTTAGCATGTTACGTTTTACAATACAACTAAATCTAGTTATGACAACTAGGTGATGTGTACTGACATTGTTTAAGTAGTTTGCTATAATAATCACGATAGACGAACCTAACAGAAAGCGTGGCTCAGACATGGCAAATATCAAGATCGTCACGGATTCTTCCGTTCAGCTGACTCCAGAAGAAATCAGCCAACACAATATTACGGTTGTTCCGTTGACCATTATGATTGACAATACGGTTTATATTGATGGTGAAACCATTACGCGGGAAGACTTTATGGACGAGATGGCAGCAGCGCAAAATCTGCCGAAGACCTCGCAACCGGCGATCGGTACGTTTACCGATGTTTTTGATAAACTAACGGCAGACGGCAGCCAAGTATTGTCCATTCACATGACAGAAACCATCAGTGGCACGGTAAATTCGGCGCGACAGGCGGCTCAGCTGGCAAAAGGCGATGTGACCGTCATTGATTCGCAATTTACCGATCGCTCAATGGCATTTCAGGTGTTGGCAGCCGCAGAAATAGCCGAGGCAGGTAAAGACATGCCAACGATTCTTGATAAGCTCAAGCAAATTCGTGACCATACTATCTTAGTGTTGGGCGTGACTAACTTAGATAATTTAGTCAAAGGCGGCCGGCTCAGTCGCGTTTCTGGCTTAATTTCGTCATTCTTGAATATTAAAGTTGTTTTGCAAATGGAACATGGCGAACTGAAGGCCTTGCGTAAAGGACGCGGCATGAAGACGATTAATAATTTCGTGACCGAAACTATCAGCAAAATGGCCAAGCTGACCGATATTCAAAGTATTGGCGTATCAACGGCAGGTGCTAAAGAAATCGGTGAAGATATCGGGCGGCGCTTAGCAGAAGTCTTGCCCAACGTCCCGATTCTGGTTCGCCCAACCGATCCGGTCATCGCAACACATACCGGACCCGGTGCCTTTGCCATCACTTATTACACTGATTAATTTTAAAATAAATTTAACCGGCCGGCGTCAGCGTCGGCTTTTTTTAATGACAATGGTATTTGGGTGACGATTGCCTGAAGTCATGCCTCACCGATGAGTCGGGAACCGGTGATAGGGTTGCGATTGTTCGCTCGAAAAATACAGCTGCTGAACCTGATGCGAGTACCGGAGAAAGACTAAAGCAGCAACCTTTGTTTATTCACGAGACCTCAAGTAAAATAATATATTATAACTTGTTATTCATGTATTTATGGGAGGCAACATGCGTACATTAAAAAATTTCTTTATTTCCTGCGGTGTCTTGCTGCTCGCTTGTCTGCTCGCGTTTGGTGGATGGCAATTATTCGGACCGGTCAGTTCACCAAGTGAAGTGAAAGTCGTTGCCAACACCCCCAAACATTTGCAGTTGACGGCACTCGGCGATTCATTGACTTATGGCGTTGGAGATGCGACTAATAATGGTGGTTTTGTCGGACTGACTAAAGGTGAGCTGGAGGCAACCGGGCAATATCAAGTCACCACGAAGAACTATGGCGTCAGTGGCAATACCAGTGGGCAGATTCTCACTCGCGTCAATAAGCAGCCTAAAATCCGGGCAGACTTAAAACGGGCCAATATTATTACGGTGACAGCCGGGGGCAATGATTTAATGCACGTCTTGCAAAAGCATTTTTTGACGTTGTCGGAAAAGCAGGTGACGGCTGGTAGTGTTGCATTTCAAAAACGGCTGGCAACATTACTGACAACGATTCGCAAAGAAAATCCAACTGCACCCATTTATGTTTTTGGCATCTATAACCCATTTTATGTTTATTTCCCGAAGATGACGGCGATGACGAATAGTGTGAAGGCCTGGAACCAAGCAACGCAAAAGACCTTGCAGCAATTTGATCGCACGTATTATGTGGATATCGACAGTGTGTTATCTAATGGCGAAACAGCAGCAAATAAGGCTTCCGCTAAAGAAGCGCTTAAAGAAGCGACTTCCGGTGATGGCAATCCGCTGATTTTTTCACAGGATCATTTTCACCCTAATAATGCCGGTTATGGGCAGATGACAAAACAGCTCATGAAGCAAATGAAAGCAACCAAGAAAGCGTGGGAGTAAGAAGATGCAGGCAAAGAAACGATCGCTTCAAAGAAATGCGGCTAAACAAAAGGCGGTGAGAACCGGAATTAATTGGTGGAAATGGTTATTCCTTATTTTGGTCGGGCTATTGCTTGGAACCGGGATCTGGTTTACGAAGACCGCACTGATGCCAGTCAAGATCAACTCGGCTCCCCAAACGGCCATGACATCCAACGACCCGGTATTTACCGTCAAAGTCACCAAAAATAGCGCCAATCGAATTATGGCGCATTATCTGAAATCATATCTGAAGGACAGCAAGATCAAATATGCCGTCACTTTGGGAACCAATGAAGCAGCGTTAAGCGGATCGTTCAAATTTCTAGGGAATGCCGTTAAGTTCCAGTTAACATTTGATCCGCTTGTGTTGAAAAATGGTGACGTTTTGCTTAAAGCCAAGAATCTGAATATCGGCGCATTGCCAGTACCAATCAGTTTTGTCATGAGCTATATTGGCAACAGTTATAAAATTCCAAAGTGGGTCAGTCTAGATAGTAAGGCTGGTACGGTTGTGCTAAAATTGAGCCAATTTAAACTCCAAAATGGCATGACCCTTAAGGCAAACAAGTTGGATCTGACCAATGATGATCTTGAATTTGCGGTTTACTTGCCTGATGAAGAGTGACCATTAGAAAGAAGTTGAAACAACAATGAAAAAAGAAACGGCTATTTTTGCAGGCGGCTGCTTTTGGTGCATGGTTGAGCCTTTCGAGGAGCAACCCGGGATTTTGAATGTGGTTTCCGGTTATACCGGTGGCCATGTTGCCAATCCTACCTATGAACAGGTTTCTTCGCATACCACGGGTCACACGGAAGCCGTGGAAATCACGTTTGATGCGGATGTGATTGATTATCCGTCACTTTTGAATATTTACTGGCAACAAACCGATCCAACCGATGCAATGGGGCAATTTCAGGATCGCGGCGATAACTATCGACCGGTTATTTTCGTCAAGGATGAGGCACAACGACAGGCTGCTGAAGCTTCAAAAGCGGCGTTGGAAGCTAGTGGTCGGTTTTCTGATCCGATTGTGACTAAAATCGAGTCAGCGAAGCCATTTTATCCTGCCGAACCGGAGCACCAGCAATTTTATGCCAAGAATCCGCGGCGTTATGCAATGGAGCATGCGCAGCGGCAGGCGTTTATCGACAAAAACTGGAAGGACTAATCATGCATCGGACTTTTTACGAGTATCTTATGACGCTGCGTAACCCCAATGACCACAGCGAGGTAGCGGAATTTGCCAAAAATGCTTTCCTGGATCAAAGCTTTCCGAAACATGAAAAAGATTATCATCGGTTAAGTGATTATTTAGAACTCAACGGTAATTATTTACCGACGATGGCCATTTTTGACGAAACGTACCGTGATTACGAAGCCAGTGAAAGCACAGGAGGCGATTCATATCAATAAACACAAGGTGCCATTGTGGGCGGTCATTGTTTTATTCCTAGTTGCGCTTGGTGGCGGTGCGGCAGGTGGTTATGCCCTGTCATATCAGCAAGCACAACAGTCTGTCCTTAAAACCGGAGTTCCCAAAGCCTTAGCACCGGTGATTTCGGCTTATGAAACGGTTACGAATAATTATTATAAACAGGTCAGCACAACCAAACTGACTGATGGCGCGATCAAGGGCATGTTAAGTTCCCTTGATGACCCATATTCGGTTTATTTGCAAAACAATGACAAAACCAATTTAGACGACACCATTTCTGCTTCATTTGGCGGGATTGGTGCAACCATTCAGCAGGATCACAACAACCTTTCTATTGCCAGCATTCTACCGGGAACACCGGCGAAAAAAGCAGGTATGAAGGTCGGCGATGTGCTGCTTAAAGTGAATGGTAAGGATGTGTCTAAAGAGACTGTTACCCAAGCAGTTGCCAAAATCCGTGGCAAAATCGGCACCACAGTAGCAGTGACCGTTAAACGCGGCAGCAAGCAGGCCACCTTCTCCATGAAACGGAAAAAGATTACCGTTGACACGGTGACTGGGAAACTTGCGCCTGCGAATAAACAGGTTGGGGTCATTACGATTTCGACCTTCAGCGAACCGACTGTTAAGCAATTCAAAGCGACTGTTAAGAAATTACGCAAAGAAGGCGCTAAATCCTTTATCTTGGACTTACGGCAAAATCCGGGTGGGATGATGACGGCTGCTTTGTCAATCAGCTCGATGTTCTCCAAAAACGGTCAGACCGTCATGCAGATTGAAGATCGCAATGGTGCAAAGGAAGTCTATAAAGCAGGCAAAAAGCTTGATGGCGGCTTCAAAGTGACTGAAAAAACCGCGGTGCTTATTGATGGTAATTCCGCCTCTGCCAGTGAAATCACCGCAGCAGCATTGCACCAGAACAGTCAAATTCCGCTAGTTGGCGAAAAGAGTTTTGGTAAAGGAACCGTTCAAAATGTCGGCGAGATGAGCAGCAACAAAGAACTCAAGCTGACCGTTGCCAAATGGTTAACGCCAGATGGCACCTGGATCAACCACAAAGGCCTAACGCCTGATGTGAAAGTTGCTTACCCCGCAGCAGCCAAAATAACGTTAATCAATGCAACCCAACTCAAACCCGGTGACAAGGGCAGTGATGTGAAATCGCTGCAACAGATGCTAAAAGCCTTAAAGATCGGCTCAGCTACGGTCAACGGTCAATACGATGATGCGACCCAGGCCGCTGTTAAATCCTTCCAGGAGGCCAACAAGCTGGACGCAAGCGGTACTGCCGATCAGGACACCTTAGCCGCACTGGCACAAAAGCTCAGTGATCAGTTAACGAAGGATGATCCGATGGTAGCGGCTGCTATCAAGGAAGTTACGAAATAGCTCGTTTGAATCAATATCAATGCGCGCGCATGCCTTTGAGGGTGTGGGCGCGTTTTTTAATCTGAGATTTTGGACTTGTTAAGGAGCAACCCCGTACTTATCCCTGAAAATTTATTGACATCATAAATTATAGAAACTATGATTAAAGCACTTAATGAAACCGCTAACATTGCTTGAATCGACTTTTAATCGGTGCGGTAGGAAAAGTATTTAGGTGTTACTGGTTAATAGATTTTAAATAGAAAAGCAGGATTAAATATGCAAACTTTAGATTTTAAGGAAATGATTACTGAGCTACAATCCAAAATACCATTGTATAGGCTGATGTTGTTGAATGCCCCCACAGGGATTGGAAAGAGTTATTCCGTGATCCAAGCATTATGCCAATACGCGGTAGAACAAGAGAACTTTAGGGCCTTTTTTGTAACCGATCAGAAAAAGAATCTGAAATTACAGGACTTTGAAGCTGCTTGGAATCAAGTCGCGGATGAACATAAAGGAACATTCAGTGAACGCATTGGGGTTGTGCGTTCTTTGGAAGATACGGTAGAACGCTTGATTCACGACTGGGATCACAAAAAGATTCCTGGAATGTATCGAGAGACGCCTATATTTAAAAAGAATATTGAAAAACTAAGAAAGACCTTTCAGTGTTATAAGATGCTTCAGAACGATGCTATTGACTCAAAGACATCTTGGAATTTATTGAATAATGCTGAGTACCAGGTTCGTTGTGCAGTTATAGCGGTTTTGGGAGAAAAATCCCATGCCAATATAAAACCAATATTAGATACAAAATCGGACAACTTACAGATTAAACTTAATCCGACTCAGAAAAATACAATTCGAGATTATGTCCTGAAGCAAGCAAAAGCAGATTCTGAATGGCTAAATAACACATTTCCCACAATTGACTTAGATAAAAGAAAAATAATCATTTTAACAACATCAAAGTTCATAAAAGGTTATACGCCCTTCTTTGAAAAAAGTTCGAAATCTTTTCAGTTCTCACCAATTCTATCAAATTCTTTGGTTGTTCTTGACGAGTTTGATAGCACAAAGAAGCAGATTTTAGATAATTCAATTGAGGACGCATTAAAAGTTCAAGTTGATTTATTGCCATTGTTTGATGCTCTATATGAAGGCCTTAGTAAAATTAACAATAAAAAATTGCCGGATCAACTAATTAAAAGTTTCACGGTCCGGGATACATTCCGAAAAATTATGAAAGACGCTAATGCACTACGCTCGGAGTTCAAATTGGATTTTTTATACAAAACACAAAAGAAACAAGGGAACTCTGGGTTTGTCATCCATTTTGCCCAGACAGATTTGATCAGCAAAGGCGAGAAATTGCATGCCTATTTTGACGAGAACTTGAGGCAAGTGGTTGTCGGTGAAAAAATCCGTGATGATCTGCATTTTCATCGGATGTTGCCGAGAATTTCTGCATTTCTTCGGGGTGTAAGTGGCTTTATTTTACAGCGGGCTAGGGAATACCAACAGTTGAGGAACAGAAAGCTATCGCCAATTGATGAAGCTATGACGATTGAAGACGCTTGTTATACTGTCTACAACGCTTTAGGTTTGTCACAAGTGCAAGCTAGAGTCTTACTTTCGCTCAGCTACACTTTTTCAAATCAAGGTGGGATTAAGCTTTCATACTATCCACATAGTAGTCGCCGGTTTCAGCAGCGGGGGCTTAGCTTATTTCAATTTACAAATGATGCTCAACATGAATTACGGACCGAGATCAACGCTTCCTTTTTTTCTGTGACTCCGGAACGTTTTTTGCTGAATATACTGAGTAAGGCTAATGTTTTAGGGCTCTCAGCGACGGCTACTTTACCCACTGTTCTTGATAATTATGACTTGGAATACCTTCGAGATATGCTTGGCCCGCGTTTATTGAATGGTGCCGATTACCTGAGCAAAACTACGCGTGAAGAATTCGATTTCAAAGCGAGATATATCAAAGGTAACGTTCACATCAAACCGGAAATAAGCGGCATCAACCGGTCTTTCTCAGAGATCTTAGAAACAGATCGTTCTAGCGTTGATAAAACCGATATTAGAACATTAGATGCTATTTTAGAACAGAAAATAAGTATGGTTTGCGCTGGTGGTCGGAAAGGCGGTAAGGATTATTATCGCCAACCTCAATTTTCAAGTCAAGTGCAACGATGATAACGAATTCTTGATAGTGGTCTAGGCTGTTACGCCATGCATCGGTAGTAATCGCATGGGCGAAGATAGTTCAGAATACGTCTGGGACGATGGTTCAGTGCGGATTGGACTGCTTGAATTTCAACCAGGGTAACTGCTCTGAGAGACTTCCCTTTCGGGAAGAATTCCCTAAGCAGTCCATTGGCGTTCTCGTTTGTGCCACGCTCCCAAGGCGAGTACGGATGTGCGAAGTAAATCTGGGTTCCAACAATCTCTGATAACTTGGCAAACTCGGAACCATTGTCAAAAGTGATACTCTCAAATTCCTTGGCCCCGTAGTCGTCGATCGTGTCCTGCAAGGCTTTAAGGCAGGTGCCCGCATGATAGTCAGGAATCTTGACGATGATCTCAGTCCGGCTGTACCGTTCTGTGAGCGTCATTAATGCTGGCTCATCAGCTAAGCGAATACCTTTGACCAAGTCGCCTTCCCAATGTCCCACGCCTGTGCGGTCATTCACGGCCGCAGGACGCAACTCGATTGAGTCGCCGTATATCTTCTTATTCTTGCGCTTGTGGGCGTTCTTATAGCCTTTGATGCGGCGTCGGAGCTTCTTGGGAAGTGTCATGTTGTCTAGCTCAAGCAGCCCGGCGTCGATGTAGCGATACACAGTTGTCGTTGAAGGGCAAGCCTTGCCCTGGTCGCGATAGAAGTGTACGAAGCTATCAACGCTGTGTACGCGCGGCTTACGAGTAAGCTCCCTGGCGAGAGCCTTGAAGAACGCACGGCCAGTCTTAAGAAAGGCGTAGTGACCGGTTCTATCGCGTTTACGGTCGTGCATGGCTTGGGCAGTTTCCGCAAGATAGACTTGATGCGAGTGACGCTTCGAGTCGAGCTGAGTTACAGATCCACGCGTGATTTCTCGTGAGATTGTCGCTTTACTGCGATGAAGCTTCTGTGCAATCACGGTCGCGGTGTCACCAGCAGCCTGAAGGGCCTGAATTGTAGCACGGTCGCTAAAACTGAGTTGTTGGTAATGCTTGTGGGTGTTAGTCTGAGAGTGGGTCATGAAGATTCCTGCTTTCTTGTTTAGCTAGCACTAACAAGAATAGGTCTTCATGGCCTTT
>OBZZ01000678.1_pt1 | contig 14242 bp, 10 predicted proteins | sample 1501451 | NCBI WGS metagenome assembly OBZZ01 (sample SAMEA2580274, study PRJEB22360) | human gut metagenome | biome: human gut; feature: human-associated habitat; material: faeces | place: Denmark | collected 2008/2010
CGGGACTGCTGTAGAAGGCTTCATGCAGACAGCGCTTTTTGGTGCACTACCAGCAAATGACGCCCAACACTTGCGCACGCACATGTTGTCCACCTTGAACACATCTGTTTGCTGCCCGTCACCCAGTTAACCTTCCAGCCACCTTTCAGACATCCGCTAGACACTCGTTCGTCCACAGCCGAACACTAAAATGTACCCGGTTTAATCGTACAGAGCCTCCAATTATAAGGGGACTATCTTTTTGAAGGATGCGACGATGCCTATTTTCTCGCCCGACCGTCACGCTTGTGCACCTTCATACGTAAAACTTACTAAGCAGCCGATTACGGGCGGAACGTATCGCCCTCTTGCGAATGACGAAGACAGCAACGCCTGTGCTCCATCCACCCTTTCAGGCCACCACAGTTCAAGGCTGTATACGCAGAAGTCGGCAATTCACGCCACCTCCGACAACACAAGCGTTTTCATTCCCAAAGTCGATGCGCCCCATCTGCCAAAAACAGCTAACGACGAGTCCATTGACGAAGCTGCGAACAACAGTACCCATTCAGCCCCCCCCATCTGCTGAAATTCAACTCGCGCAAGCTAACGAGCATCCTCTGATGCAGGCTATCGAGGTCTGCAAACAATCCGTACACACTACGGCAAAAGCACTCTCCACCGCAGGACATGCAGTTGCAAAAGCTGCCAACGCCACCGGCCACGCCATCCATACCGCCGCCACAACGGTAAAGACCGCCTGGCACACATTCACCAGCCTCAAAGCAGTTCAATTCATCATCAAGTTCTTCCAGAGCACGTATCCCCCTGTGGAAGAAGCGCATGAGGTTCTCATACGCGTTCTACGCCATCGTGTTCACCCTATTGACTTCCGCCGAAGTCATCTTCCTTCAGTGGGGAGTGTATAGCGAACCAACGTACGATAAAGGCGATGAAGTTGATCAGACAACTAAAATCCTGAACAGTGTCGCAGGGCAAGTCACCAAATTTGTCAGCCAGATTTGGCTTGAACAAAAGTATCAGTTTCTCCTTAATTTCATTGGCATAGGGCTTATTTACCTTGCATTAGTTTTTGTATTAAATCGCTTTTGGATAGCGACCGTTATTTTCGGTGCCGCTATGACTGCCTACGGCGTAGCGAACAGCATCAAGATGGGACTTCGTAACGAACCTATTCTCCCTTCAGATCTTAGCTTTGTATCAAATGGCAATGGCGGAAACCTCCTTTCTTTCATACCGAAAGACCAGCAAGCTCTCGTTAATGGAGCAATCACCGTATTAATCTGGTTCTCCTGTGCTTGTCTTCTTCTTTTCGTTCTTGATGGAAGACGCCGCTTTATTCACTGCTCTTGGAAACACCCCTCTTCGAATGCTAAAAATATAATTGGGACATCATCTCGCGCACTTGCTGCAATTCTCAGCGTCGTTCTTCTGGTTTCCTACACATGGAATCTCAATATTCCTGGAGCTTGGTCCTATACTCTGGCAACCAACTTAGGATACAAGCCTGTCCCGTGGAATACCTATGAAGATGCCAAATCAAACGGCCCAGCCACTACATTTCAAAGTCTCGTAAGAGTTAAGGCAATGGATAAGCCGAGCGGGTACAGTAGAAAAACTATGGAAGAGATAGCCGCTCGCTATACTAAAGAAGCAAATAAAATTAATACATCACGGGCAAACATCCTCACAGATAGCACTGTGATTCTCATTTTATCCGAGTCTTTTTCTGATCCCCTGCGTGTTCCTGGCATCTCCTTTGATATCGATCCGATGCCTAACATTCGAGCTTTGAAAGATGTCACCACCTCAGGACTTATGCTATCGCCAGGCTATGGTGGCGGCACAGCTAACATCGAGTACCAGTCTCTAACTGGAATGAATCTCGCTAATTTTAACGATCAGCTTATTTCTCCTTATCAACAACTTGTGCCCAGTCAAAAAAAAGTATACACCTTCAATCAAATTTGGAATGATGCATGCCAGGTGCAATGCTCATACGCTTTTCATCCCTATTTGAAGAATTTTTATCTTCGAGATTCGAATTATAAAAAATTCGGTTTCAAATACTTCCGTACAATCGACAGCAAACCGGCGTTGAAATATCAGGATCACATTGACACTGGCTATGTTAGCGACGCATCGGCATATCAAAATGTGATCGACCAGCTTAATCAATCTGACGGAGAATCCCAGTTTATTCAGTTGGTAACCATGCAAAACCATTTGCCATACGGGGACTACTACACCAACAATGAATTTAAAGAGGCAGATACTTCAACAGGTCTCGATGAAAACGAAGAAGTTCAGATTGATACTTATGCAAAAGGCATCAGTTATACCGATCAGGCCACGGCCACATTCCTCGATCAACTAAATATGATAGAACAGCCAATTACTGTCATTTTCTACGGAGACCATCTTCCTGGCATCTACGCATCAGCAGCAAAGTACAAAGAAAATCAACTCACTTTACACGAAAGCGATTATTTCATATGGTCTAACTCTTCTTCTTCGAGCGCTGGTTCAAAGCTATCGCCCGAAGAAAGCAATTACTCGTCTTCGAACTTCTTTATGGCTAGCGCCGCAGAACACATGGATGCGAAAGTCACGCCTTTCCTAGCTCTGCTTACAGAAGTACATCAATCTGTACCAGCAGTCAGCAGATTCGCCTCGACCGATGCCGATTGGGGTACTGGGTCAACTAGCTATCTGGATTCTTCTGGACAGTTAATAAAAAAGAAGACTCTATCATCAGAAGCAAAACATCTACTGGAGGATTATCGTCTGGTCCAGTATGACCAGACCGCAGGAAAAGGATATCTCAGCGAAAACTGGTTTAATCGAGTGCCATAAAAAGGAAACGGCAGCCAGAATGCTCTGGAGGAAAAACAAGAACGTATACTAATGTTATGTCTGCACTAGAAGAAAACCAAGAATGGGAAGCAGTTAATAGAATTGTTTTCCCAACTACAGACGCGGAAAGCACGCTTCCTCTCTACGTTGTCAATTGGACACCGTCGCACCCAGATCCAGCTCTATTTGATGCCCGAGAATCTCTGGAAAAAGTCGCTTTCTCAAGTTTAAGTAAACGACAGCTCTCGGGGACCCTCAGGAATGGGATCTTTTCAGCACAAGAAGCAAGTAAAACAGAGCTTCCCGCGGGATCAGTTTTAATTAAGTCTCGAACTTCAATTGAGTTGGCAGCAGGTCAGCACGTCTCATTGTGCACTTTCTTTAACGCATTTCCGGCAAGTTACTGGCAACGCTGGACCAAAGTTACCAATGTACGTTTTATTGCGAAAGTTGGCGGCGTCGGACGTATCGTCGTCATGAAATCATCAGCCCGAGGAATCCCCTCTACTGTTACCACAATTCCTGTGGCACAAGAAGATGAATTCGTCGAAGCCGACATTAGCTTATCTGGCTTCATGGATGGCGGATTCATTTGGGCTGATATGGAATCTGCTTCGAATGACTCTTTGACCGTTACTGACGCCCAATGGCAGGTCCCCACCCAAGAAAGGCGCGCCCCTCACAACTCGTCTCTTTCAATTGCGATCACCACATTCAATAGACCGTCATACTGTTTGAATCAACTTCAAACCATTGCCGCCGAAAAAAACTTACGAGATCATTTAGATACAATTTATTGCGTCGATCAAGGAACAGATCGAGTACAAGATCAACCCGATTTTCAGCAAACGAGAGAACTCCTAGGGCAACAGCTAACATATATCCTGCAAGACAATTTAGGCGGATCTGGCGGTTTCTCACGAGGGATGTATGAAACAGTCAAAGCCCAGAAAAGTGCATATGTTTTACTTCTTGATGATGACGCAATCACCGAACCTGAAGCTATATTAAGAGCTCTTCAGTTTTCCGATTACGCTACCAGACCAGTTCTCGTTGGTGGTGGAATGCTGCATCTGGACAATAGGACTGTACTGTACTCTTCCGGCGAGCGCTTTGACGCAAGCTCTGCAATGCCAGCACCAGCCACCGGCACACATTACAATCATGATTTTGCTGTAAATCCGCTAAGGGATACTCCTGAACTGCATAAGAGAATCAATCCTGACTTCAACGGCTGGTGGCTATGCCTCATCCCCACGGAAGTCTTGAAGAAAATTGGTCTTTCCATGCCGGTTTTCATTAAATATGACGATGTGGAATTCGGCTTGCGTGCCAAAGAAAACAACATTCCGACTATATGTCTTCCCGGTGTCGCCGTATGGCACCAAGCATGGCATGATAAGGATATTTCCAGAACTTGGGAGGAGTATTTCGCTCAAAGGAATCGTTGGCTCTGCACTCTTATGCATTTCCCCGTACCAAGCAAAAAGTTTGCTTTCCGAATGCTTTATGAAGATGCTCATCTAGGAACAAAGCTTCTTTATTCTGCCATGAAGTTAAACCATATGGCACTTCGCGATTTGACCGAAGGGCCGGAATATATCGTCAGATGCCTCCCGCAGAAACTAGCAGAAGTTCGTAAAGCAAGAGAAGGTTTCACAGATAGTCTTGTTCTGCATAATCTCGACGATTTTCCAGCGGCACTTGCAGACTATGAACCGACATTCATTCCGTCGGATCCCAAAACCGTCACGAAGATAGGGCTCAAATCCGTTATTTCTGCATTCTTTTCTCAATCGAGCGGAATAAAAGACGCTCACCCTCAAGTGTCCATCATGTCCAAGGATGCAATCTGGCCGGCTTTTAACAAAGTATCGTCGGCACTTGTAACTACTGCTGACGGAAACGGAGCGGCTTGGTTCAAGCGAGACAGCAAGTTGTACCGCAAGGAGCTTTTCCGCTGCGTACATCTAGCGGCCAATATCTTGAAGCAGTGGAACAAGCTTTCTCGCCTTTATCGAGAGAGCGATTTCTGCAGCATAAATACTTGGCAACGAATTTTCAATCACTCAAGTAAATAAAAGCAGTGAGTGGCGGTACATCAGAGTCGGTTCTCGACGTGTACCCCCACTCGCTGTTTTTACTTTGCAGCTACTTGTGGATAATCAACTCTCGGATTGAACTTCCACGCTTCAATCATCTTTTTGTACATCTTTTTTCTCAACGGCTTTGCAACATTTCCATGTCGCATACCGTTCCAGACCAGCGCGCAAAAACGCAAATACTGATAAAAACCTTCATGATGCAAGTGATAGGAAGCCTCATTACGAACTCCGTAAGAGAACTTCCAAGCGTTTTTCTCATCAATCATGGAGAAGTTAACTCCCCGATTAACACCCATATCATGGAGAACGACACTGTCAAGTACCTGCACGCCAGGGCAAGACTTCGTTATACGAAGCGTGTACTCAGCATCATCGAACCAAATGAAGTATTCCTTATACGGCAAGCCAAAAGCTTCCATCACCCAACGTGGGATTAAGACAGAAACGAAGGAGCATCGGGAAACCATGACAATGTCAAGTCCTTTAGCTTTCAACCTTCCCCAATCCCATGTCGGAATCGGATTATTCATTTCCGAGATAGTTCCGTCAATAAACTTCACCATGGAACAGGCAAAAGGTACGTCAGGCCCCAGCTCCGCTACTGCGCTATCGTACCCGAGCACCAACTTATCTAGAGCATCAGGTTCCGGATAACCGTCATCATCAAAAATCCAAGCGTAATCAGCGCCCAGCTCATAGGAGCGACGCATGCCAGCAGAAAAGCCGCCTGCACCACCCTCATTTTTCTCAAGCGTGACAATATCCAACTGCATGGAATCTGACAAGGCGAATCGCTGAGCATACTCCTTCAAATACTCCGCAGTTCCATCCGTTGCAGCATTGTTAACAATGACCAACATCTGCGGAAGTCTCGTCTGCGATTCAAGCGAAGCCAAAACTTTTTTCAACTTCTCAAGACGGTTATATGTTACGACAACGGCCGCTACTTTTCTCACGTCTGTTGACATCAGTCGTGCCACTCCTTCAACATCTTCTTGAAATATGCCTCAGCAGATTCAAGCTCAGAGAACTTCTGAAGACGAGCAAGTTCACTCTCCCAAAGCTTCCTGCGATCTTCTTCATTATTCAAAATATGAGATAGTGCGGATTTTGCGTCATGTACAAAGTTTGAAGTCATACGACGGCACAATCCTTTTGGAGGAATCAGAGTTTCCTGAGACCCTACGTTCGCTGAAATGACAGGCACGCCAGCGCTAATGGCTTCAATACTCGTTAAGGTGATGCCTTCGTTAATTGACGAGATGAGTAACGCATCCGCATCCCGATATGTCTGAGCGACAGGAGCATCCAGCGCTCGGCGCTCTATGACTTCTTCCAACCCATATCGTTTGATCATCATGTCGGAAAAAGCATCCATATCTCCATTTCCTTGCATGATGAAACGAACTTTTCCAGGATAAGCCGCATTCACAGCTTTAGCCGCAAGAATGAACGCCTCAGGTCGTTTCTGACGAACCATGCGACCAATGTAAGCCACAGTAAAAGGCTTCGTCTTATCTCGCTCTTTAAAACTTGGAGTCTTAGCATCAGCAGTCAGGCCAACCAAAGGAGCATCTACGACTTTCTCTGGAGCAATCTGATGATCGTTGATTAACCAATGTTCGAGTTGGGGGGAAATGACATGGTGCAGGTCAATCCACTCATCATGAGATACGGATTCCTTGGGGAACCCACCGTGGAAGTAATACTCCACAATATGCAATGAATCGACGATTCTAGTCTGAGGGAAATGCGTCTTAACCCACCATGCGTTGTCGTACATCCACTGGCAATGATGAATCAAAATACCAGCAATATCAAACTGTTCGAACAAAGCACGCAATACTGGAGAATCCCCCGGACGCTCTTGTACCGGCATAGTCATAGGCAACAAAATAGCATCATCAAATGCCGGATCAGCAATCCATGGCTGGTGCCCATCACGATCAGTGATAACAATTGGGATGAAGCCTGCATCACGAACAAGCTTCACTGTCTCCAGAGCCCAACGTTCCGCCCCGCCAGCTTGGAACCAATGCATAGCAACAACTACCGCTCGAGGACTTCCTTTTGGAGCCCTCCCCGGTGTAACTTCAACCCACGGATGTTGAACTTTTCCAGCTTTATTAACATTATCCGCATTTCGAGCCATGGTCATTGGGATTGACTTTTTTCCAACATGCTCACGCATCGTACGTTTAGCATCTCGGAATACGTCGAAGGCTGTAGGCATGGATGATTCCAAAGTATTATAAAGTTTGACAGCCTTACTGTTGACTGGATGATTTAGCTCGACATCTCTATCCGTCGCATCATCCGGCGTCAACAAGATATGACGGACATTATGATCAAGAATCTGGTCATCACCTGCAAAATAGTGGGGAGAGAAATCAGTTTGATTTCTGCTGACAGAAGTAGCCTTAAAAACCATAAATGGAACAAGCCCCATTTGTTCGGTAATGTTCCCACTAAGAGTAGAGGTATCTGTTAAACGCGGATACTGCCATTTTTCGCCCATATACAGCTTATATGTCAGAGTTCTCCCCGGTTGGATCAGTGAATTATAATCCACCGCACCATAAACCAGCCTTTGCATACGCTTGCTAAGATTTTCTATCTGCGCAGCGTCCTTCTCATCAACCTGGAAAAAATGTCGCATAGAAAACAGCGTAACCCACTTTCATCTCCACTAACGCCATCTTTTTTATTCTCACACATAATGTCCGGTTACTGTAACTACATCAGAAAAGCCGCCTGCCTCAGATTCCAAAGAAGTATGCTGTTAAGCAACATACTCGAAAGGGGAGAAGAACGCCTCTACTTCAAAGAACCAATAAAAATAGGGACGTGATCAAACATACATTCGATCACGTCCCTATCAACTCATCTAATTTGTTTGATCTGCAACGCATTATCATTTAGTAATGCATAATCACGAGTACGCTCATCACGAACCGCAAAGATACAGCAGTTGTCATCATTCGTGAATGCAACCATGTCGGTAAGGTTTGGATTCTCTGCATTCTGGGTACGTAGCGACACGACAAGCTTGAATTCCCCATTATTAAATAGTTTCAATGGTACTTCAAACTTCACCTTACAATGACCATGCTGATTCAGCTTAATCACATTGGCTCCAGTATCGTAAGTGACTCCGCCACGCTTTATGTCGTGCATAGCAATTGCAAGATAATACGAATTTGGCTCGTCATACTGGTATTCCACTTCAAACTGGAACGTATCATCGCATGTCAGAATCTGCTTACTAAGCGCATTAATCCGCAACATTGGGACTCTGGCGTTTAAACCTGTTGGATATTCATCCGCTTTGTCATTATCCGTGTCGCGTTTATCAGCACGCATATTTTCCAAGGTATAGCGGTTAGCAACATCATCTTTGTTTCCGTTAACGATGACTTCGCCATCTTTAATAAGAACCGCCTTATTGCAGTACTTTTTCACTGCGCCCATATCATGCGTCACTAAAATAACGGTCTTTGTCGGATCTTTTTTCACCTTCGCGAAATAGTTATCGCACTTACGCTGGAATGCTTCATCACCGACAGCAAGAACCTCATCCAGAACCAGAATGTCGCCCTTGGCTTGGATAGCCACAGAAAACGCTAAACGAACTTGCATACCAGATGAATAGTTCTTTAGCTTCTGATCCATGAATTCTTCAAGCTCAGCAAACTCGACGATGTCGTCGTACATGTCCTCGATTTCTTCACGGGTAAAACCAAGCAAAGCTCCGTTGAGGAAAACATTCTCTCGACCGGTCAACTCAGGATTAAAGCCGACTCCAAGCTCGATGAAAGGAACGAGCTTACCTTTTACCTCAATACTTCCGGAATCTGGAACATATATGCCGGAAATCAGTTTCAACAACGTTGACTTGCCGCTGCCGTTACGGCCTACAATTCCAAAGAAGTCACCTTGGTGGACTTCAAAATTGATGTCTCGAAGCACATGCTGTTCTTTGTAACCTTTGATGCCTCTGGTCCAGTTAATGAAAGCCTGCTTCAAACCGCTCGCTTGCTCTGTTGGAAGTTTGAAGTATTTGCCAACATGCTCAACTGAAAGGACAACCGGACGATTCACTTCCTTGATGGAAGCAGATTGAGACTGTGTATCAAGCATCACATGACCTCCGCGAATTTACGATTATGCTTCCGGAACACATGCACGCCCAGCGCAAGCAACAGGAACGCGAGAATAACAGGAATGACCGCAATCAAAGGATTCCCTACAAGCGTCCACACGGTGGGTTGCGTTTCTGGGGCAATCAGATTGTGTCGAATATCTTGAATCGTCTGCGCAATCGGATTGAGGAGCTGTATTTTCGCAATAATCAAGCCCCATTTGCCCAAAGAATCGTTATCCATCACCATGGAAAGTGGATAAATAACCGGAATCGAATAGAACAGTACCTGCTGCAGAACTTCCCATAGGTGAGCGATATCGCGGAAATAGACATACATCGTTGCCATCAATAGAGCTGCGCCCAGTGCCAACACATACAATTCAATGAAATTTAAGGGCAATAGCAAAACTCTCCAAGTGAACTGGATCTTGGAGAAGATGGCAAAAATCACAACCACTAAAAGATTGATACCCAAACTGATCAATGCACCAATAGTGGCAGAGACAACCACGATATAGTTCGGGAAATGTATCTTCCGAAGCAAGTCACCACGATCCACAACCGCTCTCAAACCAGTTGCTGTGGCTTCTCCGAAAAACTGCCACGTACTAATTCCAAGTAGCAGAACAACTGGATACGTCGGTGTTCCGTCCGACATGCGTAAGAACTTCGCAAACACTACGTACATCACGCAAAAAAGCATCAATGGACGCAGAACGGACCATGCAACTCCAAGAAACGACCCCTGATAGCGGAGCTTAAAATCCGTCTTGACAAGCTCTTTCAACACTACCAGCGAATAGTGGTAGCGCTCTTGAATCCTCTTCACAAATGTATTCACGACTGACAAGTCTATCGACTTACGACCCCAAGATAATGCCCCTACCGTTTTCTTCGCAAAATCCTCAGCACACAATCAACCATCCGCTTGTCTTGCTACGATAAATACACCGCACAAGACACAGGACCTGATAAAAAGTGAACACATCATCCAATAAGAGAAATGTATCAATTGAGCTTCTTCGGATAATCGCCATGCTGCTGATTGTCGCATGCCATTTCATCATTCATTTCAACTGGAATACACATCATTATGATTTAATGCTCATCCAGGAACCAGGATGGACGAACGCTCTCAAGTTCTTGATTGTGCAATATGGACAAGTTGGCGTATCTATCTTCTTTATAATCTCTGGCTATTTCCTGGTAGATAAGACTTTTAAAAGAAGACGTATTTTCAAAACATGGTTTCAGATGTTTTGTTACTCAAGCGGGTTTTTTATAACACTTTTAATCATTGGGGTATTCTATAAATACCCGACAGTCATACAACCGCTAATGCAAGGGAGCGAACTATTCCGAACTATAGCCGCTAGCTTTTTCCCATTCTTCTATGGGAGCTACTGGTTCATCAGCGCATACATACTCATGCTTCTATGTGCGCCGTTCATCAATTCCTTATGTCAATCACTTTCCAAGCGCGCTAATCTAAGTCTGCTCATTCTTTTTTCTTTTTTAAGCATCCAGATCCTCATCTTTGGACGAGTTTCCAACTGGAACAATTTGACATATGCCATTTTCGGTTATCTGATTGGCGCTTTTATCAAAAAGAACAATACAGAGATTTCGAAGCGAATGCGCACAGCCCCCATGCTTGCAGGCATCGTCTTCATGACACTGTTAATGCTGCTATTTAATTATTTCGCATCGTCATCATCACCCATTAGCAGTGCACTCGGCTGGACAAACCAAATTCACAACGGAATAGTACTATTCCCAGTAGCGATAGGAGCATTCGTCTTCATCATCATCTCACGCATTAATTTCGACAAAATCCCAAAACTTATCAGTAAAACGATAGTAGGAATTTCTTCCACGACGTTTGGAATCTATCTTCTTCATGAGAACATCTTCGGATTCAGGATCTTGTGGGAATATGTGTCTAAATTTTGCTATGCGCCCGACAGTTTGCTACTCAGAATTGTCTCAGCATTCTTCATCGTCATCATCGCGTTCTTAGTTCTGAGCTGCATTGCAAAAATAATAGATACTCTATTCGTCCATCCCCTCACGGACAAGATACTCTCATACTTTATAAAATGATTTTTAGGAGAGGTGGTTGCTCACCTCTCCTAAAAATCTCTCCTAAAAATCAGCTTAGAAAACTGAACCAAGATTCAATCACACGATATAGAGCATCATTGGAGCTGCTTAAACATCCATATCTCCCATCTGATAGGAGATTCAGATAGCTCAGGAATACACCCACTAACGTCAGTAGGACAAATACGTTGAGGCAGAGATTCGAAATCCTTTCGCTCGAATATTTCTTTGCATAAAGAGTCACTGTGGATATCGCACCAATTATCAACAACCAGCCGAATTCACTGTAATATCTTGTCGAGATACCGACAATCTCAGTATCAACCACCAAAAGAACAGCAGCAAAGCCAACGAAAAAGAGGTTAATTCCCCAAATACCACTTGCTTTAGCCTCTTTTCTTACTGTGCAAAGCAAAAATGCAAACAAGGCTGCCGGAACAAAGGCAAAAAAACCACCAAAGTTAGGTTCCATAATGGTTTGCCCCATGAAGCCAGACGGCACATCTAACTGTTTCATAAATGGATAATTTGGGCTTATGTTAATTGGCTGAAAAAGATACATCCACAATCCCCATGGAATCCTCGACAAGGCATAGGATCGATGAACCATATCAAAACCAGTTAGATTATACGTAGCGCCAAAATCAAAGAAAGAATCAAACCGGACATAATTATACGCCATAGTTACCCCACCCACAAGAAGAAAAGGCACTATAACGGCAAGCGTGTTCCAAATACCTCTCACAGAGAAGAAAAACCTCTCTCTGATTTCAGACCAGAATATCGGAAAAGCGACGAAGACCACCAGAACAAATTGAGGTCTACATCCAAGATTTAATGCTATACAAATCGCACCAATCAAAAGATGTAGCTTAGACAGCTCACCAGTATCTTTTCTTGCATTAATCCATAAGCCAAGTCCTGTTAAAGTTAAAACCAAAGAAAAAAGGATTGGTAAAGAATAGATCATCGGATAAAACGCTTGTGTCAGGACACCGCTTCCAGTCACGAGCAAGAGCAAGGACACTAGGAATAGCCCGAAGGATGGCTTGATGTATTTTTTCATGAATGAGTACAAAAAGAATACCGCCGCAAGCACTAAAAATACTGTCATCAAAGCGACAGCATAATCAGTCCTCAAATCATGTCCAGTTATGAGTTTAAAGGGGACGAAGAGCGACAATGCAGGCAATGCTCCAAAATAGCAATAATATTTTCCATTATAAAAAGCATAATCCCAGTACGTAGGCTCGCCGGTTTTGAAAGATAATTGCGCTCTCGCAGATGCATCATAAGGATTTGTCATCTTCTGCATCCATTCCGGAACAGGGAGATCCAAATAAGTATGGCCATTTATGATGGCATTAGCTAAGTAATTATACTGATTCTCATCGCCTATAAAAGCTCCGCCGTTTAATTCACGAGTTGAATCAAAATACTGAGCGGGATGAATAAGCTGTGTCACAGCAAGTAAAACCATGATTTGTATGAAGACAAAGATGGATAAAAGAATTTTCTGCCGCCGTACTTTCAAATCTAGATTCCACTGATACATGTCACGAGATGTCCAAAAGCAGAACACCAAATAGGAGACAAGCAGCATTATGAGGAACCTCAAAAAAGAGAACGAAAAAGGTCTCTGAGCATTTATGGAAACAGAGTCAATAACAATCTTGTCGCCTTCTTGCATATTCAGCTTTAGTCTAAGACCCGTAACTTTTCCCGCAGGATGAATCCGGATATAATGCGATTCAGTTAAGTTCTCGGTAACATGTGCCGTGCCAAGAGATATATACCCGTTAGTATTACCTTCGTCAAGCACATATGGACTCAAACTATACGTCCCGCCAACTACGGCATCGGAATCACTAGCGACCAGATCAATATCCAAATTGTCTATCTCTGTAGGCCCATCTACAGCATACTCAATGTACGGAGTGTCGGAACCAGTAACCCTATACTCATTTCCCTCTCTTACAATATTGTTCAGAGAGGATACCGAAATCTGCTGCTGCTCAGGAAATGTCAGAGCCTCCCAAAAAGCGAAATTGAAAAGAAAAGTTTCAAGGAGAAAAACCACCGCTAACGGAATAAAAAACTTTAATCTGACTTGCCTTTTACAATCCACACTTACTCCTTATTAAACTCATTCACCAGACACAAACCAACGAATTCGAACGCAAAGATCTTGTTCTTCACAGAACGCCCCTGTCGTATCCGCGCAATTTATCATCCTAGCTTATATCACGTCTCACGCCATTCTCTCATAACCTTTGCCAAGAAGACAGCAATCATAATTGAATCCGCAGGACGCCTCGCTCCGACCACAGCAAAGGCTATAGTGTTCTACATGCTCGAGAAGAATACAAGCCCCTCCGTTGCCGTACTGCTGCCTTGCTATAACGAGGAAGTCACCATCGGCAAGGTAGTGCGTGATTTCAAGACAGCATTGCCGAGCGCCGACATTTACGTGTATGACAACAACTCCACCGACCGCACGGCGGAAATCGCGGCCAGCGAGGGCGCAATCGTCCGCAAGGAACCGCGCCAGGGCAAAGGCAACGTGATTCGCGCCATGTTCGAAGACATCGACGCCGACGTGTACGTCATGGCGGATGGTGACGACACCTATCCCGCGGACGCAGCCCCCGCCATGGTGGATAAGGTTCTCGAAGGCTACGACATGGTGATCGGCGATCGACTGAGCTCCACCTACTTCCAAGAGAACAAGCGTCCGTTCCACAACTTCGGCAACCGTCTCGTGCGTGATTCCATCAATGGCTTGTTCCACGCGAACGTCACCGATATCATGACCGGCTACCGCGCCTTCTCGTTCACGTTCGTCAAAACCTATCCGGTATTGTCACGCGGCTTCGAAGTAGAAACCGAGATGACCATTCACTCGTTAAACAACAATCTACGTCTGTTCGAGATGCCGATTCAGTACCGCGACCGTCCGGAAGGTTCCGTCAGCAAGCTTGACACCGTGGGCGACGGCATCAAGGTGATGAGCACCATCTTCCGCATGATTCGC
>OBZZ01000690.1_pt1 | contig 13912 bp, 15 predicted proteins | sample 1501451 | NCBI WGS metagenome assembly OBZZ01 (sample SAMEA2580274, study PRJEB22360) | human gut metagenome | biome: human gut; feature: human-associated habitat; material: faeces | place: Denmark | collected 2008/2010
GGATTCGTAGCACTCATCGAAGCGAACCACCGTACGGTTGTAGGCATCGGATTGATCGGTGACGGGAACATCGAAATCAAAGTTTTCATATCCGCAGTAGGGCTGCATCTTGCGCATATCCAAGGGGTATCCCGCGGCTCTAACCGATGGACCGGTCATAGACATCGCCATATGGGCAGATAGCGGCAAAACCGCCACGTCACAAAAACGAGCCTTAAAGATTGGGTTCTGCAAGGTGAGGTCCTGCAGCTCATTAATATCGCGGCGAATCTTGGGTAGCTGGTCGCGGATATATTCGGTACACCCGGGCGGCAGATCTTGTACCACTCCGCCGGGGCGAATATAAGCGTGGTTCATGCGCAGGCCGGTTATTTGTTCAAATACTCGCAGGATTTCTTCGCGTCCTCTAAACCCGATAGTCATCATGGTGGTGGCGCCCATTTCGTTACCGCCGGTAGCAATGGCCACCACATGGGAGGTAATCCGGTTTAGCTCCATCATTAGGATGCGAATCAGGTTTGCCCGCTCCGGGATTTCAGCGGTTTTCTTCAGGACTTTTTCTACTGCCAGGCAATAGGCAACTTCCTGGAAGAAGGGGGCAACGTAGTCCATGCGGGTGCAGTAGGTAACGCCCTGTGTCCAGGTGCGATACTCCATGTTCTTTTCGATGCCGGTATGCAGATAGCCGGTACCGACCCGCACATCGCGAATGTATTCTCCGTCGAGTTCCGCGATCAGGCGCAACACCCCGTGGGTGGAGGGGTGAACAGGCCCGATATTCATTACGATCCGTTCGTTGGCGAGTTTTTCGACTTCGGAAGCCATTTCTTCCCAGTCCCCGCCGTGCAAATCATATTGCGGGGTGTCCTCGGTAATTAGATTGTCGAGGGCAGGACCGGCGGCTCTAACCAGCGGACTGTTTTTTTCGTCAGTGTATTTCATTTAGCTGTATGACCTCCGCGAATCGGCGGGCGGGGCTGGTGCGGCCCTAAAATGCACGAACTGCACCGCCTAGCGGATAGTCTTTCCGCTGCGGGTGTCCTACCCAGTCATCGGGTAGAGCAGTTCTGGTCAGTCCGGGATGACCGGTAAAGATAATGCCCATCAAATCCCAGGTTTCCCGCTCCCACCAGTCATTTCCCGGATAAGTGGAAACTATCGAAGGAATACGCGGATCTTCTTCCGGGCAGGTGACTTCTAGGCGCAGCTGCCGGTTATGGGTTGCCGAAAAGAGCATATAGACGGCGTGCAGTTCGCGACCTTTATCATGCGGATAGTGCACCCCGTTTACCCCGATACATAGTTCGAAGCGCAGGTCTTGGTCATCACGCAGCCAGCGAGCAACCTGGGGTAGATGCTCGCGGGCAATGAAAATGGTTAGTTCATCGTTGTCGACCACCACCCGGTCAATCACCTGTGCCACTTCCAGGTCGACGTTTTGAATCAGTTCTTCCAGGATGTCCACGACTTCGTCAAACCAGGAGCCGTAGGGACGGGCGCTTTCACCGGGCATCTGCCGCTCAATCTGGATTTCCGTAAAGCCGGTGGTGTCACCATCATCGTGTACCCCGAACAGACCGTGGCGGGTACCAAAATCAGAGCCGGCAGTAAAACCACGCGGAGCGGTTACTTCTACTGCTACTGGTCCGTCCTCAACATCGGAATGGAGGACTACCGTCTTGTCGTCTTCGCTCACGCCAACAGTCCTTTCATCTGGGAGGTAGGAGTCGCTTCCAAAGCAGCTTTCTCGGCTTTACGGGCGATCTCTAACCGTTGTTTTTGAGTGATGGGGGTGCGGTAATGGATTTGATCCCATAGCACCATAATTGCATGAATCAACGCTTCTGGCCGCGGCGGGCATCCAGGCAAGTAGACATCTACCGGAACTACGTGGTCGCAGCCTTGCACCACCGCATAGTTATTGAATACCCCGCCGGAGGAAGCACACGCCCCCATAGAAATAACCCACTTGGGTTCGGGCATGGCGTCATAGGCGTTACGAATAATCGGCGCCATCTTCCAAGAAACCCGCCCGGATACGATCATCAGATCTGCGTGGCGGGGCGAGGCGCGGAATACTTCCATCCCGAAGCGGGAAATATCAAAGCGGGGGGTGCCAGTCGCCATCATTTCGATAGCGCAGCAGGCGAGCCCCATAGTCACCGGCCAAACACTAGCTTTACGGTTAAGCCCCATAAACTTGTCTAGGCTGGTGAGGGCGACTCCTGCCGGCAGCTCATTATCAAAAGACATACTGTACCTCTCTCTTAATAGTCCAGTCCGCCACGGCGCCACTCATAAATGTAGGGCACCAGCACTAACACGATGAACAGTAGGATATCTACCAATACTGGAATAGCCATCACCCGCCCGAAGTGTCCGATCGAAACCGCGAACGGGTATAAGAACACCATTTCCACATCGAAAACGATGAACGTCATTGCAATCAAGTAGTACTTAATCGGGAAACGTCCGCGCGCGTCCTCATGAACATTGGGGGCAATCCCGCATTCATAAGTAGCCAGCTTAGTGCGGCTCTTACGATTCGGGCTGAGAGCTGCGGACATCGCCAGACCGCCTACGGCCAGCACAATCGCTACCGCGCCCATAATTAACAGTGATGCCGATGGACTCATTTGGCCTCCACATCCTTTTTGTCCGCTCCGCCAGCGATGGCGCAGCAACTGCTGTAGTTTCCGGTTTGATTCCGGTTTGGTTGTTCTTTCTGACCGATGTTCTTCATGATGGTATTACCACCTTAGTCAGAATTCGTAGCACCTTATCGGAGGCTACTCCGCCGCGGCGTTCATAACCATCAGAAAGCATTTTATGGACAAATCGCATCAGCGCCGGTTTATCCAACCCGTACTTGGTGCAGGCATGCATAATTTTGGGATTTTCAATCAGCCGTACGAAAACGCGCCCCAGACTGTAGTAGCCGCCGTATTGATCTTGCAGGTCACGGGGATATTCTCGCAAGGAGAGTTCAGCTTGCGCACGGGAGGTACGGCCCAGAGCTTGTACCAAGGCAGCTGCCGCACGACTGCCGGCGAACATTGCCGGGGCGATTCCTTCACCGTTGAAAGGGGATACCATTCCGGCGGCGTCTCCAACCAAAAGGAGCCCATTTTCGTAAGCCGGTTTGCGATTAAATGCCATTGGTAGGGGTGCCGAACGTAGCGGACCCACCATATTTTCTTCGCACAATCCCCATTCTTCCGGCAGATTCGCTACCCAGCGGTGGAATATTTCCTTATAGGGCAATTTGGTAGATTGGGCTCCCGAAGAAACTGAGCCTAGCCCCACGTTTACAATCCCCTCGCCCATCGGGAACAGCCAGCCGTAGCCAGGAAGCAGATTAGATTTTCCGGGCTTGCCATCCCACAGCTCGAGATGCGATTCCATCATGGTTTCATTGCCCCGCGGGGAATGGAAATATGCCCGCGCTGCCACGGCCATTGGGCGATTCTTTAAGGGGGTGCGTCCTTGCCGAGAAGCCAAACGGGCATTAGCTCCGGTGCAGTCCACTACGTATTGGGCACGGAAACTCAGCTCGCGCTTCTGCCGGGTTTCCCGGTCACGCTGGATGGCGTTAACCCCCCGGGCATAGCCGTCACCATCAGTGATTAAGTCCTGCACCACGGTATTTTCCTGCAGACGGGCACCCGCCGCCACTGCCTGCTTCACTAAACGCTGATCTAGTTTCTTACGCTGGCAGGTAAGTCCATAGGAGGGAAGGGCACCTTGTTTTGGCCATGGCAGCGTGATCCGGTGTCCCCCGCCGATAACACTCAACCCGTGATTAGGCTGCCAGCCTTCTTCAAGGGGGTTGATTCCCATCGCCAGGATTTCTTTAACTGCCCCCGGCGTTAACCCGTCACCGCAGATTTTGTCGCGGGGAAAAGCTGCTTTTTCGATGACCAGAACATCGATACCGGATTTGGCGAGGTGATAGGCGGTAGCAGCGCCCGCAGGGCCGGCACCCACAACCAGCACTTGGCAGTGGTTGTCTGCTAGCTGATCCGCCATGCCTGGACGCCCCTCCCTTACTGGTCGTTAGTTCTTGCCATAGCCGTTGCTTCGGCAAGTAAAAACGAGGATTTGTAGGCACCTTCCTCGCGCCTGTCCCAGGCTAACTTGCTTTTATAATTGTCTAAAGTCACAACGGTTTATGCTGGCAGACACAGAATCCCGGGACTTTAGTCCACCTAAATCGCATAGCGATTAAGAAAGGTTTTTCTTACTTAATTCCAAATGGCTTTAAGAAAATCCCGGAAATTTTCTGGCTACAGCTTCCGACTGTGGTCGTCTGAAGCGCCTAAACATCCTCTTTAAAGGCACGGTGAATCGCCACTGTTCCCAAGGTGAGATTGCGATAGGAAACCTCACCCCAACCATTTTCTTGGATGAGGTGACCTAAAGTTTCTTGGTTGGGCCAATCCAAAATGGAATCAAACAGGTAGGTGTAGGCATCCGAATCTGAGGAGACCAGGCGGCCGGCAGCAGGCAATACGTTGCGCATATAGAGCTCATAGAGCCGGGCGATCAGTGGGGAGGGCGGAGTAGAGAACTCCATAATCGCCAACTTGCCCCCCGGCTTGGTTACCCGCGCCAGTTCCCGCAGTGCCTTCGCGGGATCATGCATGTTTCTGAACCCAAACGAACAGGTGACAGTATCGAAAGCCTCGTCAGCAAAGGGTAAATCATGGGCGTCACCGACAACGAAGTTCAGTTCCCGGTGGCGCTTTTGTCCCTCCGCAACCATTCCGGCAGAAAAATCACAGCAAGTGACCTCGGCGCCAGCCCGGTAAAAGCCGAGCGAGGAAGTGCCAGTGCCAGCGGCGATATCCAGAATTTTTTGGCCGGGACGAGGAGCCACCACCTGCTGCAGGCAACGCCTCCAAATCCGGTGCTGCCCAAAAGTCATTACGTCATTGGTCAAATCATAACGGGCTGCCACCTGGTCAAACATCCCAGAAACTTCTTCCGGTTGCTTATCTAAACCAGCAGCTGCCGGCGGATTATTATCGCTCAAAATAGCTCCTTCAAACTAGGGCACCTGCCAGGTTACTCAGAAACGCTCTCCCAATCCAGCGAGATTGAACCCGCGCCGCCTCGCCTTGGCCTTTTGCAGAGCTCTACTAAGCCGGGAGCGGCGCCGAAAATCAATCACCGGCCAGCCCCGCTGGAAGGCGCGCACCCGCAACCAAATATCAGGATTGATCGCCGAAGGTTTACCCACCAGGGTAAGTAGGGGCATATCGTTATCAGAATCCGAATAGGCGAAACAGGAAGCAAGGTCATAGCCACGCTCTCGCGCCAACGAAACCACGCGGTCTCGTTTACCTTGGGCATGCATAAGTTCAGACGCTAAGCGAGCCTCATAAACTCCGTCTTTAACCGCAATTTCCGTACCGATCCCCCCGGTTAGTCCTAAGCGCTTGGCCAACATTTGGGGAAGTTCTGAGGGCGCCGCCGAGATTAACCAAATATCGTGCCCGGCTGCCTGGTGGCGTTTGATGAGGCCCTGTGCCTGGGGGAAGAGTTTCTTCTCTAACAGGTCACACACCTCTTGGGATATTGCCGTGATTTCCTGGCTAGAGTGCCCCGCCATCACCTGCAACGCTCGGTTCTTTACTTGTTCAACGCGTTTTTGATCTTCTCCAAGCACTACATATAAGAATGCTTGGCGGGCGGCAAAAAACAGGTCGCGAATCCCAAAAAATCCGTGTCGAAACAGCTCCCGGGTCAGGATCCAGGAACTAGCTCCTCGAATCACAGTTTCGTCAAGATCGAAGAACGCCGCTACCTTCGGTTTCGCACTCACGTTTCTACCCTACCCATCTGACGCCCCGGCTTGCACCTGGCCGAGACAAAACCGGGTTTGTTAGTGTGGAGAATATGCAGAATCTGACCACTATTCATCTGATGCGCCACGGAGAAGTCGATAATCCCGAAGGGGTCCTCTACGGTCGCCTCCCCGGCTATCACCTAACCGAGCTGGGCAAGCAAATGGCGCAGATGAGCGCGGACTACTTACTGGAAAAGGGCTCCCATTTAGAGGCTATCGTTTCCTCTCCCCTAGAGCGCGCAGTGGAGTCGGCAACTCCCGCCTCTGAGCTGTTCGATTTGCCCATTCACACCGACAAGCGTCTCTTAGAGTCGATGAATATGTTCGAGGGCGAAGTGGTCAACGGTAACCGCGCCGCCCTTTTCCACCCGCGCAATTGGCCGCGTTACCGCAATGTTTTTCGTCCTTCCTGGTGTGAGCCCTATGCGGTACAAGCCAGCCGAGTTACCGAGGCAGTGCGTTCGGCTTTGCACCTGCCGATTACCGATCCTTCCCGCCTGGGTCGCTCCGCCGATGGCTCCACCATCCGCGAGATTTTGGTGGTTTCTCACCAGCTTCCCATCTGGTCTTTCCGGCTATTTGTGGAGGGTCGCCCACTGGCGCATATTCCTACTAGACGGCAATGCGCCCTAGCGTCCCTAACGTCCCTTACTTTCTTGGATAACACCCTGATTAGTTTGGATTATTGTGAACCGGCGGCACCCCTACTTGCTCGCGCCTCCGATATCCGCCGCCGCCCTAAATCAGGGACACTAACGCCCTGCTAGCGAAAACGCCAAAGATTTTTACCTGGGAAGGATCCCATCAGGACGATTAGATTGCCCCAAAAAACTGAAACATTTTAGCTTTGGGAAGCAGGATTTTCCGGAGGGTTCGCGTCCGGGTCTGCTTCGTCCTCGCCGGTATCCTCGGCGGCGTTATTGTTGTCTTCTCCCACGGTATCTTCCCCGCTACCGGCATTTTCCTGGTTCTTAGCAGCGCGTCGCTTGGCTTCTTCCTCCGCTTCCCGAGCCATCCGCTCCCGCCGCATCTTCGCCTCTAATGAGAACAAGAAATCCGGATTATCATCGGGAGCTTGCGGTATCTCCGATTCCTGCGGCTGGGGACTCGGGCTGCTCCCTCGTAAAATCTCTAACGGATTGCGAGGAATCTCCACCCGACCATCAGGGCTTTCGGCTTTGCTCGCCCAGGAAATCACGATCCAAGCTAGGGGGCCAAAAACCGGCAATACGATAATGATCAACAGCCAAAAGGCCCGGGGTAGACGTCCGGGTAAATCAGATTTTTCCGTGCGCAAGCAATCTACTAGCGCATATACCGCTAGCAGAATCTGTACCAGAGCAATACCTACCGCGACCATGTTTACCAGCCTAGCAACTATCGACGTTTTGGCCTGTCTATAGACCCTGCAAAGCCCACTCTACGGCGATGGCGAGGCCGTATCCCAAGGTGATTTGCCCCACCTGCTTCAAGATTTTTATTAGCTCTTTACCGCGGGCTCCCTGCAATACTTTCATCATCGGAAAGCTCGTCCAAAGCGCCATAGCCAGCCCAAACACCAGAGCTTCCCAACGGACACTGAAGGAAAGTACCCCCAGCACTAAGGCGGCATATAGGTAGCAGGCAAACAGGTAACGCGAGCCCTTATCCCCTAACTTCACCGCTAGCGTATTTTTGCCGCTTTGCCGATCGCCGGGAATATCGCGCAAATTGTTGACCAGTAATAGGGCGCAGGAGAGCAGCCCGATACCGCTGGCAGCCGTCCAGGTGCGCCAGGGCAGCATATGGGCCTGTACCCAAATCGTTCCCTGCACTGCCAACAAGCCGAAGAAGGCGAACACCATTACTTCGGACACTCCCGGCAGATAGCCGTAAGGATGCTTGCCTCCGGTATAAAACCAGGCTGCCAGGGCGGCCAGCACTCCCAAGCCAATCAGACCGCAGCTACCTGCCCAGATACACAGCGCGATACCGCAGATTCCCGCAAACGCATAGCAGCTGAGCGCGGCCGCTAGCACCGTGCGGGGAGCGGCCAAACCTGCGCCTGTCAGACGCTGAGGACCTACCCGTTTTCCTTTGGCGTCGGTGCCCCGAATCCCGTCGGAATAGTCATTAGAAAAATTCACTCCTACCTGGAAAAATAAGGCTACTAGCAGCGCCAATACTGACTTTCCGGTTGAAACGTGCCCCAGGCCAATCGCCCCGCCAATCCCCATAATCACCGGCGCCAGGGACGCGGGTAAAGTTTTAGGGCGGGCAGCTTCGATCCACTGCGAACTAGTTGCCATTACAACACCTGCCCCCTTTTTGCTATGTGCTTTTTTGCTTCTTCTTAACGCGTTTACTAACTGTTTGGCCGCGCCTATTTGGACGATAGCTTAACGAATCCAGGCTTCTCCGGCTGCAATCCGCTGCGCCGCCAACTCTCTGCAGGCCGCTCGATCGAAGTTACCTTGCAGGTCCGTTGGGATTTTATCTACGAGGACGAGAGCGCGGGGGGCATGTGCCCGATCCAGTTGTCCGGTGACCAGGGAACGAACCAGCATCGCCAAATCCGTCGCTGGCTCAGATTCGTCTTCGGTGGGAACCGTAGAGTTATGGTACTGATCGCCACTGTCCAAGCGGTTGCGCGCAACCGGAATCTCTGTAGCGGCAATTTCCATTTCTTCTAGGTCTCCGTCCAGATCTTCTGGCAATTCCACCGTAGGTAAAGGCGGAGTATCCGGGGTGGGGAAAACGATTTCTCCCTCCGCGGTGGGGTTAGCGGTTCCCCGCGCCACCTCATATATTCCCGCCGGCAGTTCCCCGGTTTCAGCAGCCGCAACCACATCTACATCAGCTCCCCGAATCTTGGCGGCCATCGCGGCCATCGCGGCCTCCAAGGGAGTTAGCTTGGCAGAGGTATCCTCTTCCTCAGTGGGAGGAAGCCCGGCCATTTCGCGTACTTTCTGAGAATCAACTTTCAGGGCAGGAAGCTGCGAAACCGCGGATTGAACTTCGGGTTTTACTTCCAAATTATGCTGGGGATTGAGTAGTTCTTCTGCCACATCGGGGGCCGGTTTAATTACCGCGGTCACCAGGGATCCCCACTTGGGATCGGGCACTCCTACCACTACTACTTGTTCCACCTGCGACAAATCCCGGATAACTCGCTCTACCAGGGAGGCTTGGATATGAGCTCCCGCGGTAGCTATCACATCCCGGGCTTTCCCATCTACTATCAGACGCGGCCCGCGCATATGGCCTGCATCTTTACCTCGCATCCAGCGTCTACGTCCGCGGGAGATAAACTCTACCGTTCCCGGTTTGCCCAAATAACCGGCCATCATGCAGATGCCGGAGAGCCAAATCCGATCCCCGATAGTGGCGACATGGACGCCGGCAACCGGTTTTCCATCCAAAACGCAAAGTCCACATGATTCAGGAATCCCGTAGCCTTGAGTGATCTCTATTCCTGCTTCTTTAGCTGCCCGCCCTAGATGATCATGAGCGGTTAGCCCGGTTACTATCAGTACCGTTACCGCTTTGAGAGCGGTCCGCTGCGAAGGAGGAATCTCTAGTAACTGCGCAAGCTGCTCCTTAGAAATCTGCATATAGATAGGGGCCTGATCTTTTTCGCTGCGGTCTTTCGCTCTTTCCACCGCCCGCACAATCTCGAGGGCACTGGCGGGCTGAGTTTTGGCAGCAATTATCGGAGGGATATTGACCGTGATCGCCCGGGCCAAAGTCATAATCCCATCAATCCCGGTGACGGGAGCAGTAAGGATCCAGCGTCCCGGCCGTCCTACCGCCGAATTGACAGCTTCTGCCATGGTTTTGATGCTGAGCAGCGAGTAACAGGTAATTGCGCCGCCCGCCGGAGCTGGCAAGGCCAAGGTAGCTGATTCCGGAAGTTCGCGGCGGCGGGCTTCGTAGTCGTCAAGGCCAGTGGGGCGGCCAGCACTCTTCGGGAAGGGGAAAAGCACCTGTCGTTTGTTCAGAGGAGCACGACGCAGGTTTGGTGGTAAATCTTGTAAATCTCCCATTTGTTTAGCTAGCGCAGAAAGCAATGTAGAGACATCTGCCGAGGAATCAGCTATCGGCAAATAATAAAAAGGAGAAAAAATTTCCATCGCGACTTCCTGAAAGTAAAGTAATCTCGAAAGCTATTCTAGCTTGTCATGCGCCTAGAGTTCTTAAAACTTCGTAACCCAGTAGACAGCTAAAGCTGCAGCATGTAGCAAAATATGATCTGTGGCATATAAAAAAGATTAGGTTTCTTCCATCTTTTTGTTATACTTAAGGGAGCCGGTCGCTCCGGCTACTTTAGGGGAACGTGTGTCAAGATAACCCCTAAACGATAAACCTGGAGTCGGTTCCACATAAGCGCAGGAGGGAGCGCGTGGGACCGGCTCTAGGCATTTAAAACCTCTTTTGCTCCCAGCTTGCGGTTTCAGGTTTTAACCCCTGCTCTGTTTAGGCAGTAGCTTCGGGTAGCAACCTGGCGCAGCTCCTGACGAGGAAGCACCTTCGGTCACTATCCCCCCGCTCGCTAAGAACTATTGATAATGAATCGACACTTAAGCCAGTAATATCTCTGCTACTTGGGTTAACACTTGGGAGGCGCCCCCAGAAACCCGTACGTCCGCGATTGAATCTGCAGCCGTCGGTCCGCGGTTGATAACCGCTACTTTGGCACCGGTTCCCCCGGCTTCCCGCAACCCCCACAGCCCGGTTAACACCGCCAAGGAAGTTCCTACCGCCAACACCACGTCGGCTTCTCGCGCCGCCGCGAAAGAAAGATCCATCGCTTCACCCGGCAGCGATTCCCCGAAAAATACGATTCCTGGTTTAATGATTCCGCCGCAACGGGGACAAGAAAGCAGGTTGAACTGGCAGGCGCGCGCCGCCCGCTCATCGGCTGCGGCTAAGACTGCCACATTCTTAGGATCGGGATCATCGCGAACCTCGGGATTTAACTTCCGTAATTCCCGGTCAATACTTTCCCGTGAAAATACTGCTCCGCAACGCAGGCATTGTACTTCCTCGAAAGTGCCGTGCAGCAGCTGCACATTCTTACAACCGGCTTTGCGGTCTAGGCCGTCTACGTTTTGGGTGGCAATGCAGTTAATCAGCCCCGCGTCCTCTAGCCGGGATAAAGCGTAGTGCCCCGGGGTGGGCTGCAGTCGCGCCACGGTTTTCCAGGTTTCTTGATTGCGCCGCCACACCCATTTACGCCAATAAAGCTCGCCTAGGAACTGATCCATATCTACGGTAGGCATCCCGGAAGAACCGGTGCCGCGATAATCCGGGATCCCCGCATCGGTGGACATCCCTGCTCCCGCGACCACAATCGTTTTCTTCCCCGCCATCAAATCCGCTATGGCCTTGGCTCCCGCTTTTTCTTCCTCAATGAACTCGCTCACGTTTGCCTCCCCATCCTCAGACTATCTAGTTTAGAGGGCGAATAGTGAGGACGCGCGCCTCGCTACCAAGTTCCGCGTTCTTAGTATTTCCCAGCATTTGGTAGTTAAGCCGACAAGTTTTAGCTATCCTCGATAGGAGTAAGCTATTAGCCTGCTAACCCCGCTACAATTGGGGAAAACTATCTAGATGCCGTCTGTAAGAAAGGAAGGGCACCACCGTGAGGCCAGTACATATTCTCATTCTGCTCCTGGTGTTAATCATTATTTTTGGAGCCTCCAAACTGCCCGACATTGCCCGTAACATCGGCAAATCTGCGAAAGTCCTCAAGTCTGAACTTTCGGACCTCAGCGAAGATGGCAGCAATAAGCAGGTGACGGCCGGACCCCAAAATCCCCAAATTCCAGCTACTCCGTCTTCCCCGGCACCGACGCAGAATAACGTCCAGAATTCATCTCCGCAAGTGGCTAGCGGGCAGTCCGATAACGCTGATCCGCCGGAAAATAATTAATCCCCCGCCCCATGCCGGGACAAAAAAAGACTAACCCGCAAGCCCGTATGCGGGTGACTGAACATCTGCTGGAACTGCGCAAACGCCTACTATTGGCGTTGGCAGGTATTTTCGTAGCCGCGATTGGCGGCTGGTTCTTGGTTACCCCTACCCTGAATTGGATGCAAGAACCGCTGCGAAAGGTTAGTGGTCAAGCCCCGCAATTAAACTTCCAGACCATTGGCGCCGCCTTTGATATGCGGATTCAGGTGTCCCTCTGGTTAGGGGTACTGATTTCTGCCCCCTGGTGGATTTTCCAGATTGGAGCTTTTATTGCTCCCGGTTTAAAACGTAAAGAAAAAATCTATATCACCACTTTTGGTTTAGTCGGGATCGTGCTGTTCAGTGGAGGTGCCCTCTCCGGGATGTGGGTAATCCCCAAAGCGGTTTCGATTTTGAATTCTTTCACCCCGGACGGATCCGCAATGCTGCTGAGAGCGGATTCCTATATCACCTTCTTTATGCGCCTGGTGCTGGCGTTCGGGCTTTCCTGCCTAGCTCCCGAAATCTTGGTGGTGCTCAACTTTGCGGGAGTAATGAAAGCTAAAACCATGTTGAAAGGTTGGCGTTGGGCAGTGGTACTTGCCGCTGTGTTCTCGGCGGTGGCAAATCCCCTCCCCACCGCCTGGCCAATGATCGTCCAGATGGCGGCGCTGATTGGACTTTACCTTTTGGCAGTAGGAATTTCCGCTATCAACGACTGGATCAGAGCCGGAGGAAGCTTGCGTCCTCGCTTCGGCAAGAATAGGAGAAAACGGAAACATTCGGAAGCTTCTTCCGCTTCTGAGCAATAATATTCGCTTAATTTCTATATCGTTTTTCCCTTCCTACGCCCTCGGAAAACAAAACTCCAGCAAAGGCTATCTTCCCTGGTATCGTTGTGGTTTAGGATAGAAAAGCGACCCTAAACCGGGCGCGCGCAATCGAAAGGGGAATCTGATGGCCGCTAATAATAAGAAAGACGACCCAGAAAAGATGGCGCAGATGCATCGCTGGTTAACCGATGTGCGCGAGCAACTGCAATTACAGGACAATCCGCTGGAAACGGTGGAATCAGAGCTGCTTTCTTTGATTGGAACGGTGGCACATGGTCCTTCTCGTCCGGGTGCCCCCTTGACTGCTTTTCTCACCGGATATGCCTGCGGCCAGGGTGCCGATGCCAAAGAAATTATTTCGCAGCTACAGGATTTAGCAGAGAACTGGCAAGCCTAGACATTTGCAAGCAACACCTAGCCGCAGGAGGGGTAATGCGCGCTGAATCCGCAGCCACAGCACCCTCGCGTCAGCTACTTGACCGTTGGGGCCGGCTCGCTAAAGACCTGCGCCTATCGGTTACCGACCGCTGTAATTTACGCTGCAGTTACTGCCTACCCGAAGACGCCAACACGTGGATTTCTCGCCAGGATTTCCTAACTCCCCGTGAGTTTGGGTGCCTGACCCAAGTGGCACTGTCTCTGGGGATTCGCAAAGTTCGCTTGACCGGGGGAGAACCGCTCTTACGCCCTGATTTAGAGGAAATTATTCGCCAGATTCGCCGGGCATTTACGGAGGCTGATTTACCTGTCGATATTGCCCTGACCACCAATGCGATCGGTTTATCCGAACGAATCGATTCTCTGGTAGAAGCGGGTTTAGGGCGCATCAACATTTCTTTAGATACTTTAGATCCCGACCGTTATTTTGCGCTGGCTAAACGCGACCGTTTTTCCGAGGTAGCTGCGGCTCTAGAAAAACTTCCTGCCAGTAGCCTTCACCCCGTAAAACTTAACTCCGTGATTTTGGATCAACAGTCTTTGGACGAATTGCCCGATTTGGTTCGCTTTGCGCTGCGACGCGGCTTTCAGTGGCGGGCGATAGAGTTCATGCCGATTGGTCCCCTGGGGGATTCGGCAGCTGGGCGCCCTCACGCCCGCGATATTTTGCAGCGCCTACACGAATGTTTTGCTCTCACCCCGATAGAAACCGATCCGGCGGCTCCCGCGCGGCGCTGGAACGTGGCGGCCGGCAACGACCATCCCGCCGGGATCATCGGAGTTATTGCCTCCGAGTCTTCCCCTTTCTGCGCTACCTGTGACCGCACTCGCCTGTCTGCTAACGGCAGGGTCTAT
>OBZZ01000691.1_pt1 | contig 13868 bp, 9 predicted proteins | sample 1501451 | NCBI WGS metagenome assembly OBZZ01 (sample SAMEA2580274, study PRJEB22360) | human gut metagenome | biome: human gut; feature: human-associated habitat; material: faeces | place: Denmark | collected 2008/2010
GTCGTTCAAGGCTTCCCTGATCTCTTCTTCAGAGAACCGATAACAGGAGACCAATAGAACAATGCCGCATATGATCAGTAGAACATCAAGAATTAGGAAAAGCATGTTGTCAGCCTCCAATGAATGTTTGTAGCAACGACAACTTTTATAGCAACTAAAATCTGCTCCATTATGGATTAAGTGTCAATCATTTTTCCTGTTCCGTACAAGCCGACGTTTTTCCGGGAAAGGGCGCTACCGGTGTCGTTTTGATCCTTACCTTTATTGACTTAAAAAGGCATTGCCAGAATCGGGCTATTTTCAAACTAACGCTGATTTTGCCGAGTTATTTTTCAATCCAGGATTCGGCGAACTGATGCTTATGCTAAAATAGAGACACTGTCGAAACACGATAAAAAGGGGATTTGATCATGGCGCATTATGATGGGCCGGCATTTTTACATCAGAATAAATCGCCAGCATCGCAATCCGGGGAAACAACCGCGAACTGGCAGCAATCAGAAAATGACGCGTATCAATTGCCACCGCAGATTACGCATGAAGCCACGCATGAAGTGAATCCGCAAAAAGTCGCTGAGGCACAGGCGGATTTGCGCGCAATGACACATCCGCGAGCCGACCATCAGCGCAATGGGTTAGCGCGGCTGACAACACCCAACAGCACTGTCAGAAACGTGCAGCGGGATCAAACGGACTATCGCCAAATTGCGGCGGTATTGAAACCGGATGAACAAAGCCTATATCTTTTTGCCGGACATGGGGTCAGTCCCAGTTCGACGCGTCATGGGGGGCCGGCCCCGTCTCCTTGGCCGCCACTGACCCGGTTGCGATCGCCGTGGCTTCGTCAGTGGCGGCACCAGAGGAGACGCGTTCAAGCGAGTCGCTGGAGCCAAGTGCAAGCAGCATGGCGTCAATAACTGAGAACCCTGATGAGCATTCAGAAGCGACCGACTCGAAACGACAAACGGAAGCGGATGGGGCAACGCAACAAACTTCCAATGAAACAACATCGGGCTCCTCGGCATCCGATAACACCACTGCCCCGCAGCCGCCGATTCAATCAGTGGCCGGTGTGAGCGGCAGCGAAGCATCACGCCATACTGCGGAAATAGCTACTTCTTTGACATCGATGGGCAAATCTCATGGCCCTAATAGTCGAAAAGCAGCCCGCATTGAGGCATTAAGGCGTAAGCATGAAGCCAAAAAGTTGCGGAAAGCATTGGCTGCCCAAAAAGCCAGAGAATCCGCATCGGAACAGAAAGACAATTCCCAAAAGGCGTTTTCCAGGCCGCAAAGTACGGCTGGCACCACGGCATCAGTCACACAGCCAACGACAAGCAGCTTGTCAGCAGAAACATTGCGTTACCAGGCGGTTAGCTCACAGCTGCCTGCTTCGATGACGACGCCGGAAGCCACGCCCGTTTCAAGCGGTGATCAAGGTGAGAGTTCTGAAACAATCCCACCGGTTCGCTTATTATCACCACCAGTTGTTGCTGACCAAGCGGCCCAACAAGACTGGGTGCATCATCAGCGGCAACGGTTGGATCAAACGTTGCAGGCATTTAATGTCGATGCGCATGTCGTTGCCGATACGATTGGGCCAACCGTAACGCAATTTCAGGTGAGTCTTGCTAGTGGGGTTAAAGTCAGCAAGATTACAAATCTGAATGATGATTTGAAGTTAGCCTTAGCTGCCAAGGATATCCGAATCGAGGCACCGATACCCGGTAAGAATACAGTCGGCATCGAAATTCCTAACTTGAAACCGCGTCCGGTCATGTTGCGGGAAGTTCTGGACACGCCGGCGTTTCAGGAAGCTAAGTCGCCGTTAACCATTGCCCTTGGCGTGGATCTTTTTGGTCAGCCGGTTGTCACGAATCTTGCTAAAATGCCGCATGGGCTGATTGCCGGAGCGACTGGATCAGGTAAATCCGTCTTTATTAACAGTTTACTGGTATCGCTGCTGTATAAAGCGACTCCGGAACAGGTGCGGCTGCTTTTGATTGATCCCAAAGCAGTTGAGTTAGCCGGTTATAACGGTTTGCCGCACTTGGTCTCGCCAGTGATTTCTGATCCAAAAGCGGCGATCGCAGCATTGAAGTGGGTGGTTACGACGATGAACGATCGCTATAAAAAGCTGGCTGCAGCGGGCGTACGTAACCTTGAACAGTTCAATGCAAAGGCTAAACGGCATCATGAATTTGCGCAGGTGATGCCATATCTGGTGATTATCATTGATGAGTTGGCAGATTTGATGTTGGCGGCTGGCACTGAGATTCAAGACGACATTGCTAGGATTACAGCCAAAGCGCGGGCAGCCGGCATTCACTTACTTGTTGCGACTCAACGGCCAAGTGTTGATGTGATCACCGGTACCATCAAGAACAATATCCCTACTCGCATAGCCTTTATGACGGCGAGTCAAATTGATTCCCGGACCATTATCGATACGGCCGGGGCTGAGCGGCTGTTGGGTCGTGGCGATATGCTTTACTTAGGCAATGGTGCCAGTCAGCCAATTCGACTACAAGGCACTTTTGTTGATCGGGAAATCGATAGCATTGTTGCGTATGTCAAAAGCCGCCGCGGTCCAAGGTATCTTTTTGATCCGGCAGGGTTAGTCAAGTCCGCTGAGGCTAGCAATACGCATGAAGATGAACTGATGCCTGAGGTGTTGGATTATCTTGCTGGTGAACGGCATATTTCAACATCTAAGTTACAGCGCGTCTTTTCTATTGGGTATAATCGCGCCGCCAACTTGATTGATACGTTGGAGGCCAAACATCTGGTCTCCGCGGCAAAAGGGGCAAAACCGCGCGAAGTTTACTACACACAAGCAAAGGAAGAGGAACATTCGTGATGACAGAGGCAACTTATTATTTTATTGGCATTAAGGGTTCAGGCATGAGCGCATTGGCACTGGTATTGCATGATTTGGGGCATCAGGTGTTGGGGAGTGATATTACCCAATATACGTTTACCCAGAAAGGCTTGGCGGCTGCCGGAATCACGATGCTTCCGTTTGATCCGGCTAATCTAAAGCCCGGTTACACTGTGATTGCCGGTAACAGCTTTACTGATGAGCATCCGGAAATCAAGCAAGCCAAAGCGATGGGGCTTAAGATTTATCGGTACCATGAATTTCTTGGTCAGCTGATCAAGGGGTATACCAGCATTGGCGTGGCGGGTGCGCATGGTAAAACGAGTACCACCGGTTTACTTGCCCACACGTTAAGCGGGGTTGCCAAAACCAGTTATCTGATTGGTGATGGCACAGGTAAAGGTGTTCGCGATTCAAAATTCTTTGTTTTTGAAGCAGACGAATATCGGCGCCATTTTCTGGCCTACCATCCCGATTACATGATCATGACGAACATTGATTTTGATCACCCCGATTATTATCACGGGTTTGAAGATGTTTACGATGCATTTGAAACCGAAGCAAATCAGGTTCAAAAGGCGATTGTCGCATGGGGCGATGATCCTTGGTTGCGCAAACTAAAAGCTAAAGTTCCTGTTTATTATTACGGCACCAGTGACCGTGATGATTTTCAGGCCCGCAATGTCAAGCGTGATACAAAAGGCAGCAGTTTTGACGCGTACTTCCATGATGAATTGATCGGCCACTTCTTTGTGCCATTGTTTGGCGAACATAGCGTCCTGAATGCCTTGTCAGTTGTTGCTGTCGCGCATATGGAGAAACTTGATGCAGGCTTGATCGCGCGCGAACTCGGCAATTTCAGTGGGGTTAAACGCCGCTTTGCCGAAAAAGATCTTAAAGACATGATCATTGTCGATGATTATGCGCACCATCCGAATGAGATTAAAGCGACATTGGATGCGGCTCGGCAGAAATATCCTGACAAGGCGATTATTGCTGTGTTCCAACCTCATACTTATAGCCGGACGCAGGCATATGAACCGCAATATGTTCAAGTCTTGAGCCAAGCCGATCAGACTTTCCTAACCCCAATCTTCAGCTCTGCGCGGGAAAAGAATGGTAAAATTCGCTCAGAAGACATTGTGGCGCAAATCAAGGGTGCCGCTGTCATTCAGCAAGCGGATATGCGACCGTTGCTGAAATTCCATCATGCTGTGGTTGTCTTTATGGGCGCAGGTGATATTCAGAAGTATGAAAAGGCCTATGAAGACTTGCTGAGTCAAGAGTAGCATAAATGGCTTTATTGCTAAGCTGGTGTGCTGCATGTGACATGATAGTGAGACAGTATGAGCGGCCATGACAATTGAATAAGCTGGTTTTGATTAACGGTTTTGGAGCAAGTGCTTGCTCTGGGACCGTTTTTTGAGTTGTGACGGTTTTGTCCTGACAACAGGGAAAATGCGCGCTACTTGTTTTGTAATCAGAAGAGGACTAAATTTTAGCTGACTTGAATCCGCTTACATTTATATTTGTTTCATCGAATTATTATGTTAAGATGCATCTAATATCAGTGTCGAACGAAGGAAGTTATGACTTTTTCAGGGGATCTATTGATGAGGGGGAGTAGGCTATGAATCTTGATGATTTTCTGGAGAACGATGAACGTCGGGAGGTTCAGTTGTTGCAGTTATTGCTAAAGGCGGGGGCTGACGGTTGCTTGTACACAACCGCCATCACAACGCTGGGAGTGTCGGGAAGCACAATGGGAACAACCGTCGCCGCACTTCAGCAGCGGATTAGGGGCTTCGATGCTGCCGCTGATATTAGCGTGACTGATTCAGGCGGTCAGCGTTGTATTTGTTTGCAAACACGCACACCCGTTAATTTTAGTGAGCTCTATCGGCAATTGTTAGTCCAATCGAAAAGTTATCGGATTTTACTAACCTTGCTGCAAAAAGGCAAAGTGAGTGCTGACGAACTGGCGCAGCTTTTATACATCAGTAAACCAGCCGTTTTTCGTCGGATCAAACTGTTGAATCAGGCATTGGCAGCATTTTCACTACAAATTAAGGGCGGTACCCTCATTGGGCCGGAGATTGCGTTGCGCTATTTGTATTATCGGCTGCTACTAAATAGCCATGATTACGACACATTAGCCTCATTTACAGAAGCGTATTCGTTGCGGCAGTTTATCGCGGCGTTTGAGAATCGGGAACACTTGAAGTTTTCGATGATCGGACGGCTCAAATTAAGTATTTGGTTGGATATTGCACTCAAGCGGCATTTCGCAGCGGAGCAAAACCGCGTAAAGACCAACAAAGAACCGCTGCTCAGCTTGGATCACAACCACCTTTACCGCGGGATTAGAAACTGGTTGTTTGATTTAGCCCGCCAATATGCACTTGTCATTGATGAATTTGAAGTTTCCAGCCTTTATATCTTTATGACGAGTATGGAGATTCTAGACCTGGATGACCGTGACCTATCACCGGTTGCCCAATATTTGGACGAGGTAATCCCTGAAATCAAAAAAGTTCGCGCACAGTTAATGGCTCCAATTGAATTAGCTTACCCAGCTTTCAAACGGCGATTTACGGGGGACACGCAACTGCGAATTCGGTACATTTTGAACCAAATTCAGATGCATGCCCGCTTTTTTTCCGGCCATTTTCATCTGTTTGATGGGGAACGCATTAACTACCAAGTTGATTCAGCGGTGTTACAACATTTAGAAAAGATGGCTGGCGAACTGGCGATGCTGACTTTCAATCAGGCACAGCAGTCACCTAGTCCTGAGCAGCTACTCTTTTTGAAGCGCCGGTATTTGAATGTGTTGTTGTTGATTCATGTACAAAGTGATGCGCCGTTGTATGTTGGCATCTGTATGCATGACGATTGGTCCATCACAGCAGGCATGGTAGCCCGGTTGCGCGTTGCATTAGCCGGCTACTATCACGTCATCATTGACAATGCCGTGGCCGATCGCGTGTATGATTTATTGATTACAAACTCCGCAACGGCTGCTAGTCAGATAAAGGCAAAAGAACGCTATTTATTGACAGGCATTGAAAATCGTTATGACCTGGAACAGATTATGGCTTTATTGGCAACGATTGATCAAAAACGGAAACAATGACCGAGTGACAACCCTTCATATTGGGTAAGTGTCCAGAATTTGACGTTTGTCAGCTAACCGTTTTCAGGCGAAGGGGCTTTTCGTATATGTTGCGAAGTCTTTTCGCCTTTTTGATATCGGTTATTTGCAACTATGGCTCGGCTAAAAGATGATTTTGACCTTATGAAATAACGTTTGTAACAGAATGAAGTGACAGGAGAAGGCCATCCGTAAAATGACCTGTCCGTACAGGATTAAGCAACAAAATATAATGTAATAAATGAGCTTAAAATAATACAAATGCGATTCCTAGCTCAAATCATCAAAGCTTTTCATAAAAATGTGAGAATTATGAGAATAACTACTCCCCTAGAATGGAGTCCATGTCAATTTATATTTTTTAGATGGATTTTTAAAAAAGGGGGTGTCCGAAGTGCCGTCAAGATTTAAAGATAAGTGGCAGGTGATCAAAAAAACTGCCGGTATTGGGTTGATTGGCGTCAGCATTTTACTATCACTTGCCGTTCTCGGCGGTACCCAGCCGGATATTAAACGTTTCTTTCATTTAACCAGCAACTCTGTGTATGCTGCCGATGATCAACCGGCAAAACCACAACGACCACGAGCGACTATTACCGGTCAAGATGCGGTGTATACGCTTGGTGAATTTTTTACGCCGGAGTCACATGCTAGGCTCTTTAAACAAGCCACTGAACCTGGTGGTCTATCGATTCCATTTGCGGATAAAAGAATCTGGGCAGTTTTGCCTGAGAAGCTTAAGCAAGCGACGCGGTCGATGGGATTAAATGAACCCTATGCCCGATTTGACACGATCCTTGCAAAAACGCCGGTTGATTTGACGTTTGATTCTAAGTTCGGGGTGGCAACGGGTAAAGGTACAGCGCAAACCCAGTATGGAGATGCGGTGATTGCCGGTGCATCTGATCCTAAGAATGGTCGCGATGCAATGGGTGCTTTGGTTTTCATTGATCGGGATGCAGATGGCGTTTCCAAAGTAATCGCAACGTCGGGTAAAGGCAGTGACAATGACCCGGTTGCGCCTCATTTTGGCGACCGATTCTATGGTAGTTATGAATATGTTCAGATGCGGGATCATCAAAGTATTAATCTGAGCTATTTCAATATTAATGATACTGAGGCCAACGGGAATACTCGTAAGCAAGACTTCTTGAATCAATGGGGACTTAACCGGGTGCAGCGAGCGAGAATGGGCGACATTATTAAAGTCTGCAATGCAGAAGGTAAAGTCAGTTTTGCGCGTGATTCAAAGGTGTATCAACTGAAAAAGGAAAACTTTCCGAACATTGATCAGGCCATCTTTTTCCAAATGACGCCGGCTGGATTTGTACCGTTACATGTGAACCAGCTGAAAACCCGGCCAGTTGATGTGCCGCAGAACGCAACAGACGCGGAATTAGACGCTGCGTTTCCTAAAGCCTTGAACTTGCGGGATAACATCATTGCAGAATGTTTTGCTGGGCGGCCGGATGTGAGCAAGCCAGGTAAAACGAAAGCTGTTGTGCGGGCAATTGAAAAACTGTATGACGGCAAGTATGCCAAGTTTGATTATGAAGTGGAACTAAATGTCATTCCAGCAGGCAAGCTGAGCACCAAACCTGGGCAATATGTATTAGGCGAGCGCTGGGGGATGCAAAGTATTCAGCGTATGTTTGATCAAGCACAGCAACGAGATGGCACGCCGGTTTTGTGGGGGGATAAGCAGCTTTATCCATTAAAAGCACCCGATGTTGAGAAACACTTACAACCGGGTACCCAGCGGATTGACGAATTGTTTAAAGATGCCGCAGTCCCAATTCAGTTTGATTCCAAAACCGGACATCTAATTGCTCGGCCGACCGCGACAGCAAATTATGGCAATGCGATCATTTTAAAAGGCTATGAATTGCGTTCAGGACGCGATGCCGGGGGTGCATTTGCCTTAATCAATGATAATGGGCTAAAGGTAGTTGCAACATCAGGCGGCTTTCGTGATAACCATGCTATTCATCAGCTTTTTCCAGACGAACCGTATCTGGGTATCACCCACGTGCCGATGAAAGACGCTAAGGTTAAAAATCTATCCGAAGTGCCACTGAAATGGATATCTGGTGATGTAGGCAAACAGGACTTTCTCAATACGTGGGGGAAGGATCGGGTTCAGCCAGTAGAAGCAGGCGATATTATCAAAGTCGTCAACGTTGAAAATAAAATCAGATATACCCAAGACTCAAAAGAACAGGCGATCAACAAACTGGCTAATAAGAATGAGCTTTATTTTGAAATCACGGATCAGGGCTACCAATTGTTGCAGATAAATCAATTAGTACCGCAAAAAGTCAATATTCCAATTAATGCTTCACCAGCAGAAATGGATTTGCGACTATCACAGTTCTTTAAATTCCCGGATAAATCAACTTATAAGATTAAAGGTTTTAAAGAACGGCCAGATGTTTCAAAGCTTGGGGAAACAACGGCTACAGTGACGGTTTCCCAGAAGTATGGCAAGGATAAAACAATCGAAACTGATTATGATGTGCCGGTGACCGTGGTGAAACGCGCAACATTTTCAACGCAATCACAAACTTTGAAGTTAGGTGAGGTCGTTACAACGGATACTTTGGGTAGCATGCTAAAAGATGCGCGTGAGTATGATGATCGCCGCATTCAGTGGGGGGATAAAGCGCTGAGTGTCGCCATGCCTGACAAATTGGCTAAGCTCTTGCGCAAGGATACAAAGCGATTGACAAAGATCAGCAAGCCAATTGACGTGACCATGAAATTTGAGGCAAGTACCGGCACTGTGCTATCAACGAGTCCGGTACTAACTGACTATGGCGATGCGCTTGTTTTCAACGGGTACGAGATGTTCACACGTAATGCCGGGGGTGCCTTGGCACTGGTGAAAGAAGGTAAAGATTGGCTGATTGTGGCTACTGATGGTGCTGAAGACGATAATCGCAATATTCACGATGTTTTTACCGGCGAACAGTATTTAAGCGTGAGTCTGTACGAAGCTGCTGGCGATGTGCTTAACCTGCAGGATCAAAAGCAACAGGTCGCGAGCATGGCAGCCAATGGCGATACCCCTAAGCAGCAATTTCTTGATCAATGGGGAGACAAGCGCGTGGTTAAAGCCAAGCTCGGCGATGTCGTCGTGGTGAATCATCGCGAAGACAAGGTAAGTTTGGCGCATGCCGGTAAACGCGAACCCTTGCAAAAGCGCGCCAACAAAAGAGAGTCCCTGTTTGAAGTGACGGCTTCGGGTTACAAGTTTTTGACACTGAATCAAGTCAGCTTCAAATCTTTAGCCATCGAAAACAATAGTGACCCGCAGTCCATTCGTGAAGCGGTGACGAATACCGTCAAAAAGCAACAGCCACATTTGAAAGTGGAGAATATTAAGTTTCCCGATTTGAAAACCGTGGGGCATAAAACCGTCACGGTAACAGTTAGCCAACCAAGTTTGTCAGATGCTAATAAGCACATCAGTTATGACTATCAGATCCCTTTGGAAGTCACTGAAGGCACCTTAAGTTTTACCCAAGCACCGGCAGCGCTCAATTTCGGCACCGTTAAAATTGATGGCCAGACGCTAGAAGTTCCGCGAATTGGCGATACGCCGATGACGATTCGGATCAAGGACGGCCGCAGTCAAAAGAAGCCATGGCAACTTTTGATTCAACAAAGTCAGCCGTTTACCGATCGTCATCAGCATGAATTAAAACAAGAATTACTCTTTTTCAGACAAGACGGCCATGACTATCCGATCAAACTTAAGCAAGATCAGCAAGTTAAGGCGGTTGCGTCTCAAACGATCCAACACATGTTTACGTATGATACGCAAGCAGGGGTACTGCTCAAAATACCGGCTAATGACTTTGACTTTACGGCCGGTACGTACAATTTTGGTCTGCAGTGGACCCTAAGCGATGCACCACTTTAACTCAATTTAGAAATTATGGAGGAATCAACTAATGACTCGTTATGGATACCAGGCTTTACTCGCGACAGTTGCATTATCGGCAGGGCTACTGGCTTATGACGCAACAACCGTCAGTGCTGACGATGCGCGGACCGTTACCACCCAAGGAACGGTTAAGATCATGCAAACCGACGCCAAACCGGATATTTTAAACCCGTTAGCGCCACAAGCCAAAACGCCAGGAACCTTTGCCGGGGTGGATAACACGACCCATGCTGGCGGCGAAGGCTTGACGCTGGATTATGTTTCACGCTTCAATTTTGGACCATTGAAACTGGATGCGGTTAATGATGCTGTGGCATACGCAGAAGCAGATCAATGGGTGACTAAAGACGGCAAGAAAACAGCGGCGCCTAATCACATTCAGGTCACTGACAAGCGACTTGGTAGTGATCGTTGGAAAGTCAGTTTAAAAGCGACTGATTTAAAGTCCGAAGAAAAAGATAAAGCCGGCAAAGTGACCAAAACCGTGGTCTTACCAAACGCCGCAATCTCTTTGCTTGAAAGCAGCGTTATCGATGGCCTAGCCAAAGATGCGAGTACGCGTTTCGGACTCAACAAAGCGATTAAGGTCTACACTGGCGATGCGCAAGCGGTTGATATTTTGAGTGTTAGTGACGGTCAAACGGCTAAAGGAACCTTCATGGATCTGTTTAATCAGAAACAAGCAGATAAAGGGGTTGCCTTGACGGTGCCAGCCAAAAGTTATGCAACGGAAGGGCTCAAGTCGGGAGATTTTTCCACCACGCTGACTTGGACCCTGACCAGTGCGCCGCTGTAAAACCGAATGAGAGCAAATCAAAGGCTAGTGTGGGTGGCAGTCTTAATTGGCATTGTTGCTGCGGCACCGGCAACGATGACCCATGCTGACGAAAAGACTTCCGTGGCTCATGTCCGCATTCTGGTTGAGCCGATGAACGATCCCACAATTGTGAAGACGGTGACGCCGGATTCGTCAAGCGATGATCGGCTGCCTACCTCTCGCCAGAAGCCGGCAATGGCCGATACGAGTAACAAGAAACCCACTAAAGCTGCAAAACTGCCAGCGCTACAAGAATCATCATATCTGGTAACTGTCTTAGCAGGCATCTTTTTCTGGCTGGGTCTCCTACTGGCATATTATCTGCATCAATCTCGAAAACTAAAACACTAAGAAAGGAAGCGCCGTTGCACGTTTGCGTCGATGGTGCCACACAAAAGATGAAAAAAAGTATATGGATCGTTGGTCTCTTGGGGTGGGTCATGGTACTCTTTTCCGGCATGTGGCAGCAATCTGCACAAGCGGCAGGCGAAGGGTTTACGGTTAAAGCTGAGTTGCCGGAAAATCAGCGGGATACAAGTGCGAGCTACTTTGATTTACGGGTGAGTCCGAATCAAGCCCAGACGTTAAATGTTGTCATTCAAAATCGTCAGGCTGATCCCGTGACCGTGCTCATCAAGGTAAACCCCGCCTTCACAAACGATAATGGGGTGGTCGAATACGGCGAACAGGTGGGGCGAACGGATTCGTCATTAAAGGTCAATCTCAAAACGTTATTAAAGGCACCAACGGAAGTGACGATCCCGGCTTTAAGCCAACAAACAGTACCTTTGCAATTAGAGCTACCCGCGGAGGCATTTGCCGGGACGGTTCTTGGTGGCCTGCAATTTATGGCTAAACCAGATGAAAAAGCGACAACGAGTGGCGCAGTTGCTAATCGTTATGTCTACGCACTCGGTGTTGTTTTAACCGAATCTGATCAAGTCGTGCCACCGAACTTGAGGGTGCGGGAAGTGAAGGCGGTCAGTGATCATGGTCACAACGCCATTCAAGCCAATATTCAAAACTTTGAACCGGCGATGCTCAAAGACCTGACTGTAGCAGGAAAGATTTTTGAGGGAGACGGAAGCAAGGCACTGTATCAAACGCACAAGCAGCAACTCAAGATGGCACCGAACTCAAACTTTAATTTTAAGGTTGATCTCAATGATGAACCGTTAAAACCGGGAAAATATCGTTTTGAGGGGGTCGCAAAAGCAGCCGGTAGAACATGGCACTTCAAGAAAACATTTGTGGTTGCGCAAAAAGAAGCCAACGATCTGAATGCTGCCGCTGTTAAAAAAGCACCTGCCCAAGCAAATGCGATTGACTGGCGCTTAATGATTTTAGTAGGGTTAGTCGTACTCCTCACCATTAATGTGATTGCGTTTAAACGTCGCGCCCGGCATCAACGCGGCGCTTAATTTGAAGGTTTTCAAGCCGTCTGTTCTATGTTGCTAGTGTGATGGCGATTCAGTTATCTCTGCGAAGAAATGGGCTTTATGACCAGATCTGCGGTTAAACAAAAAAAGCTAATCCAACGTGGGTTAGCTTTTTTCGCATCTCGATTTTGCATGAAGAGAAAAACGACTCATTGTGGCATTCAAGGCCCACTTTATTAACCGGAGCGTGCTCAACTCCTTTGTAGACCGCGACTCCAATCAACGGCAAGATACATGATGGCGATCATGGCGATTGTAAATAAAGTCAACAAGTCGCGTGTCACAAACAGATAAAAGAAAATGAAATTAACGATTAAAAAGCAAGTTCGGCATAGCGCCCCTACTTTTGATGACGAGATGACAGTACGCGAGATTCGATTAATCGCTGGATTCTTTCTAAATAAGAGCACCATAATTAGTATGATAGCTAGGGTGCCATAAAAAAAACATGAGCATTATTTATTCACATCCTTTATTTTAATAGGAAAAGGCTTCCAATGGTTAAAAACTAACAGATAAGTGCATGATAGTCAATGGCTTTGCCAGTATTTATGAATTTAAGTAAATTAATAGTAATTAATTATAAATAAATTTAATGGTGCATCTTACTTACTCTCTAGAAGATCTCATTCAAACATTTGCAATAAAGCAATTACGATCCATACAAGCCATTGGACAAGCGCATGTTGGGCTGTTAATGTTAGCATTAGCATGATAAAGTCAGTATCAAGGCTTGACGGTTTGACTCACCAAGATGCAAATCGGTCTTTGGCCTGACTGACAAAATGTTTTGATCTGGTTATAATAGTTATAGATAGTTGAAAGGAATGAACGCAATATGCAAGAACGCCGTGTTGTAAACGAGGCCGGCTTGACGCAGTTCTTCTCCCGCATCTACACCTTGATGGGGAGCGGGCTGGTTGTGACGGCGCTCGTAAGTTATTTACTAGGAGTTACCCTTAAGAATGATTACATCAACTTTGTGGGTGCTCATCCAATTATCTTTTGGATTATGACAGCATTACCGCTGATCCTGTCCTTCTTTGTGACTGGACGGCGCGCCCAGGCGAGTCCGGGTTATGCAACTTTAATGTTTTATCTGATGTCTGCAAGTTTCGGTTTCACTTTTGCTTCTGTTGCGATGGTTGCAAAGACATCTAACCTTGCAGTTGCATTGGCAACAACGGCGGTAGTCTTTCTCGTCATGTCCATGGTTGGCCATTTTGGCAAGCGTGATCTGAGTAAGGCGGGAAATATCGCGATGTCTGCATTGTTTGGCGTCATCATCATGATGTTCGTTAACATGTTTATGGGTTCAAACGGTATGCAGATGTTAATTTCTTATGCGATCTTGATCATCTTCATCGTGTTGACCGCTTGGGACACTCAGCGCCTGAAGAACTTATACTTGACGGCTGGCAGCGATGGACAAGCAGCTATTTCCACCAGCTCATTAGCCGTTGTCGGGGCGCTCATGCTTTATCTTGATTTCTTAAACCTATTCACCGCCATCTTGCAGATCCTAGGCGTTGGCGACAACAACAATTAATAAAAGCAAAAGCCGGTCAGAAACCGGCTTTTTTTATGTGAGCGCGAGCCGGCGCGGTTAGGGACCGGAGTGTAAGTGG
>OBZZ01000702.1_pt1 | contig 13593 bp, 14 predicted proteins | sample 1501451 | NCBI WGS metagenome assembly OBZZ01 (sample SAMEA2580274, study PRJEB22360) | human gut metagenome | biome: human gut; feature: human-associated habitat; material: faeces | place: Denmark | collected 2008/2010
AGCCGCCCTTATATCGTTCCACGCGCAGTTTCGCAGCGAAGCGAGAATGTTTGAGCATGGAATGATATAAGGGCGGCTCCGGCAGAGCGGCGGACATTCGACTAGCGGATATGCGCGGGCTTTCCGCCCCAGTAGAAGCGGCAGAAGGCTCGTTTGCGCTTTTGGGGTTTGCCGGTTAGCTCCATGGTTGCAATGGCGATATCCTCGGCCGCGCGTGGACGGCGCAGGACTTCGCCATTGATGAGCAGTGCCTTGAGCGACTCCGGATGATCGTGGAGATGACGCAACGTCACGATGAGCTCGCGTGCGGTGGTGACATGCATGCTGGCGCCCATGCCGGTGAGCATGGTGGTGTTGGCCTTTTCCTGACCGTATGATTTGCCCAGCAGGATCATCGGCAGATGTGCGCATAGGCACTCGGTGACCGTGAGTCCGCCCGACTTTAGGATCGCCAGGTCGCAGCCGTGCATGAGGGCCGCCATGTCGTCCACGTAGTCCAGAACCGTGACGTTGTCGAGCTTCATGGCGTCGAAGAGCGTTTTGAGTCGGGTGGCGTATTCCTTATCCTTGCCCGGTAAAAAGACAAAATGCATGTCCTCAAAGCTGCGTAAGAAGGGGAGCGTGTGGTCCATCGCGGCACGGAAACGCACGTATGGTTGGGGCAAACTGGCGCCGGCCATCACCAATACGACGGTTTTGTCTATGGGGAGATTGAACTTGCTGAGCTCATCTTCTCGTTTGTAATCTGAATCGAAACCGGCTCGGATGGGGATGCCCGTTATGCGGATCTTTGACTCGGGAACTTTGCGCGGGCGCAGCGTTTCGGCCATAAACTCGTTGGCCACGCAGAACAGGTCGGTGTCCTTGTGGGGCCAAAAGCCTTCGACTTCATAGTCTGTTGGTACGCAGATGACCGGGTAATCGATACCCGTAATTACGCGGGCGCCCACGGCAACATTGGCTGCTGTGATGTGCGTTGCGACCACGGCTATAGGCCTGCGGCGACGAATATATTCATTGAAGGCGGGGAACATAATTCGCGACCATGCCGTGCCGCCACCCCAGAGAAGATGTCCCGTAAGCGTATATCGCCAGGTCAGGTCGTAAATTGGGCGCGTGGCTCCCGTAAAAGAAGCCGCGGTCTTATTGCCGTCGAATTTAATACGTCCAAAATCAAGGATATCGAGCACTTCAATCTCAACGTCCTCGGGGATGCCATTGGTGCCGCGGATGAGGTCGAATGCTTGCGCAATCGCATTTGCGGCGGCCTTGTGACCCGAGCCGACCGAGGCGTGCACGATGGTCACGAGGGGTTTTTGCTGAGCCAAGAGCGTGGTTTGCTCCGATTGGGGAGTGCTGTGCGTGAGCAGGGGAGCGTCGTCGCTCGTCTGCGTCTGATCCATCGATAACTCCCCTTCGACGTTGTATCACGGATTTATCATTGTAGTGCATGAGTGTCACGTTCACGTAAATTTGGGTATGAGCGCAAAGAACGACAACGTTTCGACGAGAGGACTCTTCATGATTACCGATCAGACAATCGACGTTGCGATCATCGGCGGCGGCCCCGCGGGCTATGCTGCCGCCATTTATGCGGCGCGCGCCAATCTAACGACGACTGTCCTTGAGCAGGGCATGTCGGGCGGACAGATTGCCACGAGCAACGAGATTGAGAATTATCCTGGCATTCCGCTGCTGAGCGGTGCCGAACTTGGTGAGCGATTCCAACAGCATGCTGAAGGCCTGGGGGCTCAGGTTGAATGGAGTATGGTGACGGGAATCGATTACGATGCCGATGCGGCTCAATTTACCATCCATCATGACATGGGCGACACAGCGGCCAAGAGCGTCATTGCGTGCATGGGCGCCACGCCGCGTCCTGCGGGTTTTATTGGCGAAGACAAGTATCGCGGTCGTGGCGTTTCGTACTGCGCGACGTGTGACGGCATGTTCTTCCGTGGCAAGCAGGTCTTTGTTATCGGAGGCGGCAATTCAGCATGCGAGGAGGCGCTGTTCCTGTCCGACATTGCCAGCAGCGTGACCATCGTGCTGCGTCGCGATCAGTTCCGTGCACCCGAGGGCGTTGTGAATAAGGTGCTTGCTAAGGACAATATTTCAGTTAGGTACCAAACTAGTATTGTTGAGCTTTCTGGTGAAGCGATGCCCACGACAATTACGTTCAAGGACAATGCAAGCGGTAAGACGCATGCCGAGACCTTTGATCCTGGCTCTTTTGGCATCTTTGTCTATACCGGGACGCAACCCCATACCGAGCTTGTTGAGCATCTAGTCGATCTGGCGCCTGATGGCGGCATTCTGACTGATGAATCCATGGCGACCCGCACGCCGGGTCTATTTGCCGCTGGCGATATCCGTTCCAAGCGTTTACGCCAGGTTGTGACCGCGGTTTCTGACGGAGCCATAGCGGCAACCAGTGCATACGCATTTCTCCATAGATAAGTACGATAATATATCTTATGTAAGGTTGCTATCAATTAACTAAATGGCGGGATGATGCATCAGTGCACTGTCTCGCCAATTTTCTTGCCGGGTATATGGTATGCAAAACTAGATAACCTAGAATACAATATAGAAAATGAACGGAGGACCTTTATGAACCACGCTAAACACGTTATTCCGATGTCCGATTCGTCGGTCAGCATTAAGCCTGAGGATATTCAGCCCACTGTGCTGCCTGATGCATTTATTCAGTCCGATATCGTGCGCAAACTCAATACGTTGAGTCTGCCGCGCTATAACCAGTTGCCAAATGTGACACTCTACCGCGACCAGGTTATTAAGTATGTTGCGCTGTGGATGGAGCCGCTGTCTATTTGCGTTGAGCAGCCTATCATTACGCCATCGATGATCAATAACTACGTGAAGGTCGGCCTGGTGCCTGCTCCGGTCAAAAAGCAGTATGGTCGCGAGCAGATTGCCCGCCTGATCGCTATCTGCATCTTTAAGCAGGTGCTACCTATTGCTGCGGTGCAGGCGCTCTTTAACATTCAGCGTTTGAGCTACGATGCCCCGACGGCCTTCGACTATGTGGTCGATCAGCTCGAGGCATCGATTCGTTCGGCGTTTTCCGTCGAGCAGACGCCGGTTCCCGATACGGCGCATCAGGTAACGCGTGAGTCGCTGCTTGTGCGCAGCGCGGTTTCATCCTTTGTTTCGAAGGCTTACTTGATGAGCTATCTCAAGTTCAACGGGTTTAATAGCTAGCCGACGTATAAAACGGGCGGGACAAAGAGCCATCTATCGCTTTTGTCCCGCCCGTATTTTTGCTTGGTTGGACTTTATTTGCCCGAAGCTACGCCCATGCCGTAGCCGATGATCAGGCCGTGCATCTCGGCATAATAGGAATCCAGGCCGTTGCAGGGCATGATGATGGTCTTGGAGCCGGGCCAATGCTCAATAATGCGATCGGCCAACGCCTGGGCGCTCGATGCGTTTTCCACATGATCAATGACGACCTCACCGCCCGTAAAGCCCTCGGCTTCCATAGTGTCGATGATCTTGTTGAGCATCTTCTTTTCGCCACGCGTGTGCCCGACGAGTTCGATTTTACCGGCCTCACTCGCCGTGCCCAAAATGCGGATGTTGAGCTTGTTGGCAATGACGCCGGCTGCCTTAGGGATACGTCCGGCTTTGGCGAGGTTTTCGTAATTGCACAAACTGAAGAGGATTTTGCTGTTCTGTTCAAGGCTATCGAAGTATGCGCAAGCATCCTCGAATGAGACATCCGGGTTGCTTTCAAGATAGCGGTCGAACAGCAAGAAAATGAGGTCCATTTTGCCGCCAGCTGCGCGTGAATTGACTAGATGAATCTGTCGGTCCGGTTCCTCGGCAAGAACCATATCGCGAGCCGTGGCTGCCGCGTTGTAGCTGCCCGACACGCCCTCAGAGATCGGCATGCAGATGGTCTTGTCTGCCAATTTGAAGAGCTCGGCCCACTCCCCTACGCTGGGACAAGCGCTCGAAGAAGCGTTCGTCTCCACCTGAACAGCGCAGTTGAGCTCATGAATATCAAGCGAAAGGTCATCGACGAATTCACGCTCCCCCACTCGAATTTTGAGGGGCGCAAATGCAAAGGTGGTATGGGGCGCGGTCGGTTGCCAATCGCGGAGGTTGCAGCTTGAATCGGAGATAAGTGCCCAGCTCATAGAGGGTCCTTTCTAATTGTTCCCTAACAATTATAGCCATCTTGCAGACCGATTGGGCCGCTATCTAGTATTCAAAACTAGATAGCGGCCTGAACGAAAGGCAAAAGAATGGACCCCATGACTCAAAGCCACGAGGTCCATATCCGTTTGCTTTATCTGAATACTTAGTAGCGCACGAAGATATAGTTATTGTTCATGCCGGCGGCAACGGAGCTGATGATAACACCCGTGTTGTAGTCGGAAGCGTGAATCATCTGACCACCACCGATGTAAATGCCGGTGTGGCACGAGTTGACAACAACGTCACCAGGCTGCGGATCGGACACACGCGTCCAGCCCATAAAGGTACCCGTGGTGCCCAGGCGGCAATAGCGACCAGTGAGGCAATAGCTAACAAAACCAGAGCAGTCGAAGCTGTTCGGGCCAATTCCGCCCCAGGAATAAGCGCAACCAAGCTTGCTGTATGCACGCGAGACAACAGAACCGCCATCAACAGACTGGCTCGGAGCAGAAGGCGTCGGAGCCGGAGCAGGCGTGGAGGGCTGCGGCGTCGGAGCAGGTGCCGGCGTAGGAGCCGGAGTGTTGCCGCCCTGGTTGTTGTTATTGCTGGTCTGGCCACCGTTGTTGTTGTTCTCGGTCGTACCGGCAGTCTCGTTGCTCACCGTGGCCTTCTCGGCGGTGCTGGCGTTGATGCCAGCCTGCAGCGCGGCGTTGGCCTCGGCTTCTGCGGCAAGCTCGGCTTGCAGCTGCGAATCCAGGGAGTTTACGACGTTCTGGGCTTCAGCCTGCTGGGCGTTAAGCTCATCGACCTTCTTTTGCGTTGCGGCGACGTTCTTCTCCTGCTCGGACTGCTTATCGGTGAGCTGCTGCTTAAGCTCCTTGACCTCTTGAATGGTCTGAGCTTGCTTATCGGAAACTTTGCCGTAGTAGAACAGACGGTTGAGCATATCGCTCAGGTCATCGACACCCGTCAGAACCTGAAGCAGGCTCAGACCGCCGGTTTTGTACTCGCCGGCGACATAGGTCGAGAGCTTGGCCTGGCCATCGGCGATCTCCTGCTGCTTTTGCGTGATCTCGCCGGCAGTCTGATCGAGCGCCTGCGTCTGCGTGGCGAGCTCATCGTAAATCTGCTGAGTTTGGGTGCCGATCTGCTCGAGCTTCGTACGAGCAGCGGCAAGGTCGGATGCGGTATCGGCGTAGGCAGGAGCCGCGAGGCCCAAGCCCAAAACACAAGCGAGGGTTGCCGTAGCAGCGCAGCGTGCCATGTTTTTGTGCGTGTTTGCTGTGCGCATGTACCTTCCTTTCCAGTAACTAAGGGTAACGGCTAGTCCACCGTCACCAGGCTAAAGAGCTCCACATCGTCATTAGGCGGCGTGAGCTTCTCGCGCGGGTTGAGAAACGCAAGCTCAAGGATACAACCGTAACCGACAAGCTTTGCGCCCATATTTCGCACCAGTTTACCTGTTGCCTCGACGGTTCCGCCCGTCGCGACCAAGTCGTCCAGAATCAACACGGTATCTTTAGAGCTGATAGCGTCGGCATGAATTTCAATTGAATCGGTGCCGTACTCGAGCTCGTAGCTCTGGCTTACGGTCTCGCGCGGCAGCTTGCCCGGTTTACGTGCGGGAACAAAGCCAGCTCCAAGGGCTACAGCCACCGGTACGCCAACCATAAAGCCGCGAGCCTCGGGACCCACGACCTTGGTGATTCCCATGCCGGCAAAGTGATCGGCGAGGGCATGGGTCATGGCTTTGAGCGCCTCGGGATTGCCAAAGAGCGGCGTGATGTCTTTAAAGATGACTCCGGGCTCGGGATAGTCGGGGATGTCGACGATTTGAGATTCGAAGTCGTACATTACACTACCTTTCAACGGGTTGCCGAAATTTCGGCAGCGGTTATTTGCCCGCGGTAACAGTGTCGGATTGCGAAGGGGCGACGACCTTGAGCGGCTTTACGAGAGAATCCTCGTGCGAAGCCGGCGCGGCTATCTCTTCGTTTTTGGCCTTGGTGGACTCGGAGCGAGTGATTTCTTCATCGAGTGCATCGATGTCGGCGTCCTCGACCACGGCGTTGAGCGACTCAAAAACGCGGTTCTTGAGCAGCGCGGTGTGCACACCTTCCGTCAGGTCGTGAAGCTTCTTAAACGCACGCTCGAGCTTGGCGTCGCGCTCGTCATCGGAGGTATCCATTCCGAGCATGCTCACGAGCACCTGCTCAAACATCGAGGACTCGCGGTTGGCGGAAGACACGTACTGACGCAGGTTGCGCGGCTCGATATGGAAGCGTGACAGCTCGGAGCAGTAGCGGATGATTGGGAAATCGCGACCATCGACGAGCTCACGATTTTGCGGACTCTTGATGATGCGAATGAGGTCGTTCTCGGCGAGCGAGCGGATAAACGAAATCTCGACGCCCAGCATATCGGGAATGGTCTCGATGGGATGCAGTTTTTGCTTAGTCTCCTTGGGCTCCGTCTTGAGCGGAACATCGGACAGCAAGCCCACCTCGTAGGCGAGCGTTGACAGGTCCGTGGCGTTTTCCAAGCGCTGCTTAATCACGTTGAGCGGCATGTAGCGAGTCTTCTGCAAGTGCAGAATGACCTCCAGGCGATCAACGTCCTTCTTGGAGTACTGACGGTATCCCTTTGGCGTACGATGAGGGGTAATGAGCCCCTCATCCTCTAGAAATCTAATTTTTGAGTTCGAAAGATCGGGGTATGCGCCTCGAAGTAGGTTGACGACTTGGCCGATACTCAGATAGTTGCGTTCGGCCATGCCCTACTCACCGGTTTCGATGCGCTCCGGCGTGCTCTCGTGGTAGATGAGCGTAAACGTACCGATCTGGACGGAAGAACCGTCGTGCAGCGGGGCTGCATTGACGATAGCACCGTCGACCCAGGTGCCATTGAGCGAGCCCAAGTCCTCGATGCGAGCGCCGAGGCCCTCGCGAATAATGCGCGCGTGGCTGCGCGAAACGGTCATGTCGTTGAGGAAGATGCCGTTCGCAGGATCGCGGCCGATGGTGGTCACGTCGTCCTCGAGCTCAAAGGCGGCACCAGTCTGCGGACCCTTGACGATGGACAGAACGGGGGCGGTGATGCGCACGTTGGCCATGAGGTCGGGAACGGTGACGTCGCTTGAAGGCACGCGGAATACGCAGGTAGCGTCAGCAGTCTTATCATTCTGAGGCATATTGTTAACCATGTTGTCCATGACAACCCCTAACTTATCGCGGACGTGCCGCAAATAATGAACCGTACGTAATCATACCCCAACGAATCAGTCTTCGATTTCAGGGTTCAGAAAGTCGATGTCCTCGTCCTCGGGATGCGCGAGAGCCTGTTTAATGGCAACTCCGCCCTTAATGGAGTAGATGACAGCCGTGAGCATGGAGAAGATCACGCCGCCGTACACAAAGAAGATGCCGAGGGGCACCGAGCTTCCATTGAGGCCCGGGAAGGCCGTAAGGGATGAAGGTAAAAGATGCAGACCGTCAATAACGGGGAAACCGAGCAGCATGAGCGAGAAGCCTGTCATGAGCAGCGCAGTGGCAATCTTTCCGGGAAAGACGACATCGATGGGGCGACGGTGATAATGGCGCACGATAAGCGTGCCGATGCCCAGATAGATGTCGCGGCCAATAATGAGCACGCAGACCCAGATGGGCAGCTCACCGCGGACCACCAGTCCCAGCACGCCGGTGAACAGCAGCGCACGGTCGCAAATGGGATCCATGACCTTGCCGAGCCACGAGACCGTCTTAGTCATGCGGGCGATCTGACCGTCCATCCAGTCGGTGGAGGCGGCAACGGCGTAGATAACGATGGCGATGACGCGGTTGTTATCCGTCACAAACAGGTATAGAAATACCAGGGTGAGGATCAGGCGCGTAAAGGTGATGAAATTGGAGATCGTAAAGATCTTATTCGACGGGTAATCGGAAGTGCCGATAAGCTCCTTTTTGATCTTCTTTTTGATGCCCACAGGACTCCCCCGCTGGTTAACGACAAAACTTTCGATACTATACCCGTTCCGGCGATGTCTATCCAGCGTAAGCATAGAGAGTCCAGACATGTGGAAGGTGCTTTTAGGCGACGGGGATTTCGCATTCGTGTACATCCGCCTCCAAACATGTCGAAAAATGTCGATTTTGGTGGCTGATGTACACGTTTTGATTCGGTGATCACATCGAGCGGGAACGTTGTTGCTTTAAGCAAAATAATCATGGTGATAAAAAACAAAAAAGGTCAGGCACTAGGTGCCTGACCTGCAAACTTCTGGTCGGGACGACTGGATTCGAACCAGCGACCCCTTGACCCCCAGCGGGGTCAGAATGACCCTGACCTGTGCTTATTTTGTTAAAACACGCTCAAATAGCACAAGTAGCGCATTTCCGCATAAGTAAATTTTACCAGCTCAGCGCGGTTTGTCCAGATAGCATATTATCGGCTTCGAGGAGCGCGGTGCAGCCGATGGACTTAATCAACGGGGGTAGGAGCCCCGAATCGTCGTCTCTCCGGGTTCCCGCAGGTGGGCCCATCTGTTTCTAATCAACTGCGGATTTAGGAGCAGACATGCAGAACGAGAAATGCAGCAATAAAACCTTACGCATATGCGGACCCGGCGGCGTGAGGAAGAACAAGGGCAAATGGCAGGCCGTCGTGACGGTGGCCGACGAGATGACCGGGAAGAAGGTCCAGAGGACCAAGAACACCGGCGTGCCCTGCCTGAAGCAGAGCACGAGGGGAAAGGCGGCGGCGATGCGCTTCCTCTCGGAATTCAGGTCGGAGATCGAGTTTGAGCTCGCCGAGGCGGAGGAGGCGAGGGCCGCTGTCGGTACCGGGCTTCCTGCCGAACAGCGGGACGACTACGCCGCGCTGCCGCTCTCCGAGGCGCTCGAGAAGTTCATCGACTTCTGCCTGGAGATGAACAGGATCACCCCGACGACCCGCGACGACTACCACTACAGCGCCCTGCACATCGAGCGCGACGAGCTCGGTCTCGTCCCCGTGAACGAGGTGACGACCGACGACGTCAACGCGTGGTCGAGGCGCAGGATCGCCCTGGGCACGGCGCCGGACACGCTCAACAAGTCCTTCAAGCTCGGCAAGCGGCTCTACGCCGTCCTGCTGAAGAGGAGCAACGACACGATCGGGAGGAACCCGTTCGACGGCGCCCTCGCGCCCAGGGTCATCGCCAGGCCCAGGAACGCGCTGCGCTCCGACCTCGTGCCGAAGCTCAACTCGGTGACCTCGATGATGTCGGACTCGACCTTCAGGAGGGCGGTCGTGCTCGCCCTGCGCACCGGGATGCGCATCGGCGAGGTCTGCGGCCTGCGCTGGTGCGACGTCGACTTCGAGTCGGGGCTCATCACGGTCAGGCACTCCGTGGCCTACGTCAAGGACAGGGGCTCCTTCATCAAGGACACCAAGAACCACGACCTGAGGACGATCCCCATCGACCCGGTGGGCCTGCTCCCCTTCCTGAAGGAGATCCACGATATCGATTCGCAGAGGCTCCGGGAGGCGTCGACCCTCGGCCTGCGCGACCTCGCGGACGGCTACGTCGTGTCGCGGCCGGACGGCTCCTTCGCCACCACCAGCTACATCCGCAGGGCGTTCAAGACGTTCTCGGAGACCAACGGCCTCATGGGCACCAACGACGAGCTGATCACGTTCCACGGCCTTCGCCACACCTTCGCGACGCAGTGGATCCGCCACGGCGGCGACATCAAGGCGCTGCAGTCGATCCTCGGGCACAAGGACGCCATGGTCACGCTCAACGTCTACGCCGACATCGAGCCGATGTCAAAGATCCAGAACATGCTGCGCGTGTCGCCGAGCCTGTGGCGCGGCTACCTCGGCCTGAGGGTGGACCCCGGCCCCATGTTCCAGCAGAAGATCCGCGAGGCGATCGAGACGCTCGAGGCGTTCGGCTACGGCATCTCCGAGCCCGACGACCGCAACGTCCTCATCCGCGACGTCCAGACCATCAGCCGCCTCTACCCCACCGAGTACGCGGCAGTGCTGGGGGCCATCCCGACCGAGGCGACCGTGGTCGAGTAGAGGCTGAGACATGCGCTTTCCCAAATCCGTAGTGCAAGTACGGGAATGTGGAATAGCGTTTAGATAGATTCTACTAGGTCTTCTCGTTGACGCAAATGCGGCACGGGTTTCCGCGAACGTGGACGCCCGTGCCGCTCTTTTTACGATTGCGCAATGCGTCCGCGGGAATGCAGATGGGGTCCCGCGTCTCAGGCGTGGATTTTCAGCCGCGCGGCCCAATTTCGAAAAGAGGCCTGCAAGTGCAGACGGCTTTCGGGAGGCCCCGACGGCACCTCTCTCAAAAAATAGGAGCATGGCCCGAGGGCACCCATGGGTGACCCTCCCCCCCCCGTTCGGCTGGGCGGCGGCGTGTAGTCCTGTAGGCGTGTAGCCGTGTGGCGATGTAGTGCGCTACGGATGTAGCTCTGTAGCGGCGTAGGCTGAAACATATCCCCAATCCGGGAATGCACTTATATATAAGTGCAATCGTCTTGCCATAGACGGGAAGCCCGTCGGCCGGGCGGGAGCGGAGGGCCGGGCGGCGAATGCGAAAGGCCGGATGCAGCCGATGCCCTGAATGAGGTCCCAATACATGGGAGGGGCAGGTGAATCCATCTCTTCGGCCGCTCCCGAGGGCGTGGATTTTCCAGCCCTCGCCCCCGAGGTCATCTTGCAGACGATTCGCAAGTCTTCGAGCGGCAGGTACCTGATGGAGCAGAGGGCCGTGTTGGCGGAGTTGTCGTACTTCGACGATCTGGACGACGAGGAACTCCGCCAATTCGCCGCCCACGTCAGGCCGTGATTTTATAGAATTCAGGGAAGGCTGCTGTCACGTTCACCGTTTAAGAAGGTGCCGCTTTGAAATATCTCGTCGAGGATTGCGATAATCCGGCAGGTCCCGTCCAGGACTACGCCGAAGCCAAGGAGATTATCCGCCGGGTACTCGGCTCCCACCCATCGGTGAGACAAGCCGGCATGTTCGGCTCGTTCGTCCGCGGCGAGCAGAAGGACTCATCCGACGTCGACCTGCTTCTCCAGGTCGACGGCAAGGACGCCTTCGAGATTATCGGAATCGGCCTCACCCTGGCCGAGGAGCTCGGGCGGGACGTGGACATGCTGACGACACTCCGTGGGGCCACGAGCAGTTTCATCGAGAACCTGAAAAGAGAGGGACGGCTCATCTACAGGAGGGATTAAGGAGGGGCAGGCCATGAGGACCCTTGAAGAGGCACGCCACACCCCCCGAAACTCGCACTGTCATCACACGGGCAATCAACACTGAATCCTGTTATGCGACATGGGCAAACGGTCACGTGCGCGATTAAAACGAATTCACTTAGCAGACTTCAAGAATGCTTTAGCACCGCAGGATGGCCATACGCGGAGCGCGGCACGCATAAGCCAAAAGCAGCATTAAAAGCCATCCCCTTCCCTGCTGAATGCGCGTCCTAGCCCATCAACCGGTCGGACCATCGCGAAGATGATCCGTGCTTCCATACTGCGATGCGATATCAAGCATCACGAATGTCCCCGCCCAACGGGGTTCTCCCCTCCGCAGGCGTTTCGGAACCCGCCCCCATCCCGAATTCCCACGCAGCGGCCGCGTTCACCGCCGACACGGGGGCCCTAGCTCCCCCGCGCCGCGGGCGCGGGCGGCGAGGTCGGATGTGAAAGCCGGACCGCAGAGGTGTCGAGCGCACGCGGCCAGGGCCTCGAGGGCGCCTGGCGGGTAGGGAGATCCGAGCATGAGGCAGGACAACGCGCAGGCCCGCGAAAGGTTCACGAGCTCCCCCGCGACGCGGCAGACCCTCGGCTGTCCCTCGTAAAGGATGCAGAAGACACGGTCGAGGTCCGACGGTTCGACCAGGCTGTACCGGCAGTCCGCATACAGTGCGCAGCCCCTCCCGCGCGGGTCGCCGTCCGAGTCCTCATCCGGCTCATGATGGCGCACCTCGACCCAAAGGCCCTCCAACACATCGTCGAACCCGAAATCGAGCTCCGCCTGGACGCTCTCGCCGAACGCATCGCCCAGGGCGAGCTCCGGCACCTTCGTCACACGGCCGTCCAGCCACTCAATCTCTCTCATCGCGCGCATGGTCCAAGCCCCTTCCGACACGGGATTGTCAGCTCAACCCGACCCTTACCCATACGGACGAACATAACTCGCCAGGGGAAGCCCCTGAAGGCCGTGCGCCACAACATGAGGCCGAATCCGCTCCCGGCTGGACAGGCCAACAACGAAGGAGCACACGGAACCGGCGCGGCGTTACAACCGTCCCGGCAAGCGTTTCACTTGGCCAAGTCATGATGCCGACAAACCCGGAAATGCTCCAACGGAGCGCCGAACGAGGGTAACAATATAAAGCCGTGCAACACGCGTTGGACGACCAGAACAACCCAAACAAAGGCCTGTCGGTCCCACCTTCAAGCCCAATCGCAAAATGTGCATCAGCGGATTTGCAGCGATACAAGTCTCAACCGTCACCATCACACCGCAGCGCGCCTAGTCCCACTCATCCTACTGCAAATGTCCCAGAACGAGAAAACGACCAGCTTAACATGCCACCCTTTATATCCGCACGCGCGTAATTCAACTCATAAGGACCGGCTATCCCTTACCTGTGACACAATCTCAAACGCACAGAACAGAATCATCAGTCCAATCATCGCATAAGAGGCAGCCGAACCTTCAAGCACTATTCCACAAAGAACAATCTCCGCGCCGCCAATAAGAACTGTTATCAGGCGCTCTGCCTTTTTGCTCTCGCCGCTCGCATAAAAAGACGGCAAAGCGCACAAGATCACATATAGCCCGGGAAGGGAATACAGGATCGATAGTCCAAGCCCCCCATCAACCGCAGTGTTTTGCGTAAGAATCAACTGAACCCAAACGGCAATTATCACTGAGCAGGTTGTCGATAAAAGAAGACTAGAAATATAGCACGCAACAAAGTCCCGTCGCATTCGAACAGAGAAATCCGCGAACTCTCTTCGCCGCGTGGAAACAATAAGGTACACAGAAATTGCAAAAGAACCAATCAGAGAAAACAGCGGAACAACCAGCAATTCAAGCTTATTACCCCATCGATTAACCACACCCCCACTCCAATGAGCGGGAATTGTATCAGGGAGGACTGACCAAGCCGCCCATAGAATCAGAAATGGAAGAATAGAGAGGATGAATGATGATAACACTGCAGTAATTTTTTTGAGGCTCTCATCGATTCCGCATCTCCTTGCGCGCCCACATTCCACTCCGCCTTAAATCAAGTATAAATAGATGGCGCTCGGTATTATTGGCGCAATCGCGATAGCGATTACCGCCGTTGTTCAAGACTTTAGTCCGCTGGCCGCGCAGCGGCCAGCTTTAAACCACCCGCTACG
>OBZZ01000704.1_pt1 | contig 13498 bp, 9 predicted proteins | sample 1501451 | NCBI WGS metagenome assembly OBZZ01 (sample SAMEA2580274, study PRJEB22360) | human gut metagenome | biome: human gut; feature: human-associated habitat; material: faeces | place: Denmark | collected 2008/2010
GTGAGGGGGGAAGGCGCAAGTTGCGCCGTCATCATGAGTACTGAAATGTTAGGTATCATTCTCGCTGGGGGTCAAGGCACACGGTTGGGTAAACTAACCAAAACCACTGCCAAGCCCTCGGTACCTTTTGGAGGTCGCTATCGGATTATTGATTTCACCTTAAGTAACTTGGCTAATTCAGGGGTGAATACGGCAGGTGTCATTACCCAGTATCAACCGCTTGAATTGAATCGGCATATTCAAAACGGGGCGAGCTGGGGACTCAACGAGCGTGGCGCCGGGGTTACGATTCTGCAGCCATACGCGTCAAGTGAAGGCGAAAAGTTCTTTGAAGGTACCGCGCACGCGATTTATCAAAATATTGCGTATATCGATTCTTATAATCCGCAATATTTACTGATTCTATCCGGTGATCATATTTACAAAATGGATTATCAGGCCATGTTGGATTACCACAAGGCCAAAAAAGCCTCGTTGACCGTGGCGGTTATGCCGGTTGCCAAAGATGAAGCCAAGCGGTTTGGCATTATGAACACCGATGACACGGATCGGATTATCGAATTTGAAGAAAAGCCGGCTAAGCCTAAGAGCAACTTGGCTTCAATGGGGATTTACATTTTCAACTGGCCAACCCTTAAACAGTATTTGACTGAAAGCTATGCAACCGATGGGGCGATGGAAGATTTCGGGCACGATGTCATCCCAGCCTACCTGACCCATAACGAAGCTAGCTATGCGTATGCGTTCCGCGGTTATTGGAAAGATGTCGGGACGATTCAGAGTCTGTGGGAAGCCAACATGGAATTCTTGAATCCGAATAATCCATTGAACATCGGCAATCGCAACTGGCGGATTTTCAGCCAGAATGAAGCTTTGCCGCCAATGTTTTTAACCAAGACCGCCAAAGTGTCAGGTTCCATGATTGTGGATGGTTGCTATGTTGCCGGTGCCATTGAACACAGTATCCTGAGCCAGAATGTCAAGATTGGCGAAGGCTCCGTGATCAAAGACAGCATGATCATGCCAAACGCCGTGATCGGCAAGAATGTCACTGTGGATCATGCGATTGTTGGTGAGAATGCGATCATCGGTGATAACGGTAAGGTGATTGGCAAACCGGACGAAATTAGTGTTGTTGGTTATGGGGAAGTTCTAGGAAGGACTGAAAAAGAATGAGAAAAGGCGATTTAGCAGCAATCATTGATCTGAATGAAAAAGATGACCAAATTCAGCCATTGACAGCAGCCCGCCCGATTGGAACGCTGCCATTTGCTGGGCGTTATCGTCTCATTGATTTTCCGCTGTCGTCATTGGATCATGCAAATGTCCGCAGTGTGGCGATTTTCCTGCCCAAGTCGGGTCGCAGTGTCACGGATCATATCCGCAGCGGCTCAACCTGGAATATGGACCAGATAACAGGTGGTGTTTTCACGTATCCGTACATGGCTGGCCGCGATTATGAAGATCCGCAGCTGCGGGCACGGTATTTTGACGATTATCTTCAGTTTCTGCGTAAAAGCAGCGCTCAATATACCATTATCATGGGAACCCAAAATGTCGCCAATGTCGATATTGATGCGATTGTGGCATACCATCAAGCGGGTGAAAGTCCGGTAACGGCGGTGTATAAGAATCTGCCGGAAGCTGCCATGCAACCGGAAGACCTGACTTTGGATATGACCGAATTGGGAACCGCAAGCTCGGTTGTTCCGGCCGCGGAGAATCGGGGACACCTCAAAGAAGGTAAGATTCCGGCGTTCATGGATATTTACCTGATCGGCACGATTGACTTGATCGATTTGCTCACCGATGCTTCGGAAGCGCCGACTTTTAAACGTCTGCCACAGATTATGCGGGAAGCGGTTTTGCAAAACAATGCCAACGCGTTTGAATATACCGGATTTTTTGCCAAACTCAATACGATCAAGCGTTACTTTGACGCCAACATGAGCATGTTAGAAGACCAAAACTACCAAGCTTTGTTATATAGTGCTAACTCGATTGAAACCAAGAACAAGAACGAAATCCCGACATTTTTCTCAACCGAATCCCATGTTGCCAACAGTCTGTTAGGGACCGGTGATTTTATTGAAGGGGAAGTCAATCACTCGATTCTTTTCCGGAATGTGCATATTCATCGCGATGCCTTGGTGGATCACAGTATTGTGATGCAAGGCACCAAGATCGGGACCGGTTCCAGCGTGAAATACGCAATTTTAGACAAAGGTGTTATCATTGGACCGAATCTGGCTTTGGAAGGCACACCGGAAGAACCATTAGTGTTTGCCAAGAATCAGAAGGTCTTTCAACCAGATGGCCAGGGGGTGACGGCCCGTGCTTAAAGTACTTTTTACCGCAGCCGAAAGCGCGCCGTTTTATAAAACCGGGGGCTTAGGCGATGTCACCTATGCATTGCCTAAAGCCATTAAGAAACAAGGCGTTGACATTCGGGTGGCAATTCCTTTTTACGAACGCAAGTTTCCAGCGAAGTATTTGCCTAAAGTCAAAAATCTGACCCATTTTACGATTGAAATAGGCGGACAGCCGGTTTATGTCGGCCTTAAAACGATTAAGCTAGGCGATGTCACCTATTATCTGATTGATAACCGGCAATATTTTGACCGGGACGGCTTATACGGTTATTGGGATGACGGCGGCCGGTTTGGCTTTTTCCAAATGGCTGTGATTGAAATGCTGCAGGTGATTGAGTGGATTCCCGATATCATTCATGCCAATGACTGGCACACAGCGTTCATTCCGGTGCTATTGAAGGAAAAATATGGCTGGATTCAACCTTATCAAGCGATTAAAACGCAGCTAACCATCCATAATCTGCAATTTCAAGGGTGGTTTCCGCCGTCGATTCTGGACACGGTGTTTGGTATCGGACGGCAAAGCTTTAATGATGACGGCTTTGCCCAGGACGGATCGGTGAACTGGCTAAAAGGCGGGATTAACTTTGCTGATCTGGTTTCGACCGTTAGCCCCAGTTATGCTCAGGAGATTCAATCACCGGCATTTGGCGAGCATTTGGATGGCACGTTACGCAAACAAAGTGGTAAATTAGTCGGGATCTTGAATGGCATTGATGATGAGGTTTACAATCCGGCAACCGATCCGCATTTGACGTATAACTACAGTGCCAAGGATTTAAAGGGCAAAGCGAAAGACAAACGCGTTTTGCAAGAAGAAATGCATCTACCAAAACGTTCGGATCCGCTTTTTGCGATGGTGAGTCGGCTGACCCGGCAAAAAGGGGCCGATTTGCTTGTTGATGCCTTAGAAAACTTCCTGGTTCAAAATAACGTCCAGGTCGTAATCCTCGGTACCGGTGATCGCGACTTGGAAGAGGATCTTCTGTCGTTGCAAGATCGTTTCCCGGGGCAATTGGCGGTTCGAATTGATTTTGATGAAGCCTTGGCGCAACGGATTTATGCCGGTGCCGATTACTTCATGATGCCAAGCGCGTTTGAGCCAAGCGGATTGGCGCAGATGATGGCGATGCGTTATGGTACGTTGCCGATTGTGCATGAAACCGGTGGCCTGCGTGATTCTGTCACGCCATACAATGCCGAAACCGGCGCTGGTACCGGTTTTAGTTTCTGGGATTACAATGCCGGCGTGTTGGCCAAGATTCTGTGCATGGCGAAGCACGTTTATTCCGATGAGCCAAAAGTTTATGCCCGTCTGCAACAACAGGCTATGGCGATGGACTTTGATTGGCATCATTCGGCGGCGGCTTACTTGAAGGGGTATAATCGCATCCTAGGTAAAGCATGAGTGTCATCGCGAGGTCATGTTGAATGAAAGTCGCAGCCGACAAGACGGCATTTCGTCTTAGCTGCGGATCGGACATTCGATGAGACCTCGTTGTTCATGTTCGCCAAAATGGTTGCGATGGTTTAATTTTGATGAGGTGTATATTTGATGGCATTAACAAAGGAACAATTCATCGCAGACTTTAAAGACATGGCCTTGAAAATGTATGCGGCACCGCTTGAAGACCTATCTTCACAACAGCTTTATCAGGCATTGGCCTTGTTGACGCGGACATACATTGCCCAACCTTGGGCTGACACCAAGAAGCGGTATGATCAAGAAGAGACCAAACAGGTTTATTACTTTTCAATCGAGTTTTTACCTGGTCGGCTGTTGCAGTCTAATTTGCTGAATCTGGATATTTTGGATGCGGTCGAGGCAGGGTTACATGCCTTGGAGTTGCATCCGCAGAAGATTTTTGATGCCGAAGCTGATCCTGGGTTAGGCAATGGTGGACTTGGACGATTAGCGTCAGCGTTCATGGATGCGATGGCCAGTGTGGGGATGGCCGGCAACGGTAATGGCATTCGTTATCAATATGGGTTATTTAAACAAGCCTTTGTTAACGGTTATCAAGTTGAGTTGCCAGATGACTGGATGCGCAATGGGTTCCCATGGGAGACGCGTAAGGAGAATCGCGCGGTCACGATTAAATTCGGCGGCTGGGTGGAATTAAAGCCAAGTCGCAGCGGTAATTTACGGGTGATCTATCACCAAACTGACGATGTGCTAGCCGTGCCTTATGATGTTGCCATGGTCGGGTATCACAATGGCGTCGTGAACAATCTGCGGCTATGGTCCGCCGAAGCGCCGATTAATGCCGGATCGCGGTTTACCTTGGAACAAAAAGAACGGATCAATCAAATTACCCAGATCCTGTATCCGGATGACTCTGACAATGCCGGTAAAGAATTGCGGTTGCGTCAAGAGTATTTCTTTACCAGTGCCGGGATTCAGAGTATTGTTCGTCATTACCGGCGGACGCATAACAGTATGGCAGGGTTTGCCGATCGGGTTGCAATTCATATTAACGACACCCACCCGGCGATGGCGATTCCTGAGTTGATGCGGGTTTTGATGGATGATGAACATGTCGGTTGGAACGAGGCATGGCGGATTACATTAAAGGTTATGAGTTACACCAACCATACGTTGCTATCCGAAGCACTTGAAGTCTGGCCGATTGATATGTTCAGCGGTCTGTTGCCGCGGATTTATCAAATCGTTCAGGAAATCGATCGGCGCTTCCGTCTGGCTTTTGTGCCGCAGTTTGGGCAAGCCATGATTGATCGCATTGCTCCTTTAGGTAACGGGCAGGTACGGATGGCTTACTTAGCAACCATTGGCTCCCACGCGATCAACGGCGTGGCCCCGATCCATAGTGAGTTATTGAAAAAAGATGTTTTGCACGACCTGTTCCAGATTTTTCCGGAGCGGTTTAATAATAAGACCAATGGCATTACCCCACGGCGCTGGATTCAAATCGGCGACCGTCCGCTGGCGCACTTACTGGATAAAAAAATTGGCACTACTTGGCGGAAAAATCCGTTGGCATTGCGGAAGTTACATGATTTCAGCGATGATCCGCAGTTTTTGTCCGACCTGAATGCCGCTAAAGCCGAAAATAAACGGGCATTGGCTAAGTACATTGATCAAACCGTGCACGTTAAGGTTGACCCGGATGCTATTTTCGATGTGCAGATTAAACGGCTGCATGCTTATAAACGCCAGCTTTTACATGTATTAGGAATTTTAGATGCGTATTTAGCGCTTAAACGCGGTGAAAAACGACCGAAACGCCTGCATATTTTCGGAGCCAAGGCCGCACCCAGTTATGTTTATGCCAAAGAGATCATCAAGGTTATGAATGCGGTAGCGGATATGGTGAACGGTGATCCGGAAGTCAGCCCTTATTTGCAAGTCGTTTTCTTACCTAACTATGGCGTGACGATGGCTGAAAAAATTATCCCTGCTGCTGATATCTCCGAACAGATTTCCACAGCCGGTAAAGAAGCCAGTGGCACCAGTAACATGAAGCTCATGAGTGCCGGTGCGTTAACCTTAGCAACTTTGGATGGGGCAAACATCGAGATTAAAAATGCGGTGGGCGACGATAATATTGAAATTTTCGGCTTAACCGAAGACGAGATTGCCGGTTATTATCAACGCGGTGATTACCGGGCCCGCGACTTTTATGAAAAGGATCCGCGCTTGCATGCGGTGTTGGATATGCTGGTTAATGGCCAGATTCCGGGAATTGAAACGGAAGGCCGCGATATTTTCAATTCTTTGCTGACGTATAACGATGAATATTTTGTGTTAGCTGACTTTGAAAGTTACTTAGCCGCTAATGCCAAGCTGGATGCCTTGTATCAACAGCCGCAAGCCTGGGCGAAGAAAGCGTTGGTAAACATTGCAGAAAGTGGGCGCTTTTCCGCAGACTTTACTGTTCAGCGCTATGGTCGCGACATTTGGCATGTGGTCCCGCAAACGCCAGAAGATGATGGCTCAGGCAACTGATGCGTTACATGGAGGAAAAAGATGTTTCAATTTGATTCATTCACCGATCGGCAGCCTTTTGGGGCAGTTCGGAAGGCAACAACGATTTATTTCACGGCTAAAGCTGACGGTGCGGTGACGCAAGCCTCACTGATTATCATGCCGGATGGGCGCGGGGATCAAACCGAGACATTGCCAATGACCAAAAGCCCGAATGGTTATACGGTGAGTTTTGCCCCGCAGACGGCTGGTTTATGGTTTTACCATTTTGAACTGCAAACCGATGAAGGCCGCCAACGCTTTGGTGCGGTTGATGGCGGTTTTGGCGGGATCGGGCAAGTTTATCCGGAAAATGCCGATGTGAACAGTTATCAGCTGACCGTGGTCAATGAGTTTGACCCAGTGCCGGAATGGTATCAGCATGCGCGGTTTTACCATATTTTCGTGGACCGGTTTAATAACGGGAATGCGGATGGCCACGTCAACGCACCGAAAGCCAATTCTTTTATCTATGGGCGCCAGTCGGATCGGCCAATGTATATTCGCGGTACCAATGGCGAAGTGTTGCGCTGGGATTTTTATGGTGGTAACTTAACCGGCATTCAGCAAAAATTGCCGCTGTTAGCTGCACGGGGGATTAATGCGCTTTATCTGAGTCCAATTTTTCAGGCGCGCAGCAATCACCGCTATGATACCGGTGATTATTATGCGATTGATGAAGTGTTAGGCACCTTGCATGACTTCAAGCAGTTTCTGGCGGCGGCTCATCAGCTGGGGATGCACGTGATTCTGGATGGCGTGTTCAATCATGTCGGTGCCGACAGCCGGTATTTCAATGCCGTGAACGAATATGACGATGTTGGTGCGGCGAACAGTCTGGATTCACCATACGCATCGTGGTTTTCGTTTAAAAGATTTCCTGAAGACTATAACAGCTGGTGGGGCGTTAAAGATCTCCCGGCGATTAATAAAGACAATCAGGATTTTCATAATTTTATTGCCGCTAAAAAAGATTCGGTGATCAGCTATTGGACCAATCTGGGCGTGGATGGCTGGCGTTTGGATGTCGCCGATGAGCTGACGGACGACTTTATTCATCAAATTCGGACGACATTGGATCAGTTTCCTGACCGGATTTTGATCGGCGAGGTCTGGGAAGATGCATCGAATAAGCAGGCTTATGGTAAACGCCGCCAGTATTTTGAAGGTGGTGAGCTGAACGCCGTGATGAATTACCCGTTGCGGTCGATGTTGATTGATTTTGTCAACGGTCAACTCAGCGCGGCCGGTTTTGTCCGCCAGTTAATGACGCTCAAGGAAAATTATCCGCCCAATGCGTTTGCGTTTAATTTTAATAATATTGGTACGCATGATACGGCGCGAATCTTGACCGTGTTGAATGGTGATCGGCGTAAGTTACAGTTGATTGTGTCACTCCTGTATTGGCTGCCGGGGGGACCTTGTCTTTATTATGGCGATGAGGCAGGATTAACCGGCGGCAAGGATCCGGACAACCGCGCCTTTTATCCATGGGGGCACGAAGATCAAGCCATTTTGGATATGTATCAGATTGCGTTACAGACGCGGATCGATCAACCAGCCTTAGCAGCCGATGCAGCATTTTTCCCGTTCACGTTTGAAGACAGCCTCGGCTTTGTCCGGCAAAACGAGGCCCAGACGTTGGTCGTCTTAGCCAACCCCACCTGCTCGCCTCAGGTTTTACAAGATCCGAATGCCAAGCTCGTTCCGGCTAATCTGCGGTCACTTTTGCCAATGGGAACCATGGTGCCGCCTGGAAGCGTGATTTGGCAGGCTATCTAAAAAGTCGGGATTGTAGCTATAGGTAGCTGTTAGAGGTGCTAAATTAGAGATCGCAAAAAGCAGCAACCAAAAAATGGCTGCTGCTTTTTGAGTCGCCAGTTAAAACGGTTGATCTACATCGTCACCGCAAGCGTTTCGCGTAATCCGCTAGTTTGATAAACACGGGTGTCTTTGGTGACAAAAATCGCTTCCTGACCTTCTGCTTCGATCGCATCGTAACCAGCCGGGACGCCAGCGTAGAAACCGACTGAAGATAACACGTCACCGATAAGACCATTATCGGCAATGACAGTGATGCTGGCCATGTTCGACTCGACCGGATAACCGGTATTAGGATCGATAAGGTGGTGGTATTCTTTGCCGGCAATCTCTGAATGGCGTTCAAAAATGCCGGTTGTCACAACGGCTTTTGGCTCGGTTGTCAGCGTTGCAATGCTGCGCTGGCCGGGATGGCGGGGATCCGCAATTGGCCACTGCCACAAAGGAATGCCACTGGCCGCTTTACCAACGAGGCGCTGGTTGCCACCTAAGTCAATCAAGCCGCCTTCAACCCCGGTTTTATCCCATAAATCATAGACTTGGTCGACAATAAATCCTTTGGCAATTCCGCCAAGATCCAAAACCATTCCTTCTTTAGGTAAAAAGACGGTTTGATTTTCCGAATCAAGCTCGACTAGATTCGGGTCGGTTAAAGCTAGGGCTGCATTAACTTCACTGGCGGATGGAACACGCGCATCGGCAAAGCCAATTCGCCATAACTTGACGATCAGGCCGATTAACGCATTGTAGCCTAGACCACGTTTGCTCCAGGCTACTGCTTGGGCGATGAGATTAAACACCGGTCGTACCGGAATGTGGACCGGTGTTTTACCGGCCTGGGCATTAATCATGGTTAGCAACGATTCGTCATCATAAAGCGATAGCAAATGCGCATAAGCCTGAATCATACTGACACTTTGATTAAGTAATTCGTTGGCACCATCGGCATAAACGGTTAACGTATTGTCCGCACCTAAGCCGTGAAAGGTTGTTGTCGTTGTCATATTGCACCTCCAAGTAGTCATTGATTATCCTAATGCATAGTATGAACGGTTTGCATATTTGTTGCAATCGTTATGATTTCAGGTATTATTCGTTGTGAATGTCAATTGATTCACCGCGTGTGCTCAGCGCAATTCATGAGGAGGCCAACTATGGCGGCATATAGTTCAGCACAACAGGAAGCATTAAAAGAATTCAAGCAGGATATCGGCCACTTAAATGCCTTATCCAATTCAAGTCGGCAAAAGCTGATTATGATTCTCGGTGCGGCCGATAATCACGTAGGCGTTAGTGTTAATGATCTGGCTGATGCAATCGGATTATCGCAGCCAGCTACCTCGCATCATCTCAAACATCTGAAAGATATTGGGATGGTTGGATCCCGCCGTGAAGGCAATATGGTTTATTATTATTTAACCTTAAACGATACAATTGCCCGGCTTGAGCGGTTAACCAACGCCTTGAAGCGCCAGATCGCCCAAGCGTGACAAAAGTCTTATTGTTCAGCGTGAACCATGGCTAATGCAAATAACAGGTTATTCCTATGTAAAAGTTTTGTAAGAAAGCGCTTGATGCCGTTAAAAAGCGTGTTTAAACGATGATTAAGATCAATTTTGCTTTATAATAGCCTCTAACGACTTTTCTGACGAGGGGGAATTAGTATGGATGCTGGTCGCAATATTTTAAAAGATGAACAACGCCGATTTGCCCGTCTGAAAAGTGCCCAGCATGCAGCGGCGTTGAATCTGGTCGTTTATGGTGGTTTGACAGTGGCCGAATTGTGGATCGCGCAATTAGCGCATTCCCGGGCATTGGCGGCAGATGGCTTGAATAATCTGACAGGTGTGGCTTCGGCGCTCATCTTATTATGGGGGCTGCAAGTTTCCCAGCAACGACCAGACAGTGAGCATCGATTTGGGCACTGGCGATTTCAAACGATTGCAACCTTATTTTCAGGTCTGATTATGTTAGTCGTTGGTCTAGACGTGGTGCTTGATGGCTACCATGGCTTGCAGGCGTGGTACCAAGGTAAAGTGCAAGTGCCCGGTGTTTTGGCGGTTTATGTGAGCCTGGCTGCGGGGGTGGCCATGGCGAGTGTTTCGTTGATGAATCATATTCGCGCTAAGCAACTGGACAGCAGCGTTTTACGGACAGCGTCTAAAGATAGTTTTTCCGATGCTGCGACTAGCGGTGGGACCTTATTGGCCATTCTAGGTGCGAAGGCTGGGTGGCTGTGGCTGGATGGCGGCGCGGCGATTGCGGTCGGCCTTTTGATTTTATATGCCGCTTGGACAATTCTACGTGATGCCATTTTTGAATTGACAGATGGGTTTGACACCAAGAAAATTGCGGCTTATCGGCAAACGATTACGCAGGTTCCGGGAGTTCTCGGGGTTCAAAGCATTGAAGCGCGTTATGCCGGCGATGCGGTGTTGCTGACGATCGGCATTCGGGTGGATCCGACAATGACCGTGGCGGATTCTTATGAATTAGGCGAACGGGTCGAACGCAAATTGATGGATGCGTACGATATTTTGGATGCCGATGTTAAAACTTATCCGGCCGATTTACCACCGGAAGATGCGCCGCAAGATCCGTAAGATTGCGCTGAATTTTCCGAAACGAGGCTTTTGGAAATTTGCGGGCGGTTTTCGTGGATAAGTTTAACGAATGCCTCTGTACAAATAGCGTGCATGTGTTAGAATTTGAGCTATAAAATTTACCAGCTGAGTCGCAGTAGTGTTATCTAGGTAGACATTCAGAAAAACGGTGGTTGCTGCAAACCGTTCCGCCTGATAGCACGAATTACAGCTCAATGAATTCTGGCCGCGGGTCATGCCGATATCCATGAGAGTGATGCAAAGCATAATGTGGGTGGTACCGCGGTGAAAGTCGTCCCTGATCTTAGTTGATCAGGGACGACTTTTTTCGTAATCAGGTACATTCTGGCTCGAGGCTAACGTGCTGATCTTGCTAGCCATATCGTAATGAGGAGGATTTTTCTAATGACAGAAACACAGCGAGGACAGATTTTAGATGAATTAAAATGGCGGGGTGCGCTGAATCAGCTAACCGATGAAGCCGGGCTGCGGAAGTTAACCGAAGAAAAGGCGGGTAGCGTATACTGTGGTACCGACCCAACCGGCGATTCTCTGCATGTCGGCCATCTGATTCCTTTCATGATTCTCAAACGCTTCCAGTTAATGGGACATCGACCGGTCATTTTAATAGGTGGGGGAACCGGTTCGATTGGGGATCCATCTGGCCGCAACTCGGAAAGGGTCTTGCAGACAATGGAGACCATTGCGACGAACAAGAAGAAACTGACGGCGCAGATGGAGAATCTGTTTGGAACCGACGATTTTCGAATTGTGGACAATTACGATTGGCTTTCCAAAATTTCGATGCTCGACTTTTTACGGGATTACGGCAAGTTGTTCTCGGTGAATAACATGCTGAATAAGGAAGTCGTGGCAAGTCGGCTTGAGACCGGGATTTCTTACACTGAATTCACCTACCAGATTTTACAGTCGGTTGATTTTCTCCATTTGTTTAAGCATGAAGATGTGCAGCTGCAAATCGGTGGGGCGGATCAGTGGGGGAACATCACGGCCGGCATTGATTTGATTCACCGACTTGAGGGACCTGACGCCCGTGCTTACGGCTTGACCAATCCGCTGATGTTGAAAGCGGATGGTACTAAGTTCGGTAAATCAGCTGGCGGAGCGGTTTGGCTGGATCCGGAAAAGACGTCACCATACGAGTTCTACCAGTTCTGGTTTAATCAAGACGATGCGGATGTCGAAAAATTCCTCAAGTTCTTCACGTTCCTATCTCGTGATGAAATTGCCGAGTTGGTTGAGGCCACTAAGACGCATCCGGAAAAACGTGCAGCTCAGCGCGAATTAGCCCGCGCCGTTACCAAGTTTGTTCATGGACAAAAAGCAGTTGATCAAGCCGAAAGCATCAGTGCGGCACTTTTCTCAGGTGATGTTGCGGATTTAAGTGCTGATGATATTAAGCAAGGTTTTAAGCAATTTCCAACGGTTGAAGCGCCCCAAAAGGCAGAAAATATTGTGACCTGGTTGGTAGATACTACCAAGATCGAACCAAGTCGGCGGCAGGCCCGGGAAGATATTCAAAATGGTGCGATCACCATCAATGGTACCCGTCAACGCGACTTGGACTTTGAAGTTGATCCAAGCACGCATTTTGATGGTCAATATGTCATCGTCCGGCGCGGAAAGAAGCGGTACTTCCTAGTTAAAATCAAGTAATTCGGTAACGGTGAGACGATGAATGAAGCTAGGTAGCGAGTCGCGGCTAGTTTCAATCCGGTTAGCATTAAATGACAAAATAAGCAGGAAGTCAGGAGTAAAGAGCCGCTTTTATTCCTGACTTTTTTAAATTTAAAAACGTAAATATAACTTAGAAATAAAATGGTTATTAAAATGATCATAAAGTGCTGCTGAAGTAATCGCAAAAGTATTCTGATGGTAACCACCCTGTAACGAGTTTGTAACAGTTCAGTGTTAGTGTGAACCTTGTGAACAAAATGAGAGCAGGAGTGGCGATAAAATGAGATTAAAGCAATTGGTTACGGGTGCCATCACGGTTGCAACATTAGCCGGTGTTGGGGTTTCGGGTTTCGCGGCAACAACCGTTCATGCGGCAGACGACAAAGCGAGCCTGCAAGCGCAAAATGACGATTTGTTGAAACAGGTTCAGGCTGCCAACGAAAAAAGCGCCAAACTGAACAACGAGGTTTCCATTAAGGTTCTGGCGATTCAGGATGCCGAAGCCAAGATCAAGGACAGTCAGGCCAAGATCGCTGATTTCGCAGCACAACTGACAAAAGCCAATCAGGAAGTCGGCAAGCGTAAGAGCAATTTGAAGGATCAGCTGATCTCTCTGCAAAAGCGTGCCGGCGACTCGGTTACTGGCAATGTCTATTTTGACTTTATTTTGAACTCCGACAGTCTGACGGATCTTGTCGGCCGGTCATTGACAGTTAGCAAGTTGAGTCAAGCCAGCGCCGAAGCTTTGCAAGCCGTTAAAGACTCCGAAGCCAAGGTTAAAAACCTGAAAGCCGCTCAGGAAGCTATCCAAAAGAATCTGGTTGCAACCAAGAGCCAGCTTGAAAGTGATAAAGCCAAGATTGATGGCTTAAAGGCGGATGCTGATAAGGCAGCTGCCGATGCTCAACAAACGATTGATGCTAACAAAGAAAAGCTGGCAGCCATGGCCGCTGATGAAGCTGCCAAAGCTGAGGCGGCTCAAAAAGCAGTTACAGCCGTTGCTAGTTCCACTGCTAGCG
>OBZZ01000718.1_pt1 | contig 13078 bp, 14 predicted proteins | sample 1501451 | NCBI WGS metagenome assembly OBZZ01 (sample SAMEA2580274, study PRJEB22360) | human gut metagenome | biome: human gut; feature: human-associated habitat; material: faeces | place: Denmark | collected 2008/2010
GTTTTAATTTTCCGAATTCTGCAAATTATGGCATCAAATAAAATGCGTTGTAACAGCGGGTGCTGTATATGCAGGATTATGCCAGTTATGTCAAGGGTGATATGATCTCGGAGCTGTGCGATCTAAGCCGGGACTTGATGCTGTCCATCGATATCCTCCCGGTACCCACAGACGAAGCGGTGCGTGAGATCCAGAACCGTCTGCTTGGCGTGGAGACCAATGTGACCAACTGGCAGAGACGCCAGAATGCCAACAATAACTTTTCTGCCATTGTGCCTTATGATATGGAATTACAGCGGAAGGAAACCAAAGAGATGCTGAATGACCTGACCACCAGGGATCAGCGGATGATGTTCGGCATCCTCACCATGGTACATATGGCAGACAGCAAGAAACAGTTGGATTCGGATACGGAGAGCATCTTGTCGGTAGTAAGAAAGCATTTATGTCAGATGGCAACCTTGAAATGGCAGCAAGTGGATGGACTCAATACGGTACTTCCTTATGGCATCCGTAAGATCAATGCCCTTCGTACCCTGACCACAGAATCCACTGCTGTGCTGATCCCTTTCCATACCCAGGAGATCATGCAGCCGGGTGGCATCTATTATGGACAGAATGCGGTGAGCAAAAATTATGCTGGTGGCAGACCGGAGGAAGTTATTGAATGGAAACTCCTTCCGATTGGGTGTCAGCGGTTCGGGAAAGAGTTTCTCGGCAAAAGAAGAGATCGTGGACCTTGCCCTGTCTACGGAAGATGACATCTTGATTTTAGATCCGGAGTCGGAATTCGGTTCTTTGGTGGAAGCGCTGAATGGGGAAGTAATCTCCATTTCTGCAACGTCCCATACCCATCTGAACGCGCTGGATATGGACTCCGCCTATGGATATGACAAGAATCCGCTGATCTAGAAGTCGGAGTTTATCCTGTCCTTGTTTGAACAGTTGGTGGGGGCTGGCAACTTGTCTGCCAAGGAAAAGTCCATCCTGGACCGCTGTACCGCAGATGTGTACCGGGAATATATCCGAAGCGGTTATAAAAGCGAAGTGCCGACCTTGAAAGATCTGTACCGACAGCTCATGCTCCAGCCGGAAGAGGAAGCCAGGGGGCTTGCCTTGTCTTCAGAGTTGTTCATCAATGGAAGCCTGAACACCTTCGCCCAGAAAACCAATGTGGATACGAAGAACCGTATCATTGCCTATGATATCCGGGAACTGGGAGAGCAGCTCATGCCCCTGGGAATGCTGGTCACCTTGGACAGCATCTTCAACCGGGTGATCCAAAACTGGAAGAAAGGAAAGACTACCTGGGTTTTTGCCGATGAGTTTTACCTGTTGTTCCGGTATCAGTACAGTGCGGACTTTTTCTACCGGCTCTACAAGAGAATCCGTAAATACCATGGATTTGTTACAAGTTTAACGCAGAATGTGGAGGAACTTTTGAAATCGGATACGGCAAGGCTGATGCTGGCAAACAGTGAGTTTTTGATCCTTTTGAACCAGGATGCCACAGACCGGGACGAACTGGCATCTCTTTTGAACATTTCCGAGAACCAGTTATCCTATATCACCAATGTAGGCGCAGGTAAGGGTTTGATCCGGTGTTCCGGAAATCTTGTGCCATTTGAGAACAGCTTCCCAAAGAATACGAAGCTGTACCGTTTGATGACAACGAAACCAGGTGAATGTTAGTGAAAAAGATATTTTTGAGGGTGCTGCTGAACGTTCTTCGGCAGCATCCTTTTGGGAAGGAGGAAATGTAAATGGAAGAAGGAGAAACAGTGGAAATCCAGGAAACGAGAGAACCGCTTCGGGAGCAGGGCAGTATCCGGGCATTGCTGGAACTTTTGGAACAACAGGGCATGGAGCAGGAAAAAGGGGATGTGCTCCGTATGGCAGACTATATTGATTCTATGGAAATGCAGCTGGGAACTGTCCTAAAGGAATTGGGAGAGGTGAAGAAGCAATTGGGTGTGATGCAGGAAAGCAAGGTCAAACTCTTTGCGGTGAACACAATCCAGAAGGCGGAACATCAGGTGCAAACACTTCGTTTTCAGGTGGGAGAATGGAAAAGAAAGTTTGTGGGACGAGCAGAACAGGCAGTTATGGACTTTAAAGAAAAGGGGAAAGATGCCCTTGCCTGTGCGGTAAAGGGAATGCACCTTACTCAAGGCTTGCAAAAAATCCAATCGTCTCTGCATACGGTGATGCTGTCGATGGATCAGAAGATTGACCGTCTGGGGAGCATGGTGGAAGAACTGCATGTTGCCAAAGGACATCTGCGGAATGCATTTCTGGAAGCGGGTGGAAAAGAGGTGCGAAAGCTCACAGAACGCAATTCCGAACAGGGAATCATCTTTCAAACGCAGAAAGTGCTATTCCAGTCTATGCGGAGTATCCATCAGTTGGAGCAGAACACAGAGCGATTGAAACAGCAGGCTGAGAAACTGGAAGCAAGAGAAGGAAAACAATTGTCTGTGAGGAATACCTTGCAGGAACTTCGACAAGAACAACACCATCTGAAGCTTGGTAAAGAAGAAAAACAGAAGTCGGCGGTTCGATAAAGAGAAGTTTTTCAAAGGGAGGTGAAATCCATGAAAGAAGAAACAACCATTACCTTTCTTGCTTCGGAGTGCGGGGAGTTTCATGGGATGGGGGGTGTATCGAATGTACGTCTTTAAAAGAAGCCTTCCGGCATTACCAGAGATTTTGCAAACGTTCCCCTCAGATGCTTCCGTCTTTGGAATTTTCCCTGCACCATGCAGAGGATCCTCTGTATAACGAGGGAGAATATCCATTGGCTACCGGGGAGAAGGGAAAAGAGTTACTATCCTATGTTCCCTACTATGCCAATCATCCGCTGGTGCAGGAAGCGGTAAGGGAATTGGAACAGCTGGAGAGTCAGCAGAAGAAATTAAAAAAGCGGGGAAGGGAACGTTAGAAAGTACAGAAGATGGGAGGTGTGTGATTGAAAGATATCAAAGAAAAAGTGCGGGATCAAAGTCCAAAGATCCGCAATCCTGACTCCCGGCTTCCGAAAGAACTGGTGCGTTCTGCGATGCTGGAGACAAAAGAAAAGACCAGCATCATGGCAGATAAGATCGGAAGAGAAACGGGAGAGGAATCCCCGGTAGAATATGCTGGAAACCGGATAGAACGAGTGGAACAGCGGGCTGGGAAAGAAAGCGCTTTTGCAGCCTATCGTGGCGGAAAGAAGCTGGCAGTGAAAACCTATGAAAAGTTAAAAGAACAAAGACAAAAGCAGAGAGAAGCTGTTACCGCCCCTTTGGACGGGGAAACAGGAAACGGCGGAACATCTGCCCAGACAGGACAGGCAAGAGCAAAGAAAGGGCGCACAGGAGCCGGACGGAGCATCAAGGTCAAACCGGAAGCGGAGAAAACGATCAAGGAAGCCGGAAACCGGGCAGTAAAAACAGCGCCCCGCATGGTGAAAGCGTCCCCGGTTTCTTACAAGAAGGTGAAAACCCAGGCAATCTTACAAAAAAAACAGGCTCTAACATCTATGAGGGCGGCAAGGGAAGCAAAACGGGCTGCCATGCGTTCTGCCCAGGCAGCAAGACAAAGCGCCGAGGCGGCAAAAACAACTGCCAGGGGGCTGAAAGCTATGGCGGAAGCTGCCGCCCATGCGGTAAAGGCAGCTTTTGCAGCATTGATGGCAGGCGGTGGTATGGTATTTGTGATCTTGATCCTTATTGTAGGAATCATTGGCGGCGCTTCGTTTATCGGGAGTTCCCAGAGCAGCGAGCCGCTGAGTGCGGAAGTCCTGGCCCATACCCAAGTGATCCAGCGGTATGCCAGTGAATTTGGAATCCCGGAATATGTATCGGTCATCCAGGCAATCATGATGCAGGAAAGCGGCGGGAGAGGAACCGATCCCATGCAGGCCAGCGAGTGTCCGTATAATACCCAGTATCCTAATACGCCTGGTGCAATTCAGGATGCAGACTATTCCATCAAGGTAGGCGTACAGTATTATGCAGATTGTGTCCGGGAAGCCGGATGTAAAAGCCCACAGGATATGGACAAGTTAAAACTTAGTTTACAAGGCTATAATTACGGGAATGGGTACATCACATGGGCAATCCGAAAACATGGGGGCTATAGTGAAGCCAATGCACTGCAGTTTTCCCAGGAACAGGCAGCCGCCCATGGATGGCCAAGGTATGGCGATCCGGAGTATGTACCCCATGTGCTTCGATATTATTCCGGCGGGGGATTGTTTGCCGGACTTTTTGGAAATGGGCAGCTTGTGACCATTGCGAAAAGCCAGTTGGGGAACGAAGGCGGCCAGAAGTTCTGGTCATGGTATGGATTTGACAGTCGGGAAGAATGGTGTGCCTGTTTTGTCAGCTGGTGTGCGGATCAGGCAGGACTTATTCAAAAGGAAGTAGTGCCAAAGTTTTCTGTTTGTACGGACGGTGTGGCTTTGTTTCAGGCAAAGAGAAAATGGCAAGGTGGAGGAAGTGTTCCGACGCCAGGAAGCCTCATCTTTTTTGACTGGAATCAGGATGGAGCCAGTGACCATGTAGGAATCGTGGAAAGCTGTGATGGAACTACGGTACATACGATTGAAGGAAATAGTGGAGATGCAGTAAAGCAGAATAGTTATACAGTGAATTCCCAGTCCATTTTGGGATATGGACTGGTTACTTATTAAAAAATGAGAAAAAATCAAAGAATGGATTGCATTGTAGGAGCAGAGGAACAATGCTATAATAGAAAAGGTGGGCAGGGCTAATGTCCTGCCTGTTGATAAATACAAAAAGTACAATCATGAGATTGATAAAATAGAGTAATCAGGGAGTGGAATATTTGAAACGAGAAGAGATTTTTGAATATGTAAAAAACCAATATGGAACAGTTCCAGAGTATCTCTGGGAAACATCACCGAAAAGTGCAGTGCTTCGGCATAAAAATGGAAAGTGGTATGCAGTGCTGATGCAGGTTGAAAAATCTAGGTTGGGATTAGAAGAAGAGAGCATGGTAGATGTCATCAATGTGAAGTGCGAACCGGATATGGTTGGACTTCTGACACAGACTTATGGTTTTCTTTCGGGATATCATATGAATAAAAAGTACTGGATTACAATGTTGTTGGATGGAAGGGTGAGCGAAGCAAAGATATTGGATTTTTTGGATCTGAGTTATGATTTGATAGATCAGAAGAAAGATTGATTTGTAAATAAATTTGAATGGTGTGCAGGGGATGAGAAAATATGAAAGCAATAAATATATATATTCAAGAATACAAGAGAATATGGCCACTGAATTTGAAAATATTTTCTCACAAAGATCAAAAAAGTTAAATGTAAAAGTATAGGAGTTTCTTGCGATAAAAACTCTTGTTGACTTGTTGCTGGATATAAATATAGAAATAAAGCATTTTGAGAATATTTTTGCTTCCTTTACGATAGAACAGATTGGAAAAGAAACAGAGTAGATACCTTACTCATGAGGGAATATCTCTGTGGTTGGAGACAGGAACTATAGAGGCAGGTGGAAAACAGGCAGAGCTTACAAAAAATGAATTGCGGATCATGTATTATCTTTTTGAGCATGACGGAGTCATCTGTACAAGGGCAGATTTGATTGAATACTTATGGGATAATCGGCTCTACTCAGATACATCTTACCACAATGAGGAATTAAAGTCACTAACCCGTTATCGTTTTGATAAGGTCAAAGAACGGGCAAAATTGAAAAGTTCTGTTTCAAGACTTGTCTGTATTCTTTTCCCAGAGCTGGAAAGACTTGTTCCTACGCTTCATATGGCATCCGTCTATGCTTTGCTTTGTGAATTTCCAAGTGCAGATGCTGTTGCAAATGCACATCTCACAAGGCTTTCCAACCTACTCTTTGATAGTTCGAAAGGCAGATATGGAAAAGATACTGCTGTCATGTTTCGTGACGCTGCAAGAAGTTCTATCGGTTCTCATATGCCTGCCAAGTCTTTGAAACTAAAGCACACCATAAAACTTATTCGGGAATTAGCGATTGAGATTGACGAGATTGAAGCAGCCATCAAACGAATCATGGATGAAGAAATCCAATCGCCAATCTTTACCATTCCCGGTATCAGTTACCGGATGGGCACAATGATCATCGCTGAGATTGGGGATTTCTCTCGTTTTATTCCGCAGATAAGATATTCGCATATGCAGGAATGTCTCCCTCCACTTATCAATCCGGACAGTTAGACAACTGTTATTCCCATATGGAGAAACGAGGTTCCAGATACCTCCGGTATGCCCTTTACAATGCCACAAAATATGTCTGTCACTGGGATAAATCTTTTGGTGCATATCTTGAAAAGAAACGCTCGGAAGGCAAGCATTATAATGTTGCCATATCCCATGCCGCTAAGAAGCTTGTGCGATTGATTTTTGCAATGGAGAAATCAGGAAAAGCATATCTGCCAACTGCTTAATTTTTTTCTGTAAATATCTCCTTTTAGAGCACCTATAAAGATGCTCTTGTTGTCATACAGTTTTCAAGGTTCAAATATATCTGAAATGCATTTCTGCAATTCATTCAAAAAACTTTCATTTTAGACTTGACTTTTAATAGTTAGTCTTTCTATACTCATTTTCACTTCAAATATCGTTCCGCCCTGCTCATTTCCATGAACCTCAATCTCCCCGTCATGCACCCGCACGATCTCGCGTACCATTGCAAGTCCAAGACCTACACCGCCAATTTTTCGGCTTCTTGACTTATCCACCCGGAAGAATGGTTCAAAGATCCGCTCTCGGAATGTCTCATCGATTCCATTTCCTGTATCTGCAATCGTCAGAACAACTTCTTTCCTCTTTCGTTCTGCCGATACCGTAACTTTTCCATCTGTATGGTTGTATTTAATCGCATTTTCAACAAGGTTATAAAGCATCCGATAGATCAGTATATCACTTCCTGTCAGCATCAGACCCTCGCCTGCATTCTCTTCTTTTTCATCTACTGTACTCTGCGATTTCTGTATCAGTGTAACACCTTTTTCCTGTGCCAACGGTTCCAGATCTGCCAGCACTTCCTCGATTAGTCCACAAAGTTCGATCTTGTCATTGCGCGCTACTGTCTGTAACTCACTCATATCCAGAAGTGTTCTGACCAACTTGCTGAGACGCTCGTTCTGCTCTGTCACCATCTGGATCGTCTCTTGCGCCGCTTCCCCATTCTCCGGATTTTCTGACGCATGATAGAGGTCCAGTTGTGCTTGAATTAATGCCAAAGGAGTCCGCAGCTCATGTGCTGCATTCCCGGTAAACTGGCGCTGTGTCTCGAACGATTCCGACAGTCGCAAAAGCATCTTATTATAAGACGTACGAAGTATGTCCAGCTCTGCAATCTTATTCTCTTCGATCGTATAATCCGTCAGGTTCTGTGCCTGTACTTTTTCAACTGTCTCAGAAAACTCTCTGAGCGGTTTTAATGCACGGCCACTAATAAAATATGTCACCGCTCCACCAAGTAACGCTACAACACCTGTGATCAGTAGACTTCTGTTTCTATAATCGGATTTCGAATTATACACCTCCGTAGCAAATTGTGATGCAAAATTGTCCCACTCATTATCCGGAATCTCAATGTATAGTGCTTCCGGTGCTTTTCCCTGATCTGTAACTGTTTCCTGAAGTGTATCGATATAATAGACTCCATTCTTATATAAGAAAAATGTAAGGCATCCGCACAATACTGTGATCAACACTGTAGTAAGGATTGTCAGTCTCCACTGGAGTGATAATTTTCTCATGCTTTGCTATCTCCTCCTATCTTATAACCCTCGCCAATCCTATTTACAATCGGATCATAGCCAAGTCCCGCCTTGAGTTTTCTCCTCAGAGAAGACATATGCACACGAATAGAGCCGCTAAAACTATCCACAGAAGAATCCCAAACATGCTCAATCAACTCTTCCTGGCTGACCGGCCGGCCCTGATTCAGAAGAAGATACTCTAGAATCCCATTTTCTTTTCTCGTCAACGCAACCGGATTCTCTTCTGCATACGCCACTCGTTCTCTTATATCAAACCGAATGCCGTTGCATTCCAGGCAGACATTTTTCTGTATGAATTTTCGTCTCGTCAGACTTCTCACGCGTGCCTCGAGTTCCTGCAAATGAAATGGTTTTTCCATATAATCATTCGCACCTGCATCCAACCCTTCAATTTTATCTGCAATCTGACTTCTCGCAGACAAGATCAATACCTTTGTCTCTTCATCTTCTTTACGAAGTTCCCGAAGAATCTCCATCCCATCCACCCCAGGAAGATTAAGATCAAGCACGATCAGATCATACATTTCAGCATAAATCATATCCAATGCTTCTTCTCCGTCATTGCATACATCCACCTCATAGCCGCTCTGGTGCAGACTTTTCGCGATCATGTCACATAATTTCTTCTCATCTTCAACGACTAATAATCTCACTTTATTTTTCTCCATCTTCTTAACAGAAATTTTACACCTCCTATTGTATAATGCCAACATCGAAAAGTCAATAAACTGACTTTGAACATTGAAAGGAGTATTTTATGAAATCTGAAAAAGCATCACAGATTCTTTTACTTACAGCCGGTCTGGTTCTTTTCTTTGGCGGAATTTTCCGCGGCGAAGCCGCTGTAGTACTCAGCAAAGCAATAAAATTATGTATGGAGTGTGTCGGAATTGGATAAGAAAATAAAATCAAACAAAAACATTTTCGTCCGTTTCCGCGGATGGATTCAGGCCGCTGCAACACTGCTTACAAACATTCACATTCCGAATCTATGGAAAGGAAAAATTTATCAGGGAAATGTAAAGACAATGTGTGTACCCGGACTGAACTGCTACTCTTGTCCGGCCGCCACAGGTGCCTGTCCGATTGGAGCTTTCCAGGCTGTAGTTGGTTCCTCAAAATTCAAGTTCACCTACTACATCACCGGATTTTTCATCCTGTTAGGAGTTCTGTTAGGACGATTTATCTGCGGTTTCCTTTGTCCGTTTGGATGGTTTCAGGATTTGCTGCATAAGATTCCGGGTAAGAAATTTTCCACCGCAAAGTTGAAACCCATACGGTATCTGAAATACGTGATTCTGGTCGTCTTTGTTATACTGCTTCCGGCATTTGTAACCAATTCACTTGGTATGGGAGATCCTTTCTTCTGTAAATACATTTGCCCACAGGGCGTACTTGAAGGCGCAATTCCTCTGTCACTTGCCAACTCAGGAATCCGTTCTGCACTCGGACATCTGTTTACATTTAAGTTCACAATCCTTGTGCTTTTTATCATCTTAAGCATCTTGCTTTACCGTCCATTCTGTAAATGGATCTGCCCACTCGGTGCCATCTATTCTCTGTTTAACAGAGTATCTTTTCTTAAGATTCAGGTGGATCACGAGAAATGTGTTGGATGCCAGAAGTGTAGCCGTGTTTGCAAAATGGATGTCAATGTAGTAGACACACCGAACCATCCGGAGTGTATTCGCTGCGGAGAATGTATGAAAGCCTGCCCGACTGATGCAATCTGCTATCATTACGGATTTTCAAACAAGAAACAGGCTGACAATAAACTAAGATAAAATCAATAAAATGAAATTCAAAAGGAGCTTTAAAATTATGAAAAACAAATCAATCAAAACAAACTCAATGAAATTAAAAAAGGTAATCGCTGCATCACTTGCCATTTCCGTACTTCTTGCTTTCACAGGCTGCGGAAGCGCTTCCTCCTCAACAAACAATAAGAAACAGGAATCCACTTCCTCTGTAGATGCCGAAAGCACAGATGAACTGAACGACCTTTACCAGCAGGAAAATCAGCTTTTTGCTGATCACAAAGACGCTTGGGACAAAGTATTTGGTTTTATGAGCAAGAATACTGCCGGTGATGCCATGAGTGAAAACTATGCAGACGTCCTTGCAAGTACAGTTGAATCTAATAAAGATTCCTTCTCAGAAGAAGAGTATGAAACTCTGAGCAAAGACATTGAGACGATCCGCGGCATCGAAGAAGAAATTGCAAAGCTTGAGAAAGAGATTGCTGCATCTGATTCCTCTGACAGTGCTTCCTCCAAATTAGATGAATCCGCAAGTGTGTTTCACAGGTTCAAAGGAAAAGATTTGGATGGAAATGATGTAGATGACAGCCTTTTCACTAATAACAAAGTTACAGTTGTAAACTTCTGGTTCAGTGGGTGCAAGCCATGCGTTGGAGAGCTTTCTAAACTGAATGAATTAAACGAAACACTCAAGAAAATGGGTGGCGAAGTTGTTGGTATCAATACAGACACTTTAGATGACAATCAGGATGGAATCAAAGAAGCGAAAGAAATCTTAAAAGCTCAAGGTGCTTCCTACAAGAATCTGACTTTCGATTCTGATTCAACAGTTGGAAAATACGCCGGCAACATTATGGCATTCCCTACAACAGTTCTTGTTGATAAAGACGGAAATATCGTTGGCGAGCCTTTGATGGGCGGAATTGACGATCAAGCAAACTACGATCAGCTGATGAAACAGATTCAGTCCGTAATCGACCAGAAATAATTTATCTTATAATTAAGGATTGTCAATTTTTACGTATAAATTTTGGAGAAATCTGTGGGTAGGGATGTATCCCCCAGTTTTAAGAAAAATGGATTAGATTATCAAAATATTGTTATTTTTGTAGGATATAATATCGATAGTCTTTCGTTAATGAAAAGCCTAATCCCCTAGCTATGTTGGGGAGAATGGAATAAGCAGAGGTGTGTGGGGGCAATAAAAAAAGGATCCTATGTGCTTGTGATATCCGTCTTTTAGGACGAGCAGTAACAGTAACCTTAGGAGAGCTGATAATAAACCACCATTGAATTGTGGGTGTAACTAGAAATTGAATTAGCAGGCCTCGATTTTGCTGGGCCGAAGATTCCAAGAGATTGTGATATATTTTGGAGGTAAGCTATGACGAAAATAGAAGAATTTGTAAAACTGATAACAGGACGATTTGATAATAAGGAGCAATTTGATGCAATGAAAAAGGCAGGAAAGACATACCCTTATGCACAGCACGTAAATACGGTTTGCAATGATAAAATTAAAAATCTTCCTGCTGATTTTAAGGGCATGTTTATTGTAGAAGAAAGTTATTATGAAAATGAAGGAAAGCGTCATGCGTCACCGCATCTTTTCTTGATTACAGAGAAAGAAGATAGAATTTTACTTTCATCCTATGAAATTCCAAATGGGGAAGATAAGAACACGTTTTCATATGAATTTATGAAAGAGGTGGAATATATTGAATTAAAAAAATCCAAAAAATTTACTCCTGCACTATATTATGAGAGAAACGGTGTCTGGGAGGGAGGCAGTACTAGTCAGTTCTCACCCGTTATGATATTTAAACTATGGGAAAAGTTTTCGGATACGTGTTTGGAAGTATTCGAAAGTATGGAAGTGAATGGAAAAAGAACATTTGGATATGACGTTCCGATTATCTATAAGAGGGTATAAAGTCTTTGTTTAACGGTTCGAAAATTCTGAAAATAAAGGAAGCAGTTCGAGTATAGCTAGTACTACAGCGAACAACTAAGTTTCTTTTTACGATGCGACAGATAAGCACAATGATTCCTTTTTATATAATAGCAGATGATCCTCTGCATGCAGGAAGATGTGAACTCTATCATGCTATACAATAACCTGACGACCATGGGCATCGTCAGCGGAATTCCTTTTTTAGCCATTCTCCGCATTTTTCAAAGCATTGTTCAATCGGCCAACGCAGCGTTGCTGCCCGATCCAGCTAGGTATACGAGATATGATCCGGTGCATTGGATACAAAATATTTGATGGTCCCATCCTCGTATCTGCGGGCATATAACCAGACAGCTTCCCCTGGTTTTACGTAATTCCGGTTCCCATCCTTGCGGCAGGACACGACACGAATGATAAACCTCTGCGCTTGATTGGTTTTTTGGAGCCTTCCGTAAGAGTTACCGGTTCCCATGGGAGATCCGCTGCTTCTGCCAGGCTTCGCACACTGACCGGATGGCCGGATCACACAGGGTATTTCTTTAGTCGGCCACGGCCTCTGTCCGGTTCTGAGCTTATGATACGTGGAGGTTCCAGGAAAACCTGCTCCTTTGTATTGGTTGCCGCAAAATACCATACTCCATCTGGCAGATGTAAGCTATCCAGGAATGCATGGTCACAGCCATATGCGGCATCGCATCCGACCCATCGGACCCGAAACCGTCCTGTCTGAAAGGCACGGTTGAGAAGATCCTGTGTAATCTGATTTTTTGTAAGGAAGATCCTGCCCTATGGAAAACGGCATTTGGCACGCAGGGGCTGGTGGGAATCCTGGAACCATGCCTGGGGGATATAAAGGTCATAGTCCACCAGGCCGTAACCGGAGTCGCCGGCATAAGAAAGGAATCCCCCAACCTGACAGTTTTCCCGTTTGCCCAGCCTGCCGCAGTATTGTCGTTTTACTCCAATAGAATGTATTCCTTTTTTTATGAAGCTGGTATCATCAACAGACAACATGACACCCTCATGGTTCAGTTGGGCTGCCAGAAGCTGCTGGCAGATGTCAAGGATTGCCGGCTCATCCAGCGGAGCACATGTAAAGAACTGTTGCATGGGCTGGACAGATTTCTCATCTAATAAATGCAAGGTGATGGGTTCAATAGATTTACGGTCTAAAGGACTGAGTAATCCCTTAACAAAAGCTGCGAAATGGCTTCTCTGTTTTTTAGAGAAAAAGGCACAATCGTATTGGTGCAGGTATGTCTCTAAGAGCCTTCCGATATCCTGTGTACTGCTAGGATCGATCGCCCACTGTTCTAATAATCGTGGATCATATGTTGTGTTTGTCATCATAATATCCACCCCCTTTTATTATATCAGTTATAGGGGACAATTTAAGATAACTATTGAAAGTTTGCTGTAGTACTAGAATGATTGTAAAAAATCCTGATGTAATGTTTTTTGATCAAGTCACATCAAATTTGGCTACTAAAACTAGTGTACTGTATTGTTGACATTTAACTAAATATTTATAGCTATTATAGCCGCTTCATGTTAAAATAAAAGAAAACGGCG
>OBZZ01000722.1_pt1 | contig 13054 bp, 9 predicted proteins | sample 1501451 | NCBI WGS metagenome assembly OBZZ01 (sample SAMEA2580274, study PRJEB22360) | human gut metagenome | biome: human gut; feature: human-associated habitat; material: faeces | place: Denmark | collected 2008/2010
GCCACGAATCCCGCCGTATCGACAACCAGCTGCGCGGCCGTTCCGGCCGTCAGGGCGATCCTGGCGAGTCCCGCTTCTACCTGTCGCTGGAAGATGACCTGATGCGTCTGTTCAACACGCAGCTCGTCGCCCGCGTCATGGCCAAGGGCATGCCGGAAGGCGAGCCGATCGAGGCGAAAAGCGTGTCGAAGGGTGTGCGCACCGCACAGAAGACCGTCGAGGCGCGCAACTTCGAAATCCGTAAGAACGTCCTCAAGTACGACGACGTGATGAACAAGCAACGTACCGTCATCTACTCCGAGCGTCAGGCGGTGCTTAAGGGCGAGGACATTCACGGTGATATCGAGCGCTTCATCGCCGATACCATCGACAGCTACATCAAGGGTGCCCAGAAGGGTTCCAGCAAGCCCTCCGACTGGGATTGGGACGGCCTGTTCAAGGCCCTCAAGACCGTGTTCCCGTTCGAGCTTGACCAGGACGCCGCCAAGAACGCCGCCGACAAGCTCAAGGGCGACAAGGCCGTTGCGGCCGTGCGCGACTCCCTCGTCGATCAGGCCAGGGAGGAGTACGCCGAACTTGAGGAGAAGGTCGGTGAGGAAGGCCTGCGCCAGCTGGAACGCCGCGTGGTCCTCGCCGTGCTTGACCGCAAGTGGCGTGAGCACCTGTACGAGATGGACTACCTCAAGGATGGCATCGGCCTGCGCGGCATGGGTCAGCGCGACCCGCTGGTCGAGTACCAGCGCGAAGGTTACCAGATGTACAACTCCATGATCGAGGCGATCAAGGAGGAGTCCGTCCAGCTGCTCTTCCACGTCGACGTGCAGCAGGTGTCCAGGAGCGAGGAAGCCGGCATCGAGTCCGATGACGCCGCCGTTGATGAGGCCGAAGAGGCCGTCGGCGCCGCGAGCTCCGAAGTCGACAAGGCCGAGGACGCCGGTGAGGCTGAGACTGCGGAGGAATCCGACGAGAAGGTCGCCATCGCCCAGTCCGCCAAGGAATCCGCCGCAGGCGAGGCCACCGCGCCGATCACCGGCCCGGCTCCGATCAGCCATGCCGAAGGCAAGGTGCCCGCCAACAAGCGCCCGAAGAACGAGGAGCTGAAGACCCCGTGGTCCGACGGCCGTACGTTCCCCGGCACGTCCAAGAACGCGCAGTGCCCGTGTGGTTCCGGTCGCAAGTACAAGATGTGCCACGGCCAGAACGAAGAGTGATATAAGCTCTCCGGACTAGACGAGTAAGTGGCTCCCCTCGATGTGAGGGGAGCCACTTGCGTTTTCGGGGGGAGAGGAAGGGCTTGTCCGCGGGTTGAGCCCGTCGATTATTCGCGGGGCCGCGGAATCGAGGTTCGCCGAGCCTCATTCGCTGTACAACGCACGATTTTGATGGATTCGCGCGTGTTGTACAGCGATACCGCAGGACAACGCGTGCATCAATCGGTTGACGCGTGCGTTGTCCCACGACGCAAATCGCGGAATCGTTGGAATTCTGCCGTTTGTAAAATGCCGCTATCTGAGGTTCCCGATATCGTCTCAGGACAACGCGCGCATCAATCGATATACGCGTGCGTTGTCCGCCATATTCGGTGCCCATCAGTGCAAAGGCCTGGTACGCACGCGGCGATCTCATTGACCCTGCAGCGAGTCCGATCCATTGCCCGGCAAAGCCTTGGGATACTGCATAACGTTTCAGTCGGGACTCCCGTAGCGGCATCGCGGCGATGCCTGCCGCGTTGCCTGCCCTGATTGTCGGCACGCTGTCCGGGCCGGACAAGTAAGTGGCTCCCGCTGACGGGAGCCGATGATGTTTTGCAATATGGAAGATCACGGGCGACGAAACGACAAGCCATTACAATGAGGCGACGAATACATATCACACGGCGTGACGAAACGCCAAGGAGGGCATCATGGCCGAGATCACATGGAAGTCGATTCTCACCAAGCTGGTCGGGGGAGACCACCTGAGCGCTGAGGAATCGGAGTGGTTCGTCGACGACCTGATGCAGGGCAACGCCGATCCGGCCGCCGTGGGCGCCGCGCTCGCCATGCAGGAGCAGCTGGGACTGACCGCCGACGAGGTGTGTGGCGCCGCAAAGGCCATGGTTTCCCACGCCGTGCCGCTCAACGTGTCCGGTGAGACCACCGACATCGTCGGAACCGGCGGTGACGGCTTCGCCACCGTGAACCTATCCACGATGGGTTCCGTGGCCGCAGCTGCGGCGGGCGTGAAGATCGTCAAGCATGGCAACCGCGCCGCCTCCTCGAAGTGCGGAGCCGCCGACGTGCTCGAGGATCTCGGCCTGCCGATGGATCTGAAGCCCGAGGCGGTCGGGGAGATCGGCGACGAGGTAGGCATCACCTTTGCGTTCGCCCGCACCTTCCACCCGGCCATGCGCTTTGTTGGCCCGATTCGCGCCGTGCTCGGCATCCCGTGCGTGTTCAACATCCTGGGACCGTTGACCAACCCGGCCAATCCGGCGCACGTGGCCATCGGCTGCGCCAACCGCAAGGTGAGTCCGATCATGGCCGCCGTGTACGCCAGCCGCGGCCAGTCCGGCCTGGTCTACACCTCGCACGAGGGCCTCGACGAGCTTGCTCCCACCGGCCCGATCTCCGTGTGGGAGATTCGCGACGGCAAGGTCACCGAAACCGATTTCGACCCGACCGTGGATCTGGGTCTTGCCAAGATCTCCGTCGAGCAGCTCAAGGGCGGCGAACCCGATGTGAACGCCGCCGCGTTCACGGACTTCTTGGCCGGCAAGGACATCCCGTCACGCACCACCGCGTTGCTCAACGCTGCGTCCGCCATCGTGGCAGACGGCAACCTGGTCGGCGACGGCACACTCGCCGAGCGGTTCCGTGAGGCGTATGCGCTCGCCGAGAACACCGTCGATTCCGGCAAGGCCGCGGCCCTGTTCGGCAAGTGGATCGAGACCGCCAAGTCCAAGGCCTGACCATTGCGGTGCCCGTCCGATGAGGACGGGCACCATCGTCACACCCGCGCGCCGTCGTCGAACATGTCGGTGCGCGTCTCGGTGTGCCCCTTGTGTTGGAGGATGAGGCCGGCGCCGCCGACCAGCGCGCACAGACCGAATATGGAGCCCAGGAACGTCGCCAGGGCGGGCACGAACACGGATGCGATGATACCCGCGACGCCTGCGACCAGCAGGATCCAGAACACCAGCTTCGAGGCGATCACGCGGCCGATTTTCGGGTTCGGCGGCACGAAGTCATCGCCGTACTCGTCCATGACGTCATCGGTATCGAGCCAGCTGCGGCCGCCATGGTCGCGGGGGCCGCGCTGGTGCAGCGGCACCTTGTCATCGGTGAACGTGCCGGCGTCCAGATCGTCGACCGACAGCAGCGCCTCCTTCTCCTTGCGCTGCGCATGCTTCTCGAAGCGCCGCGCGTTGCGCGAGCGCTCGACGTCCTGCAGGTCGTTGGCATGCTCCGCGGCGAAGGCGGCCCAGTCGAGATCATCGCCGGCGTTGGAGCCTGTGTCATGCCCGTCATGTCCGGCGCGCGGAGTGGTGTTTGGATGTTCTTCACCCGCGTTGGTATCGTTGTGGTTGCTATCGTGATGATCGGTCATACCGTCCTACTGTAATCAGGTGGACGGCCAAACTTGGGAGGTGTCATCGTGCTGTACTGGTTCTTTGTCAAAGGTTTCGGTTGGATTGCCCGTCGTCGTATGGGACCGACGGCGATCGGACTGGAGAACGTGCCGCGTGAAGGCGGTGCCATCATCGCCGCGAACCATCTGGCGGTCATCGACGATGCGCTGATACCCATCACCTGCCCGCGCATGGTGCATTTCATGGGCAAGGCCGAGTATTTCGAAGGCAAGGGCATCAAGGGCCGGTTCAAGAAATGGTGGTTCACGTCGGTGGGAGTGTTCCCCGTGGACCGTTCCGGCGGCTCGAAGTCGCTGGGCGCGTTGGCCCACGCCCGTGAGATCCTTGAGGAAGGCCACCTGTTCGGCATCCACGTGGAGGGCACGCGCAGTCCTGACGGGCGACTGTACCGGGGCCACACCGGTGCCGCGCGCCTTGCTCTGGAGACCGGCTGCCCGCTGGTGCCGACCGCGTTGGTGGGAACGCGCGAGATACAGCATCCCGGTCAGGTCATCCCGTCGAAGGGCAAGACGAAGGTGATATACGGCAAGCCCATCCCGGTGGATCGCAAGGACGCCGACGAGATCACCCATGAGGAGGTGCGGGCGCTCACCGACCATCTCGTCAGCGAGATCCGAAAGCTCAGCGGACAGGAATACGTGGACGAGTACGCCCAGAAGGTCAAGGCGGAGCTCAAGGCCCGGCAGGAGGCCGAAGCCGCAACCGCCGGCGAAGACCACTGACCGACGATCCCGAACGCGAACGAAGCGGCTTCCCCTCTCAAACTGATAGAGGGGGAGCCGCTTCGCGTATATGCCGGTATATGCCGGCGCGCCGCCGTCACACGACGGTGAGCGTGATGACGGTCTTGTTGCCGTTCGTGTCGCGCAGCCTCGTCTTGCCGGTGGCGCTTTGCTGCTGCACCAGGCCGAGGATGTTCAAGCCGCCGGTCTTGACTTCGAAACCGAGGGATTCCAGCGTCTTGATGGCGTCGCTCTTGCTCTTGCCGACGAGGTTCGGCACGTCCGCGGTCTCGGGCCCCTTGGATACGGTCAGCTTCACGGAGTCGCCCCAATGCAGTTCGGTACCGGAGTCGGGCGAGGCGGAGATGACACTGCCGGACTTGACGCTGTCGCTGTACTCCTCCGAAACGGTGGTCTTGAGCTTCGCGTTGTCGAGGGCGGTCATGGCCTCGTCCTTGGTCTTGCCGACGATGTCCGGCATGGTGACCGGCATGAGTCCCTTGGATAGTACCACGGTGATCTCGGCGTTGTGGTCCAGGGTCGAGCCGGGCGTCTCGGAAATGCTTTGCAGGGCTCCCTCCGGCAGCGTCATCGAATATTCGGCTGAGGAGTCATCGCGTTTGATGTTGGTGAATCCGGCGTTCTCAAGCGCTTTGATCGGATCCTTGCCATCGGCCGACGTCGGATCCGCGATGTCGCTGGGGATGGTCGCCTGCTTGACGCCAAGCGACACCGTCACCGTGATGCGTCCGTTGTGGCGCTTGCTGATATGGGTGCCGACGTTCTGCGGGTCGGCGGAGATGATGTTCCCCTTGGCGACGGTGTCGCTGTACGCCTCGGAGGAGGTGAACGGGATGTTCGCCACGTTCAGCGTGCTCTGGTAATCGCTCCACTTCGCCCCGACGATGGAGCATTCGGTGTTCTCCTTACAGGAGATGTCGGTGGGCTGCGGCAGCGTCCAGTAGCTGCCCGGACCGAGGAAATACCACCATGAGCCGCCTGCGCCGGCGACGAGCGCCACGACGAGCACCACCACGAGCGTGATGATCAAGGGTTTCTTCGAGCGCTTGCGCTTGGCGGGCTCCGAGCCTTGGTCATCGAGCGGGCGCGCGTCCATCAGCCCGATGGTGAGTGCGGGATCCTGCGGCGTGATTACCTGGGTGGCGGAGACGTCCTGGGGTGCGGTGCCTTCAGGCATCACCGAAGTACGGGCCGTGGCAGGGGCGGTGCCGGTCTGCGGGGCGGTGCCGGTGCGCGAATCGAACAGCGGCGGCGCGGGCGGGGCCGGGATGGCGCCCACCAGTGCGGGGGCGGTCGGCTCCTCGGTATCGCCGCCGGTGCCTACGTCGGCGGGCTTGCGGTACTGCCATGCGTCCATCGGCAGGTTCGCGGTCAGCTGTTGCAGCTCATGCAGGGCGTCGGATGCGTCGGCGGGCCGTGCCTCGACGGCGCGGGCGGTCAAATGCGAGACGAAATCGGCGACCTGCTGGTTGATGCCCGGGCAGGTCGAGGTCAGGGACGGCACGTCCTCATGCACGTGCTTGAACACCATGGTGACGGGATTGTCCGATGTGAACGGCACGTCGCCGGCGAGCATCTCCCAAGCCATGATTCCCACGGAATACAGGTCCCCCTGCATGGTCGCCTTGTTGTCCTCGATCATTTCAGGCGCCAGATACGCGGCGGTGCCGAGCAGCATGCCGGTGGTCGACAGTGTCGCCTGTGACGCGGCCTTCGCCAGACCGAAATCGGTGATCTGCACGTGCCCGCGGTCGTTGATCAGGATGTTCTCGGGCTTGATGTCGCGGTGGACGACGCCCACGCGGTGCGCCGCTGCCAGTCCGTCCAGCGTCTCGGAGATGACGCGCAGCATCTCGCGCACGCTGAACGTGCCCTGCAGGTTCATGTCGTGACGCAGGTTCACGCCATGCACGTATTCCATGACCAGATAGTCCAGCCCATTGAATTCGCCGGTGTCATACACCTGCACGATATGTGGGTTCGCGATCGCCGCGGCGGACTTGGCCTCGCGGTGGAACCGTTCCACGAACTGCTCGCGGTGCGCTCCCTGCGCCAGCTGCATGTGCATGATCTTGATGGCGACGCGGCGTTCGAGCCTGGTATCCTCCGCCTCGTACACGGTCGCCATGCCGCCTTCGGCGATTTTGCGTATGACGCGGTACCGCCCCTCTATCATTCGTCCCTGCGGCTCTTGCGACGTGGCTGCGACTTCACTCATGGTTGTATCGTAAGGTTCTTTCTGCTGGAAAACGGCATTTCCAATACATACGTTGGCGAAAACTCTACGCTTTGATGATCGGGATGAACCTCATGCATGCCTCGGTGAGCGTGCGCTCGTCCTGCGGTGAGAGCCGCAGGTCCCCTATGGCATGAAGCGTGCCCTGCCACAGTGCGCGGATGCGCCGGCGGGATCGGTCGATGGCGCCGGTGCCTTCGAACAGCTCGATGCACCGGCGTACGTCGTCGTCGCCCCGCGACTGCGACGAGAACATGTCGATCAGTGTGCGGCGCTGCCTCTGGTCGGCGCCGCTGATCGCGTCCGCGAGCAGCACGGTGCGCTTGCCCTCCCTGATGTCGCCTCCCACGGGCTTGCCGGTGGATCTGCTGGATCCGATGACGTCCAGCAGGTCGTCGGCGAGCTGGAACGCCTGGCCGAGCGGCAGTCCGATGGCCATGGCGTCGGCATGTGCCCGCCCGGGGTCTCGGCCGGAGGCGAGAAGCGCGAATTCGAGGGGCGCGATGGTCGTGTAGCTGGCGGTCTTCCATCGGAACACGTTCATGGATTCCCGTGCGAGCCGTTCCGGCTCGTCCAATGGAGACAACTCAACTGCGAGGTCGAGCACCTGCCCGATCTCCACCTCGCGGTGCATGCGCAGGAACGTCGAGACGATCATGTCGGGCCGGGGCATCCGTTGCGCCGCGGCATGGGCGATGTCGACGCTGGCGGTGGCGAGCAGGTCTCCCAGCATGATGCCCAGTCCTCGGCCGAGCGACGCGCTGTGCGACGTCGTGCCGAGCGCCTTGTGGGCCGCAGGTTTGCCCCGTCGCAGGTCGGAGTCGTCGATGATGTCGTCATGGACGAGCGCGGCGGTCTGGAAGACCTCTATCGCGCAGGCCAGGTCGAGCACCGCGTCGCGTCCGCGGGCATGGGCGTCATCGTCGTCATGCCCCTGCGGGTCGGTCGCGTCGAAGGCGTGGAGGGCCAGCAACGCCCTGAGCCGCTTGCCGCCTTCGCTGGAGACCAGAGCCTGACGCGCGACCTCGCGGGATATGGTCAAGCACGGGCCTTCGATGGTGTCGTCGGCGTCGAGCGCCATGAAACGGTCCACCGCGTCGGCGATGCGGGACTCGATCAGGGCCAAATCAGATGAAACAGTCATACCTAGAGGTTATCCACAGGGTTTTACGAATACAAGAACTGCGGATTTGCAAGCCTGACAAGCCTTCGACCACATAGGTTGGATTTCGCCCTGAAAACCGGCCCGATACGGCATAGTTGATGGTATCCCGTCGCGGGGGCGGCGGTCGCCGGCATCGTGCGCCGGCGGTGGATGAGACCGGTAAGGGGGACCACGATATGGGACAGGAGACGAACACGCAGGCCGTCCGGTATGCGGAGGCGGTCGCGGACGATGACATGCTGCGCGAGGACGATCTCAGACGCATGCGCGATGAATACTGCGAGCGCCGCAAGCTCAGCGGCACCGTGGCGGCGGACGCGCAATGGACCGATGAGCCGTTCGACCATTGGCTGGCGGGCCTGTCGGCGCAGCCGCAGGCCATCGATGACGCCTCGATCGCCGCGCTGGTGGTGGGAATGACGGTGACGTTGTCGATCAGGGACGCCCTGATCATGTCATTGGTGGCCGGGGACACCTGCGCCGACAAGCGCACGATGATGGATTTCGCGTCGCGCTCGCATGCGCCGGATGTGCAGAGCCGCATGTGCAGGGAGCTGCAGGGCGCGTTTTTCGACGAGCGACGCCGGCCCGACGAACCGAGATGCCGGGCCGGCACCGACATGCTCGTGGCCATGGCCGATCGCGTTCCGGAGAGCTTCAGCGTGCAGCCGCTGGCCGTGCTGGCGTATGTGATGTGGTGGATGGGCGACAGTCGAGCGGTGGCGTTCGCGTTGCGCTGCCTGATGCTGGATGAGGACTGTTCGCTGGCGGCGATCGTGTGCTCGGCGTACCAGCGCGGCGTGATGCCGGCGTGGATGGGTACCGGCCCGCATCACGACGCCGCATGACGGCTCGCGGGAGACCATCGGTTCCACGCCGCAACGAGCCGTGGGAATAATCGTCCTTGGAAGATGGTTAACTCGCATAGTTGACGATTTGCTCTTGCCAGAAGTGCGCCCGATGTGGTATAAGCACGCTTGGCATGATGATGCAGGAGGATGAGTTTGGCCACGAAGGATACGATGGCGACGACAGTCCCGGACGATACGGACGCCAAGACGAAATCCGAGAAGAAGGGAACCGCCGCGCGTACGGCCTCTACGGCAGACAAGAAGACCGCAGCGGGCAGGAAGTCCGCCGCGGGCAAGAAGACCTCGTCGAGCTCCGCCGCGTCCAAGTCCACGGCACGCAAGTCCTCGGCGAAGGCAGCCGCGCCCGCGAAGCCCACCCGCAAGCGCGCCGCGTCCAAGTCGGCGAAGGCCGTCAAGGACGAGACCGAGGAGATGGCGAAGACCGAGGAACTCGCCAACGAGGATTCCTCGGACGATCTCGACGACGTCCAGGTCGATGAGGATGGTCTGGAGAACCTTGACGACGATCTCGACGATGTCGATGACGGCGGTCTGGATGGCGACGATGATGGCATCGATGACGAATCCGGTGAGGATGACGACGTTCCCGAGGACGAAGAGGACGACGAGGGGACCGAACCCGGGCGCAAGGAGCCTGAACAGCCCAAGGAGAAGGGCGCGTTCGTGGTGCGCGACGATGACGACGACGAGAACCTGACCCCGTCGGGCAATCCGAAGCGCCGCGTCATCGCTGCGGGCGCCACAGCGGATCCGGTCAAGGACTATCTCAAGCAGATTGGCCGTGTCAGCCTGCTGAACGCCGAGCAGGAGGTGGACCTCTCCGAGCGCATCGAGGCCGGCCTGTACGCCCAGCATCTGCTCGATACCGAGAGCGACGGCATGGACTTCAAGCGCAAGCGCGAGCTCAAGTGGGCGGCGAACGACGGCAAGAAGGCCAAGGACCACCTGCTGGAGGCGAACCTGCGACTCGTGGTGTCGCTGGCCAAGCGCTACACCGGCCGTGGCATGCTCTTCCTCGACCTGATCCAGGAAGGCAACCTGGGCCTCATCCGAGCCGTCGAGAAGTTCGACTGGAAGAAGGGCTTCAAGTTCTCCACCTATGCCACGTGGTGGATCCGTCAGGCCATCACCCGCGCCATGGCCGATCAGGCACGCACCATCCGCGTGCCCGTGCACATGGTCGAGGTCATCAACAAGCTGTCGCGCGTCCAGCGCCAGATGCTGCAGGACCTGGGCCGCGAGCCCACGCCGGACGAGCTGGCCCGCGAGCTCGACATGCCGGTCGAGAAGGTGCAGGAGGTGCAGAAGTACGGCCGCGAGCCGATCTCGCTGCACACGCCGCTGGGCGAGGACGGCGATTCCGAGTTCGGCGACCTCATCGAGGACACCGACGCCATCGCGCCGTCCGACGCGGTCGCGTTCTCGCTGCTGCAGGAGCAGTTCAAGCAGGTGCTGGAGACTCTGAGCCCCCGCGAGGCCGGCGTCATCAAGATGCGTTACGGTTTGGAGGACGGCCAGCCCAAGACGCTGGACGATATCGGCCGCGTGTACGGCGTGACCCGTGAGCGTATCCGCCAGATAGAGTCCAAGACGATGTCGAAGCTGCGCCACCCGTCGCGCTCCCAGACCCTGCGCGACTTCCTCGATCAGTGATCGCGCCGCTCGGCAGCGCGATCACGCGAGGAGGGGCGGTCCAGTGGACTGCCCCCCCCGACGGAGCCATCCGTTGATAGCTCCCCTCGATGAGGAGAGCCGCGAGTTATACAGAAAATAGGATTTGTATGCCCAAACAGGAATACGGTGCCGACAGCCTTACCGTGCTCGAAGGCTTGGACGCGGTGCGCAAGCGCCCCGGCATGTACATCGGCACCACCGACAGCCAGGGTCTGATGCACTGCCTGTGGGAGATCATCGACAACGCGGTGGACGAGGCGCTTGCGGGCGCCTGCGACCATATCACGGTGACCCTGCACGACGACGGCTCCGTGGAAGTGGCCGACAACGGCCGTGGCATCCCCGTCGACGTCGAGCCGAAGACCAAGCTCACCGGCGTCGAGGTCGTGCTGACCAAGCTGCATGCCGGCGCGAAGTTCGGCAACGCGTCCTATAACGCGGCCGGCGGCCTGCACGGCGTCGGCTCGTCCGTCGTCAACGCGCTGAGCTCGCGTCTGGACGTCGAGGTCGACCGCGACGGCAAAACCCATCACATGGCCTTCCACCAGGGTCATCCAGGCGTATATTCCGACACCGATCCCGAGCATCCGTCCCCGGACGCGCCGTTCAAGCGCACCCGCAAGAACCGCCCGACCGAACTGGAGATCATCGGCAAGGTCAGCCCGAAGACCACGGGCACGCGCATCCGGTACTGGGCCGATCCCGAAATCTTCAACGACACCGCCGAATTCAGCTACGAGCAGCTCATCGACCGTGTGCGCCAGACCAGTTTCCTGGTGCCGGGACTGCGGATCACCGTCATCGACGAGAACGTGCCGGAAACCGGCGACGACAGCGTCGACGAGATGATGGAAGTCGACGCCGCACAGACGCCCGCCGACGATGGAACCGGCCTGATGGACGCTGCCGACATCGCCTCTGCGGCCGACACGGCCGTCGAAGATACCGTTGAAGCGGGTGAAGCCGAAGCGCGACCTGCCGCAGTCTCCGCCGCGGTCGAGACGGCGAAGGTGGACGCGGCCCGCCACACGCACGCCCGCGTCGAGGAATTCCGCCACACCGGCGGTGTCAAGGACTTCGTCGATTTCCTGTCCGCGGGAGAGGCGGTATCCGACATCTGGCGCATCACCGGCGAGGACACCTACGAGGAGGAGACCCAGGCGGTCGGCGAGGGCGGCGAACTGCACGCCCAGAAAGTCACCCGCAAATGCGGCGTCGACATCGCAATGCGGTGGACCAACGGGTACGACACGACGATGCGCAGCTTCGTCAACGTGGTCGAGACGCCCGGCGGCGGCATGCACGTCGACGGTTTCCTCATGGGGCTCACCAAGCAGATCCGCAAGGCCGTTGAAGACAACGCCCGCAAACTCAAGGTGAACCTCAAGGACTCGAACATGCGCGTCGAGCGCGACGACATCCTGGCCGGACTCGTGGCCGTCGTCACCGTGCGCATCGCCGAGCCGCAGTTCCAGGGGCAGACCAAGGACGTGCTCGGCACCGCTCCCGTCAAGCCCATCGTCACCAGGATGACCGACAAGCAGTTCGGCGAGATGATCACGGGCTCCAAACGCGGCTACAAGGAGCAGTCCGGTCGTGTGCTGGAGAAGATTGTCGGCGAGATGCACGCCCGCATCCAGGCGCGCAAGACCAAGGAGGTCACGCGCCGCAAGAACGCGCTCGAATCCGCCGCCATGCCGTCGAAACTGTCCGACTGCCAGCCGGGCAACGACGATGTGGCCGAGCTGTTCATCGTCGAGGGCGACTCCGCGCTCGGCACGGCCAAGGCTGCGCGCAATTCCGGATTCCAGGCGCTGCTGCCGATCCGAGGCAAGATACTCAACGTGCAGAAGGCATCGTTGAGCCAGATGCTCAACAACAAGGAATGCGCCGCGATCATCCAGGTGGTCGGTGCGGGATCCGGCGCCGGTTTCGACATCGAGCAGTCCCGCTACCACAAGGTCATCATGATGACCGATGCCGACGTGGACGGCGCCCATATCCGCATCCTGCTGCTCACGCTGTTCTACCGGTACATGCGCCCGCTCATCGAGCACGGGTACGTCTACGCCGCCGTGCCGCCGCTGCATCGCATCGCGCTCGCCGGCTCGCACAAGGGCGAGTTCATCTACACGTACTCCGATGACGAGCTCGCCGGCCGTCTGGCGGATCTCGAACGGCGACACATCTCGTACAATCCCGACATCCAGCGCTACAAGGGTCTGGGTGAGATGGACGCCGACCAGCTCGCGGACACGACGATGGATCCGCGCACGCGCATGCTGCGGCGCATCCGCATGGAGGATGCGGCACAGGCGTCCGAGATATTCAGCCTGCTCATGGGCGACGATGTGCCGCCGCGCAAGGCGTTCATCGTCGACAACGCCGACGATTTCGACCGCTCCAAGATCGACACCTGATCCGGCTTTCTGCCGGCTGTGCACTGCTCGGGCCGCCGTCGGCTTGTATCAGGCCGGCGGCGGCCCGAGCCGATATCCGTCTACTGATGCTCCCGGCAGGTCTGGCCGAGACGGCGCGACAGGGAGATCGGGTCGAGCAGCTCGTCGAGCGTCGACGCGGGCAGGTCGGTGCGCTCGCCGGCGACATCGCGCACGGTGCGATTGTCGTTGGCCGCTTCCTGGGCGATGTCGGCCGCGTGTTCGTATCCGATGGGGCCGTTCAGTGCGGCGGGGCTAGGAGGGGGGGATTTGGGGGCGCGGGGCCGGGCAGCAG
>OBZZ01000723.1_pt1 | contig 13007 bp, 9 predicted proteins | sample 1501451 | NCBI WGS metagenome assembly OBZZ01 (sample SAMEA2580274, study PRJEB22360) | human gut metagenome | biome: human gut; feature: human-associated habitat; material: faeces | place: Denmark | collected 2008/2010
AAGACAACGTTAGGACCAAAAGGCCGCAATGTTGTTTTGGACAAGAGCTATGGTGCACCGGAAATCACCAATGATGGTGTCACGATCGCAAAGTCAATTGACTTGGAAGATCACTATGAAAATATGGGTGCCAAGTTAGTCGCCGAAGTTGCTTCTAAGACTAATGATATTGCCGGTGATGGTACGACCACCGCAACGGTTTTGGCACAAAGCATTATTCGTGAAGGTATGAAGAACGTCACTGCCGGTGCTAACCCAGTCGGCATTCGGACCGGGATCGAAAAGGCAACCAAGGCTGCAGTTGACGAATTGCACAAGATCAGCCACAAGGTTAACGGCAAGAAGGAAATTGCCCAAGTTGCTTCCGTTTCCTCTTCTAATGAAGAAGTCGGCAACCTGATTGCTGACGCGATGGAAAAAGTTGGCCATGATGGTGTGATTACCATTGAAGAAAGCAAAGGGATTGATACTGAACTCTCTGTTGTTGAAGGGATGCAATTTGATCGCGGCTATCTGAGCCAGTACATGGTTACCGACAACGACAAGATGGAAGCTGATCTGGATGATCCATATATCCTGATTACCGACAAGAAGATCTCCAATATTCAAGATATTCTGCCACTCTTGCAAGAAATCGTGCAACAAGGTAAGGCACTGTTGATCATTGCTGACGATGTTGCCGGTGAAGCACTGCCGACCTTGGTTCTGAACAAGATTCGTGGCACCTTCAATGTTGTTGCCGTTAAAGCACCTGGCTTTGGCGATCGGCGCAAGGCTCAACTTGAAGATATTGCGACCTTGACAGGTGGTACTGTCATCAGCTCCGATCTTGGCTTGGATTTGAAGGATACCAAGATTGAACAATTAGGCCGTGCAGGCAAGGTTACGGTTACCAAGGACGACACCACCATTGTTGATGGCGCTGGTTCCAAGGATGCCATTGCTGAACGGGTTAACATCATCAAGAAGCAGATTGCTGATACGACCAGCGACTTCGACCGTGAAAAACTGCAAGAACGTCTGGCTAAGTTAGCTGGCGGGGTTGCTGTTGTCAAGGTTGGTGCCGCAACGGAAACCGAATTGAAAGAGCGTAAGTATCGGATCGAAGACGCTTTGAACGCGACCCGTGCTGCGGTTGAAGAAGGCTATGTTGCTGGTGGCGGTACTGCCTTGGTAGACGTATTGCCTGCTGTTGCTGCTTTGAAAGAAGACGGCGATGTTCAGACCGGGATCAACATTGTTCAACGTGCACTGGAAGAACCAGTTCGCCAGATTGCCGAAAACGCCGGCAAGGAAGGCTCTGTCATTGTTGAAAAGTTGAAGAAAGAAAAGCAAGGCATCGGCTATAACGCTGCAACCGGCGAATGGGAAGACATGGCTAAGTCAGGCATTATTGACCCAACCAAGGTTACCCGCTCCGCATTACAAAACGCTGCCTCAGTTGCAGCACTGTTGCTGACAACAGAAGCAGTTGTGGCTGACAAGCCTGAACCAAAAGATAACAACGCTGCCGCTGCCGGCGCAAACCCAGCAGCTGGCATGGGCGGTATGATGTAATTTCGCCTCGGCGTTTAAGGCTGCAAAAAACACCAGTCCCCAACCGGGCTGGTGTTTTGTTGTACATAAGGAACAGATTCGGTTAATTCTGACGATCATTGAGGCGTGAAACAAGATGACCATGATTAACAAATAAAGATGGCAACTGAGCGGCATTAAGCGCAATAATAGGCATTGACCGGCTTTCCTTGGTAAAATAAAATAAATAAGTCATCTTGGTTATCATTTTAAAGTTGCCAGGATAGCGACAGTCAAGCAATGCGTGGGGTCCGTTTAATGAATTTCTCGCGCTCACATTAGCAAAGGGAGCGGTTGATATGAAACTAGTTCAAAATCCGATTCGACTTAACGCCAGCCTGCATAAAATGCTACCGAATACCATGCGTTATCTCTATAGTCGCAAACCGGTTAAATACTTTGAGCTTTACACACTTGGTTCAGTACATGTTTATTATGTCGAAGGCTTTGACCAAATTGACATTGTGCTGACGCATGATAAACGGACAATCAAAGATACCGAGATTGATTTTGTCTTGGAAAAGTTATTGCCGGATACGCCAAAAGATGAATTGAAAATCGATCATGCTGCCAAAAGCGAGATTGAACATGAAGTCCATCGCAAGCTAAAGGTTCATGATGTTGTGATAGTCGAGAAGGCTTAATTGCCAGCGGTTACTTTTTCGGTCAGACGAAAGGGTGATCGCTTTTCTTTTGGCTTGTGCGAGTTCGTAAAATGGCGGGGTTGTTGCCAATCAATATAGGTTAAGATGAAAGAGGGTAGGCGCTGGGCAATTTTTAGCGTAGACTGGTGCATGTTTACTTTTTAAAATTTCAATTAAGGTTAATAGGAGTTTAAAATGATGCATTTGAAGCGGCTGTTTATTGGACGGCCATTGAAATCTTCCGAAGAAGGCGGACAACAGCTAAACATCTTCAAAGCGTTGGCGATGCTGTCGTCAGATGCTTTGTCAAGTGTGGCATATGGTACTGAGCAGATTGTCTTGGTTTTGACAACCTTGTCAGCTGCAGCAATCTGGTATTCATTGCCAATTGCGGCGTTTGTGTTGATTCTCCTGATCTCGCTGACACTTTCTTACCGGCAAATTATCCACGCTTATCCAAGTGGCGGGGGGGCTTATGTCGTTGCGGGCGAAAATCTGGGCAAGAATGCCGGTTTGACGGCGGGCGCCTCACTTCTGATTGATTACATGCTGACGGTTTCGGTTTCCGTTTCGGCGGGGGCTGAGGCGATTACCAGTGCGATCCCAGCGCTTTATGGTCATCAAGTTGCCATCTCGCTTGTCATTATCTTTATTTTAATGGGCATGAATCTTCGCGGAATGAGTGAATCCGCTAATTTCCTGATGATTCCGGTGTACCTCTTTGTTTTGGTTATGACCGCGATGATTATCTGGGGGTTGTACCAAGTTGTGACCGGGGCCATTCCTTATAAGGCAACATCGATGGTCGGTGCTGCAATTCCCGGTGTTTCCATGGCGTTAATCTTCCGCGCCTTTTCCAGTGGTTCCAGTTCACTGACCGGGGTTGAAGCGATCAGCAATGCGGTGCCATTTTTTAAGTTGCCAAAAGAAAAAAATGCGGCGAAAACACTGGCCATCATGGCGGCTATTTTGGGCTTCTTCTTTGCCGGGATTACATTTTTAAACTACTGGTATGGCCTAGTGCCAATGGCGAAAGTGACGGTATTGTCGCAGGTGGCCAAAGAAACATTTGGCGGTACTGGAATCATGTACTATGTCGTTCAGTTTGCAACGGCGCTGATTTTGGCGGTCGCTGCGAATACGGGCTTTTCTGCCTTTCCAGTGCTGGCCTTTAATTTAGCCAAAGATAAGTTCATGCCGCATATGTACCTGGATCGTGGGGATCGGTTGGGTTATTCCAATGGGATCCTGACACTGGCGCTGGGGTCAGCGGCGTTGATCACGATTTTCCAGGGGTCCACGGAGCGATTAATTCCGTTGTATGCTGTCGGGGTGTTCATCCCGTTTACGCTGTCGCAAACCGGCATGATCATTCACTGGTTCCGCAATCGTGGTAAAGGCTGGATAGGCAAAACAGTCGCCAACTTCTCCGGAGCCTTAATTTCCTTTGCCATTTTAGTCATTCTCTTTGCTTATCGCTTGTTTGATATTTGGCCGTTCTTCATCGTCATGCCGCTTGCCATCTTCTTGTTCTACAAGATTCGGGATCACTACGACAAAGTGGCGGCGCAGTTACGGTTGCCGGCCGATGTTGAAGAGCATGACTATGACGGTAGCACCGTTATCGTCCTTGTCGGCAATGTGACGCGGGTTACCCGAGCAGCGTTGAATTATGCCCAGTCGATTGGCGATTATGTCATCGCGATGCATGTGTCGATGGATGAGAATCCTAACAAGGAAAAGGAGACCCAAAGCGAGTTTCGGGCAGACTTTCCGGATGTTCGCTTTGTAGACATCCATTCGTCATATCGCTCGATTGAAGCGCCTACGATTCGGTTTGTGGACATCGTGGCCCGCAATGCAGCTAAGCGCAATTTCACGACCACCGTGCTCATTCCGCAGTTTGTTCCGCGCAAAAAGTGGCAGAATATTCTCCACAACCAAACCAATTTCCGCTTACGGGCTGCTTTTGCTAGCCGGGAAAATGTGATTATTGCGACGTACAGTTATCATTTGAAGAAATAAGTTTCGGTAAGCTGCCGGCTGGATTGTTTGAATCTGGCCGGTTTTTAGGCATTAGCGTTTCTCTTGGAGCACGTGTAAGGCAAATAAAGGTACCCCTCAGTTTAGACGATTCCAGCAGCAGTGTGATTGGCCGCCCTATTCGATTATTAGCATAGAAAGCAAGAGTTGGCGGAGCGGCGATGGGCTCAGCTGTGAAATTGGTCTTAAGCGGAGTGCTTTTCTCCGCTTTAGACCAAGGCCGAGCTTTGAAACCGCGCACTTTGCGGGTTCAAAGTCGTGCCCACAGCGTTCCAGCCCAATCGCCGCGGAGCCAGCTCGGAGTAACGGAAATCACTTAATTAGAGTAGAACCGAGAAAAACTTGACACTTACTTTTTAAACTGTGGGATTGACGGAACTGGTAAAATATGAATAATAGAACGTCAGAGAAAGTCAAAGGATAAAGGGTGAATTTTGTGCCGCAAAAAACCAGCGATACGCCGATGATGCAACAATATAATGCGATTAAGGCGCAGTATCCGGATGCATTTTTATTTTATCGAATTGGGGATTTCTATGAGCTGTTCAATGATGATGCGATCAAGGGGGCGCAGTTGCTTGAGCTGACCTTGACGGCGCGGAATAAAAGCGCGGATGATCCGATTCCAATGGCAGGGGTGCCGCATCATGCCGTGCAAAGCTATGTCGATATTTTGATCGATCATGGCTATAAGGTAGCAATCTGTGAGCAGATGGAAGATCCGAAAAAAGCAGTCGGTATGGTTAAGCGTGCGGTCATTCAATTAATCACGCCTGGCACGAATGTCGATATTAAGGCCGGTGCGGCGAAGACCAATAACTATATCACAGCAGTTTTGCCGCACGCAGCCGGGTACGCGTTTGCTTACGGGGATGTGTCCACTGGCGAACTGAAAGTCACGGACCTGAAAAGTAAGTTCGCCTTACAAAATGAATTAAGTGCGCTGGCCACCAAAGAGATTGTGGTGCCAGAAGACCTGAACGATGAAGATGCCGCGATGCTTAAAAAAGGGGAACGGCTGTTATCAGTCCAGCAAGACACGAAGCCGACCAGTGAAGGTAGTTATGTTTCCCAAGATTTAACTGATCCTGCCGAAGCTGCGGTGGTGCAGATGCTGATGGCGTATTTGTTGAACACCCAAAAGCGCAGTCTGGCACATATTCAAAAGGCTGTTGCCTATCAACCGTCCGCGTATTTGGAAATGGATCAGGATGCCCGCAGCAATCTTGATATCCTACAAAATAGTCGTACCGGACGCAAAGGTGATACGCTGTTGTCATTATTGGATGCGACCAAAACCGCAATGGGCGGGCGCTTATTGAAGCAGTGGCTGGAGCGGCCATTGTTGGACATTGACGCCATCAGTGTGCGCCAAAATCAGGTGCAGGATTTGCTGGAACACTTTTTTGAGCGGAGTGAACTGCAAGAGCGGTTGACAAAGGTGTATGATCTTGAGCGGTTAGCAGGACGGGTGGCCTTTGGAACCGTCAACGGGCGCGATTTGATTCAGTTGCAAACCTCGCTGGATCAAGTCCCGGCGATTCAGGATGTTTTGAGCAAGCTTGATGATGGCAGTTTCAAAGAACTTCGCGGTAAGATAGACCCGGTTAGTGACGTGGCCGGACTCATTCGGCGGTCAATCGAGCCGGAGCCACCGATTTCCGTGACAGATGGCGGCTTAATTCTGCGCGGTTACAATGAAAAGCTAGATGCTTACCGCGATGCCATGAAGAATTCGAAGCAGTGGATTGCGGAACTTGAAGCTTCAGAGCGGAAAGCGACGGGCATTCACAATCTTAGAATCCGTTACAATAAGGTCTTCGGCTACTTTATTGAAGTGACCAAGTCAAACCTGGATAAGGTGCCAGAAGGTCGGTATGAACGCAAACAGACGCTAACCAATGCCGAGCGTTTCATTACACCGGAACTTAAAGAAAAAGAGACGCTGATTTTAGAGGCGCAAGAGAGTTCAACCGCGCTTGAGTATGACCTTTTCCAGGATATTCGGGAAAAAGTCAAGGCTCAGATTAAACGGCTGCAGCATTTAGCCGCTCAAATTTCGGCGTTAGATGTGCTGCAAAGCTTTGCGACCGTTGCCGAAAATAACCATTATGTACGGCCAACGATGCATGCCGGGACCCATGACATTAACGTCAAAGGCGGCCGGCATCCGGTGGTTGAACATGTTTTGGGGCAGGACAGTTATATTCCTAACGATGTCATCATGGACCGGGATACGGATATGCTGCTGATCACGGGTCCAAACATGTCCGGGAAAAGCACCTATATGCGGCAGCTGGCATTGATTGTCATCATGGCTCAGGCAGGATCGTTTGTCCCGGCTGACACGGCGGATTTGCCGATTTTTGATCAAATCTTCACCCGCATTGGCGCTGCCGATGACTTAGCAAATGGCGAAAGTACCTTTATGGTCGAGATGTTGGAAGCAAATGCGGCTTTGAGCCATGCAACCGCATCGAGTTTGATCCTGTTTGACGAAATCGGTCGCGGCACGGCAACGTATGATGGGATGGCATTGGCTCAGGCGATTATCGAATATTTGCACGATCATGTCCATGCCAAGACACTTTTCTCAACGCATTATCACGAATTGACCAGTTTATCGGATTCATTGGCAAAGCTGAAAAATGTCCATGTCGGGGCAGTTGAAGAACACGGCAATCTGGTGTTTCTGCATAAGATGATGCCAGGACCGGCTGATAAAAGTTACGGGATTCACGTTGCCAAATTAGCCGGTTTGCCAGCTGACTTATTGAGCCGTGCGGATACTATTTTGAAACAACTCGAAGCGGCAACTCCGGAAAAAACCGTCCCGGCAGCTACCAGCCAAGTTGAGGATCAGCAGTTATCGTTGTTTGAGGAACCTAAACCTGCACCCAAGAATAGTCCGATTTTAGCCAAACTTGCTAAGTTCGATTTGATGGATGCAACGCCGATGGATGCGATGAATTTAATTTTTGACCTGCAAAAGCATTTAAAGAAGAAGTGATTTTATGCCAAAAATTCACCAACTATCTGCCACTTTAAGTAACCAAATTGCTGCTGGGGAAGTTATTGAACGGCCGGCCAGTGTGGTGAAAGAATTGGTGGAAAATAGTATTGACGCCCAAGCCACCCAAATTGACGTGAAGGTGTCAGCGGCTGGTTTGCAAACCATTCATGTCAGCGACAACGGGATCGGCATTGACCCTGACGATGTGGCGACAGCTTTCTTGCGTCATGCGACGAGTAAAATTCTGACCACGCGTGATCTATTTAATGTTCATTCACTGGGATTTCGCGGGGAGGCGCTGGCAAGTATTGCAGCGGTTGCCGATGTGACGCTAACGACCGCTACCGATGCTGGGATTGGCGCTAAAATTCATGTCAAAGGCGGACAGGTAGAAAGTCAAACGACAGCGGCGCATCGTCGCGGTACCGATGTCGAAGTGAGCGATCTGTTTTTTAACACTCCGGCACGGCTGAAGTACATGAAGTCGCAACAGACCGAACTTGGCAAGATTGTTGATATTGTCAGTCGGCTGGCATTAGCTAACCCTAAGATTGCGTTTACGGTCAGCCATGACGGCAATATGATGGTGCGGACAGCCGGTCAAGGTGATCTACGCCAGACATTGGCCGGCATTTACGGTTTGCCAGTTGCGCGGTCAATGGTTGATTTTCAAGCGGAGGATCTTGATTTTAAGGTGAGTGGCTTGACCAGCTTGCCTGAAACCACACGGGCATCGCGCAATTATCTGAGTCTGGTCGTCAATGGCCGCTATATCAAGAACTTTCAGTTGACGAAAGCCGTGATTGCCGGCTATGGCTCCAAACTCATGGTTGGTCGCTATCCTATGGGCGTGATTTCAATTCAGATGGATGCCGCTTTGGTGGATGTCAACGTGCACCCAACAAAAGCCGAGGTGCGGTTAAGTAAAGAAGATCAGCTCAGCCACTTGCTCAGTGAGGCCATTCGTGCGCGCTTAGCCAAGGAAAACCTGATTCCCGATGCCATGGATAATTTACCCAAACGCGAGCGTTATGATCTTGATCAACTGGAACTGACCCTTAATAAAATCAGTCCTAAGACGACAGCAGTGCCGAATCAAGGTGCTGAAGTGCGCGAAAACGCCGACACTAACACTGAAAATACGCCGACTTCTCAACCAGCAATGCAGGCAGAAGCAGCAGTCGATTTAACCATCAACGACTTAGATGATCGGCCAATTTTTGATGAGCCACAGCGCTTGGCTGCTTGGGATCAGCGTTATCAAACGTTAGACGCCAATGTTGCGCCTGCCTTGGTAGAGGATGCCGCAGCTTCGGATTTGAAGCGACCGGAGCCGACTGAACGTTTTCCCGATTTAACCTACCTTGCCCAAGTTCACGGGACTTACCTGCTGGCGGAAGCTGGGGACGGCTTGTATATTTTGGATCAACATGCGGCCCAGGAACGGGTTAATTATGAGTTTTATCGCCAGGCAATTGGTGAAGTCAGCAACGATCAGCAACATTTACTGGTTCCCATCGTGCTGGATTACTCCGCGGCCGATGCGATCAATATCCGCACGCATCGGGATGTGTTGGAAGCGGTCGGCTTGTATCTAGAGGATTTTGGCCAAAATAGTTTTGTGGTCGAGCATCATCCGACGTGGTTCAAAGCCGGTCAGGAAGAAGACACGATCAAAGAAATGGTTGATTGGGTTTTGCGTGACGGCAAGATCTCCGTTGCGGCTTTTCGGGAGAAGACGGCGATCATGATGAGCTGTAAGCGGGCCATCAAAGCCAATCATCATTTAGACGATCAGCAGGCACGGGCGTTATTGCAGAAACTGCCGCAATGCGAAAATCCATTCAATTGTCCGCATGGCCGGCCGGTTCTGGTCCACTTTTCCAACACCGATCTGGAGAAAATGTTCAAGCGGATTCAAGACAGTCATGAAAGTGGGGAAATGCAGGCATGATTATTCTGGCGAGTCATTCATCACGGCGCCAAGCATTACTCAAGCGTATTATTCCTGCATTCGAAAGCCATCCTGCAGCAATTAACGAACGTGCGTTGCCGATTTTGCCACCACCGGAGTATGTCCAGAGTCTGGCCAAAGCCAAAGGAGAATCCTTAGTACCGAGTTATCCGGGGGCAACAATTATTGCGGCCGATACGATGGTGGCTTTTCAAGGAAAATTACTGGGTAAGCCGCATAGTCGTGCAGAAGCCAAGCAAATGATCACTGCACTCGGCGGCCAAACCCATCAAGTCTATACGGGCTTGTGGGTGCGGTTGGACAATGGCACGGTTCGTCAGCAGGTCGTGACCACAGATGTCACATTTTGGCCGCTCGATGAAGCCGAAGTTGAGTCGTATTTACAAGAAGACGCCTATCAGGACAAGGCGGGTGCTTATGGCATTCAAGACGCCGGTGCTTTACTGGTTAAGGCGATCAATGGTGATTTTTACAACGTCATGGGTTTGCCGATCAGTACGTTGTATCGAATGTTGTTGGCGTAAGGCATTTGCGCTTTTATTCAACCGTATGGAAATTCAGAGGTTATAAAAAGCCGCCCTTAGAGAAATCTAGGGACGGCTTTTTACGGATATAGATACTTTAAAAACTCACAACCTGCCAATTACTCGGTAAAGTGAACGTGTAAATCTTGCCAATGGTTTTGCCTTGCTCACCGGATCCGGCGAACATAATAGCGGTGAAAACATTGGTGTACTCGAGTTTCTGCGCAGTCACGGCGACTTGCGGAATCGTGCCGTGTGTCAGTTTGGTTTTGACGGTAGTGCTTGGCTTAACGGTGTGAATCGTTGCATCACCCGAAATACGATATTGATAGGCCATGTGTTTCTTAGCCGTGCCGATGGGGTGGCTTTGAATTTGTAACTGGTCATTCATAGGTGCTAGCGGTTGCAATTCAGTGGTTTCGTCAATCGTAAAGCCGATGTGATACAAATCATTCAAACTCAAAAGTACAACCGGTATCATAATTAGCAAGGCGCTCACAGCGATTGCCAGGGGTCGACGCCGGTTGGGCTTCATTAATACCATCGTCCAAAAGAAGGCAACGGCGCCAATAATCAACAGCAGAATAATCATGATGGGTGCCTCCGATCCATGGCATCGTTATTCAAGAAGAAACTCAGAACTAACCCTAAAGCGGCCATGACCAGCGAAACTGCAAAAGCAGCACGATAGCCGGCAAGAGTTGCTTGATGCATCGCGTTGGTGTAGTCAATCGGATCCAGGACTTTCCCGCTAGCTGAGGGCGTGGCGCCTTTTGTAACGACGGATAAAACCGAAACCAAGATGGCGGTGCCGATTGAAGCCGCGACCTGCCGAATCGTATTGTTAACCGCAGTGCCGTGGTTGATGAGATGGGTTGGCAGTGCATTCATACCGGCAGTGGTGACGGGCATCGTTACCATGGTGATACCAAACATCCGCACCGTATAAATGGCCGTGATGTAAATTAGCGGTGTTGTTGCGGTGACAGTCATCAATGGCAGCGTACCGGCAACTAAGAGAAATAAACCGGCAACGGCCAAACGCTTAGCTCCGATTTTGTCAAAAATTCGGCCAGTAATCGGACTCATGATCCCCATCATAATGGCGCCTGGAAAAAGGATCATTCCGGAGTGAAAAGCACTTTCGCCGCGAATCGTTTGAATGTACATCGGCAGCACCATTTCCACGCCAACCATGGACATGAAAGCAACAGCGGTCAAAATGACACTCAAAGTAAAGGTTTTCGATTTAAAAACCCGTAACTCCAACAGCGGGGTTTTGAGATGCAACTGCCGCCAGCAAAAAAGGGCCACAAAAACGATCCCAATCGCCAGACTGATGAGTACCTGCGAATCTGTCCAGCCAGCGTCACCAACCGTTGAAAAGCCATACAATAAGCCACCAAAGCCTAACGTTGAGGCAATAATGGACGGCACATCGATTTTGGGATGTGAGGTAGGCAGCACCTGACGCATGCTGTAAATCGCCAAAAGAACAACGCCGGCAGCGATAGGCATAATGACCGCAAACAATGCACGCCAGGTGTGATGCAGCAGAATCCAACCGGAAAGCGTCGGGCCAATTGCCGGCGCCAACCCGATCACGATGCCGGCCAACCCCATGGCACTACCGCGTTTTTTAGGTGGGAAAATGGTGAACATGACGGTCTGGAAAGTTGGCATCGACATCCCAACGCCGATTGCCTGAATGAGTCGCCCGAGCAGTAACATTTGAAAATCATTGGCGAGCCAACATAGCAGCGACCCCAAAAAGAAAATCGTCATAGCAGTTAAATAAAGATGTTTAACGTTGAATTTATCCAGTAGCCAAGCCGAAACAGGAATCATAATCCCCATAATCAGCATGAAGCCGGTCGTCAACCATTGAACCGCGCTGGCGCTAATGTGAAAATCCGCCATTAAGGTCGGGTAGGCAGTCGTCAGAATCGTTTGAGTCAAAAAAGTCGTAAAGGTCCCGATCAGTAGCGTAATGACAAGCAGCAAACGATTGTAGGGATGACCATTAACATCAGTTGTTGTCAACAATATCGTGTCCTTTCTAAAAACATTATAATCTAGTCTAGCACGTAAACTGACAATTTTGGGTAAATGGCCTTCACAAAATCTTTAAAAAGGGATCAAAGAAATACCCCACTCACCTTGTTAGGCTAAAAGTAAGTTAGTCGAACGAAAGGGGCGTTTAAAAACGTGAAAGTCCGATCATCGCATCAGCGAATCGAATGGATTGATGTTGCCAAGGGCCTCGGAATCATTGCGGTTGTGCTGGGACATTTCTATCCGCGAAACACAACCTTTTATGAAAGTCTGTATTGGTGGCATATGCCGTTGTTTTTCATGATTGGCGGTTTTTTTGTCAAGCCGACAACGCTGCCAACCTTAAAAGCTTTTCTAGTGCGACGTTTCTGGCCATTGTTGAAGCAGTACTTTGGTTACGGCGTCGGTTTAATCTTGTTGAACTTTATCATTGAACAGCGCACCCCAGCGTTTACCGTTGATTATTTGCGACGGTTAATTTATGGTGGGACCGAATTGAATGGCTACTTGTCAGTTTTCTGGTTTGTGACGGTATATGCGTTCAGCAGCTTGCTGTTTAGATTATTGCGCGGGTATTTGCCAAAAGTCTGGCACGAAGCAATTTTAATGGCCGGATTGTTCTGGTTAGGGTTTAGTTACCCTAACGCTGAAACTGTTTTGGGATTTCCGATTCCCGGCAATCTTGATTTAGTACTGGTTGCATTGCCTTACATGTTTGTGGGCTGGTGGTTATTTCATTACGCTCGCCATATTGTCACGCAACCGTGGTTTATGTTAGTTGCGCTTGGTGTTTTTGCCGGTTTATTTGTTGCCCAGTCGCGCGGTCAAATCGACTTCTTGCTTTACATGAAGTCGCACCATCTAACGGATCCATTACTTGCTAGCTTTGTGCCGGTTATTATCTGCGGCGGTTTATTTGCCGGCGCGAAAACATTAACCGGAACCGTGCTTGGAGACTGGCTAGATCGCATTGGTCGTAGTACACTACCCATAATGTATGGGCACAAGGCGGTCGGCTATGTGCTGGAAAAGTTGGGCGATCCGAATTTACTTGTTTTAGTTGCTGCTGGTGTGACGATTCCTCTTTTCCTTGCTTACGCGGGCCGCTATGTGCGCGAACGCTGGCAAGGTGGAGGATTATATGCGTTTAATTAAACGAATACTGCTAGTTGTGGCGG
>OBZZ01000727.1_pt1 | contig 12901 bp, 9 predicted proteins | sample 1501451 | NCBI WGS metagenome assembly OBZZ01 (sample SAMEA2580274, study PRJEB22360) | human gut metagenome | biome: human gut; feature: human-associated habitat; material: faeces | place: Denmark | collected 2008/2010
TCGACTCGCGCGCACCGCGGTCGGGGATGGCAAACACGCAGGCATAGCGCTTGCCCACGACCTCCTGGATGCGCGTCATAAAACGGTTGTCCGAGCCTGCAATGGCAGGCTGCTCAATCTTGAGCTCGGCCGTCACCGCACCGCCGGCACGGATGAGGCTCACATAGTTCAGGCGTTGCTGGGAACCAAAGTCGAGTTGCTGGGCACGCACGTACAGGCCGTCCAGACGGTCGACTCCCGCCTCGCCGGCACGTGCCTCGATATCCTCGTAGGCGCGCAGGCAATCGTCGAACAGCGAGCGCGGCTCGGACAGTACCACGAGCGCCTTGCCGCTCACATGCGACAGCGGGCTCACGGTCTGGCCGTACATCACCGGCAAAAAGCGGTCGAGCTCAGGCGTGACGATGCGCGCATCCACCATCTCGAGCAGCGCCGCCAACTTGCTGTCGTCCTGGCTGGCGCGGTAGAGCGCCACATGCATGTTGTGGACGGCCTCGTCGGTAAGCGCCAGCTCACGGCACGGGAAGATCTCGATGCTGTCCTCGTTGCCGATGGTCTGGCCCGTGGAGCTCACCATGCGGCGGATGCGGTCGATCTCGTCGCCAAAGAACTCAATGCGCACGGGCGCTTTTTCCTGCGCGGGAAACACCTCGACGGTGTCGCCGTGCACACGGAACAGGCCGGGCGCGTCGGCGGCGCCGGCATTGGTGTAGCCCATACCCACCAAGCGCTGCGGCACCTCGTCAAAAGGAATCTCCTCGCCCACCGCGAAGGTCGTGGACTCCCAGTAGCGGCTCTCGACTGGCGGCACGCAACGCAGCAGCGCGCGGGCCGAGGCGACCATGATGCAGTTGTCGCCGCGCACGATGCGCCCGAGTGCCTCGCAGCGCTGGGCTACCACGGCGTCGTCGGGCGCCTGCTCGCGCCAAGGGTAGTCCTTGCGCTCGGGAAAGCGGCACACGTGCGCCAGGCCCACATAGGCGGCCAGACTGCGTGCGGCGCGATCGGCCGCATCCTCGCCACTCACGATGTAGACCGTGGGGCGCGGACGACGCGCAAACTGGGCGGCGGCCATAAGCGTTCGGCCCGACTGAGACACGGCCAGCGTCACGTCCTCGCCAGAATCGAGCCCGGCCTCGACGGTCTGCAGCGCCTCGGCAGTGTAGAGCTGCGCGGCTATACGGTGAATGAGCATGCTGTTCCTCCGGCATTGCAACGCCAAAAGCCCGCCGAGGCAAGCTCGGCGGGTCGTTCGTCAAATTCGTTGCCTGTCATGGTAGCGCATGGAGAGGACTCCAGCTCAAGCGTACGCCCAGCCCCGCAACAAAAACGCCAGATAGAACTGGACTCGCCGGCTTCGCCAAAATCTCCCCGTCACGTCAAACGCCGCAACCACGGAAGGCTCCCCAAGAAACGGCTATTCCTCAAAAAAGCTCGCAACGTTCAAACGGCTCGTCCACTCTCCTATGGTGTTGGCAAAGCCCACACGTGTGTACACGCCTGCAAAACGGCCGCGATACAGATACAAGCCTTCCATATTAGAAGCGGGCGCAAAACCAAGATCATCCACAAGTCCTTTGGGCGCCTCTCCTCGATGCGGCCCATCGACAAGCGTTCCGCGCAAGCAGGGAGTCTGATACTGCTGAGCATACTCCTGTACAATCGCCCCAGCGGCCGCAGCACGAGTAAGCACCTGGGACCATTCCTGTTCCGTGGCATCCAAACCAGCGACAACGCCAACCGCATTGTAGCCGCCGCACGGCTTGACGATCCATCGGTCCTTTTCGGCAAATCTCGACAACTGGGTGCTTTCGTCCAAAATCTCGGTATAGGGCACATGCTCCCGTACAAACGATTGCTCCTCCGGGCTCAACAAGGACTGCCCGGCTCGAGACCACAGAAATGCAAATACGGTCTTAGTCGCACACGGCCACGTTCTAAATCCCCCGACGATGCACGCAATCCCTTCTTGAGCCGCCTCAATTAAGGCCGAGCGTCCATCGCACGGCTTATCCCACAACTCGCCGGTCACCGCGCGCCGCCAGACGCAATCAATAGGACCAGCGGCATCGCACAGGCACCTAGCACCGCTTTCGCCTTCGCCAATCCGCAGGTCGCGCACATCCGCAAAGCGTGCGGCTACACCCCGCCGCCTCATAAGGTCGACAAAATGAGCCGCATCTTCCGAGTCGATGCTTTCCGAATAGTCGACGATTGCCACCGAAGCGGGACATTTCTTTGATTGCGGTGCATAGAGCCCCTCGTCAACGCGGGCCCCGTCGTCCAATCGTGCACTATCCTCGGTGCGGCGAGGATGGGCCAGCTTCCACTCTGCATAGGTCTCAAACAATGCATCTATCCAGTCGTCGCACAAATCGTACTGCCGAAAGCCGGGGTGGTCGGATGCAAACTCCTCAAAGGAAGGCGTCGTTCGCACTGCCTGACAGACCGCATCGGTCACTACCATTCCGGCACTGCCGTCGGTATTGAGCTCGCAAAACGTATACGAACCGGTGTCCTCGTCAAGAAAGATATCAACGCGCGCAAGGGGGATCTGGCAATCATAGCCGGCATCCATAGCGCACAGGTCAGCAAAAGCCGGATCCATGCGAAACCACGCGCGCACGGAGGCATCGGAACAAAACGCCCGCGTCACCTTGTCCATAATGCCGTACATGCGCTCGGACGCCTCCTTAAGAAGCGCCGTCATATCCTTGTCGAATATCTTTGGCGTCAGAGCCCAGGGCGCAGGGTCGCCATGGTAGAGCGCATGGGTTTGAGACAAGTATTCGTCGCCTTTGCGACGACCAGGCAGGTCGCCTTCGCGCGTGCGCACGATGCGTTCAAAATAATCTTCGAGCTCTCGCGTCTTCGATATTGCCACGTTACCCTCCATTGCTTGATTTTTTGCTCATGCTACGCCAGCACGCCACGACTTCGGCGCGCTTGAATAGGCTTCTAAATTAGCAACACATTTTTGCATGGGACAACGAATGATCGACGCGCACTTCCCAATCGCGCAACGTTAAACGTTAAAAGCGCCAGGCGGGCCACCAACTTAGCGTTCTAAATCAATCATATCGAGCTCAGGCGAATGCGTTAGTCGTAATTGATGCTTTGCAGAGTGAAAGAAGGAGCGCCGTCATCAGCGGTAACCTTTACCACGGCGGTCCCGGACATCATAGGTGTAGAGTCAGCCCCAATCGTCGACTTCAGTTGATCGGCAGGCAGCCCATAAACGCTCTCAGGAACATCTGAGATCAAAGGAGAAGAGATGCCGTTATAGCTCAGCGCGACATAAGCCTCAAATGTAAGGCAGTACGTGTTGTCGCCCAGGTCTTCCGCGCCCGAAACGATTGCCGGAATAGGCGAGCCGGCAAAGCCGTGCATCTCGTTAAAGTACAGGTAGCCGTCCCGAACCGTAACCCTCGTTGCCAGATTGTCAGGCAATCCGCCATCAGCGTCGACATGCATCTCGTCATCGGATAACGTTACGCCAAACAGTCGGTTCATCTCGCGCTTCATGGAATCAACGGGGACCTTGCTTGCATAGGATTTGCCGTCCACATCCCCGCCCCTTTCCACGCGATTCGTAGTGTTTTCGAGCAGGTGGTTAAAGACGAAAATCGTCATGCCCCGTTTTTCCTCTGCAGACAGACCGTCCGCCGCATCAAACGAGGCTAACCCGCCTGCCCCGTCACGCGCAAACTGTTCCTCCGTAAAGTTCGACAGGAACAGATTCGCGGCGGCATAGGTTGCCTGGTCATTGAGGTCGACTTTTACGCTGCTGCCGGTCTGCTCAGGCTCATCCGCCTCATCCTCGTCGGCGGCAGGCTTCTCCTTGGCGCTTCCCTCGTCCTTGTGCTCGGCCGAGCCCTCGTCGGACCCGAGCACCGTGATCTGCGATGAATTGCCCTGCCCAAGCGGACCCAGCACGCCGGTCAGCGCCAGAGCGGCACCGCCGGCAACGAGCACGCCCACCACGCACATGCCGACAATCACCGCGCGCTTATGTGACTTCTTCTGCACGGGAGGCATCCCTGCCGCCGGCATCGATGCGGGCTCAGCAGGCGCGGCCGCCGGAGAAGCGGCGCCCATGCGTGCCCCGCAGTTCGTGCAAAAATCGGTTCCGTCGGGCATCTCGGATCCACACTTGGTGCAAAACATATTCGGGCATCCCCTCACAACAAACGGCATCTGTCGCCATCATATTGAGCCTTCGCAGCCCAAATGTGTTGCGCAACATTGGTCGCCGTCTTCGGGTGCCGGCAAAACGTGTCGGGCCCTACCCCGTCACGCGCACGCTGGGGCAAAGGTCTGCCAGCGGGCACTCGTCGCACTTGGGCTTGCGGGCATCGCAAATCTCGCGGCCAAAGGTAATCCACTGGTGATTGACCGACTCCCAATACTCGTGCGGCAAAATCTTGAGCAGATCCTGCTCGGTCTTGAGTGGCTCTTTGGCGTGCGTCTTGGGACTCAGCATCAGGCGGTGCGCGATGCGGTTGACGTGCGTATCCACCGCGATGCCTTCTACGATGCCGTACCCCACGTTGAGCACGATGTTCGCCGTCTTGCGCCCCACGCCCGGCAGCTTTACAAGCTCCTTCATGTCGGCCGGCACCTCGCCGCCGTAATCGGCGACGATCATCTGCGCGGCCTCCACGGCATGCTTGGCCTTACTCTTATAAAAGCCGAGTGACTTAATGGTGTCCGCCACGTCTGTCACGCTTGCTCCGGCCATGGCCTCGGGCGTGGGCCACTGGGCAAACAGTTGGGGTGTCACCTTGTTGACCTGCGCGTCGGTCGTCTGAGCCGAGAGCAGTACCGCAATGAGCAGCCTAAAGGGATTCTCGTGGTCCAAGAAGCACTCGACCGGGCCATAGCGACGGTTAAGGCGCTCGCACACCTCGATGGCGCGCTCGCGTTTGGCGGCATTGGTCTCGCGTGGCATAACGACTCCTCGGCTCGGCAGAAACATAACTTCACGGAAACGATTGTCCCACGTACGGGGGCCTTAAGCCTCCAAAAATGCGCCGGTCTGGCGGCTCCACAGGCTTGCGTATTCGCCGCCCGCCTCGACAAGCTGCGCATGTGTGCCGTCCTCGACAATCTCACCGTCCGCCAACACCACGATGCGGTCGAGCGCCGCCACGGTGGACAGGCGATGCGCCACCACAATGGAGGTGCGCCCGCGCATCAGGTTCTCGAGCGCCTCCTGCACCAACGCCTCGGACTCGCTGTCCAGGGCAGACGTCGCCTCGTCGAGCACCAGAATCGGCGCGTCAGTGAGAATGGCGCGGGCGATGGCCACGCGCTGGCGTTGGCCGCCCGAAAGCTTGACGCCGCGCTCGCCCACCATGGTGTCAAAGCCACAGGGCAGGCGATCGATAAATTCCAGGGCGTTGGCCAGGCGCGCAGCCTCGCGGATCCGCTCGTCGGTAGCGTCGGGGCGGCCGTAGGCGATATTCTCGCGAATGGAGCGGTGGAACAGCAGCGCCTCTTGCGGCACGTAGGCAACCTGACGGCGCAGGCTCTGCTGCGTGCAGCGCGAGACGTCCTGGCCGTCCACGAGCACGCGGCCGCCCTGCACGTCGTCCAGGCGCAACAACAGCTTGGTGAGCGTCGTCTTGCCCGAGCCCGATTTGCCCACCAGACCCACGCGCTGGCCCGCCGCCACATGGAGCGTCAGATCGTTGAACACGCTCTCGCCTGCCGCGGCGTCACGGTATGCAAAGCTCAAGTGCTCAAAATCAATCGCGCCCTCGGTCACTTTGAGCTCGGGGGCATTCTCGTCGTCTGCCACCAGACACGGCTCGTCCAGCACGCGCGCCATCTCGGCCGCATCGCCCAGCGCACGGTTGATGCGCTGCATCATGGAGCTCACGTAGTTCAGACGCATAGTGAGGTTATACGTATAGGTAAAGATCATGACGAGCGTGCCGGCCGAGATGCCAAACCACGCGTTGCCGCCCGCGACGAACACACTCACCACGGCCATGGTAATGACGATAAGGCCCGAGGTCGTAAAGTTGCGCTGCATCATGGCGTGCATCGAAACCGTTTCGGCATCGCGCGCGGCGCGGTCGGCGGTATCGAATAGGTCGCGCTCAAAGTCCTCGCGCCCGCAGGTTTTGACGGCCAGGATGTTTGTGACCGCGTCGGACAGCACGCCCGACAGCTTGTTCTGAGCGGCGGACGTCGCGGCCGAAAGCGGCATGATGCGCTTGTACATAAGCCAGACAAACGCAATGTAGACGACCATGATGCCCACCAGGATCACGGTAAACGTCGGCACCACCGGGGCGAGCGCTGCCACCGTGCAGACAACCGAGGTGATAGTGGGGATGAGCGAATACACCGTCACGTCCACCAGGCCCGTGTAGCCACTCATAAAACGGCTCGTCTGGCTCACAAGCGATCCGCCAAAGCGGCTGGTGTGGAATGTCATGGATTGATTGGAGAGCGTGTCGAAGCACAGGCGCGCCAGGTGATAGTTGCCCGCAATCTCGAGCTTGTAGACGGTGTAGTCCTGCAGCTTGGAGAGGATCTGACCTACCAGGTTAACGAGCACGAGCGCCAGAATATAGGGGCTAAAGACCTCAAACACCTGGTCGCCCGCCACGGGGCCGGCCTGGACGCGGTCGACGATAAGGGCCATCACGTAGGTGTTGGCAAACGTGAGCAAAAAGATGTAGCCCGCCGACGAGAACACCGAGAGAAAGACGATTAGCGGCTGCGTGCGCGTGACGTCCCAAAAACGCTGCAACGTGCGACGCACGGTGGAGCGTTTGAGCGGACTGGTGCTTCTCTGAGACATGGGCTTCCTTTCGCGTCTGATAGGGCGAAACGCCATTGTTGCACACTAAAGTGCACTTCAGGCAAGCACGATGCGAAAAGCGCCCGCGCGGTGCTTGCGCAAGCGCCCCGCCGTCAGATGCAACTAGTCCTCGTCTTTTTGGTCTGCGAGCAGGCCTGCGGACGTGAGCCCCAAGATCTCGTCGGCCTGGTCGGTATCCTCCAGCGCGTCGATGTCCTTGAGTTTGCGCTCCATAACGTTGGTGCGCGTGGTGATAATGCCCTCGACCGTCTTGCCCGCGGTCTCGATCTGCTGCTGCGCGCGACGCAACGCCGCCTGATAGCGCGGCAGCTCAGCCTTGACGGCGGAAAGCACGCGCAGCACGTCATCGGTGCGTTTTTGCAGCCTAAACGTCTGGTAGCTCATCTGCAGGCTGTTGAGGATGGCGGCCATGGTACTGGGGCCGGCAACGTTGACGTGATAGTCGCGGCCCAGGGTCTCGATAAGCCCGGGGCGGCTGACGACCTCGGCGTACAGCCCCTCAAACGGAACGAACATGATGCCAAAATTGGTCGTCGCGGGCACGCTCAGGTACTTTTCGCAGATGTCCTTGGCCTCGCGCTTCACCATGGCGTCGAGCGTCTTGCGCGCGGCGGCCACAGCCTCGGCATCACCCGACTCTTGCGCGTCGAGCAGATGCTCGTACGCATCGCCCGGGAATTTGGAGTCGATCGGCAGCAGCACGGGATCGCCCTCGTCCACCGGCAGCTTGACGGCAAACTCAACACGCTCCGAGGCGCCAGGCTTGGTGGCCACGTTTTCCAGATACTGGTCGGGCGTAAGGATGTCCGCCAGGATTGCGCCCAGCTGCACCTCGCCCAAAATGCCGCGCGCCTTCACATTGCCCAGCACGCGCTTAAGGTCGCCCACACCGGTGGCGATGGATTGCATATCGCCCAGGCCCTTGTACACGGCCTCGAGCTGGTCACTCACTTGCTTAAACGATGCAGACAGACGGTCGTTGAGCGTACGGGAGAGTTTCTCGTCCACCGTCGCGCGCATCTGATCGAGCTGCACGTTGTTGTCCTTGCGAATGGCGCCCAGCTGGGCGTCGACCGTCTCGCGCACCTTGTCCAGGCGGTGCTCGATGCCCTCGCGGTTGGCGCCGAGCTGTTGGGCCGTCTCGCGGCGCAGGTCATCCATACGGTCGCCAGCCTGCGAGAACTCACGCGCGATGGTCAGGTAGCGCTGCTGCTCTACGGCGGCGTCGGTCGTCTGCTGCTGCGCGATGGCGTTTGCCGTGCGGCGGGTTTCTGCCAGCGCGACGTTCAGGGTGTCGAGCGCGTTGTTGGCCTGCTCGAGCGCCGCGAGCGTCTCCGCGTCGTTGCCGCCACGCTCTCGCAACTCGGCACGAAGGCCTTTAAGCTGCAGGGCGCAAACCACAGCAACTCCCACCGCCACCAAGGCAATCACAACAAGCGCAATATCAATAGCAGACATAGACTCCGCCCAACAAACCCAATCGATTATCAATCAAAACCGCAATCAATCTTACCCCGCCACACGCACCGGGCGTTCCACGGCAGTCGGGCAAATGGATTTTGGGCCACAGGCGTCAAAACGCTAACTCTCCCAGCCGGCGCGAACGGTTGTCACGACATCGCCTAGGCGCTGGCCGAGAGCCGCCAAGTGCTGAAGCACCTCATTGGGCGAGGCGCCGTTGAGAATGCACGTGAAGGCATATGAGGCCAAGAAGATTGCCGCGAGTCCCAACGGGATCAGCACAATCATCGCTAACGTGCGCAGGCGCTGGCCCACGCGGCGGTGACGCGTGCGGCGCTTGTCGAACGCAAGCTCCTGCGCATATGAATCTTGTTGTACGGAATAGGCCTCTGGCGCCGATTCACACCCGGGCACAGCTGCAGGTACAGCAGTGGGCACGGCATTTTGCGCAAGGGGCTGAGCGGCTACCCCTTGCATTTGCATCTCCATAAGCCGTTGCTGTTGACGCAACATGCGCTCGGCTTGTTGCTGCGGAGTCTCAAGAAACAGGTCCATGCTGGCCTCCAAAATCGGAGCATTCGACGCTTACGCCCAGCATCCCGCACCGCCAAGGCCACGGCAACGCAATCCGTAGCAATAGCCGCAAAGTTTCTTGTTGACAAAAGCTGTCGAAAACCTCAACAACTCCCCTACCAGCACTTTCTCTGAGCTTTTTTATCGAATGATCTTTTGCCCTTCCACCAACCCGCCAACTAACCAAAAGCTGACCAAAAGTTTGACGGAAATTGTGAAGACCGGGACCCCACACAAAAAGTGCCGCCCCAAAGGGGCGGCACACAAACTTCTTATCAGCTTTTCTGTAACGAGCGCGCGACGACTCAACGCCGGAGCGCGGGGCGGGGAAACCTTTACCTCGCGCGACCCTGCGAAGCCGTGAGCGAGAGGGAAAGGTTTCCCCGCCCTGCGCTCCGTGGTCGGTGAGGACAGGCTACATGCCCGCGAGACCTCGGGCGGCGGTGGCGCACAAAAACGCCAAGGCCAGAATCACGAGCGAGCCCGCGATGTCGACCAGCACGCCCATTGCGTGGCGCTCAAACAGCCAACTCTCGAAGTGCGGGGCAACGTTACGCCAAACACGCCACAACAAGATGCCCATGCCGATAACGCCGGGAATATTGAGCAGCAAAATCTCGGAGCACAAGAGGCCGATCAGGTTGCCGGCGGCAAAACCCGCATCGCCCTCGCAGTATTTGCGATAAATCATGTACAGCATGTACGCCACAAACGGCTGTAGGCACGCAGAGATAAACGTAACCACCATCGAGGGGTCTTGAGAAAAGACGTCGGTGAGCTTATCCACACTCGTGGCATCCTTAGAGGCCAGGAACAGACCAATGACCACCACGGGCACCACGCCCAAGATAACCTCGACCATCGTAAACAGTTTGGCAGTCAGGTCTTCGCTCGCCGTATTCAAATGAGGCGCCCACTCAGGATGAGCATGCGCCCCAACCTTCTTGTCTTTCTCAGCTCGATCGGCCTTTTTGCCCTCAGGGACCCGACGACCAGGATCCTTGCGAGTCCCCGCCGCAGCAACCCGAGCCCGAGACTTCTTACCCATAAAAAACACCTCATCAGGTAGTAGATAAACTAAAAGTCGCTACCCAGTGTACCCCACCCATGAACGGTGCCGTCCCAACCAGTCCCCATACAAAAACGTGCCGCCCCAAAAGGGGCGGCACACAAACTTCTTATCAGCTTTTCAGGAACGAGCACGCGGCGACCCGAAGCGGGCCGGGAGGGCCGGACTACCTTCCCTCAACGCGACCCTGCGAAGCCGTGAGCGAGGAGGGAAGGTAGTCCGGCCTCCCGCCCCGCGCCCCGCAGCAGCCTGCGCCAAGCGCTAGTAGTTCACCACCTGCTCCTCAAAGTACGCCTTGGGGTGGTTACAAACCGGGCACACCTCGGGCGCCTCGGCGCCCACATGCAGGTGCCCGCAGTTCAGGCACTTCCACACCTTTACGCCCTCGCGCTCAAACACCTCGCCCGACTCAATGCGCTCGACGAGCTTGTTGTAGCGCTCCTCGTGGGCCTTCTCGACAGCGGCGACGCCACGGAACTTTGCGGCGATCTCGGTAAAGCCCTCCTCCTCGGCGGTCTTGGCGAACTCGTCATACATCGTGGTCCACTCGTAGTTCTCGCCCGCAGCGGCATCACGCAAGTTGTCCAGGGTGTCGGGAACGGCGCCGTCATGCAGATACTTAAACCACAGCTTGGCGTGCTCGGACTCGTTGCCTGCGGTCTCGGCAAAGATATTCGAGATCTGAACGTAGCCATCCTTCTTGGCCTTAGATGCGTAGTAGCGATACTTGGTATGCGCCTGGGACTCACCGGCAAAAGCGGTCTCGAGGTTCTTCTTGGTTTGAGAGTTCTCAAAATCCATAGGTGTACTTCCCTTCAACATGCCGCCCGTAGGCTTCGAGCGGCCTTGTCTTTAGGATGCCCTCATGTCGAAAATCTAAACCTTACAATCCTGTTTTTCAGATTCGGGTGGGCTACACGCTTAGCCAGCGGTCACCCTCCACGCGGCAAAAGCCCTCACGCTCCAAGTCGGCCAAAATGCCTGCGACGAGATCGCGATCGACCGGCTCGCGGCCTGCTGCCGCCTCCATTTCGTTGACGCCCGCCACGGCCTCGGCGAGCGTGATGCCCGCCGGCTGTCCATCGCGCGCAGCCAGCAGCATACGCACAATATGGGCGCGCTTTTGACGGCGCGAGCCCTCAAACTTGGACTGACGACTATAGCTCGCCGAGCGCCTGGACGGATTGGGCAGCGTCTTCTTAAGATACGCGCCATAATCCAGCAGCGCGTAATACCATGCGCGCGGTGTGTCGGCATCGTCGAGCGGCACGGCAAAGGGAGCGATCTCATCCGCCGTCGCACCGGGAGCTGCCGGACAGGCGGCCTGAATCAACGGCACCAGCTCGCGATCGGGAACGGCCGGCACATCGGGAAAGAAATGATGTAGAAAGACCGTGCGCACATTGGTCTCCAGATACACACCCGGCAGATTGAACGCAAACGACCGGATGCCCTGCGCCGTCGCCGGGCCAATACCGGGCAGGGCGACCAGGTCGCGCGTCTCACGTGGAAACTCCCCGTCCCAGTCCTCTACAACGCGCTGAGCGGCCTTGTGGAGTGCCAGAGCGCGTCGGTTGTAGCCCATCCCCTGCCAAGCGTCCAAAACATCGGAAGGCGCGGCCTGAGCGAGTGCCTGTACGGTCGGAAAGCGGTCGAGCCACGCGGGCATACGCGTCTCCACACGCGGCACCTGCGTTTGCTGCAGCATAACCTCGGAAAGCCAAATAATGTACGGGTCGCGCGTGCGGCGCCACGGAAGGTCGCGATAACGCAGGACCCCTTCCGAACGAATCATCGAACGAAAGGGGTCCTGAATCATAGCTATGCTCCTTATGCGGCGCTATTCCTCCCGGCAAGCGCACGCACAGGTGGCGTACTCGGGAAACGCATCGCGGTCGGCGAACTTGGAATCGACGGCCGGGAACTGGCGGTGAGCGACGATATCGCCCGGCGAAACGGAATCGAGGTAGTCGCGCATCAGCGCTTGAGCTCCGGCCCACAGGGGATGATAACAGCACGTGCCCATGCGTGCACAGTCGCCATCGGGCGCGGTGCAATCGTTCATGACCATGGGGCCCTGAACGGCCTCAACGACCTGGCGGATGGTGACATCGTCGGGGCTGACCTTAAGACGCATGCCGCCATGGACGCCACGCAGGCTCTCCACAATACCGGCCTGAACCAAACCATGCTGAATCGAACGGGCAAACGAATACGGGACATTGACCTCTTCGGCGGCGGTGCGAACAGAAAGCAGACGCTCCGGGTCCTCGGCAAGCATCGCAAGCATGCGAAGGGCGTAATCAGTCTTCCTCGATATGTCCATTTTTCCCCTTTCAAGGAATAGGAGCAGCTCGAACGAGCTCCGGAGCCGAGCTTACGTCGAGACGCCAATGACCGTATGGACGCCCAAATAGCAAAACGGGTGCCCACTGAATGCCGTGTTTGAAGCCTCTTGCATCAAAAACGGCCCATAGTGCAATTTAGTATAACCTAACCCCCTGCTTCGTTGAACTGGTGTTGCGCAACAAACGCCTTGTTTAAACACAGGTCTCAAACGGAGCTTGTCCGGGAATTGGAAGGATTTGGTTTTGGGCGAAAGGGGCCGATGGGATCAAGGTCCTATCAAACGCAAAAAGCCACGTCCGAAGACGTGGCTTTAATTGCGTTGGCGGGAAGTACGGGGCTCGAACCCGCGACCTCCGACGTGACAGGCCGGCGCTCTAACCAAACTGAGCTAACTCCCCAGGCAGTCGTTCGCGTTTGTTTCCGCTCGCGTGCGCTGCGGGGATTAGTATACACAGAAGTCTGTCCGGCGCGCAACAACTTTTTTGAAAAAATTTTTGGGGCCATCCGGGAGGGTCTCCGGGGCTGGGGGCGGGGGTTAAGTTTGCTGCTCTACAGTCCTGCGCAAGACGGAAAGCACATTAAGTGCTTTCCTTTGCGTGCGGAACTCGCGA
>OBZZ01000740.1_pt1 | contig 12524 bp, 6 predicted proteins | sample 1501451 | NCBI WGS metagenome assembly OBZZ01 (sample SAMEA2580274, study PRJEB22360) | human gut metagenome | biome: human gut; feature: human-associated habitat; material: faeces | place: Denmark | collected 2008/2010
GGCCCGTGGGTTATACCCTAAGAGCAAACCACCCTTTTTAAGGGTGGTTCTGATTGCTATGGAGCCCTGTCCTGTCGATAAATAACGCGCCCGCTTGCTGGGGAGCAAGCGGGCGCCGTTGAGCGAATATGTTTGCGGCCATAGCCGCTGCAGGTGATGGGTTGTCGACTAGTTAGTCGTCGTGTCGGAATCGTCACCCGAGGCAGAGCCAGAAAGCGAAACCGTCAGCGTGATCGTGCTGTCGGTGGACTGCTTGCCGGTGGGGGAGACGCCCGTAACGGTGGCGTTTTCGTTGCCGCTCACGGGGTTGCCGTTCTGATCGCAGAATGCGATGTTGTAGAAACCGGCGTTGTTGAGCGCGGTGACGGCGGCGGAGATGCTCTTGCCGTACAGGTTACCCGGGACGCTGGCCTTGCCGGACTTCTTGGCGATGACGACGGTGATCGTGGCACCGGGCTTCTGCTTGCCGCTAGGGTTCCAGCTAATTACGGTGCCCTCGGTAACCGAGTCGTTTTCCTGGTAGCTCACGTCGACGCCAAAGCCAGCCATGTCGAGAGCGTTGCGTGCCTGGGCCTCGGTCATGTCGGTCAGATCGGGGACGGAGGTGGTGTCAGGACCGCTGGAGACCTTATACGAGATGGTCGTGCCCTTCTCGACTTCCTTGCCGGCATCAGTGCCCTGCTCAAAGACCTGGCCTTCGTCGGCCTCGTTGGCCTCCTCGGTTGCGTTGCCCTTCAGGCCCACGCTTGCCAGCGCGGCCTCGGCCTGGTCCTTGGTCAGGCCGACGAGCTGCGGAACCTCAACTTTCTCGGAGGGCTTGGGGCCCTTGGAGATCACCAGGTTCACCTTGGAGCCCTTGGGCTTCTTAGTGTTGCCGTTGGGGGTCTGCTCGGCAACCTTGCCCTCGTCGACATCGTCGTTATAGCTCTGGTCGACAGTTCCGACCTCAAGGCCGGCCTCCTTGATCAGCTCGATAGCGGTCTGCTGGTCCTTGTTAAGCACATCGGGCACCGTAACCTGCTCGCCCCCAAAGAGCCCGGTGGCGAAGGCCACCACAACGCCAACCACGGCGATTGCGGCGACTACGGCGGCGATAATCTTGTTCTTGTTGGACTTGGGCTGATCGACCTCGTAGGAACCGGTGGAACCCGAGACGGCGCTGCGGGGGTTGGTCTGTCCGCTTACGCCCGATACGGGGCGAACCATAGCGCGCGTGGAGTCAGACAGCTCACGGGTCTTGGTAGCGCCCAGCTCACCGGGGGCGCCGATGATGCGCGTGGGCTCCGAGACGTTGACGGCACGGCCCGACAGGTAGCTGTTGAGCACCTGACGCAGCTCGTCGGCGGTCTGGAAGCGGTTTGCCGGGTCCTTCTCCATGCACTTGAGGATGATGCGCTCAAGGTCGGCGTCGACACCGGAGTTGATCTGGCTCGGCGGAATAGGCAACTCGTTGACCTGCTTGAGTGCGACCGAGATGGCGTCGTCGCCGTCAAAGGGTACGCGGCCGGTGGCGCACTCGTACATGACGACACCCAGCGAGTAGATATCCGAGGTGGGGCCGAGGTCCTGGCCGCGGGTCTGTTCGGGGCTTACATAGTGGGCGGTGCCCAGCACGTTGTTATCCTGCGTGAGGTGGCTGTTCTTGGCGCGTGCGATGCCAAAATCCATGACCTTGATATTGCCGTCGGGCAGCACCATGATGTTTTGCGGCTTAATGTCGCGGTGGATAATCTCGTGCTTGTGTGCGACCGAAAGCGCGGAGCTGATCTGCGAGCCGATCTGCGCGACCTTCTTGGGATCGAGGGCGCCGTGGCTCTTGATGCCGCTCTTAAGGTCGGTACCGCGCAGGTACTCCATGACGATGTAATAGGTGTCGCCATCCTTGCCCCAGTCGTAGACGCCCACGATATAGGGGGAGGACAGGCCGGCCGCTGCCTGGGCCTCCTGCTTAAAGCGGGCGGCGAAGGTGGCGTCGCCGGCATACTGCGGCAGCATGATCTTGACGGCAACCGTGCGGTCGAGGACCTGATCCTGTGCACGGAAGACGGTCGCCATACCGCCCGTTCCCACCTTATCCTTGAGGAGGTATCTTCCCCCGAGGACCCTCTGTTCCATTCCTGCTCCTAACATAACTATTCGCTCAACGATGTGTGTAGTACCAAATGTATGGCCGCTGGGGCCGTGTGGCGCGTTGTCGCTAGCTCATCGGCCGCGGCGCGTCCCAAGTATCCGCTTTGATCACGGGCATCACGCTCCCTGTGCGGCGAGCGCCGCGGTCAGGACGATGCCGGCGATCTTGGCCGCCTCGACGTCGTGTTTGTCGTAATCCTCCAGGGCCACCGAGATGGCAACCGTGGGTGAATCGTAAGGTGCAAAGCCAACAAACATAGAGTTGACGTTGGTGCCGCCGGTCTCGGCCGAACCGGTCTTGCCGGCAACCTTGACGCCCGGAATCTGGGCATCGGTGCCGGTACCGGACTGGACGACGGCGAGCATGGCCTGCTTGACCTGGTCGGCCGTGGCAGAGCTGACAGCCTGGCCCAGCGAGCGGGACTGCGTGGTCTTAACCACGGTTCCGTCCGGGGCGAGTATCTGGGACACAAAGAACGGGTCCATGACCACGCCGCTGTTGGCGATAGCCGCAGCGATCACGCAATTCTGCATAACGGTGGTCTGCGGGCCAGGCGTGTGGTCCATGCCGACGGGCTGTCCGGCGCCTGCCCAAGCGGTCTCCCATTCGGTCATAAGCGACGGGTCGGCCATGATGGAAGCCGCGGTGGTCAGATCCTGGCCGAGCTTTTGACCGTAGCCAAAGGCGTTGGCAAACTGGACGAGCGAGCTGGCGCCGACCTCGTTTGCCACCTGGCCAAAGACGACGTTGGACGACACGGCGAAGGCCTGCTGCAGGCTGATGGTGCCGTAGCTCTCGTTGGCATCGTTGGTGACCGGCGCGTTGCCAATATCCATGGAGCCGGGCGCCTGGTACGTGCTGGTAAGGCTGGCGGTGCCGGTCTCGAGCGCCGCGGAGAGTGTGACGACCTTAAAGGTCGAGCCCGGGGTGTAGAGCGCGTCCATGGCGCGGTCGTACATGGAGCCGTCCTCGCCGCCGCCCGACTGGAGCAGCGCATCGATGTTGGTGTTGTCGTAGGTGGGCGAGCTCGCGCACGCAAGGACCGCACCGGTGCGCGGATCCATGACCACCACAGCGCCCTTAAAGCCCTTGAGCGCCTGCTCGGCAGCCGTCTGGATGCGCGAGTCGATGGTGAGCTTGGCGGTATTGCCCGGCTGGGTCTGCCCCGCGAGCGACGCGATGGCGTTGTTCCAGCTGGAGTAATCCTTGGAGCCGGTGAGCGTATCGTTCATGACGCTCTCGATGCCGGCGGTGCCGTATTGCTGGCTCACGTAGCCCACCACGTGCGCGGCCATGTTGCCGTTGGGGTAGGAACGGGCGTAGGTGCCGTCCTCCTGCTGCAACGACTCGGCTAGCGTCACGCCGTCGGACGTGATGATGGAGCCACGCTGGATGTACTTGGAGCGGGCGATGGTGTGGTTGTTGGTCGGCATGTCCTGATAGTCCTTCGCCTTGATGACCTGGACATAGGTGAGGTTGCCGATAAGGATGGCGAACAGCGCCGTGAAAGCAAACACGGCACGAGTCAGACGGTTGGCAAGTGCCACGCGGCCGAGCACGCCGGACTCTGGCGTGTCGAGCAGGCGACGACGCATGCGAGAGCCCGCGGAGTGGTTGCCGTGGCTGTAGGAAGGTGCGCTGGCAAAACGCGTACCGGTCGGGGCGACGGCGGATGCGACCTGGTCATCGGTGATGGCGGCCATGGTGCCGGTGCCGGTGAGCTCGGCTTCGCGTCCGGTTGCCTCGTCGCCGGCGCGCAGCAGTAGCGCGACGATGATAAAGCTCGCCAGCAGCGAGGAGCCGCCCTGGCTCATAAAGGGCAGGGTGACGCCAGTCAGCGGGATCAGGCGGGTTACGCCGCCAACGATTAAGAATGCCTGGAAGCTGATGGCCGCCGTAAGGCCGGTCGCGCTAAAGGCGGCAAGGTCGGACTTGGCGCGGGCGGCCGTGGTGAGGCCACGCACGGAAAAAAGCATAAACAGGATGAGCACGGCGCCGCCGCCCAAAAGGCCCATTTCCTCGCCGATGGCCGAGAAGATAAAGTCGGACTCGACGACGGGGATGTTGTTTGCCATGCCGTTGCCGATGCCGACGCCAACCAGGCCACCGTCAGCCAGCGAGTAAAGTGACTGTACGATCTGGTAGCCCTGGCCCTGGGCGTCCTTAAACGGATCGACCCAGACCTGAAAGCGCACCTGCACGTGCGACAGGAACTTGTAGGCGCCCACGGCTCCAACGGCCAGCAGCGCAAGGCCGATGATGACGTACGAAAAACGTCCCGTGGCAACATAGAGCATCAGCAAAAAGATGGTGTAGAACAGGACGGCCGAGCCCAGGTCGCGTTCGAAGACGACGATGAGCAGGCACACGCCCCACACGGCAAACAGCGGCAGCAGCAGGCGGAAGCGCGGAATCTTGAGGCCCAGGATCTTGCGGTTGGAGATGGAGAGCAGCTCGCGGTTCTCGGCCAGATAGCCTGCCAGGAACAAGACGATGAAGACCTTGGCGAACTCGCCAGGCTGGATGGTGAAGCCCGCGATGCGAATCCACAGCTTGGAGCCCGAGATCGTGGTGCCGATAAAGATCGGCAGCATCAGCAGGATGATGCCGATAATGCCAAAGGTGTACTTGTAGCGCATGACCACGTCGAGGTTCTTAACCAGTGCGAGCGTTCCCACCATGAGCGCCACCGAGACAAACAAGATGATGAGCTGCGAGATGGCGAGGTCGGGGGCCAGGCGCGTCACGAATGTGATGCCGATGCCCGAGAGCACAAAGACGATGGGCAGGATGGCGGGGTCGGCGCCGGGCGCCAGGATGCGCACGGCGATATGCGCCGCGGCGAAGGCGGCGAACAGGCCGATCGGCACGGCGAGCGTCTCAAAGGAAACCGTGGCACCCGCGGTGAGCACGTACATCGCATAGAGCAGGATGACGGGGAACGCCGAGGCGATGAGCAAGAGCAGTTCGGTGTTGCGGCGACTCATAAGCGGCACTCCCTTTCTAATTCTTATCGGAGGCTTCGGCCTCGGCTGACTGTTCGGCGGTTTTCTCGGAATCTGACTCGGATGTGGATTCCTGATCGGTGTTGTCGCGAATCGTTTGCGCGTCAATCACCTGACGGGTCTGCTCCTCGTCAATCTGATGGCGGTACTTGGAAATGGTGTCCTGCGCATCGTCGACGCTCGTTTGTGGAATGCCTGCCTTCAGGCGGTTTTGCGTGTCTTCGGGCAGGTCGGACAGCTTGATGCTGGTTTCGCTCTCGAGCCAGTGGAGCTCGACCCCGAGCGTCTTGCCGGGTAGGCCGCGCCAGACGGCGACATTGCCGTGGTAGGTTCCCAAGTAATAGGAGCCGGTGACGCCCGTGTATGCCCAGATGCCTGCTACCAGCACAAAGACAAGGGCCAAGATGGAGGCGATGGTGACATTGCGGCGTCGGACGCGTTTTGCCTCGCGCATGACGCCGTCGTCGACCAGATCGACGACCACCACGGTCACGTTGTCGTGGCCGCCGGCGGCGAGCGCCGCGTCCACCAAGTTGTCGACACAGATCTGTGCGCTCGAAGACTGCGTGGCGATGTTCTCGATATCGCTATCGGGAATCATGCTCGAAAGACCGTCGGAGCACAGAATCAGGCGGTCGCCTTCCTCGATGTGCAGGGTAAAGTGGTCGGCATACATGGCGGGATCCGAGCCCAGCGCGCGGGTGATGACCGAGCGGTTGGGGTGGACGCGGGCCTCGTCGGCCGTAATCTCGCCGGCATCCACGAGCTCCTCCACGTAGGAGTGGTCGCGGGTCACGCGGATGAGCGTACCCTCGTGGAGCAGGTAGGCGCGCGAGTCGCCCACGTGGGCGATGGCGAGCGTGTCGTTTTCGATGTAGGCACAGGTGGCCGTGCACCCCATGCCGGGTTTGCCCAGGCCGTTGAGGGCGGCCTCGATCACGGCGGCGTTGGCGGCCTCAACGGCTGCGGCCAGGCGCGCGGCGTCGGCGGACTGCGGCGCCGTCTTGGCGATGGTCTCGACGGCGATGGAGGATGCCACCTCGCCGGCGGCGTGTCCTCCCATGCCGTCGCACACGCAAAAGAGCGGCGACTGCACCAGATAGGAGTCCTCATTGTGCGGGCGTACGCATCCGACGTCGGAGCGGGCGCCCCACATAAGCTGCGTGGTGGTGCCGGCGTCGTAGGTCGAGTCGGTCTCGATGCGCTCGTCGGTCAGCGGCTCAAAGCTCATGGTCGAGCCGGGATCTTTGAGCTTTGCCTCCACGGCCGCGACATCGATCTCGGCGGTGTCGCCGGGGGAGACGGTGTCAGCATCGTTGCCCGACTCGACGTCGGAGACGTCCGGAAGGTTGAGATCTTCGGTTACGCGGTCGGCGGGATTGCCGTCCTGCTGCGGCTCGACAGCCGTCGACTCGGGCGTCGCAAAGTGCGACGGCGCGGGCGTGCTCTGGGGTTGAGCGGAGGGCTCGGGAGCTGTGGCGGGCGCGGCAACGGGCTGCTCGACTTCGGCAGGCGTTGCGGATGCGGGTGCCGCCTCGCTTGCCGGGGCGACGGGGAATACCGGCGCGGCAGGCTCGGGGGCTGCAAACACGGCAGCGCTCTCGTTAATCGCCTCGGCGACGGGCTCGGCAAAGTGAGCCGGTGCGGGCGTTGCCTCCGGTTCCGCGGACTGCTCGGCAGCGTGCGCGCCGATGGGGGCATCGAGCTGCTCGGTGTCGGCGTCCTCGTCATCGACGAGTGCCGGATATTCTTGAGTTACATGCGAAAGAGGCAGGGAGAACACGGTGTCCTCGGGCTCCACGGTCGCAGGGCGCGCCGGAGCGGCATGAGCCGGCGCAGCTGCGGGGGCAGTCGGCGTCTCGGGCATGGTTGCGGACTTGTTCTCCTCGTCGATCATCGACGGTTCACCTTCATGACCACGTCGCCAATCTGGACCTCATCACCCTCGCGCAGCGTTGCGGGCTCCACCAGCTGACGCCCGTTAACGAGCGTGCCGTTCAGCGAGTTGAGGTCTTCGATGATGAGTGCCGGGCCCTGCAGCGAAAAGCGTGCGTGCGAGGCCGAGACAAACGGTTCGTTGATGCAGATGTCCGAGGACGGCGAGCGGCCCACGATGACGGGGCCGAGCATGTCTACATGGATGCCACGGATGCCGCGCGGACCCTTGTCCACATCGATCGTCCAGATAGCGGAGTCGCGGCGCTGGCCGCGTACGAGTCCCACGCCGGTTTTCATGACGGCGAACAGGAAGATGTAGAGCAGGGCGACCAGGACGATGCGGCCTGCAAAAAGGACGATATCGATGTTCATAAGCGACTATCCCCTAAATTCAAAGGTGCTCAGGCCAAACGTCAGCAGGTCGCCGTTGCGCAGCGGGCAGCGCGTGATGCGGCGGTTGTTGACGAGCGTGCCGTTGGTGGAATTGAGGTCCTCGATCGACCAGTCCGAACCGGTAAAGGTGAGTTGGGCGTGACGACGCGACACGTTGGGGTCGCGCAGGGCGATGTCCGAAACCGAACGCTCGCGACCGATGGTCACCTGCGCGGAAGTGATGCTGTGGCTCTCGCCGCTCACGACGTCGACGAGCTGGGCGAGCGGGCGCTGCGGGGCGCGGGTGCTCGCCATGTTGGAGGCAATACCGGCCGCGGCGCCAAGGCCCACGGCGGCGCCGGTCGCGGCGGCTCCGCCCATGCCGGCGAGGGCGTCACGAGAGACGGTCTGCGGCACGGGGATGGGCGCGGCGGCGGGGTCGGGGACGCTGGGCGCAAAGGGATCGGCCACGGCGAGCGGGTCGGGAGCGGCGGCACGGGGCGACGGCTGCTGGGGCATGGCGGCGGGGTGCTGTTGCTGCGGAGCGGCGAATTGCTGCTTGCCGGCGCGGGGAGCGCTGGCGGCGCGGCTTGCGGCCGAGTTGTTCTGGCCCAGGCCATTCTGGTAAGCGCGTTCTTCCTCGTACAAACGACCGAGCGTGGGGGCGTCGACGTTCTCGGCAAAGACCGAGAACTTACCGGCACGCAGCTGCGGGTCGATCATAAAGCGAACGAGGGGTTCGCCGACAAACACATAGCGGCGCTTTTCGGCCTGTGCCTTCACAAACTCGCGGACTTCGCGCGAAAGCTCGGGGTAGAACGGGGCGAGCATGGGATCGTCGTCGGCGGCGATCAGGATGGTATAGAGTGCCGGCGCGGTGTTGACGCCGTTGATCACCAGAGTCTGATCCTCCATGTCGCGAGCGGCCTGCTTGGCAAGCTTCTTAAAGGAGAACGGGGCACGGGTGGCACCGAAGATGCCGGCCACGTGGTCCTCGAAGATGTTCAGGAAGTTCACGAAAGATCACTCTCCGTATAGGTTCTTTGGTATCCGAGCAAATATAGGCATATCCCAACGATTATAGAGGATAGGGTTCCCGCAACCGCCGCCTTGACGACGACCGCGCCCGCAAGGCTGGCAATTTCCATATGGTGTGCAAGACAGAGCGACGCCGCGGTGCCTATTCCGCAGCCGGCGATGGCAGCGATTGCAGCCAGGTTCGAGCCCTGCTCGGCACGCTTGGCATGGGCGTTGAGCAGCAGAGATGTCAGTGCAGCTGTCGCCGCGACAAGCACAACGGCAGCCCAGAAGAGCATGTCTCCCAGCGCCGCGGCAACATTGCCGAGCCCCAGCGCGCCTCCGGCGGAAAGCGCAACCGTAGCCAGGCGGCCAAAAAGCGCGCCCATCCCCGTGGCGGCCGCGGCGCTTGCCGGGCCGAGCCAAAAGGCCGCGATGCCGGCGGCGACCCCGGCGGCAAGGAGGACGTCGCCCGTTAGACAGCCAAGTGCCACCGCGCAGGTGAGCGCCGCGCTCGCGGCCGCCTCGGTGCGTCCCCAGGCGATCCACCAACCGGACATGGTGGCGGCAAAGAGCACCGCGACGGGTAGCATCGACAGGATGCCCTGCGTCTGCATGGTGGCGTTGGCCATAAGTACCAAAAAGCCCACGGCCGAGATGGCCGAGCCAATCTGCGGGGCCAGGCCGGCGGCCGCCCCAATCGCGATGGCCGCGGCAATAAGTCCGGGAAGCGCCGCGACGCCAGCCGTCTGCATGATCAAAAAGCTAAAGGCACCACACGTTAGCGCCGAGATGGCGCGCATGGTGTAATCGCGTGCGTGGCTCCAGCGCGTGCCGGCCCAGCCGAGTGCGGGGTCGACCTCGATGGTGTCGTCCTCATAGGGTAGCGATTCGATATCGTCTGCCGCGCGCTCGTCATCCGACAGCTCGCCCACCATCTGCTCCAGGCTGCGACGGCCCTCGCGCACGCTGCCCAAGTCGTCGAGCAGCTGGTCGCAAAATGCCTCAATGCTGTTGGGGCGGTCTTGCGGCATGGGGGAGAGGGCGCTCATGAGCGCAGCCTCGGCTCCCGGGGGAAAGTGCGGGATGAGCTCGCTGGGATAGGTGGCACCGCCGATGATACGGCCGAGCGAGTCGCCGGGCGTGGCGGCCATAAAGGGAGCGCTGCCGCACAGGCCCTCGTAGATCACACAGGCGAGGGCAAAGACATCGGCGCGCTCGTCAACCGTGCCAGTTTCGATGTCGAGCTGCTCGGGTGGCATGTAGCCGATGGTGCCGCCGCGCGAGCCGCCAAAGCCGCCGGCAGACGACAGCCGCGCCATGCCAAAGTCGGTGAGCTTTACATTGCCCGAGTGGTCGATGAGCACGTTGGCGGGCTTAATGTCCAGGTGGAGCACGCCGTTGCTATGGGCGAAAGTGAGTGCCTGGCCCAGCGTGTCGGCAATTGCCGCGGCCTCGTCAAAGGTGAGCGAATGGCCGTCCACACGATGCAAAAACTCGGCTAGGGACATGCCGTCGACATACTCCATGACCAGGTAGGCATAGGCGGTATCGTGCGTAAAGTCGATAACCTGCACGATATTGGGATGTTGAAGCATGGCGGCGGTGTGTGCCTCGCGCAGGACATCCATGATGTCGCTGGTGGGCATGCCGGCACCGCTTGTGAGGGGGATACGCTTAATGGCGACGCGACGGCGCAGGTGCGTGTCGCGGCAAATCTCGATGGAGCCAAAACCGCCGGTTGCAAGCGTCTCGAGCGGCTGGAACCGCTTGAGCAGCTCGCGAGAGCTGGTGCCCTCCAAGGGAACGTCCGGCGAGAACCGGGCGGTATGTTGCGAGAAAAGCGGCATGGCCAACCCTCGTGCGTTTAAAGTTCGTTTGCGAGCGGCGGGCCAGGGTCAAGCCGTTCGCGGTGGCATAGATGCTGCTAGTTTAGCACGCTCGGGCGCATGGTGAAGGTAGCGGGGCGAGGTGGCCTATCTGACTTGGCCTTAGCGCTTCTTCTTGTTCTTCTTCTGCTTGCGCTGTTTGGCCTTTGCGTTCTTGGGCTCGCTTTCCTGCTTGGCCTTGGCAGCGGCCTTTTCGGCCTTCATCTTCTTGCGTTTGGTCTCGATGCGCAGCTTTTTGTTGATGCGCGCCTTGAGGAAGGAGCCAAACTGCTCGGCATCACCACGTACAAAGGTGTCCTTGGGGATCGTCACGCCCTGCTCGGCGAACATGGCCACAAAGATGCGCTCGCCGTCGAGCACGTGGTCGAGCTTCTCAAACGGGAAGAACTGCGACTTGCCGCTCTTGCCCCAGACCATCAGGCCGTCCTCGTTGGCGGCGACGCGGCGGTAGCGGCCGCCCATGGACTCGTCGGCCTCGACGGCTTCGATAAAGTCGCGCGCGAGCGTATGGTGCAGATTTTTGCTCCACCAGGCCAAAAAGGCGCCGAACACGATCAGCACGACGCCGAACTTGATCCAGCTGCCGCCGGCCACCAGCATGCCGATGCCGATGAGCGCGGCAATCGCGGCGGCGACGTACAGGGAGCCACGGCGCCTGGGCGAGGCAACCAAGCGGGCGAAATCGGTGACGAGGTCGTTTTCGTACTGATACTCGTTGAGGTACAGGATGCCGTCGTCGGCTGCGGCCTGCTTCTCGAGCGCGACCTCGACCTGGTCGGCTGCTTCGGAGGGAACGAGGTTGCTCTCTGCGTCTGCCATGCTCTTTGGACTCCTATCGCGGCGGGCTCGCCGTACGGGTTATTATGGATGCAGTATGCCGTGCGACCGCATGGCCGCCGCGGCAACAAGACTCAGTATACCCGGGGGAGCACCCATGGAATCGTTGTACCGAAAGTATCGCCCGCTCACCTTCGACTCCGTGGTGGGCCAGCAGCATATCGTCTCGACGCTCGAGCACGCCATCACCGAGGGGCGCCTGTCCCACGCGTACCTGTTTTGCGGTCCGCGCGGCACGGGCAAGACCACCATGGCGCGTATTCTTGCCAAGGCGCTGCTCTGCCGCAATGCCGAGGCGGCGCGCGCCGAGGGTGCGAGCGGCTGCATGCCCGACGGCACCTGTGAGGAATGCGAGCTCATCGCCGAGGGCAACCACCCAGACGTCTACGAGCTCGATGCCGCAAGCCGCACCGGCGTAGACAACGTGCGCGAGGAGATCATCAACTCCGTCAACTTTGCCCCGGTGCGTGGCAAGTACAAGATCTATATCATCGACGAGGTCCACATGCTCACGACGGCGGCGTTTAACGCGCTGCTCAAGACGCTCGAGGAGCCGCCGGCGCACGTGATCTTTGTGCTGTGCACCACCGACCCGCAAAAGATTCTGGAGACCATCCTCTCGCGCTGCCAGCGCTTCGATTTCCACCGCATCGGTAACGAGGATATCGAGCATCGCCTGTCCTACGTGTGCGAGCAGGAGGGCTTCGATTACGACGACGAGGCGCTCGCCATCGTGGCGCGCCATGCCAAGGGCGGCATGCGCGACGCGCTTTCCACGCTGGAGCAGCTGAGCGTTTTTGGCAACGGAGCCGTGCATGCGGACGATGCCCGCTCGCTTTTGGGCGAGGTTTCGGACCAGATTCTGGGCGAGTTTGCGCGCGCCATTGCCGATCGTGATGTCGCCGAGCTCTATGGGCTGATTCGCGCGCAGGTCGAGGAAGGTAACGATCTGCTGGAACTGACGCGCGACCTGGTGGCGCACGTGCGCGACGTGTATGTTGCCTGCGTTGCCCGTGCCCGTGCCGAGTTGTTTGAGGGCGGCTCCGAGCAGGCCGAGGCGCTTGCTGCCGAGGCCGCTGCCTTTGGCGAGCATCCTGCCGACCGCCTGGCTCGTGTGCTGACAGTGCTCGACGATGCCGCACTGGAGATGAGGGGCGCGAGCGACGTGCGCCTGGTGCTCGAGATTGCCTGCACGCGTCTGGCGCGTCCCGAGGCTGATTTAACGATTGAGGCATTGGCCGAGCGCGTGGCACGCCTGGAGGCCATGGTTGCCAACGCCGCCGTGCCGGCGAGCGTGGCTGCTGCTCAGGGCCGCGCGCCCCGCAGGAGCGGTGG
>OBZZ01000741.1_pt1 | contig 12519 bp, 8 predicted proteins | sample 1501451 | NCBI WGS metagenome assembly OBZZ01 (sample SAMEA2580274, study PRJEB22360) | human gut metagenome | biome: human gut; feature: human-associated habitat; material: faeces | place: Denmark | collected 2008/2010
GGCCCCAGATTGCCCATGCGCGCAAAAGTGCGTCTCGGCAATCTGGGGCCCGTCCCCTTTAATATTTATAAATATGCAGGTCAGCGAGGTGCTAGCGATGTGCCAGCGGGTGCGCCGCCAGATAGACCTCGGTCAGTTGCGTACGATCGACATGCGTGTAGATCTGCGTGGTCGATATATCGGCATGCCCCAAGATCTCCTGTAGCACACGGAGGTCTGCGCCGCCCGCAAGCATATGGGTGGCAAAGGAGTGACGCAGCGTATGGGGATGGAGCCCCACCAGTCCCACCTGGCGCCCGTAGCGCTCACAGATGGCATGGATGCCCTGGCGCGACAGACGGCGGCCGTTCTTATTTAAAAAGACCGCCGAGGTCTCGGTTCCGCGGGCATGGACCGCCAAGCGAGAACGCCCCTCAGTTACATAGAGCGTCAGAGCTCGCGCCGCGCTTCCCACCAGCGGTGACAGGCGTTCCTTTGAGCCCTTACCGCGAACGAGCACAAAGCCATCGTCGATATGGATATCGCCCACATCGAGCCCCACCAACTCGCTCACACGTAAGCCGCATCCGTAGAGCACTTCCAAGATGGCATGGTCGCGCAAGCCCATCTCGCCCTCGGGGAAGTCTTGATCGAGCAGCGCCGAGACATCCTCCACCGATAGATACTCCGGCAAACGCTCAGCCTTTTTAGGCAGGCGCAACGCCGCCGTTGGATTTTGGGCCACAGCCCCATCGCGCACCAAAAAGGCATGCAGGCCCTTCACGGCCGCAAGCGCACGCTCCACCGAGGCATCGGAATAGCCCCCATCGCGACGGTCGGCGACAAAGCCCTCCACGACCCGACGGGTCACCTCTTCAAAAGACACAATACCCGCCCGCTCCAGATAGGCGCAGTACGTCGTCAGGTCACGACGATAGGCCGCAATCGTGTTGCGCGCCAAACCCCGCTCGACCGCGAGGTAATCGAGATACTCCCCCGCCGCCACGGCGAGCGACGAGGGAGTAGCTTCGGTATGTTCCTTATTCGCCGGCACCCTTAGTCCGTAGCGAGGTTCATGGGCGTCACCTGCAGACGGTCGACACCCTCGTGCTGGCCGATCGAAGCGCGTACGAACTCGCGGAACAGCGGCTGCGGGTTGGTCGGGCGGCTCTTGAACTCGGGATGAGCCTGGGTTGCCACATACCACGGATGCACGTCGCGCGGCAGCTCGACCATCTCGACCAGGCGCTCGTCAGGCGACAGACCCGAGATAACCAAACCGGCGTCCTCGAGCTGGTCGCGGAAGGCGTTGTTGAACTCAAAGCGGTGACGGTGACGCTCGTAGACGAGTTCCTCGCCATATGCCTCGCGAGCAAGGGTATCGGCGGCGAGCTTGCACGGATAGGCGCCCAGGCGCATGGTGCCGCCCTTCTCGGTCACGTCCTCCTGCGAGCTCATCAGATCGATGACACTATACGGGCCATCCGGATCGAACTCAGAGGAGCTGGCGCCGGCAAGGCCGACGACATTGCGCGCAAATTCGCACACGGCCACCTGCATACCCAGGCAAATGCCCAGATACGGAATCTTGTGCTCACGGGCAAACTCGGCCGCGAGGATCTTGCCCTCCAGGGCGCGCTTGCCAAAGCCGCCGGGGACCAGGATGCCCGAGGCGTCGCCCAGAACCTCGGAGACATTCTGCTCGTCGAGGCTCTCGCCGTCGACCAGCTGGACGTCCACATGGCGATCGTAGAAGACGCCCGCATGGTGCAGGGCCTCGATAACCGACAGGTACGCATCGGGCAGCTGCGTGTACTTGCCCACGACGGCGATCTTCACCTTGTCGGCGTGATGGTTGGCGTGATTCTGTTTGCGCAGGAACTCGTTCCACTCGCTCATGTCGCGCTCACGCGGGTCCAGACCCAGGCGCTCGCAAATGCGCAGGTCAAAGTCCTGCTCGGCAAGCAGCTGCGGAACATCGTAAATGCTCGCGCAGTCCTCGTTGGTAAAGACGCAATCGGTGTCGACGTCGCAGAAGCTTGCGATCTTTCCGCGGATAGCGTCATCGATATGGTGGTCGGAGCGCAGCACGATAATATCGGGCTGGATGCCAAAGCTGCGGAGCTCCTTGACGGAATGCTGTGTGGGCTTGGTCTTGACCTCGTGGGCGGCGGCGATATAGGGAACGAGCGACACGTGGATGTAGCAGACGTTCTCGGGGCCGGCCTCCTTGCGGTACTGACGGATGGCCTCGACAAACGGCTGGGACTCGATGTCGCCAATCGTGCCGCCCAGCTCGGTGATGACTACATCGGAGCCGGTCTGCTCCTCGATGCGGCGGAACTTGTCCTTAATGGCATTGGTGACGTGGGGAATCACCTGCACGGTACCGCCCAAAAAGTCGCCGCGACGCTCGCGGGCGATTAGGCTTTTGTAGATGGCACCGGTCGTAAAGTTGGAATCGCGGGTCAGGTTCTCATCAATAAAGCGCTCGTAATGACCCAGATCCAGGTCGGACTCGTAACCATCCTCGGTAACGAAGACCTCACCATGCTGGAATGGGCTCATGGTACCGGGGTCGACGTTCAAATACGGGTCGGCCTTCTGCATCGTTACTTTGTAGCCACGCGACTTGAGCAGACGGCCCAGCGAGGCCGCGGTGATACCCTTGCCCAGGGACGAAACCACGCCACCGGTTACGAACACATGCTTGGTCATATTGAGTTACCTGCGCTTCCCGTAGAAGTTGTTTATCCACATCTTACGGGTCTTCATTGTAATACTCGCGCCGCGGACCGTTCGCAATTTTTCTCGCGTGCGATTGCATTTCTCAATCTTGAAACAAAACGCCGCCCGGTTTCCCAGGCGGCGTCGCTATGGCAAGGGTTACATGCTGCTATCGATCAGCAACCTCGTCCTCGAGCATTTCTTGAACGAGCATGCCGGTACGGACGCCCTCAAGATACCACTTGCCATGTTCGGTGAGGCAAATGCCATTTGCAAGCTGACCGCCGTCGTCGCTATAACGCGAGACGACATCAATCATGCCTTCGGAATCCAAGCGATCGATTGCGGCGCGGGCACGATACGGCGAAACCCCCACGCGCTCGGCAAGCGTTTTGCGCGAGAAACCATACGGCCCGCCATTGTCTTCGGTTTGCCGGTCGATCTCCATCAACACCAGCACCTCGACACGCTTCATATCGTTGACACTCGCACGACCCTTGCCCGCCATAGCAGCCTCCTCAAACCGAGCACGAGCATCTAACGCGCCGTGCGCGACCGACACACCTCACGATGGCAGGTAATATCCATCATGCGGCATCCCGCTAAGGATGAAACAGTTATGGTTATTGTATACCGCTCAAATTGTTTCTAGGCAGGTAAACAGCTATTTTTCGCCGAAATAGGCGCTTTATTGATCAAAAAGCCGTACCGGGCGCTAACCCGATACGGCCAAAATGCAATGCAATTACCGCGGTGCTTCAAACTTAGCGATGGAAGAAACCGCGGCGCTCAAACTTGGGCTCGCAGCACACGTTGATACCCAGTTTGCGCAGTACCGTCTCGTCCGTCGGCGAGATAATCACGCTAAAAAAGGCATCGCAACCGCGCAGCTGCTCCAGGCCCGAAAGGACGCGAGCGGCCGTCTCACTCGTGGCCGAGGTGATCGACAGCGCCATAAGCGTCTCGTCGGTGTGGAGGCGCGGGTTTTTGCTGCCCAGGAAATGCGTCTTGAGCTTGCTGATGGGCTCGATCGCCTCATCGCTGATAACCTCGAGCTCAAGGTCGACGCCCGAGACGTGCTTGAGGGCGTTCATAATGAGCGAACTTGCGGCGCCCAGGCGCGTGGAGGTCTTACCGGTCACCACGGAGCCATCGGGCATGACCATGGCCCCCACGGGACCACCCGTCAGCTGCTCCCTGGTGAGGGCCGCCGAGCGCGCCGGTGAGTAGTTCTTATCGATGCCGGCTTTCTTCATAATAATCTTGAGACGGTCGACTTGCTCATCGCCCACGCCGGTACGGCGCACATTTTCGACCGCGGTAAAGTAGCGGCGGACGATCTCCATCTTGGAAGCGTCGCGGCAGGCATCGTCATCGGTGATGGCAAAGCCGACCATATTGACGCCCATGTCCGTAGGACTCTGGTAGGGGCTCTTGCCCAGGATCTTTTCCATCAGAGCACGGACCACCGGGAAGGCCTCGACGTCGCGGTTGTAGTTGACTGTGGTCTTGTTGTAGGCCTCAAGGTGGAACGAATCGATGATATTGGCGTCGTCGAGGTCAGCCGTGGCGGCCTCGTAGGCAATATTGACCGGATGCGTCAGAGGAAGATTCCAGACCGGGAAGGTCTCAAACTTGGCATAGCCGGCGGCCGTGCCATGCTTGTGCTCGTGATAGAGCTGAGACAGGCAGGTGGCAAGCTTGCCCGAGCCAGGACCGGGGGCAGTGACCACGACGAGCGGTCGGGTGGTCTCGACAAACTCGTTCTTGCCGTAGCCATCGTCGGACACGATCAGATCGACATCGTGCGGATACCCCTCGATGGGATAGTGCAGCTTGGCGGGAATACCGAGCGCGTTCAGGCGGTTGCGGAACACATCGGCAGCAGGCTGGCCGGCGTACTGGGTGATGACCACAGCCGCGACGGCAAAGCCGTTGCCGCGGAACAGGTCAACCAGGCGCAGCACATCCTCGTCATAGGTAATACCGAGGTCACCACGAGCCTTGTTTTTTTCGATGTGGTTCGCGTTGATCGCGATGATAACCTCGACATCGTCGGCGATGCTCTTGAGCATGCGGAACTTGCTGTCCGGTTCAAAACCCGGCAGCACGCGGCTCGCATGATAGTCATCGAACAGCTTACCGCCAAACTCCAAATAGAGCTTGCCACCAAACTGCGAGATGCGCTCCTTAATGTGAGCAGCCTGCAGCTCGATATACTTCGCGTTGTCGAAACCCTGGCGCATATATGGCTCCCGTCCCGTTTCCATTTAATGTTCTAGGCGATTATAACGGAGCCCGCCCTCCCCGATACCCAGACCATCAACAGGCACCAACCAAACATCCGTCAAACCTCTTGTCGGACATATTTGGTGCAAACTAACCTGACCCCATTGCACCGCCCCATAACACCAACAATGGCAGCGCCGCAGGTGGAGCAAAAGTCAGCGAAAGCCCGCCAGAGCGAGCAAGGTGACGTGAAAGAGGAGGGCATAGGCCTTTTGGCCATGCCCGACGATTGAACGTCAGATTGCCGCTCTGGCGGGCTTGCAGCGTCGAGTGGTTCCGGCGTTTGGTAAAACGCCGGAACACAAGAGCGCCCCCTCCCGCGCACGGAACGGGAGGGGGCTAAAGGTAGGAGTCTACCGGTGGGTTGACCCCACCGGACAGACGATGACCAGGTGATCCTTTACAGGATCGTCAAGGTTTCCGTGGGGTACCCGTTGGGTACTTAGATCAGCACACAGGCAACGGTCAGGATGACGGCGCAGACGACGGAGAGAGCGACAATGAGCTTAAGGGCAAACTTGAGCCAGGTCGTCCACTCGATCTTGGCCAGGGCGAGACCGCCCATGATGGCGCCGGAGGTCGGGGTGAACAGGTTCACGACACCGATGGCGGCGGAGAAGATCATGACCATGACCTCGGGCGAGAAGCCGAGCTTAACAGCCAGCGGTCCCATGATGGGCATGGAGACGGTAGCCATACCAGAGGTCGAGGGGATCAGGAAGGACAGGCCGAAGTAGACCAGGAAGCTCATGGGAGCGAAGATCACGCCGGACAGGCCAGCCAGAGCATTGGCGGCAGCGTCGAGGACGAAGACGTCGAGGCCGGTGTTAGCCATGAGGACGGAGATACCACGGGCGAGGGCGATGACGAGAACAACGGACATCATGTCGGCAGCGCCGGTGATAAAGGTGTTAACGATCTGCTTCTCGGACAGGCCACCGATGATACCGATCAGGACGGCCATGAGGAAGAACCAGGTGGAAGCCTCGTCGAAGTACCACTGGCCAATGGGCAGGCCGGTGATCAGGGCAGACCAGCCCTGGACGACGGCGTTACCGTCGGCGTCGTAGACAGCGCCAGCGTCGAAGAAGTTAGCGACGCCCTCGTTGAGGTCGGCCAGCGGAATGAAGCCGACGATCATGACGACGAAGGTGAAGGCGAAGGCAATCAGAACACCCTTCTGACGACCGGTGAGCTTGACCTCCTTGTGGACCTCGGAAGCAGCCTTGCCGTGAGCCTCTTCGGCGTCCTTGAGCTCCTGCATCGACAGGATGGTGGAACCCTTGTCAGCCTTGACCTTCTTGGCGTAGCTCATCACGAAGAAGATGGACATAGCGGTAGTGACAATCCACAGGACGGCACCGAGGCCGATGATGATGGACTGGTTGACCTCAATGCCAACGCCGGTCAGAGCGTCGACGGCAGCGCCGACGGCGAACGGGTTAACCGTGGAGCCCAGGCAGCCGCAGCCAGCGCCGAGCAGGACGGTAGCGGCACCGACCATGGGGTCGAAGCCAGCGGCCATCATGGTAGCTGCGAGCAGGGCGTAGAAGGGAACGGTCTCCTCGCACATACCATAGGTGGTACCACCGAGGGAGAAGATGAGCATCAGCACGGGAATGAGCATAATCTCGTTGCCCTTAAGCTTCTGCACCAGAACGGCGATGCCGTTGTCCAGGGCGCCGGTCTCGGTCATCATACCGAGGAAGCCGCCCAGGATCATAACGAAGAGGCAGACGGGCAGAGCGTCAGCGAAGCCCTTAATCGGGGCGGTGCAGAAATCGCTCAGACGGGCGGCAGTAACCGCGCCGCCGGACGTGCCGGAGACGATAACGGTAATCACTGCGACAATTGCCAGCAGAGCAAGAAGAATGGTGAACGATGAAGGCATACCGCGCTTTTTCTTAGCGGTCTCAGTCATAGTTCTCATCCCCCCTTCATAAATCATTTACTGATCTCGCCAGAAGCGGCTCTTCCGTGCCGTGCCTGCCGCTTGATGCGAGATTATTACCAGATAAAACTGCTCGGGGTGTGCAGCAATACACCCCGAGCGAGATGCTAGATGCTCTTACTTGAGCGTGGCGTACATGACAGCCTTGATGGTGTGCATGCGGTTCTCGGCCTCGTCGAAGACCTTGGAAGCGGGGCTCTCGAAGACCTCGTCGGTGACCTCCTGCTCGGTGATGCCGAACTGCTCGCACTTCTCGGCGCCAATGGTGGTGTTGGTGTCGTGGAAGCTGGGCAGGCAGTGCAGGAAGATGGCACCCGGGTTGGCCATAGCCATGACCTCGGAGGTGACACGATACGGGGTGAGCTGAGCGATGCGCTCGGCCCAGACCTCGTCGGGCTCGCCCATGGAGACCCACACGTCGGTGTAGATAACGTCGGCACCGGTGACGCCGTCCTTGACGTCGGTGGTCAGCTTGATGGTGCAACCGTTGGCCTCGGCGATGGGCTTGCAGGCCTCGATGACGTCGTCGGCGGGCATGCACTCCTCGGGGCCGCAGGCCACGAAGTTCATGCCGAGCTTGGAGCAGACGACCATGAGGGAGCGAGCGACGTTGTTCTTGCAGTCGCCCATGAAGACGAGGGTCTTGCCCTTGATGTCGTAGTTGAAGTTCTCCTGGACGGTCAGGATATCGGCGAGCATCTGGGTGGGATGCCACTCAGTGGTCAGGCCGTTCCACACGGGCACGCCGGACTTAGCAGCGAGCTCCTCGACGTCGTCCTGGGCAAAGCCACGGAACTCGATGCCGTCATACATGCGGCCGAGAACGCGGGCGGTGTCCTCGATGGACTCCTTCTTGCCCATCTGCGACGAACCGGGATCGAGATAGGTCACGCCCATGCCCAGGTCCATGCCGCCGACCTCGAAGGCGCAGCGGGTACGAGTGGAGGTCTTCTGGAAGAGCAGAACGATGTTCTTGCCCTCGAGATAGCGATGCGGAACGCCAGCGCGCTTCATATCCTTGAAGTTCTTGGAGAGCTTGAGCAGGTACTCGATCTCCTCGGTGGTGAGGTCGATAAGCTTGAGGAAGCTACGGCCGGAGAGGTTAACACCCATGGTTCGATTCCTTTCGAAGAAATGAATTACGTAAGTATCAGTGTTGCCCGTTTAACGGGCGAAGCCGGTGCGGTTGTAGGGGGACCGCACCGGAAACGGAAAGACTTAGAGGTCCTCGCGCCAGAAGGGCATGCTCATGCAGCGCGGGCCGCCGCGGCCGCGGGAGAGCTCGGCGGAGGGCACGACGAGAAGGTCCAGGCCCTCCTTGTACAGCACGTCGTTGGTGACGGTGTTGCGGGCGTAGACGCAGATCTTGCCGGGCTCGACGCACAGGGTGTTGGAGCCGTCGTTCCACTGCTCGCGGGAGGCCGCGATCGGGTCGCCGCCGCCGCAGGGGATCAGCTTGACCTGGTCGACGCCGGTGGCGTCCTCCAGGACGTGCTCGAGGGTGTCCTCGATCAGGCGGATGTTCACGTCGCCCGGGTTCTTGCCGGCGGTCAGCTCGTAGACGCGCAGGGTGCCCATGATGGCGGGGTGGATCGTGAACTTATCGACGTCGATCTGGGTGAAGACCGTGTCGAGGTGCATGAAGGCGCGCGAGACCGGGATGTCGAAGGCCAGGATGCGCTCGACCTTGGAGTCGGAGTTCCAGAAGATGTTCTGGGCCATGACGTCGATCGCGGCGGCCTGGGTGCGCTGGGAGATGCCGACGGCGAGGGTCTTCTCGTTGATGTTCAGCACGTCGCCGCCCTCGGTGTGGAACTGGCAGTCGCGGCGGAAGTACAGCGAGACGTCCTTGTAGTCGGGGTGGTACTTGAAGACGTACTTGCCGTACAGGGTCTCGCGGTTGCGGGTGACCGAGTACATGCGGTTGAGGTTGACGCCCTCGCCGACGACCGCGAACGGGTCGCGGGTGAAGTAGAGGTTGGGCATCGGGTCGATGATCAGGTCGGACTCGGACTCGGAGTTGACCAGGGAGTCGAGGGTCGTGGAGGCCGTGAGGGGCATGTCGATCTCGGACTTGGTCATGCCGGCCATGGTCTTCTTGACGAACTCGAGGTTGTCCTCGATGGAGTCCAGCTTCTCGCGGACGATCTGCGGCATGTGCTGGCCGCGGATGCCGGCCTCGGCGATGTACTGGTCGGTGAACTCGGCGCGGGCGCCGGGGACCTGGTCGAACACCTCGGCGACGAGGTTCTCGAGATAGAGGACCTCCACGCCCTGGTCCCTCAGGATCTGGGCGAAGGTGTCGTGCTCCTGCTGCGCGACCTCCAGGAACGGGACGTCGTCGAACAGGAGTCGCTCGAGCTCGTCGGGCGGCAGGTTGAGGAGCTCGTCGCCGGGACGGTGCAGGCAGACCTTCCTGAGCTTGCCGATCTCGGAAGGCACGTGCAGACCTTTCGTCATGGCCTCCTACCTTTCTTTCGGGCCCTTGTCAGGGCCGATTCGTTAGCGCCCCTCCGTGTGAGGCGTTATTGCTGACGACATATTTATATCCAAAATCAGCTCATACTTCCACCTTGCCCCCGAACGGTTTTTTATAGGGGGTGAACGGCATACACATATACTTCACGCATGGCACACTTCATCTTAATAAAGCGTATTTACGTGCTTAAACGCGTTTTCAATCCTAAAATCAAATGGAACTAAACTTTGCTAAACCACCCTCATATTGCATATTTCCAATAAAGCTATGAATAGAATTAGCGATTCATACCGTGTCTCAACCATTTTCATTTTTATTCAGAAAAAAGTTTGTCCTATTCATTTCTGGTAAATAAATTACCGTTTACCAGACGCTTGATACCGTTCACCGGAAACTCAGTATAAGGCCCAGCGGATACCGACTCGCTTTACGGCTCCATTTGTAACAACTTGACTTCTCGGTATAGAAAAACGGACCCGCTTCACTAGGGAAACGGGTCCGTTTTCGATTATCTTCGGCTAATTTGGATAAGGCCCTCGAAGATCATCGGAATCCTAGCGATCGAACTCCGCCAGTGCCTCGCCCAAAAGCCTCAGGCCCTCGCGCAGAACGTCCTCGCTCGCGCAGTAGCCCAGGCGTGCGCCGCAGGGAAGCTCAAAGCGGCTGCCGGGTACCAGCAGCACTCCCCTCTCGGACAGCAGGCGCTTGCAGAACTCCTCGTCGTCCTCGGGAATATCAAGCTGGATAAACGAGGTGGACACGCCCTGCGGCGCCGTCCAGGAAACGCGGTGCTGCGTATCGATCCAAGCCTGCGCGATATCGCGGTTGCCAAACACGATCTTGCGATTGCGCTCAAGGATCTTGTCCTTGTGCTCAAGCACATAGGTCGCCAGGGCATCGTTGAACACGCCGCCGCAGATCATGGTGTAATCGCGATAGGTGCGGATGCGGCTGGATATCTCTTCGTCTGCCACGACCCAGCCCACGCGGGCCGCAGGCGTCGAATAGGTCTTGGACACCGAGTTGGTGACAATGGCATTCTCGTACACGTCAGCCATCGACATAAAGGCCTCGGTGTTCTCAAGCGGCAGATACACCTCGTCGCACAGCACGTAGGCGCCCACCGAACGGGCGATCTCGGCAATCTGGCCGAGCATATCGGCATCGAGCACCGTACCGATGGGGTTCGATGCGTTGTTGATGCAGATGAGTCTGGTGTTGGGGCGCACCAAGCGCTTGAGTTCCTCGATATCGGGCTTCCAGCCGAGTTCCTCGCGAAGCTCCCAATACTCGACCTCGGCGCCCAGCGTGCGCGGAATCTCGTAGAGCGGCGCGTAGGTGGGCCACTCGGCGATAACATGGTCGCCGGGCTCGACCACAGCCATGATGGCGTTGAGGTTAGCGCCCGTGCAGCCATTGGTCTGCAGAATGTGATCGGGATTGACCTCCCGACGATACAGCTTGGCAACCTCGGCCTTAAACTCCGGCGAGCCCTCGATCCAGCCGTAGTTCATCTTCTCGCGATCCAGGCGCTCGTAGAACGTGGCGCCGTCCTGTTCATCAAGCGCGCGCAGCTCGCCCATGGTGAGCGACGAGATCGTCGACTGGGCGATGTCCCACGTGGCGCTCTTCTCCCAAACGTTGAGCCATTCCTCAACGCCAATCGTCTTGATGTCCATGGCCAAGCTCCTTACAAAAGCAGTCATCCAATCGTGTTGACGTTCCTCATACAAGATTGGGGCGGTGCGAAAACCCGCACCGCCCCAATGGGAGACATCTAATGGCAGCTAGATGTATGTATTATGACCTGTACGGGTCCTAGAAGACCCTAGAGGTCCTCGCGCCAGAAGGGCATGCTCATGCAGCGCGGGCCGCCGCGGCCGCGGGAGAGCTCGGCGGAGGGCACGACGAGAAGGTCCAGGCCCTCCTTGTACAGCACGTCGTTGGTGACGGTGTTGCGGGCGTAGACGCAGATCTTGCCGGGCTCGACGCACAGGGTGTTGGAGCCGTCGTTCCACTGCTCGCGGGAGGCCGCGATCGGGTCGCCGCCGCCGCAGGGGATCAGCTTGACCTGGTCGACGCCGGTGGCGTCCTCCAGGACGTGCTCGAGGGTGTCCTCGATCAGGCGGATGTTCACGTCGCCCGGGTTCTTGCCGGCGGTCAGCTCGTAGACGCGCAGGGTGCCCATGATGGCGGGGTGGATCGTGAACTTATCGACGTCGATCTGGGTGAAGACCGTGTCGAGGTGCATGAAGGCGCGCGAGACCGGGATGTCGAAGGCCAGGATGCGCTCGACCTTGGAGTCGGAGTTCCAGAAGATGTTCTGGGCCATGACGTCGATCGCGGCGGCCTGGGTGCGCTGGGAGATGCCGACGGCGAGGGTCTTCTCGTTGATGTTCAGCACGTCGCCGCCCTCGGTGTGGAACTGGCAGTCGCGGCGGAAGTACAGCGAGACGTCCTTGTAGTCGGGGTGGTACTTGAAGACGTACTTGCCGTACAGGGTCTCGCGGTTGCGGGTGACCGAGTACATGCGGTTGAGGTTGACGCCCTCGCCGACGACCGCGAACGGGTCGCGGGTGAAGTAGAGGTTGGGCATCGGGTCGATGATCAGGTCGGACTCGGACTCGGAGTTGACCAGGGAGTCGAGGGTCGTGGAGGCCGTGAGGGGCATGTCGATCTCGGACTTGGTCATGCCGGCCATGGTCTTCTTGACGAACTCGAGGTTGTCCTCGATGGAGTCCAGCTTCTCGCGGACGATCTGCGGCATGTGCTGGCCGCGGATGCCGGCCTCGGCGATGTACTGGTCGGTGAACTCGGCGCGGGCGCCGGGGACCTGGTCGAACACCTCGGCGACGAGGTTCTCGAGATAGAGGACCTCCACGCCCTGGTCCCTCAGGATCTGGGCGAAGGTGTCGTGCTCCTGCTGCGCGACCTCCAGGAACGGGACGTCGTCGAACAGGAGTCGCTCGAGCTCGTCGGGCGGCAGGTTGAGGAGCTCGTCGCCGGGACGGTGCAGGCAGACCTTCCTGAGCTTGCCGATCTCGGAAGGCACGTGCAGACCTTTCGTCATGGCCTCCTACCTTTCTTTCGGGCC
>OBZZ01000755.1_pt1 | contig 12383 bp, 10 predicted proteins | sample 1501451 | NCBI WGS metagenome assembly OBZZ01 (sample SAMEA2580274, study PRJEB22360) | human gut metagenome | biome: human gut; feature: human-associated habitat; material: faeces | place: Denmark | collected 2008/2010
CAGAACAGAGAAAATTGGTTACATTTAATTTGTACTTTTTCTTGACATAGGACCAGCTACTACCTTTGACGAGTTTTCCGTTTTACTTCTGCGGCAGGGTGTGATCGTCAAAGAGAGCCGATCCTCGTTTATCTGATCTCGGAGCATCGACAGCCGTCTGATATCAGCATAAAGCTTTTCCGGTAGATACGGCATTCCAAAATTTCCATCTTTTACAAGATTTGCTATCAGTTTTGGGTCTTTTCTGTCATCCTTAAGCTGACTGTTATCTTCAACCTCTTTTGTCTGCTTTACTGCATAAGGATTCACCTGTACTACGCTGATTCCATTTCCAATCAACCATGTGGCAAGACAGAACCAATAGTGCCCGGTTGGCTCTAATCCTAAAATAATCTGTTCTTTATCATTGGATGCAGCAAGCTTTGTAGCCCAGTCCATCAAACCCTGAAATCCTTCCAGCGTATTGCTGAATGGAAATGCGGACTTACTGAGTTCTCTTCCTCTGGTATCAATTGCTCTCACATAATGTGTATCACTGCCTACATCGCATCCTAATATAAGCATGTCATCACTAACAAAAGAGAGTTTTTCATTTTTTCCAAATTTACCATTGGTTTCCAACTCATGCCATGTTGATGCTGTAAGTTTTTCCCTGATCACCTCTGCTTTTTTCAAAAGTTCCTGCTGTTCAAAAATATTTGCTGTAATTACTTGATTTTTCTTCTTTGTGCCTTTAAGATTCATGTTAGATACCTCTTGTATTCTTTAGATTTTTACCAACCGGCCAAGTCAGTAATAATCTAAATTTACTTGAGGTATTTTTTGGTGTCAATCTCTTGGCTTATTTAAAGTATACAGGAAGCTTTCTTTGGTTCTTCGAAGTAGTGATTTCTGGGTTTTTAATTTAGGGCAGGGTTCCCTAAATTACTGATTTTTCGGAAGTGTATATACACTTCCTGTCCTTGCTATTTACCGGTGGCGCAGCCGCCGGAAGAGAGTCCTTAAAAAAGATCCCTCTATAAATAAGGTATTGAGAAAAGAAAAAGAGGACATCGAAGCTCAGAAGTATGACGCAGGCATGATTCTGTGGTATAGTAAAATTTGAACGAGAAAGAAGAAAAGAGGTCATACCGATGTCACGAAAAAATCATAAGATGATGGATGGAAGACTATTGCAAACGGATAAGAAGTATTCCCAGTTAAAAATGAAGCAGAAAGAAAAGATTGCGGAATGGATGTTTCAGGTAACCAGAGATTATTATATGAAAAAATGCACATTTCCGAATGACAAACATCTGGAAGAAGTAGTGGATTCTGTTTATGAAAAAATCGAAGATGCAAAAATCTGGATTCCATATGGAGAGGTCTTCAAGCATTATAAATCCAAACGCTCGGATATCAACAAACGTGTCAGAAAATCTTTGAATGAAAAAGAAGAGAGTCGGATTGAGAAGGTCTGTTTTATGAATTTGTGTATGATTCAGGATGATAAAGGAAATGTTCTGGCTCTGGATAAAGTAAATGATAGCTATACCGGTACAACTTTTCCAGGAGGTCATGTAGAAGCAAATGAGATTTTTCAGAAATCTATGATTCGGGAAGTCAGGGAAGAAACAGGACTTACGATTGAAGTACCGAAGCTTGGAGGATTATATCATTGGCATAAGAACGGAGTGCATTATGTTATTACCCTGTATAAAGTGAATAAGTTTACCGGAGAATTGAAGAGTTCTGAGGAAGGAAGAGTTTATTGGATTCCGCTGGAAGAGTTGAAAACAAGAGAACTTGCTACAGGTATGGAATACGTTTTGCATATTCTGGAATCGGGGCAGGTGGATGAGTGCTATATGCATCTGGAAGCAGATGGATATGTGGGAGATTTGTATTAAAGAATTTTGTAAGAAATGGCTGCCTGATCGTTGGTGATTAGACAGCCATTCTTTATAAGATACATCATTCATTTATTCTGTTTTTTGTTGTTCGATTTTGGAAGTAAAATTAATATATTTTGCACGTTGTAAAATTGAGATAACTGCATCAATGCTTTCTGGATTGGAAAAGCTCATGATAAAAGGTTCTTCTTTAAATTCCATGGGTTCGAATCCGGGATTCTGATCTGGATTCTTGAGTATATGGATGGGACGTCCCCTTTTCCAAAATCTATTCTACGTTTATTTAAGTTAATCATATTCAAAAATCTCCTTTTTTCAAAAATAGCATATTTAGTAATTTTCTATTATTCCCGAAGTAGGGATATCTTTTAAAAAGTCACTGTTGGAAGTGATCGGAGAATCTATAATCTGAACGCCGCTTCGTTTCATCATTCGGAATTTGAAATCAAGAAGTTCCGGTGGGACTTTCAGTTCAGCAGCAGCCTGGAAAAAGGACATATCAGCGTTAAGCATCTCCAGGACATCTTCATCTTCCAAAAGATAATCAGCGGCAAAGCAATTCGCTTCATATTCACATTGTGACACTCCATCGAATAATTCAAAATCATGAAAACACTTGATCTGAAGGGGTTTCTGATGAAGGAGTGCGTGTCCAATTTCGTGAATCAGGATAATCTGCTGTATGATTTCCGGTAGATCGCTGTTAATGACGATGCAGGTCTTTCGACATTCCCGCATACAGAAGCCTTTACAACAGTTTGGATCAGTTCCAAGCGGAAGCTTCTTAACAATAATATGCATAGCGGCTGCAAGACGGTACGGATCACTTTCCTGATATTTTGTTTTTACTTTATTAACAGTGTCTCTTATACATTTTGAACTCATAAAAACACCTCGATATTTCCAGTAGGAGATACTTAATAATGTAAAACAAGGCGTCAGGCTATGTCAGAAATGACATGGCCTTTTTTTATACCTAAAAACTGGTTGCAGATTCGAAAAAGCTTCCTTTTTAACAGGTAGATGCCGGAAAGGAAGCATATCAAGATGCAGGGAAGAGGCAGGCATTATGCCAGATATCCATGATTTTCGATTTGTCACAAATCAAATCAACAAAAACAACAAATCGGAGGAATAATCATGGAAGAAAGAAAATACACATTTTACGACAGATATCAGAAAGTGAAATACGCTAATATTACTGTAGAGGAGCTGGAAGTTCTTAATATTTCTTATAATAAGGAACATTATATGTTTAATCAGCAGCATCAGAGAAATAATACAGTATTATTTTGTGGATTAGAGTCAGAAAACGGTTGTGCGACAGACTTTATCGCAGACAGTGGACGTGACATTGCATCGGATATCACAACTGAGATCTTTTTCAAAGAACTCTTCAGTGATCTGACAGAGAAAGAAAAGAAGATTGTGAGCGATTATTTTATCATGGGGAAACAGGTCAAGAAAATAGCAGAAGAACTGGGCATCAGCACACGTCAGGTGAGTAGAGACAAGAACAGTGCTTTGGCAAAAATGTTAAAGAGGATGAAAGCAGCTGGATATGAATCATATGCTGAGGCGTCAGGTGCATTTCAGCAGGAAAGCGATTATATTCCAACACAGATGGAAACACAGAATTCAATCATGAAAAAAAGAACTGGGGAAGTGAGAGTGCCATCGGATAACAAGGCAAAAAATTAGATGGATTAACTATCAGTTGTGGGTAAATAAAGTTGTAGAAACAACTGCATACTATAAAGGATAAAATCTATGAGTAAAAAAGTCTGCATAGAAATTAAGCAGTTGCTGAATAAAGTTGTAAAACTTGTTTCTCATGGAAATACATCTCCTTTCTGTTGATAAGGCTATTATAAAGTGTGAAACAAAATAAAAGTTTGCAAAAAGTCAATCCTTGAAATTTAAATATCAGTTGTGTTAATAAAGTTGTGGAAACAACTGCATATTATAAAGGATAATATCTGCTAGTAAAAAAGTCTGCATAAAAGTTAAGTAGTTGTTGAACAAAGTTGTGGAATTTGTTTCTCATAGAAGTTCATCTCCTTTCTGTTGACAAGGTCATTATAAAATGTGAAATGAAATATTACTTGCCAAATAAATATAAAAGGTGGACAAATTTTGCAAACAAGAAGGAAGAGCTGATAAATATGACTGATCAACTCTTCCCTTTTTATACTTTATATGTTTTTACGATACTCGGATGGAGATATACCTTTCGTTCTTTGAAAGATTCGGCTGAAATATAAAGGATTATCATATCCTATTATCTGTGCAATCTCTTTAATGTTATATTGTTTATTTTGTAGTAGTGTTTCAGCATTATTAATTCTTTTTTGCAAAATAAACTGTTTTGGCGTAGTTCCGGTATACATTTTGAAATTGCGTATGAACCAGTTTGTGCTGACGTGGTTTTGTTTAGCATAGGCATCAACATTAATTGCTTCATTGTAGTGTTCACTAAAATAAACAATGGCTTTGTCTATTTCTTCTGCTATCTGGGATGTGTCTGTTATAATCGTTTGCTCAAAATGACGCTGTAATCTAATAAAAATCTGTCTTAAATACATTTCGAGCATTTCGGAATAACCAGATTTACACATCTGTAACTCTTTTATCATAACCGAAAAAAGATTTTTATATTCAGGATCAGAACCACAATAAAAGACACGCTTATCTTTGGTTATGCCATACGAACGAAGTAGATTTGTGACACTGCTTCCGGTAAAGTGAACCCAATATACTTCAGTGTGATCTTTGGCATAATAGACATATTTTTGAGGTTCTTTGGGGCGATATAAAACCATATGACCAGCATGTACAATGGTATCAGTACCATCCTTATCAAAATAAAAATGAGCTTTCCCGGAAGCAACGTATAATAATTGAAAGTCAACTCTGCCACGGGGTCTCCATGTAGGAAGTTTTTGTTTGGTATATAACTTATAAGTTCCGCACATTGTTACAACAAGTGGATTTGATTTATCCTTTCTGTCTATATGCGAATCATTTAGATATGCATTGTTTGTGTACATTGCTACCTCCGTATATGAAATAATTAGAAACTGTCTGAAAATTAAACAAAAATGATAGATTTAGTTTGATTTTAACACAAATTTCATAATAAGTCCATTTCTAATGATGGATAACAACGAAAAATAAAAAGTAAAAAGGTTATTTTGTGTATGTTTTGTTCCATTTATGATATTTATTCTGACGTAAAATTTTTATATAATTTTTGTAAAATTATATAAAAGTTGTGGAAACTAAATAAAGTTGTTGAAAGGAGAAGTTTCACATGGAAGAGAAAAGATACCTTAAATGGTATAACAAAGTAGGTTATGGTTCGGGAGATTTGGCAGGAAATGTTGTGTATGCATTCTTGTCATCATTCGTAATGTTGTATTTGACAAATACAGTAGGTTTAAATCCGGGTATTATCGGAACATTAATCATGGTATCAAAGTTATTTGACGGAATCAGCGATATGTTCTTTGGAACTATGATTGATAAAACAAAAAGCAAACTTGGAAAAGCAAGACCTTGGATGCTCTATGCGTATATAGGTTGTGCGGTAACACTTGTAGCAAACTTTGCAATACCGGACAGTCTTGGAACAACAGCTCAGTACGCATGGTTCTTTATCGCATATACACTGTTAAATGCGGTATTCTTTACTGCAAATAATATTGCATATGCATCATTGGTTACATTTTGTACAAAAAACAGCAGAGAACGTGTAGAGATGGGATCATGGCGTTTTATCTTTGCATTTTCAACAAGCTTACTTATTCAGTCTGTTACAGTTCAGTTTGTAAGAGCAGCAGGCGGTGGAGCAGCTGCCTGGAGAACAGTTGCTGTAGTATATGCTATCATTGGATTGATCGTAAATACGATTTCCGTATTTTCAATCAAGGAGCTTCCGGAAGAAGAATTGAAAGCAGGTAAGGATCACACAGAAGAAAAGTATGGTCTGGTAGAGGCAGCAAAACTTTTATTTTCCAATAAATATTATCTTATGATCTGTGCTACTTATATTTGTCAGCAGATTTATTCAGCTATGTTAAATATGGGAATTTATTACATGATTTACATACTGAAAAATGAAGATTTATATTCTGTATTTTCATGGGCAATCAATATTCCTGTCATCATTGCAATGTGTATCACACCTATGCTGGTAGAAAAGATGAAAGGTTTATATAGAATGAACCTTGCAGGTTATATTCTCGGAACAGCAGGACGTGTAGGAGTGATTTTTGCCGGCTATATGGGAAGTGTTCCGCTTATGCTTGCATTTACAGCAGTTGCAGCGCTTGGAATGGCACCATGGCAGGGTGATATGGGAGCCGTAGTTGCAAGCTGTTCAGAATATACATACCTTACAAAACATAAACACATTGATGGAACAATGTATTCCTGTACTTCTTTTGGAACAAAGATCGGAGGAGGAATCGGAGTTGCTCTTTGCGGATGGTTACTTGATGCAAGTGGATTTGTGAAAGAAGCAACAATCCAGCCGGAATCCTGCCTGAACATGCTGCATGTTATGTATTTGTGGATTCCAATGGTATTGTCATTGATCATTACATTTATCATGTCAAGAATGAATATAGAAGATGCTAATAAAAAGCTTAGAAAACAGTTGGAGGAGTGCTAAAATGGAATACAAGGGTATGAAAGAGGATGAACGTTTAATTTCAGTTACACCAAGCAAAAGACAGATTGCTTATCAGAATATGGAGTATTTCTGCTTCATCCATTTTACAGTAAATACTTTTACAGGAAGTGAGTGGGGATTAGGCGATGAACCGGAATCTATCTTCAATCCTGAAGAGTTAGATGCTCGCCAGTGGGCAAAGACAGCTGCTGAAGGTGGAATGAAGGGATTAATATTGACTTGTAAACATCATGATGGCTTTTGCTTATGGCCAAGCAAGTATACAGAACATAGTATTAAAAATTCACCTTATAAGAACGGAAAAGGTGATATCGTTCGTGAAACAGTAGAGGCATGTAAAGAATATGGTCTGAAGTTTGGAGTTTATCTTTCACCATGGGACAGAAACAATGAATCTTATGGAAAAGGCAAAGAATACGATGACTACTATGTAAATCAGCTTACAGAACTTCTGACAAATTACGGGGACATATTTGTAATCTGGCTTGACGGAGCCTGTGGCGAAGGCAGCAATGGAAAGAAACAGGTTTATGACTGGCAGAGATATTATGAAGTAATGCGTAAACTTCAGCCAAACGCCGTGATCTCAATTTCAGGTCCGGATATCCGCTGGTGTGGAAACGAAGCCGGACAGGTTCGTCCAAGTGAGTGGAGTGTCGTTGCCGCAGATATGACAGATCCGGCGATTACAGCACAGCTCAGCCAGCAGGAAGATAATGAAGAATTCAGAAACCGTCCGTTAGATGAAACACAGGCAGATCTGGGAAGCCGTGAATGTCTGCGTAATGAAGAAAAATTAGCATATTATCCGGCAGAAACAGATGTTTCTATCCGTCCAGGCTGGTTCTATCATGAGGAAGAAGATGATCAGGTTCGTTCATTCGAAAACCTGAAAGAAATTTATTTATCTTCAGTTGGTGGAAATACAACACTTCTGTTGAATCTTCCTCCAATGAAAAATGGAAAACTTCATCAGACAGATGTTAATAATGTAAAAATGCTTGGAGATTTTATAAGAAGCACTTTTAAAGACAATTTGGCAGACATCGCTGAAATTACAACAGTTCCGGAGAAGGATGCGGAAGGTAAAAACGCAGATCTTTTAAGAGTAGATGATTATGAGAATATGTTCAGAAATAAAGCTGGGGATAGAGAATTGACAATTCATCTGCAGTGGACAGAGAAAAAGAAATTATCTTATCTGGTATTAAAAGAGGCAATTCCTTTCAGTCAGCGAGTGGAGAAGTTTTCTGTATGGTATGCGACAGAAGATGGAAGAAAAGAGAAAATGGTGGATGCTACCACAATTGGTTATAAGAAGATCATCGATTTGCAGGGCGTAGAAACAGATGCAATTGAAATTCGTATTGAAGATTCAAGAGTTGCTCCTGTAATCTCGTTTGTAGGTGTATACTAAAATAGAACAAGAAAATTTTAACGAACGAATCCCAAAAATCTTTTTTTGGGATTTGTTTGGAAAGGAAGGAAAAATATGAATGCTGATATGAAATGGTTGGATAATCCGGAAGTATTTAAGGTGAATCAATTAGCTCCGCATAGTGATCATTCCTATTATTTGGATTATTCGGACATGAAAAAAGAGAAAAACCCGTTATTTCAGTCATTAAACGGGCAGTGGGAGTTTTCTTATAGTAAAAATGTAAAAAGCAGACCAGTTAATTTTTATGAGGAAACATTTGATGCGTCAGGATTCGATAAAATTATGGTTCCGGGACATATTGAACTGGCTGGATATGATAAGATCCTCTACATTAACACCATGTATCCGTGGGAAGGAAAAGAGTACCACAGAGGAGCTTACAGCATGGAGGCAACCGGAGCAGAAAAAGGAATGTTTTCAGAAGCAGAGTACAATCCGGTAGGTTCTTATATCAAATACTTCTACTTGGATAAGAGCATGTGTGGGAAAAGAATCCATATTTGTTTTGAAGGTGTAGAAGAAGCGATGTATCTGTGGCTTAATGGTCAGTTTGTAGGCTATGCAGAAGATAGTTTTACGCCTTCTGAGTTTGACCTGACACCGTATATAAAAGAAAAGGGAAATGTACTGGCAGTTCAGGTTCACAAGATGAGCACAGCAGCATTTTTAGAGGATCAGGACTTTTTCCGCTTTTTTGGAATCTTTAGAAATGTTACTTTGAAAGCGATACCGGATGTACATATGGATGATGTATGGTTTCAACCTGTGTTGAATCAGGATAATGTAAGTGGAAGCGTATCTGTCAACATGAAAGTATCTGCACCGGATGCTCAGAATATAACCGCTGATATTATTTTAAAAGACAGGGAAGAAAATCTGGTGGCAGAAAAATCTGTACAGTTAAAGAAAGAAAATGACCACTTAGAGGGTACAATCTGTATTGATTTAGAAACTGTTAGACTGTGGGATAATCATAATCCTTATTTATATCATGCGTATGTAGAACTTAAAGCAGAAGATGGAAGTTTAGTAGAAGTAATTCCTTACGATATTGGTTTCAGAAGAATTGAGATTATTGATAAGATTATTTATTTAAATGGAAAACGCCTGGTTATTACAGGAGTAAACCGTCATGAGTGGAATCCAAAAACAGGAAGATGCATTGGATTAGAAGATATGCGAGCAGATATCGCATGTATGCTCAGAAATAATATTAATTCGGTACGCACCTGTCATTATCCGGATCAGATACCGTGGTATTATATGTGCGACAATGCAGGAATTTACGTGATGGCAGAAACAAATCTGGAAAGTCATGGATCCTTCCAGAAATTAGGGGCAATCGAACCATCCTGCAATGTGCCGGGATCTTTACCACAGTGGAAAGAGGCTGTACTTGATCGTGCAAGAAACAATTTTGAAACATTTAAAAACCATACATCCGTTTTATTCTGGTCTTTAGGAAATGAATCTTATGCGGGTGATGACATTGAAGCAATGAACGTTTATTTTGCTGAAAAGGAAGATGGAAGATTAGTTCATTATGAAAGTTCTTATTACAATAGGGCATATGAGGATACGATTTCTGATTTGGAAACAAGAATGTATGCAAAGCTGGAGGATGTAGAGGAGTATTTGAATAACAATCCGAAGAAACCATATATTTTATGTGAATTTATGCATGACATGGGTAATTCCATGGGAGGTCTGGGATCTTATATGAAGCTGATTGATAAATATGATATGTATCAGGGTGGATTTATATGGGATTTTATCGATCAGGCAATTCTTGTAAAAGATCCGGTGACAGGAAAAGAAGTTTTACGCTATGGCGGAGACTTTGACGATAAACCTTCAGACTATGAATTCTCAGCAAATGGAATCGTATTTGCTGACAGAAAAGAGAAACCGGCAATGCAGGAAGTGAGGTATTACTATGGCTTATACAGATAAATTAAGAGTGGTCTATGGTGACTATACACTTGGTGTACATGGTGAGGGATTTGATTATATTTTTTCCTATGCACAAGGCGGACTGGAATCTATCGTTAAAAATGGATATGAGTGGCTGTACCGTTGCCCAAAACCTACTTTCTGGAGAGCGCTGACAGACAACGACAGAGGAAGCAAGTTCCATATCAAAAGCGGAAGCTGGCTTTCAGCAGATATGTTTATTGACTGCAAGGAAACACAGGTTATCATGGATGGAGAAGTGCAGAAACCATATGCACCGGACAATAACAGCTTCGGTGGGGATGTTTTTGCTGATGAGATTATTGTAAAATATACTTATGAGACAATATCCAATCCGTCAACAACGGTACTTGTGACATATACGGTTAATGCATCCGGAAAAATCCAGGTGGATGTACATTATAATGGAGTTAAAGCACTGCCTGAGCTTCCGGTATTTGGAATGCGTTTTATCATGCCAACACTTGCAGATAAATATATCTATAAAGGATTATCAGGGGAGACATATCCAGATCGAAAAGCAGGTGCCCAAAAAGGTATTTATGAAGTGACGGATTTGAGCCTGACACCTTACCTTGTCCCACAGGAATGTGGAATGAGAATGGATACAGAGTGGCTTGAAATTAGCAGACATACAAGTCTTGACAATAGTAGAACAGATCAGTCACCACAGACACTTCGTATTGAGAAGGAAGACAAGGAATTTGCTTTTTCATGCCTTCCTTATACAGCATCTGAAATTGAAAATGCTCTGCATCATGAGGAATTACCTCCAGCAAGAAGAACAGTTTTATGCGTATACGGAGCAGTCAGAGGAGTCGGAGGTATCGACAGCTGGCAAAGTGATGTGGAAGACGAATATCATATCAGTGCGGAAGAAGACATCAGATATTCATTTACCATTTGTTAGTTGCAATGAAGATACACGGGATGTATCGATAAATATTGAACTAGGGGAGTAAAAAATATAGAGCAGCTCAAGATTAGTGAATAGTTTTTAATATGATGTTTGTGTTTGCATAATTTGTTCTTACAACAACTATTTTCACATAGGAAGGATAAGGATGCTGTATCATACGATGCAGTGTCCTTTTTCTAAATGAGCAGATAAAAATGGGACAATATGACAAAATAAAAGCTAAGAAAAAGGAGTTGGTTCTAAATGTTGTTAGTATATGAAAATAGAGATAAAGGAATATCGGTAGAGTGGAAAAGAGCAGTACACATGCCACCACATTTACATGAAGCCATAGAGATTGTATATGTGACAAATGGTAATATTGCACTTGGAGTGGGGTTAGAGCTATATGATATGAATGAAGGCGACTTCGCAATCGTGTTTCCAAATGTAATACATCATTATCAAGTCTTCGGAGAAAGAGAAAACAAAGTCGTTTTTTTACATATTGATCCGGCAGTACTATCTGGATATCTGAAAGAATTGCAAACATATAGTCCTGAGAATCCAGTGTTAAAGAAAAAAAATATGCATCCGGATGTGGTTCACGCAATCAATTTTTTGACAAAAAATCCAGAGTGTAATTCAATATTGGCGCAGGCTTATGCGCAAATAATTATTGCATATGTATTTACTGACATGCCGATGATTGATAAAAAGTCATTAGGAAGTGATGATCTTATTTATAATTCCGTGGAGTATATAGCAAAGAATTTTAGAAATGAAATAAGTCTTGAAAAAATGGCACTCGATTTGGGAGTTGGTAAATATGTATTGTCAAGAATGTTTGCCAAAACCTTTCATTGTAATTTTAATAAATATGTGAATGGAGTACGATTAAATTATGCAGTTGCTGCATTGGAAAATACACAGGATACTATAACTAATATATGTTTTGATTGTGGTTTTGAAAGCCAAAGAACCTTTAACCGAGTTTTCAAGGAAAGATATAAAATATCACCGAGTGACTATCGGAATACATTCGTTAAGGATATGTTATCGTAACTGAAAATGTAAATAAAGAAAAAGAGAGATGCTGTCACTTTAAAAATCTACTATAAAGCGATAGAAAAAGGAGAAAAAATGAATCTGGAAGAGCGTATAAAAAAAGGAATGATATTTTATGAAACAGAACATAAAAGTATAGAAAACAAGGAAATAGAAGAAAGACTGGATAAAGAAAGACGACATTGTAAAGAGAAGATGTTTGACTACAATCATTGTAGACCAGATGATCAAAAAACAAGACAGAGAATTTTAAAAGAATTATTAGGATCATGTGGAGAGCATGTATTTATTGAAGATGGACTTCATATGTCATATGGAAGTCATGTGTTTTTAGAAGAGTACTTTTATGCAAATTTTAACCTAACCCGGATAAACCGGAAAAGTTATTTTTATTTTCTACCCCTTGTGTTATTC
>OBZZ01000758.1_pt1 | contig 12265 bp, 12 predicted proteins | sample 1501451 | NCBI WGS metagenome assembly OBZZ01 (sample SAMEA2580274, study PRJEB22360) | human gut metagenome | biome: human gut; feature: human-associated habitat; material: faeces | place: Denmark | collected 2008/2010
CTGTCAAATGTTAGTGGTGCTTTTACTGGGTATGATTTGTATGTGTAGCGGGCCTGGTATCGCCCACTAGGTAGTCGCCTGATTGATCCAAACCCGCTTCTTGACACAAAAACAGACTAGCTTTTCGTGCCACAAAATGCCACATCTATTACTCGCTATCACTCGCTAACGCTCACTATCACTACGTATGAAGTCGCGCTCATAACGCCAGTTCGCTCATCAAAACGGCTGCTAGCTGCGGGTTTAGTGCAGGATTTTAATAAAATGAGATTATCTATATTCAAGCGAGAATAAATTGCGTTTGCTAGCCCTTTGCTAAATCCCGCGTCGCGTGACATAAGCGAGGTAAGTACATCATCGGATATTGAGGCCGTGCTTGTGGGGTCGTTTCGCGTATTCCATTCCCCCTCATTGACAGTAGTAAACATGGAGATCAGTTCACGCGCATAACTAGGCCCATGGAGGTTGCCAGGAACAACAGGGCGTACTGATTTAGCCCACTGGTGGAACTGCACTGTTCACCTCCTAACGAAGTTTTCTCAAAAACTCTCAAAGTTTTGCCTCAACGTTTCTCAAAGCTTGCGAAAGCCCATTATTTAACCTTTTCGTGAAGCCCAGCGATGGGATTCGTTGTGGCGGAATGACGAGATAGTCACCTTTCATTATATCGAATCAACCTGCGATGTGTGAAGAGAAACTTCACAAGCGCATGAATCGGCGGTTAGAAGGCGACGTTCTCAAGCATCCCGCACACATATATATGTGAGGCCGGTGAGCGCCGGGGCCCAAATGGTGCTGGCTGATTTCACGACCGAAAAGAGTCAAATTTTCGGGAGGTCTGCAGGGACGCGAGCGCCAAGGCGATTCTTCGGAGTCGCCTTGGTTGTCTCGTTTGTTTTTGCAGACCGGTCGCATAAGTGAATATTCCCTGCGGATCTCCCCAGACAACTGAGGAGATTCGAGATGCGTATCAAAGTGCGTTACGAAAAGCAAAAGTTCGATGTGAAGAAACCTGCAGAGTATGTGGAGGTTGAGGCGAGTGATGGTGAGGTGGTCTCGATGATTGAGGCTGATTATCGTCAGCGCCGCGATATGGCGCAAAGCCTTGAATTGGTGCAGCGGCGTTCTATTGAGGAGATTGTCCGGGAGGAGATTAATAAGCCGGAGTATAACCAGGCGAAGCAGTGGGTGCGTAATACGGATTCGTGTTGGCGTGTTCCTTTGGCTGGTGGCGGCAATATTTTTGATGAGTTGGTCGACCAGTATGGTCACATGAAAGCGTTCGATGATCCGTTTGATGACGTGGACACGCGGTTGACGGTTGAGAGTGCTTTGGCTGGCTTGGATGAGCGTGAGCGCTTCATCGTTATCCAGAATCGTTTGAATCAGGTGCCTTTGACTGTGGTGGCGGCTGAGCTTGGGATTACTCAGCCTCGTGCCTCGCAGTTGTTGAAATCTGCGCGGGCGAAGATTGCCGCCGAAATTGGTCTTGATTTCTGATTTATATTTCGGCTCCCTGGAAGCCCTCCTAGTGAAGGAACACAGCGTGAAGGCGGTGGGTCTCACTGGGAGGGTTCTTTCAGGAAGGAGCCGGTGATGAGCCGGAAACTACGTGTGAAGGTAAGTAAGCATTCTGACCCGGATGCTGTGGTATCAGCGGGTATGCGCCGCCTGTCAAGAAGGGTGTTGCGCAAGCTCACGGGTCACAGTGGGCGGTGTGCAGTGTTACTGCCGGGGCGGGATGTGCAATCCATCGAAATCATCGACAACGACCAAGCAACGTCTTCTCACAAGAGGCGTGGTTCGTTTGCGGATGAGGATTTCGAGTCGTTCATGAAGGCCGTATTTGGTCCTGATCATGCAGGTGAGGTGGCGTGATGACTCCAGTGAATCATGTAGCCAATATGCGTCAAATTTTCGTCAATCTTCGCCAAGATTTGAAAAGCCTGCAAGCCGAGATAGAAGCAACCGAGAATGACCTGCTGTATTGGATGGAATCAGGTATCGAAGCGGACTATATGCTCACGGACGAGCCCGACGAACCTGAAACCGTCGAGACTCAACAAGCAGAACCTGTCAGCGAATCTCAGCCGCAGGTCAAGCTGCTGCCACTGGAGGAAGTGCGTGGCGCGTTGGCTGATTATGCACGCTCGGGATTGAACGATTTCATCAAGGCTCAGATCCGTAAGCATGGGCATACGAAGCTTTCACAGCTGACGGTGGAGCAAGCCAACGCGGTGCTCGCTGCAGCGGAGGCTGAGGCTGAGGCTGGTGGTGCATGATGCCACCGCAAAAACACGCACTCTTGAGCGCCTCGTCGGCGCATCGTTGGTTGCACTGTCCCCCATCCGCGAAACTCACGGCTGGGGTGACAGAGGCTCCAAGTGAAGCTGCACTTCAGGGCACGGCGGCTCACGCGTTGGCCGAGCATAAGCTGCGCCGAGCGCTCAAGCAGCAATCTAAACGCCCCGTCTCCGAATACGAGGATGACGAGATGGATAGCTACACCGACGATTACGTCTCCTACGTGCTCGAACAATACGAGCAAGCCAAACAGGTGACGTCTGGCGCGGTGATCTACATCGAACAACACTTGGATTTCTCCAACGTTGTGCCTGGTGGCTTCGGCACTGGCGACTGCCTCATCGTGGCTGATGGCATGCTGCACGTTATCGATTTGAAATATGGCTTGGGCGTGCTGGTAGAAGCTGAGTGGAACCCGCAAATGATGCTCTACGCGATCGGTGCACTTGCCTTGTTCGACGCTCTTTATGACATTGAGCAGGTGGCATTAACGGTTTTTCAGCCACGGCGCGAAAACGTATCCACCTGGACGATTAGCGTCGCTGAACTGAATGAGTGGGCCGAGCAGACGCTCAAGCCTGCAGCCGAACTAGCAGCTAACGGTGAGGGCGAATTTTGTGCTGGTAGCTGGTGTCAGTTCTGCAAAATCGCCTCCACCTGTAGAGCCAGGGCTGAAGCGAACCTTGAGCTGGCTAAATTCGAGTTCGCACCGCCAGCAGAACTCAGCCCAGCTGAGGTGGCTGATGTGTTGGCGCAAATACCAGAACTCACGCGGTGGGCGTCAGACGTGCAGGACTATGCCCTAAGTCAAGCCCTAAGCGGTGAGCAGTACGAGGGTTTCAAGTTGGTGGCTGGCCGCTCAATCCGCAAATACACAGATGAGACAGCGGTGGCTGAGGCTGCGAAAGCTGCAGGCTACCGCGATATCTATAAACGATCACTGCTCACTATTACCGCGATGGAAAAGCTCATGGGAAAGAAGCACTTTTCCGAAATCCTCGGGAATCTAGTGGTCAAGCCCGAGGGTAAACCCACCCTGGTTCCCGTCACTGACAAACGCCCAGAACTGCAGGTCAGTACTGCGGCTGATGATTTCACAAACATCGACAATCAACAGAAAGAAGGTAAATAATCATGTCGACCCGAGTGAACCCGAAAATCAAGAAAAACAATCCGACCAAGGTCATCACCGGCGAAATACGTTTGAGCTACGCGAACGTGTGGGAAGCAAAATCTATTAACGGCGGCAAGCCGAAGTTCTCGGTATCGCTTCTTATTCCTAAGGATGATGCTGCGACTATCGGTGCGATTAATGCTGCTATCGAGGCAGCAATCACCGAGGGTATTGGGAAGTTCGGAGGGAAAATCCCGCCACGCGCATCACTGAAGCTGCCACTGCGTGATGGAGATACTGAGCGTGACGATGAGGCTTATGCCGGACATTATTTCGTGAATGCCAACAGTATTAATGCTCCGCAGATCGTGGATCAGGACGTGAATCCAATCCTTGACCGCTCCGAAGTTTATTCTGGCTGTTACGGGCGAGTTTCCATCAATTTCTACGCTTTCAACACCAACGGAAACCGTGGCGTGGCCTGCGGTCTTGGCAATATTCAAAAGACCCGTGATGGTGAGCCACTCGGTGGCCACGTGAGCGCATCCTCCGAGTTCGATACTTGGGATGCAGACGAGGACTTCCTCGCCTAAAGCAAACCAATCCACTCAAGGGGCGGAGTCAAGACGGTTGGCTCCGCCCCGCCCACTCGTTAAGGAACCTTATGCGCACGCTCAGTATCGACATCGAAACTTACTCGCCAATCAGCCTCGCCAAAGCCGGAGTCTACAAATACTGTAACCACCCTGACTTCGAGATTCTCTTGTTCTCCTACGCGATCGACGACTGCGCGGTGCGCACGGTGGATTTAGCATCCGGAGAGCAACTCCCAGCAGAGATTCTCCGAGCACTTGATGACCCTGCCGTGGTTAAGTGGGCTTACAACGCTGCTTTTGAACGCACCTGTCTCAGCGCCTACCTCGGACGACGACTTGATCCAGCTGGTTGGCGGTGCTCCATGGTGTGGGCGGCAACCCTTGGCCTGCCACTTTCTCTGAAAGATGTCGGCAAAGTGCTGAATCTCGATGCTCAAAAGATGAGTGAAGGCAAGGAACTCATCAAGTATTTCTGCGTCCCCGATAAGCACGGATATCAGCGCATGCCCAGTAGTGACCCGGATGGCTGGAGGCTGTTTAAGACCTATAATGCCCGCGACGTGGAGGTAGAAACCCAGATTAGGGGCAAGCTCGCCAACTTCCCAGTACCCGATTACCTCTGGGAGCAGTATGAGGTCGATCAACAAATTAACGACCGAGGTATCCGTATCGACACCACACTGACCGCAAACGCTATCGCTATTGACGAAGAACACCGGGCGCAAGCACTCTCCCGTGCACACAAACTCACCGGTCTGGATAATCCCGCCTCGCCATTACAGCTACAAGAATGGTTAAACCAACACGGATGCCCGATAGAGTCAATGGCAAAAGAATCAGTCGATAATGCTCTTGCGAACGCTACTGGTCAAGTGCGAGAAGCATTGGAACTGCGCCAGGAGTTATCGCGCTCATCCGTGGCAAAATACCGCAAGATGATAGACGTCACCTGCACTGATCAGCGGGCGCATGGTCTGCTCCAGTTTTATGGTGCTAACCGTACAGGGCGGTGGGCAGGCAGGCTTGTGCAAGTACAAAACCTGCCCAGGAATTATCTGCCGGATCTTGCTCAGGCCCGTGGCTTGGTGCGTGATGGTAACGGTGAGGCGCTCGATATGCTTTATCCTTCCGTGCCCGATACTCTCAGTCAGCTGATTCGCACCGCATTCATCCCCTCGAAGGGTCACCGGTTCATCGTCGCCGATTATTCGGCGATTGAGGCACGGGTGCTGGCGTGGCTTGCTGGTGAGGAAACCACGCTCGCCGCGTTCAAGAACGGTGAAGATCTTTATTGCACCACCGCTTCGACGATGTTCGGTGTACCGGTGGAAAAGCACGGAGCCCACAGTGAGCTTCGGCAGAAAGGAAAAATCGCTGTCCTTGCCTGTGGCTACAACGGATCTGTAGGTGCGCTCAAAGCTATGGGCGCTTTGAAAATGAGACTAAGTGAGGACGAGTTACAGCCCATCGTGGACGCTTGGCGGCAAGCCAACCCTAATATTGTGCAGCTGTGGCACGAGGTCGATAATGCCGCTACCAGAGCAATCAGCACCAGCAGACCGCTCACACTGCGCAACCTGGGCTTCGAGAAGAAATCCGGGATGCTCTTCATCACTCTGCCAAGCGGTCGGCGCTTGACATATGTGAAGCCAGGTATTGGCGTGAACAGGTTCGGCGGCACCTCGATTACTTATTGGGGTCAAGGCGTGAGCCGGAAGTGGCAGAAACTAGAGACTTATGGTGGAAAACTGGTCGAGAACATCGTCCAAGCCACCGCCAGAGACCTCCTCGCCGAAGCCATCACCCGCATTGAGAATGCCGGTCACCAGATCGTGATACATATTCACGACGAGGTCGTCATCGACGAACCCATCAATTCCGGCACCACCGTTACTGACATATGTGCCCTCATGAACGAGCTACCCCAATGGGCTGAGGGTTTACCGATTGATGCAGCCGGGTACGAATGCGGCTTCTATCAGAAGGATTAGTTGATACTCCAGAGCGGGTTCTGCTGCCAGTTTTCTGGAATACCGAGATGGCTCGGTGGTAGTGGCTCAAGAATCGGATAACTAGCTATCACACTAGGAAGCAGAGCCGCGTCACCGATATTAAGCTTTACGAGCAAGTATTGGACAATTGTGAGCTGACCAAACAGACGGTTCATCACCGAAGCTACAGCATCCAATTCAGGATGTACCCCAATCTTCGGTAGGCGCGGCTTGAGAGCATAAACCCTGTTAAACATACGCGCATGGTGAGCCGAATAATTACGCAAAATATTGAGACTTTTCAGCCAGGAACCAAACTGTGCCCCGTTCAAACCCACCCGGCCAGCAATCGTCTCACGCACCGGTATTGGCGCTAGCTGAAACAAGTATGACAGTGAACCCCAGTCCATCACTTCTACCGCTGCCCAAATCGGCAACTGGCCACCATATTTCTGGTTATGGTGCATCACGAAATCTTCTCGCGACCCCGTTAATTCTTTACGATACCGCTTCAGCCACTGCTCATATTTCACTGACGGACCCGGTTTTGGTTTCGTCTCATAAGCCACTGGACCGAGCAGCTCTGGATGCAGGTGGGCAAGCGGATCAATACGACCAAGCTCGTGGCCAAGCATAGAACGCACCGACAGTTCTATATGAGCGAGCGCACTAAACACTGCTTCCCGCAGACGCCAATCAAAATCATAAACAGCATCAATATCAGCAAGATTCGTGCCAGAAATAAACACCTCACGGCGCGCACCATCTGCCCCTATCTCACGCCACGAGTACCAATACCCGGAAAGCCGATAATAATTCACTCGTTCCAACAGATGCCGTGCCAACTGATCGGAATCAATCACCATCCCACGAGAGCGTAACAAGTTGATCTGCTCGCCATGCGTCTTGAACGCTTTACCGCTCCCGGTAGCGCTCTGCACTTGTCGGCTCTGCTGCGGGCTCACGACGGCACCTCCCTTGAGCCTAGAAATGATGAGGACCGGCCCTGGACCCTCGCGGGCGGAACCGGTCTTGATGCATCAATCATAACCCATATCCCGTTAACAGCCAAGCAAATTTCTCGCCTGTCCCATCAGGTTTTGCCTGCCTATTTTCAAAGTCACGTTTATATTTCGCGCTTCTCAAAGCCCTCCTTTTAGAGGGTCAGCTCATGGCTCTCACCTACAAACTATGGGAAGGAGAGCTAATGACCGGCTCCACACTACAAGTGTTCACCAACAGCCAATTCGGGCAAATCCGCACGATTACCGAGCATGGTGTAACCATCTTCTGCGCCAAAGACATCGCCGCTGCGTTAGGGTACGAAAATCCTACAAAAGCAGTCCGCGATCATTGCAGACAGGATGGGGGTCCAAAACGTTACCCCATCGTCGATAACCTTGGCCGCACCCAGCAAGCCCGCTTCATTACTGAGGGTGACGTGTATCGCCTGATTGTCTCCAGTCACCTGCCAGCGGCAGAGAAATTCGAAGCCTGGGTGTTTGATGAGGTGCTGCCATCGATCCGCCACCACGGCCTGTACGCGATCGATGAACTACTCGACAACGATGAACTGCTCGAACAAGCCCTCACACGTCTACGTGCCGAGCGCGCTAAACGTCTCGCTGCCGAGCAAGCGCTACTCGAGGCAGCACCGAAGCTCTCCTACTACGACATCGTGCTGCAATCGCCGTCGTTGATGCCGATTACTGCTATCGCCAAAGACTACGGGCTGAGCGCGAAGAAACTCAACCGACTGTTAGCTGATGAACATATCCAGTTCAAACAGTCAGGCATCTGGTACCTGTACGCCGAGTATGCGAAATGCGGCTACACCCAATCCAAAACCCACCTACTGGAAAGCGGCAAGACGGTGATGCACACGTATTGGACACAGAAAGGCCGCCTGTTCATCTATGACCTGTTGAAAAACCGCTGCCATATCCTGCCGGTCATCGAACGACAAGCAGGTGAAACCAAATGAACACACTCCAAAAAGACCGACCACTAATCAGTGATCTAACACCGTGGCGTAACTCCAAAGGCTACGCAGACCCAACAGCTTACAAGGCGCTGCGGGCTCTGGAAATATCCGAATTCGGCCACCGTCCCTTGACCTATATCTGCTCACCTTACTCCGGGGACGTGCAGATGAATGTGGAGTTGGCAAGGGATCTCTCAGCTTATGCGGTGCGCTGCCGGCGTATCCCACTCGCACCCCACCTGCTGTTTCCGCAGTTTATGGATGATACCGATCCGTGGGATCGCGACCTCGCCATGTTCTTTAATCGCGTGCTGCTTTCTAAGTGCGAGGCGATGTGGGTATATACCCCGCGCGTCTCTCCAGGCATGAAAGCCGAAATTTACTGGGCACACCAACTCGAACTCCCGATTACTTATTTTGACCACAATTTTGCGGAGGTGAACCTAGATGACTGACTTCATTTTGTGCACGACTAATCTGGTGAGCGCGCAACGCAACCTCAAATACCCGAATCACCGGCACATCACGAGCGCGGCTGATTTGAAGAACGCTGTGGCACGTGACCATGTGGCGGCCGAATATGAGGGCGATATCCGTTCCACCGACAAGTTCATGCAATCCACGTGTGTGGTGATGGACATCGATAATGACCAGTCGAACTCTCCGGTTGATTGGGTTACACCACAATCCTTGGCTCTCATCTTCCCAAGCGTTGCCCTAGCGACCGCGACCTCGCGGAATCATTTAAAGCCGAAGGGTGAAAAGACCGCCAGGCCGCGCTTCCACGCCTACTTCCCTATCAGGCCAGTCACCGACGCTGCAGTCTATACGGGAATCAAGAAGAAGCTGGCCTCTTACACCGGAATCTTCGACCGCAACGCTCTCGATGCCGCCAGATTTATTTACGGAAACCCCGCCGCCGAGGTCACCTGGGTAGACGGTTCCCTATCCATCACCGATTTCCTTGATGCTGACGCGTTCGCCGCACTCGAAATGGCTACTGGTGAGATTCGGGAAGGTGCCAGGAATGCCACCATGAGCGCTTTCGCTGGGCGAGTGATTGTGCGTTTTGGCAATACTGAGCAAGCACGCCAGCTTTTCGAGACGAAAGCACAAACCTGCGTGCCACCCCTACCAGATAGTGAGTTGGAGGCGATTTGGCATTCGGCTCTCAAGTTTGGTGCAAAAGTAGCTGCGACACCGGGTTATATTCCACCAGAACGCTACGCTGAAATCCAAGGACTGCGTCCCACCGATTTCACCGATGTCGGTCAAGCCACCGTTTTGGCAGACGAATATGCACAAAAACTCGCATTCTCTGAGGCAACAGATTGGTTGGTGTATAACGGCTCGTTTTGGGAAGAAACCAGACCAGGCTCGCGCGCCATCGCTCAAGAACTCACCACGCGCCAGTTAGAGCAAGCCGCACAGCTGCTCGAGAAAGCTCGTGAGGCGTGTGATTCCACTGGGGTCACTCAGTTACTGTCGGCAATGAGCCTGACCAAAGCGAAAAACCTATTCACTAACGTGCAGTGGACCGCTTACGAGCAGCTTCAAGACGCACAAGCCTACGAGAAATACGTGCTCAAACGCAGGGATAGCAAGGCGATTACAGCGTCACTGAAGGAGGCAGCTCCGATGCTGCAAGTCACCCAAGCAGACCTTGACGCAGACCCTTTCACTCTCAACGCCCCTGGTGGCACCATTGACCTCACCACCGGGCAAATTCACGAGCACGACTATGGGGATTTCATCACCAAACAAACCACCACCGATCCCGCCACCAAAGGCATGGACACGTGGTTGGCGGCGCTCGAGGTGTTCTTCCAAGGCGACCAAGAACTAATCGACTATGTGCAGCGAATCGTGGGGCTGACCGCGATCGGCAAAGTCTACGTCGAAGCCCTCATCATCGCCTACGGCGACGGCAGGAATGGCAAATCGACGTTTTGGAACACAATCGCTCGGGTGTTAGGCACATACGCGGGCAACATCTCCGCCGATGCTCTCACTGTGGGCGTGAAGCGGAATGTGAAGCCTGAGCTGGCAGAAGCCAAAGGCAAACGCCTCTTGATCGCGGCGGAAACCGAGGAAGGCATGAGGCTCTCCACCTCTATCGCCAAGCAAATGGCATCCACTGATCTGCTTTATGCAGAAAAGAAATATAAGGCGCCCTTCGCGTTCGCTCCTTCGCATACGCTCGTGCTGTATACGAATCACCTGCCGCGCGTAGGTGCAATGGATGTTGGTATTTGGCGCAGGCTGATTGTGATCCCATTCGAGGCAAAAATCGAAGGCTCCTCGGACATCAAAAACTACGCCGAACACCTCTACCAAAACGCCGCTGGTGCCGTTCTGCAATGGATCGTTGATGGTGCCCGCAAAGTGATTGATGACGACTTTGTTTTGAAGCCACCACCTAAAGTTCGTCGAGCCCTGGAGGCCTACCGGTTTGAGAACGACTGGATGACACATTTCTTAGACGATAACTGCGAGATCGACCCGAGCTTCACACAGCCCTCGGGCGAGCTTTATAGCGTCTATCGCGCCTACGCGCTCAGCGTGGGCGAATACGCCAGATCCACGTCCGATTTCTATTCATCCTTGGAACAACTCGGATTCCGCAGACGCCGCACAAAGAACGCACGCTATGTGGACGGACTACGCCTGAAGAGCGAATTCAACCTTTAGCCCCTAAGTGGTGACACTATCTGTCGGTCTATAACAGAACTTTTCTTAAGAGCAATAAAAACAAATATCTATATATAAAAAGTTATGTAAACGACTGACAGAAAGCGTCACCACGTGAGCAGAAAGCAACACGTGATGAAAGAACAACATTTAGAACAAGCACTCGTAAAAACCGTTGAAGCTTTGGGCGGGGTCTGCTGGAAACTAGTCAGCCCCGGAACCGCCGGAGTACCTGACCGAATCGTGCTATTACCTGATGGGCATGTCGGCTTCGTAGAAGTCAAAGCACCCGGCGGAAAAGTCCGCGCAATCCAAAAACACAGACTAAGGCAGCTGAAGCACCTGGGCTTCACCACACTCGTCCTCAACAACCCTGACGACATTAAGAAGGTGTGCCATGCAATACAAGCCGCATAACTACCAACAGCTAGCAACGGCTTTCATTGAGGAACACCCGGCTGCAGCACTACTGCTCGAGATGGGGCTTGGCAAAACCGTCATCACCCTGACAGCAATACAAGATCTCCTCTTCGACAGCTTTGAAGCCCACCGAGTGCTGGTTATCGCGCCGCTGCGCGTAGCGAGAGACACGTGGCCTGCCGAGCAAACAAAGTGGAGCCACTTACGCCAGCTACGCCTGGCAGTAGCTGTCGGCACCGAACGCCAACGCCGCCAAGCACTCAACTCTGGTGCAGACATCACAGTGATGAACCGGGAGAACGTCGACTGGCTTATTACCCGTAGTGGCATCAAGTGGCAGTGGGACATGGTCATCATCGACGAACTCTCCTCCTTCAAAAACCACCGCGCCAAACGCTTTACCGCGCTCATGAAGATCCGCCCCCAAGTGAAGCGGATTATTGGCCTGACCGGCACTCCGGCCAGCAATGGGTTGATGGACTTATGGGCGCAGTTCCGGCTGTTGGATTTGGGTGAGCGGCTCGGGCGCTACATTTCCCGCTACCGCGATAAATGGTTCGTGCCCGATAAGCGCAGTGGAATGCAAGTATTCACCTACAAACCCAAACCTGGCGCTGAAGACGAAATCTACCGAGCAATCTCGGATATCACGCTGTCTATGCGAACCAGCGACTACCTCACCCTCCCACCACTGACTGTCACGACCACCGAGGTGACCATGAATCCGAAGGAGCGCAAGGTATATGACCGGTTAGCGGCAGAGATGGTAGTCGATGAGGTGATTGACGCGGCCAATGCTGCCGTCCTGGCAGGTAAGCTCACCCAACTAGCGTCCGGTGCGATCTACACCGAAGCAGGCGACCCTATCGTGGTACACGGCCGCAAACTCGATGCCCTTGAAGACCTCATCGAAGCAGCGAATGGGAATCCCGTGCTTATGGCGTATTGGTGGCAACACGACCTAGCATGCATCCGGCAGCGCTTCCCACAAGCCAGACAGTTAAAAACATCGGCGGATATTGAGGCTTGGAATGACGGTGAAATCCCACTCGGGTTGATTCACCCAGCTTCCGCTGGGCATGGGCTTAACCTCCAACAAGGAGGCTCAATCCTCATCTGGTATTCCCTAACCTGGAGCCTTGAGCTCTACCAGCAAACCAAAGCC
>OBZZ01000759.1_pt1 | contig 12211 bp, 10 predicted proteins | sample 1501451 | NCBI WGS metagenome assembly OBZZ01 (sample SAMEA2580274, study PRJEB22360) | human gut metagenome | biome: human gut; feature: human-associated habitat; material: faeces | place: Denmark | collected 2008/2010
CCTGGGCCCGTCGCCCCCCGCAGGACCGGAGGAGCCAGGCAGGCGAAGTCCCGGGGCAGCTCACCGGCCGCGTCGAGGGCCACCGACCGAGCAACCGGAAGCCATGACGACCATTCCGGAGCGTCCATGTACCACTCTCCCAGCCCGCCGACGACGCGGTGAGCGATGACGATTCCCGATCTCAGCAGTCGGTGGTCCGAGGAATCGAGCAGGGTGACCTCGCACTCGATGGTGCGACGCGCCCCGACAGTGGCGACGGTGGTGTGCAGGTCGGGCGGAACCGGTCGAGCAGCCGTCCACGCCAACTCGAAGTACAACGGTTCGGTGCTTCCCGAATGCCACGCCGTGGTCATCTCAGCTTCCTGACGACGACTTCGCAGCTGCCTTCTTCGTCGTGGTCGACTTGGAAGACGTGGACCTCGAGGTGGACTTGGTCGTCGACTTCCTCGCAGTGGTCTTGCGGGTGGTCGTCTTCCGCGTCGTCCTCTTCTTGGCCGGGCCCTTGGCCCTCTTCTCGGCCAGCAACTCCTGTGCGCGCTCGGGAGTGATGGCCTCGACCGAGTCGTCCTTGCGCAGGGTCGCGTTGGTCTCGCCGTCGGTGACGTAAGGGCCGAAACGGCCGTCCTTGACGACGATCGGACGCCCGGAGGTCGGGTCCTCGCCGAGCTCACGCAGCGGCGGCTTTGCGGCCGCGCGACCGCGTTGTTTGGGCTGGGCGTAGATGGCCTCGGCCTGCTCCAGAGTGATGGAGAAGATCTCCTCTTCGCTGCCCAGGGAGCGCGAGTCGGTGCCCTTCTTGAGGTACGGCCCATAGCGTCCGTTCTGAGCGGTGATCTCCGTGCCATCGGAGGCCGTGCCCACCACGCGTGGCAGGGAGAGCAGCTTGAGAGCATCGTCGAGGGTGACGGTCTCGAGATTCATCGACTTGAACAGGCTGGCGGTGCGCGGCTTCACCTTGCGCTTGGTGCGACGCTTCTTGCCGTCCTTGGTGGTCGTCTCGACGACCTCGGTGGCCTCGTCGTCGTCGAGCACCTCGGTGACGTAGGGACCGAAACGGCCATTGCGGGCCACGATCGGACGGTGGTTGTGCGAGTCCAGCCCGAGCTCGCGATCCTGACCGTTCGGGCTTGCCAGCAGCTCCTTGGCAGCCTTGATGGTGAGTTCGTCGGGGGGAAGGGCGTCGTCGACGTTGGCCCGGTTGCCCTCGGAGTCCTCGACGTAGGTGCCATAGCGACCCACCCGGACGACGACGGAGTCTCCGATCGGGAAGGTGCAGATGGACCGGGCGTCGATGTCCCCGAGCTCGGTGACGAGCTGGTGCAGTCCCTCGTGGCCCTCGGCAGGCGTCGGGACGTCACCGTCGTCGGACTTGGTCTGGCCGAAGTAGAAGGTCGAGAGCACCGCGACGCGGTCAGCGTTGCCGCGCGCAATCTGATCGAGGGTCTCCTCCATGTCGGCGGTGAACTGGTAGTCGACGAGGTTGGAGAAGTGTTCCTCGAGCAGCCTGGTGACGGCGAAGGCCAGCCAGGTCGGAACGAGGGCCGATCCCTTCTTGAAGACGTAGTCACGGCTGGTAATGGTGCGGATGATCGAGGCGTAGGTCGACGGACGGCCGATCTCCAGCTCCTCGAGTTTCGCCACCAGACTGGGCTCGGTGTAGCGGGCCGGCGGACGTGTGTCGTGACCGTTGGCCGTCACCTCGCGCGGATCCAGGTCCTGGCTCTGCGAGAGCTGGGGCAGGCGCTTCTGGGCGTCGTCGGAGGCTCCCTCGTCGACCGACTCGACGTAGGCGCGCAGGAAGCCGTGGAAGGTGATGGTACGACCGGATGCCGTGAAGGTGGCAGTCCTGACGTGACCGTCGGCAACGCTGATCGGGGAGGACGGGGTGGCGCCGATCGTCACCGAGAGAGTCTCGCCCTTGGCGTCAGCCATCTGGGAGGCCAGGGTACGCATCCAGACGAGCTCGTAGAGCTTGAACTTGTCGCCGGTCAGGCCGGTCTCGGCCGGGGTGCGGAAGTGCTCGCCGGCGGGACGGATGGCCTCGTGGGCCTCCTGGGCGTTCTTGACCTTGGAGGCGTAGATGCGCGGCTTATCCGGGATGTGGTCAGAACCGTAGAGCTCAGCGGCCTGGCTGCGGGCCGCACGGATGGCCTCCTGGGACAGGGCCACCGAGTCGGTACGCATGTAGGTGATGTAGCCGCCCTCGTAAAGCTCCTGGGCCACCGACATGGTGCGCTGGGAGGTGAAGCCAAGTTTACGGCCGGCCTCCTGCTGCAGGGTCGTGGTGCGGAAAGGAGCGTACGGACGACGGGTGTACGGCTTGGACTCGACCTTGGTGACGGAGAACGAGGCCTTCTCCAGGGCCTTCGCGATGGTGGTCGCGGTGGCCTCGTCGAGGCGGCGCACCTTGGAGGTGAGGTCGCCGTGGGAGTCGAAGTCGCGTCCGGCAGCGATCTTGTTGTCGTCCAGGGCGACGAGACGAGCGTTGAACTCATCGGACTTGGCGGCCAGAACGGCCTCCATGTCCCAGTAATTGGCGCTGGTGAAGGCCATCCGTTCACGCTCACGGTCGACGACCAGACGGGTCGCCACCGACTGCACACGACCGGCGGACAGCCGCGGAAGCACTTTCTTCCACAGCACTGGGGAGACCTCGTAGCCATAGAGACGGTCAAGGATGCGTCGGGTCTCTTGAGCGTCGACGAGGTCGGTGTCAAGTTCACGGGTGTTGGCGACGGCCTCGTTGATAGCCTTCTCGGTGATCTCGTTGAAGACCATCCGGCGCACCGGAACCTTGGGCTTGAGTTCGTCGAGCAGATGCCAGGCAATGGCCTCTCCCTCGCGGTCACCATCGGTGGCGAGCAGAAGTTCGTCGGACTCCTTGAGCAGGCCCTTGAGCTCACGGATCGTCGACCGCTTCTCCGGGGAGACGACGTAGACGGGAGTGAACTCGTCGTCAACATTGACGCCGGTGCGCGCCCAGGACTGACCCTTGTACTTGGCGGGCACCTCGGAGGCGCTGGTGGGCAGATCTCGCACGTGACCCTGGCTGGCTCGCACGGTGTACTTGGGCCCCAGGTACCCGGCAATCATCGTGGCCTTGTGGGGTGACTCGACGATGACGAGGCTCTTGGTCGGTGACATTCCTGCCTTCTCCGTTGACGTGATGTGGGCTGCCCCGAGGAGGACGGTCCGCGACCCAATGTAGCGGCACCGTCGCCGGTGGTCGCGCGTCAACCGTAACAACAGCCGTCGCATCGAGCACCTCGAGTTCGCTCGCAACGAGAACACCCTGCCCCCGACGAGCCTGTTCGGCCAGCCTGTTTCGGGCTGGACGGCAGGAGGTCGAGGGCAGGGCGCGTTCACATCCTGCGAGAAAGCCTCAGGCCTGCTTGGTGAGCTTGATGTGCCACTCCTCCGGGCCCTCGGTGAGGTACTCGATGCCGAGGGATCCATTGATCTGCTCGAGCTGGCTCAGCAGGGGCAGCGGATTGTGTGGGGCAATGAGAACCATCGAGGCGCCCGGCTGCAGCTGGGCGAAGGCACCGATGACGGCACCGTGGCGTATGGCGTGCGGAATGGTGCGCACGTCGAGCTCGGGCAGTCCGGCATTGCTTTCGCCACAGCTGCAGTGATGGGTCTCGGTGAGGGGGATCTCCTGGTGATCGGTCATCAGTTCTCCTTTTTGATGATTTACTCACCAAAAATAGCGCACCGAGGAACACCCCTGCCACCGGGGCTAGAGTGGTCATCGTCCACCGGTTCTGAAGGACTCAGGCAGCCTCGAGGATGCCGTGACGCAGGCACTCGCGGACCAGCGGGAGCACCTCGGCGAGGACGTCCTCATGGTCGACCTCGAGGATCGCCGAGACGGCGCCGGTGATCTGTCCCAGGGTGAGTTCCCCGTCGCAGGCTCCCAGCACCCCACCGGAGGCCGTCGTCATCTCCACGGCACGGCACAACCCTCGACGCTGACGCAGCACGATGTGCTCCGGATCGGTGGCCCCGGGGCGTCCGGTGGTCTCGTTGTCGACGTCAGAGGCAATACGCCAGCGCCGGGCCACCAGGTCCTCGTCACTCAGACGAGCCCAGGTGACGGCCTGGGCTCGCTGGGCCATCGTCCCTCCGATGGGTTGTGCGACCTGCCAGGGCCATTCCTCGAAGGACAGATCCGGCTCGTCGCGACCAGCCTTCGTCAGCGTGATCCAACCCAGGGAGACACCGGTGACGTCGAGGGTGTCGAAGTAGGACAGCCACTCGTCGTAGCGAGGACGCCATTGAGGGGATCCGTCGAGGCCGGCATCAGTGAGCCACGTCTCGATGTATTCGCAGACGTCGAGGTGTTCCCGCTCGACAGCCCACAGGTCACAGCCAGTCCCCTCGACCCAGGTGGCCAGTCGCTCGGACCACGGCTGATCTCCGATGTGGGCCCAGTTGGCGAGAACCTGAAGCATGCCGCCGTCGTTGAGGCGGGCAGGGGCGCCACGGACGACGGCTTCCACCAGGCCGTCGCCGGAGAATCCGCCTTCTCGGTAGACCAGACGCTGACCGTCCGGGCTGGGAGGGGCCATGACGTATGGCGGATTGGTGACGATGAGGTCGAAAGTGTCATCTCCAGCAGGGTCGTAGAGGGACCCTTCCCGAATGTCCACGTCCGCATGGGAGAGACGGCACGTGAGTTCGGCCATCTGAAGGGCTCGTGGATTGATGTCAGTGGCAACGACACGGTCAGCGTGGCGAGACAGGTGCAGGGATTGCACGCCACATCCACAACCCATGTCCAGGGCGCTCCCGACATGGGTGGGAACGGCCATCTGGGTCAGGGACACCGATGCCGGCGAGACGCCCAACACGTAGTCGGAGCGGGTTTTGGTGATGACCCTGTCCAATCCCGGGGTGAGGTCGGAGACAGTCCAGCCGGAGGCGCCGTCGTCGGGAGAACCGTAGGGACGCAGGTCGACCAGGGCACGGACCGTCGGCCCGTCGACGCTCACGATTCCTGCCTCGGCGAGGGTCTCCAGTGGCAGTGGCGAGAGCTGCTCGGCGGGGACCTGCTGTTGAAGCAGCCAGAGCCGGATGGCCCCAGCCAGCGGATCGGTGCGACCCACGAGGGCCCGGGCGGCCGGGGTGGTGCTGTTTCTCGTCAGTCCGAGCTGCCCGGGGTCCCCGATGGCGGCCATAACGGGGTCCGTGAGGAAGCCGATATCAATGAAGGTGTTCCGCAGCTGTTCGATCTCGTCGGCGGTGAGGTGTCTGCCCATGGTGGCAATCTTGGCGCGTGGCCGTTCCATCTGTCCCGTCGATACCCGACGGCAGGACTGTGTCACGACTGCTGGCCAGCCCCCAAGTGGTGCACGTCGATCATCGTGACGCTGCGTCTGGGCGCACCTGTGAGTGGCCGTCATGGCTGCCCGAGGATTGTCGCAAAGCCGTGGAGAAGGCCGGCATCTCACACCCGTGGGAGCATCAAGCGCTGCTAGCAGAGTTGGCGAAAGCCGGACACCACACCGCCATCTGCACCGCAACGGCATCTGGCAAGACCTTGGCCTACCTGTTGCCCATCATGGCGGCGACGGCGTCGACGACTCCGGTGCTGCCTGACCCGCCCACCCCGAATCTGTCGGCCTCCCTGCGCGATTCCCTGAAACGCAACAGCGCCTTGTATCTGGCCCCGACGAAGGCCCTGGCCCACGACCAGGACCGGGTCTGTCGCGAGATCGGGCCGCGCAACTGGTTGGTTTCCACCCTCGACGGTGACTCCGACGACGCCGAGCGTCGATTCGCCCGGGAGCAGGCCCGGTACGTCCTCACCAATCCAGACATGCTGCACCACACAGTGTTGCCCTCCCACTCTCGGTGGGCCTCCCTACTGGGAAGTCTGAGGTATGTCGTCATCGACGAGGCACATCGGTACCGCGGGGTCTTCGGGGCCCACGTGGCCCAGGTCATCCGTCGGCTTCGCAGGCTCTGCCGGATGCACGGGGCTGATCCGGTCTTCCTGCTGTCGAGTGCGACGTCAACGAATGCGGCTGAGGCCGGGGCGCGTCTGCTCGGAGTGGAGAAGGTCGATGTCGTCGACGAAGACTGCTCTCCCCATCCGGGACGCGACGTCGTGCTGTGGCAGCCGGCCGAGTCGGTGTCCAGCGACGCCACCGGGTTGGTGGCGGACCTTGCCGACGCCGGGATGCAGACGATCTGTTTCGTCGCCTCACGGTCACTGGCAGAGGTCATCTCTGCCCACGCCCAGGACCGGGTGACCGGTGGGGCGTGGATCGCCTCCTATCGCGCCGGATACCTGCCCGAGGATCGTCGAGCCATCGAAGCCGGGTTGCAAAACGGATCCGTGCGAGCCGTGGTGGCGACGAACGCCCTGGAGCTGGGGGTGGACGTCTCGGGGATGGACGCCGTCGTCATCGCCGGATATCCCGGACGACTGTCGTCCCGGTGGCAGCAGGCCGGTCGCGCCGGCCGGTCCGGACGTGACGCCCTCGTCGTCCTCATGGCCCGGGAGAATCCGCTGGATCAGTACCTCTTCAACCACCCAGAACTGTTGTTCTCCTCGTCGGTGGAGTCGACAGTCCTGCATCCAGACAACCCTTATGTCCTCGGTCCGCATCTGGCTGCGGCCGCCCAGGAGGCCTACCTCTCCCCTGCCGACGAGGAGTTCTACGGGTCAGCCTTCGCCGGAATGTGCGAGATGTTGGCAGCCCAGAAGGTGCTGCGACGACGTGGGAATCGGCTGTTCTGGACCCGCCCGGGGCGAGCTGTCGACGCCATCGACCTGAGATCGGCAGCTGGCAAGGGGATTGACATCATCGATCGGTCCACCGGTCGAGTCATCGGGGTGGTCGACGAGGCCGCCGGGGATCGAACGGTTCATCCGGGAGCGGTGTACCTGCACCAGGGCGACCAGTGGTTGATCGACGAGTATGACCCCGCCGAGCACCACGCCCTGGTGCACCAGGGTCTGCCGGGCTACTGGACCCAGCCACAATCGGCGTCAACGGTACGCATCATCCAGGAGGAGAAGCGCCGAGATTTTGGGCCGGGCTATGTGGCATGCGGGCAGGTGGAACTGACCGAACAGGTCGTCGGATATCTGCGTCGCGACGAGATCACCAATGACGTCTGGGACTCCACAGCCCTGGAGATGCCCACCCACACCATGATCACCCAGGCGTGCTGGTGGGTCATCCCTGACGAGGTCGTCGACAAGCTGGGACTGGATGCGGTTCATCTGGCGGGGGCGGCTCATGGTTGCGAGCACACCGCGATCGGGCTGTTGCCGATGTTCTCGCCGTGCGATCGGTGGGATGTCGGCGGGGTGTCGACGGTCATGCTGCCCGATACCGAGGTGTGCACCATCGTCATCCACGATGGCCAGGCCGGTGGGGCTGGTTTCGCGCAGGCCGGTTTCGACAAGGCCGAGGAGTGGTGGCATGCGACCGCTCTGCGGCTGGCCCAGTGTGAGTGCGAGTCGGGGTGTCCTGCCTGCGTCGTCTCGCCCAAGTGCGGTAACGCCAATCAGATGCTCGACAAGGCATCGGCGGCCGCGTTGACAGCGGAGATGGATCCGCTGGGAACCTGATCTCAGTTCAGACGTCGCCTGCCACCCCGGCAATACCTGTCGGATCGCTGGACGATGACCGCCGGTGCGGCGATGGAGTAATCCCCCAGGGTCTTCGACCCTTCCTCCGCATGAGCGAATTACCTACTGAGAATGGCACCCAGTGACGACGGTGATCCGCCCCAGCTCCATGACGAGGTCACGAATTACTGCGGTATCCGTGCACGATCACCTGGCTGATCATGACCGCGACGCTGGGGACGGATCACTGACGGTCTCGACGTCACACGTGTTCTTCCTTGCCAACCTCCTGTTTCCGGCTCACTCGACCGGGCCGGCTCGAGAGGTTTTCACCACCGTCGTGGGCATGCCAGGCAACTCCCATCCGCGGTGGAGCCTCATCCCCACATCGACGATGACGGTGAACCCCGTCGGTCCACCACGCACCTCACAAGCCATCAGCTGAGCTCCGTTCGCCCGCACCGTCTGATACGCGACCGGACATCCCGACTCACCGAGGGCTTCAGCTCGTCCGGCCGCCAAGGAAGCCATGTCGGCCACCTCCTCAGCGCGATGACCGGCCGACCACCATCCCGTCACCAGGATGGACAGCCAGACCGCCGCGACGAATCCCAACCCGGCAGCCGCCAGCCTGGCATGCCCCCCCGCACCAACCCCCCCCCGGGCGCCCGCCAGTATCACGGTTCCCGAGCCTCGTTCCCGGCGCGCATCGCGACCACCGGACGAGCAGCGATGACACCACCTCCTCATGACTCCCCCGGTTCCATCGGCGAGCGCGCCTGACCGCGCAGATGAACCGGTCCGAGCCGTCCCAGGGACCGATCAACCTGGACCGTCACCTCAACCCAGCCACCCGAGGACCTGGTTGACACCTGCGCCCCGGTCGGGGCGTGTCTCTCGGCCTGACGTGCCGAGGCTGTGTCGCCACGAGCCACTTGGCGGGCCACCTGGGCAGCCGTCGTGCGACAGGCATCCTCGACGACCACCAGCCCCACCACCCAGCAGCTGGCCACCACGACCAGGGCTGCCGTGATGAGACTGACGGCCATCTCGACCGTCACCATTCCCCGCGACGCGTTCTGTCCGGATCGCCGCGAGGAGCGACCCGGCGTGGCGGACGCCCGTTGACGCCCACCACGACGAGTCAGCCTGATCACGGCAGCATGCCTCCGGCCTTGCCGATGATGCCGACGACCAGCTTGAGCAACTTAGTGAAGACCTCCTGGTGAGTGACGATCTTCAACATCACCAGGGCGAGGGCGACGGCAGCAAGAATGCCGACGGCGTACTCTGCGGTGGCCATGCCGCGATCGATGAGTTTGTTGCGGGCTGCTCGGTATCGTCCCCGAGCTGATGGTTCCACCGCAGCTTCGGTTGAACCAACCAGGTCGAGGGACCTTGCAGAGATGACGGGTTCAGTCGTTGGGTTCTTCTCAGACACTGTCGTCTCCTGTCTGTTCTTGCGGCCGGACCACTCCCGGCCGAGGTGAGGCCCACGCCTCACACCTTCAGTTGTCGTCTGAACCCTCGAGATCCGTCACCTTTTTCATTTCTGTGGACAACCCCCGCACGACCGTCTCAACCCCTTGTGGATAACCACTTTTGCCATGGACATGACGATGCCGGCCGCACCCTCAAGCACGGCCGTCACCCTCGTCACACCACCCCGAGCACCATCCCGGCGATAATCGGCACCACCCCAACCAGCAGGAAGGCTGGGAGGTGACAGCAGACCAGCGGGCCGATGGCGTCGACGCCGGCCTTGCGTGCCTTCTTCCCCGCCTGCTCGGCAGCAGCGATCTGCAATTGCGCGGCGTGGGCCGACAACAGCTCACTGACACCCTCGCCCGAATCAACGGCTCGTGAGACGTCCTGAGCCGGATCTCTCCACACCGGCGCCGACGCGAGGACGCTCCAGGCCTTGGAATCCGGAACCCCAGCAGCCAGGGATGACGCCAACCGGCGCAAGTCCTCAGCACAGGGCCCGTCCAAGGATTCCGCCACCGTCGTCACCGCCGATCGCAAGGGCAGGCCGGCCTCCATCGCGCTGGAGAGCATCATGAGGGTTTCTGGCAGTTGGGCCGCCCTCCGCTGCTCCTCCCGCCGATGCGCAGAAGACTCCAGCCGCCCAGATCCCCACCACACCACGGCTCCGGCAGCCCCGGCGACCACTACTGCCACCGGGAAGGACCAGGAAACTGCGGCCATGACCCCGCACCCGGCCGCCAGGCCCGCCACGACCCGAACCTCGGGAGCGGGGGCACCGCTGCGAGGGGCAAGCCAGGCCGGAGAACGTTTGCGAGATTTCGTTCGAGATTCCCCCGCTGGTAGGACGATCAGCCAGGCCGCTACTGCAGCCATCACCATCGCTGGAATCAGCGTTCTGTCCACATCGATGTCCGTCATGGCAGGGCCTCCCTCGCCACACGATCCGCCAGGGACTCGCTCCACAGCACCCCGACACAGGCCAGCAGGGTCGCACCCACCAGGCAGGCCCTCCCCAACCAGGTGGTCGTCAGGAAGACCGTCGGGCGCGCCCCGACGAGATGTCCCATGAGCAACCCGACGAAGGGCAGCAGGCCCATGATCCGTCCAGACGCCCTGGCCGCGGCGAGTTCGGAGTCCAAGGTGGCTTCCAGGCGAGCCCGCCGAGCGGTTCCTTCCGCCACTGACTTGGCAGCTGGGGCGAGTGGAGCACCCGTCGTCGCGGCCAACTGCCAGGCATGGGCCAGGGGCACCAAACCCGCCATTCCCGGTTGACGGGCGGTCGCGATGAGGGCGTCGGGAACACTTCCTCCCACCGCTTGGGCCCTCTTGGCCCGGGCCAGCACCTCGACATCGTCAGCAACGTGGTCCAAGGCCATGGCCGGGATCTCCCCGACCGACACTCGGCCTGCCAGGGCTCTCGTAGCCCGAGCCACTTCCTGTCCGCCTCTGAGAGTCTGGGTTCGTCGTCGCTGTCTCCGCACGACGATGAACACCGTCCCTCCCACTGCAGTGGCCATGACGGCCCACACCACACCGCTGATGCCACACACCAACCCGACGGCCACAATCCCGGCCGGCACCACTGACCAGGCTGGCGGGCGTCGTCCCTCTTGTCGTCTCATGGGAGGCGGGACCCCCCTCCCCACCGCCACACCCATGAGGGCCGCGGCCGCCACGATCATCATGGGGCCACCTCCGTCCCCAGCAGCTCGGACAATCTCCCGGCACCCGCACCGAGGCTCGTTGCACCATCCGCGTCCCATCGCACGGCTGGCAGCACAACTGCTCGACCGTCGACGTCAGTGAAGACGCCGATCTCGGCCACCCGTCGCCCTGACGATCCCCGTTCCAGGTGGATGACGGTATGCAGGGCTGCGGTGATCTGGGCCGAAGCCGCGTCTCGCGACAGGCCGCCCAGGGCGGCAAGGGCCTCCAGACGAGCTGGCACCTCGGCCACACCGTTGGCGTGCACCGTCCCGCATCCGCCCTCATGACCCGTGTTGAGAGCCATGAGGAGGTCCCGCAGTTCGGCACCTCGCACCTCTCCCAGGACGATCCGATCGGGCCTCATGCGCAGGCACTGCCGCACCAGGTCCGTGAGGGTGACGGAACCTTTGCCCTCGGAATTGGCGGCCCGGGCCTCCATCGACACCCAGTGCGGATGGTCTATCCAGATCTCCCGGGAATCTTCGACGATGATCAGCCGCTGATCCGCTGGCAGACTCGTCAGCATTGCCGACAGCAGGGTCGTCTTGCCGGTTCCGGTGCCTCCAGTCACCAGGAAGGCCAGCTTGCGGATGAGGATCTCGTCGATAATCTGTCGGCACCCCGGGGTCATCGATCCCCAGGCCACCCAGTCGTCGAGGGACAGGTTACGTCGCGATGGCACGCGCAGGCTGAGACAGGTTCCCGGTCGGGCCAGGACGTCGAGGACGGCATGAACTCGGGTGCCGTCAGGCAACCGGGCATCCACCCACGGGTTGCCGTCATCAAGACGACGTCCCACCGCAGCTGCCAGGCGCACCGCCAACGCCCGCACTTCCTCTGGTCCACTGAAGGTGACGTCGGTCAGTTCCAGCCCCTTGCCGCGGTCGATGAACACTTGGTCCGGGCCGTTGACCAGGACATCCGTGACCCCATCGGTCACCAGGAGAGGCTCCAGACGGCCCGCCCCGGTACTGGTCCGACGCAGCTCCTCGACGACTGCCAATACCGTCTTGTCGGAGGCCACCCGACCGCAGTCGAGGATGGCGTGGGCGACGTCCATCGGCGTCCAGTCACGGCCAAGACCTGCCAGCCGACGACGCACCGGCTCGACCAGCTGACGGTCTGGCTCGTCGCCGCTCATGCGCACATCACCATCTCAGCCAGATCCTGGCACCGGCGACGCCATCGTCGAGATGCCACCACCCACGGTGCCTCGGCGTCGCCCTGCCCACGAACCAGACGGCGGTCATCCCTCACCACGACGTCCGGTCGGACTCCCAGTACCGACTCGATGTCCTCGTCACACATCGATCGCCCAGGGCCACGCCTGACCACCAGCAGGTTGGGCAGGTCCTGGCCTCGCGCGGTCATGACAGACCTGAGATCGGCGGGGACGCCCCCGACCCCGCCCCCCACCCCGATCCTCAC
>OBZZ01000767.1_pt1 | contig 12093 bp, 10 predicted proteins | sample 1501451 | NCBI WGS metagenome assembly OBZZ01 (sample SAMEA2580274, study PRJEB22360) | human gut metagenome | biome: human gut; feature: human-associated habitat; material: faeces | place: Denmark | collected 2008/2010
TGTCGTAGACCGGCAGCAGCTGCTTGGAGGTCACGAGCGTGAGCGGGTACAGGCGCGTGCCGGACCCGCCGGCGAGGATAATGCCTTTCATATCCTAATCCAATCTAGTTGAATGACATTTACTAATGTTTAAGCCTGCTCAAATGCGAGGCGACGTTTTTCAATTCAGAATGATTAAGTAAAAGATAGCCAATATAAACTATCGAATACAGGAGTGCCGCCACTCCACCGGGCATGAGCTCGGTAAATAAGACGAAGGCAACTGTAAGCAAAATCTCCTGGAACGGCCTGGACGAACCCGGAGCACTTAACCTTTCATTTAAATATAGTTCAGACCACAGCGACCTTCCGATAATGCAGATTACAGCGCCACACAGGACAGCATCGAGTGAATCGAGAGCGAGGACACCGAATACCGAAAAGACGGTGCTGCAAATAACGGCAACGATATTCAACTTCAGGAGCAGCTGTTCTTTACGAAGAACCTTGAAATAGGTAGTACAACAAAGGCTCATCTTTGTATTAAAGACGCATATCGGGAGTAAGAGCGCAAAATATCTAAGGCTTTCGGAATATTGAGGAAGCCATGCCCCCAAAAACCAAACCATAGGGAAATAGAGTAAGTAGATCGCAGGGAAGATAAGCTCAATAGAATTTCTTATGCCAATGTAAAAACGAACCCTCTCATCATCGGAGCCCGTCCTAAGGGCAGGAAATAAGACCATGCTCGCCTGCGAGACGAAAGTGATGAAGAAATTCACCAGAGAAAGGGAGAACGAAATTTTTGCAAAGGCGACAATACCCCAAAAATGATCGATAAGAAACCTGGATACGCCGAGGATCAGTGTGTCGGCGATATTCGCAATCATCAGCTTTACGCCAACGACGATGCTGCGGGTACCATCCTTAAGTGCATTGCCAAAAGACATCGATTTAACGCGCAGGATATCTTTGCCCATCCAGGAACAATATATGAGCGCGATAATCTTCGAGACGAGATACGCATAGACATAGGGGTGGTAATCCGAAACCTTAAATCCAATTAGAACAAGGAGAGGGACCAGGAACACCAGCCTGTCTAGCATTGTGGAGAACGAAAAGAGCTTAGTTTCATTCATGGCCTGAAAGACAAAGCCCAAATAACTTGAAAGGTTATAGACGACGGTGTAAAGCGCAAATGACGCGACAACAAAAAATCGATTTGCATCATCGACAAGAGGCAGAGAAACTAAAGTGATGCCGAGGCAAATCACTGCTTGAAAACAAGCACCGAAGATATATTGAGATTTGATCGAGCTCTTATCGATTTCCTCACGAGAGAGACCGCCGTTGATCAGGTAGACACCATCGTTCAAGCCAAGGTGGAAAAAGCCAGAATAGGTCGTATAGAACATGAACAGCTGCCAATAACCATAATCGGCAACGCCGACGATTTTCGGCACGAGCAGCGACATGACGACACTGACCGATAGAGAAATAAACTGTGCAGCAAACGCAATCATAGTGTTGCGTGCAATAGACGAATAATTCATTTGACCTCGTTTGATTAAACTATCAACCTTGATTTATTCAGAAATCAAAATAGGGCCTGACTCACACAAATTTGAATGTCGAGCACTCGCTCTGCCCAGGACGAGTCCACAGGTAGCAAACAAGATGACCGTTGGCACCCACCAACCAAGCTCGCAGTAAAACATGAACTCCGCACAGCATATACAGGAAACGGAAAAAAGCACTTGATCAAGTTCACAATCTGACTTGAACGAACTGATACCAGCGGAAATCAGCAAGGATGCGAAACTACAAATTCCAAGAAAACCATATTCATACAGCATTGCAAGGAAACCGTTGTCTACCGTTGAAAAACCACTGATTTCAACTGTGGTGTCCAACATGGTTATGCGACTACTGCCATAACCATTTCCAGTAAGCCAAAACAGCGGTCTGCTTAGGAAGCTATGAATAATGTAGGAAATCGCTCCAGAGCGCTGGCTATATGACACATCAGTTTCAAGTTCACCAAATCGTGAACCAATAAAGTTAAACAGCCCAGACTTGTAAAGCATGAAAACGAGCAGCAATACAGCTGGGGTTAAAAGGGCAATTAAATTCCATTTGGAATACTCAGGATTTTTTAGGCGAAAAACCAGGTACACCAATGCTAAAGCCGTGAGAATGATCCAAGCGCTACGGCTCTTTGTCAGAAGCAGAGCGACCAAAAGAATCACAGAGTATAAGAGACGCTTCATTTTGCTCGTCTCCAATTTAAAGTTAATTACCACCGCAATAACTATCATTTGACCAAATACGATTGCATGTCCGAAAAAACTACGCAGTCGATACAGAGATGGATTATCAATCGTTATAGTTTGCAGAAAAGAAAAAGAACCATTTGTAACTAATCGTTGACCTAAAACAATTTCAAGGACAAAGCTAAATAGGCAGGCGAACACGGTTATATTGCGAAGCATGAGCAATGCAGTCCCAACCCAGCCATCGTTCTTTTCTTTACCGTAAATAAAACCAAGAAGAATACAGAAGAAGTACGAGCAGACCGTAAGGAGGGATTCATCCATGCTTCGGGACGCAAACGCAATGGCAGAAAAGAAAATTATCGCGCCCGACACGGCAACAGGAATGGCGTTATCTAAAAGAACTTTATAAAGACGCCCAGAAAGAACTTCTTTGAAAACGAGCAATCCTAGAACTATAAAAAATAACCCTTTAACAGGAGAAATAACGCTTAGGATTGCGGCGAAAATCAAAATAGTGAATTCGTTAGTTAAGAGCTCAAGCATTTTAAACGCCTACTTACTGTCACCGGAACTGATTAAGGCCTTTAAATCACCAAGCAGGGAACAATTTGACAGTTCATACTCACGATATTTTAAAATGATGCCTAGATCGCTAATTATTAGACCGCCTTCAAGCAAGTGCATACGGGCATCCAGAACAGAACGGTAATGTTCTATATGCGCAGAAGAACCACGATAATCACCAGGATTGCTACTGCAGTATTCTTCTAAAGCATTAGAAAACCTCAGACACATCTCTATCTCACCAATACGAGATCTCTTATCAAGGTAACGCATCTCGGTTGCATTAGAGTCATGTCTACGGAATCGAATCAAGGGACGATTCAAGAGGCTGAGGGTTCCCTTCAACAAAGAGAATCGCCACAGCATTCCGTCATGCGCAAAATCATCCTGCCAATATGGCAGGATTTCTCTAATAAAGTTTGATTTAACAGCATATGAGCATCCAGGTCGACGTACTGCCATAAACTTTTCGTCAAAAGACGGAGTATCCAAATCATCAACAGATTTGGCATTATCAACTGCACCATATACTGTCACTTTTTTACCGCCATCTTCATAAAACGGCTCGACGGCACAGCATAGGACGTCAATCGAAGGGTCCTTCTGGAGAATCGAGGACATCACAGCGATTTTATCCGAATCCCAGATATCGTCCTGATCACACGGAAATACGATACAGTCGTTTTTAGACGCAAGGTCGAGAAGTGCCTTGAAACTTTTGCGCCAGCCGAAATTCGAACAGTTTCTGCTGAGGGTCCAATTACTGAGACTGTATTTCTCGATGTATCTGCAAATAAGATCGAACGAGCCATCCGTCGAGCAATCATCTGCGATTAGTACTCGGTCCGGAGACACGGTCTGAAATCTCAAGCTGTCTAGCTGCTCAGTAAGATATCGCGTGCCATTGTAAACCGACATCACAACCGTAACCATTAAAAACCTTCATCCAATTAATGCTCAGCGATTAGCTGATCGTAAATACTGATAAGACGTTCAACATATGCGGTCTTTTCGAGGCAGCTGAAGTCAGCCTTCTCAACCGCCTCCCTGTAATGAGAGTAAACATCGGAATCGAGCATATTAACCATTGCGCCAGATAACGACTCGGCACTGCCCGCGCTGAAGACCTCGCCGAGACCTTTCGACCTCACAAAGGAGGCCGCATCGCCGACATCCGAAACGATACACGGCAGTCCGGCAGCGATCATTGCTTCATAGGCGACAAGCCCGAACGTCTCTCGACAAACTGAAGGCATAACAATCGCACGCGAGCGTCCCATAACGGAAAGTACCTCATCATGGGACAGCGCACCCATAAATTTAATATCAGGATAGCTGTGCGACAACTTCTTCAGTTCGGTACCGTCACCGATGACGATAGCGTCCACACCGGCCCTGCTGGCGGCTTCGCAAAATAAATCACAGCCTTTTTCGGGGCTCAAGCGGCCAACGAATAGGTAAGCCTCACAATCTGCATCAAACCCATGTTGGAATTTGTTCGCATCGACGTAATTCAAGCAGTTGAATCGCTCGGCTTCCCATGTTAGATAAGGCTCAATCAGCCGACGACTGGAATCTGAAACGAAAGCAACCGCCGGATGCAGAGCCCTCAAAACATGGTCCTGCACGGAAAAACGAACAGCCCGATACAGTTTTTGGATATATGAGCGCTTGTCACAGTTATGCAACAGGCACTTCGGGGAACCGGGGGCAATTCCACAGTTGCAGTGATTCACATAGTCGTAGAGCCCACCGTTAGAACAAACGAGGAAGTACTCATGGGCGGTAATCAGACATTTGAAACCCCGTCGCTCTATTGCTCTGAATATCGACGAGGATAGGGAGTGCGTCCACGAATGCACATGAACGACCGTCGTCTCTGGATTAAGCTGCCCGAGCAGATCACTCAGCGCCATTTCCGAACGTCGGTTCCAGATACCTTGGGCAGCACCGGAGACACCACCATTCAAGACGTCACCCTGCCCGCAGTTGACACAAATGACCCCTGATTCGATCAAGGAGGGATCAGGGTCACCCAACGCTGAGAAGAAATAGCTGTTGACACCCATCCTCGCCAGAGCCGCGGCTGTTTCGATTGCGATTTTTGAAGCACCGCCCCCGATATGGGGACGGTCGCAAATCGTTATAACTGTGGTGAAGTTACTCATGCACGGTCCTAGGTTTGATAGATCGGGCAAGCCGCTTTATACGCAGGCGCATCGCCGGGGGGAGCAGCATTTTTAGACGGTCGAAAAGAGTCGCATTCGGTGCCAGGACGGAATCAAAGACTTGTGATCCCGCAGCCTCGAACTGCTCGATAACGGCATCGCGCCTATCCTCAAGATCTGAGCGCTTATTGGAATCTTCGTGCAGCAGCACATCATCCGGGGCAAGGCCGTTGTTAGAATAGGCGACGCGATCGCTTATTTCATCGATCAGTTTTGCCCCACGTTCGGTCTTCACGATAACGGCCGAAACACCCTTCTCGGGATGTCCGCAGTCTTGGACAGACTCAGAACGCCAGGAATCACCGAGGATGATGTCACCAGGACTGTTGGCCCCTCTGAAAGGACAGCCATAGCAAGAAGATCTGTTGATCAGGCCTTTGATGTAGGAACCATAAAACGGATCGAATGCAGCGGGCCTCTTTATAATCCTGCCGTCGGATAGCTCAATCTTTATGTTATGGCCCCAACCGTATTTTGATTTATCCCTAAAGGTCAGGGTGGTGACATCGGACTTTTCCCGGAGCTCAAGCCAGTCAACATAGGAACGAAGCATGGAAGAGCTTGGTACCCCGTGGCAAACAACGCTGACGGTAATCAGCCCACCCATCGGTTTACCTAGATAGAGACGCAGCGCGGAAACCTGGCAAGGAGTGCCACTGAACAGGACGCGCTTGCCGGATTTGAGATCGTTAAGCACTTCGGGATACGATTCGCTAGCATCGCTCTGGACATATTTGGACTTTTGCAGGAGCGCAATATCGGCAAGCTCGGATATACCGATATGTCTGACGCGATCGATGCCATCCCAGGCGGCGCCGTAAACGCGCCCGCCGTCCGAAAGCATCTGCTTCGCAAGAAGGGAGAAGACGCCACCGGACGAACTTTGCGCGAGTTCGTCTGGGTCATCGCTCTGCAAGACAGCGGCGCGAATGGCCTCCGAGTCCGCGTCGACTCGGTTTTCCGCCGGGCAGGTGCGCAGGCAAAGACCGCAGGAGGTGCATCTAGCTGCGTCCACCACGGGATATTCGAAACCGTCGGACGAGGTACGCATAGTAATAGCGGAAAAAGGGCATTTGGCCGCGCAAGCTCCGCAACCAAAGCAGGCCCGGTGAGAAACTGTGTCGATGTTCTTGCTCAAGCTAACTTCCCCCTATTGTTCAAGCGCATCCAAGAGCCATATTTTCGAAAACGTGATGAGCGACTCCACGTCGGACAGTCGCTTCTCATAGCCCTCGATTTCCGTGGCGTTCATATGGCTGCCATATCCATCGAGCAGACGATCCTCGGTATTCGAGAGTCTCGAGAGGCTCTCGACTCGGGAATTCTGAGAGCGCTTATCGGTCTCCTCAAACCTCTTGAAACAGTAATAGTCCTTGCGGAAAATTTGTGAGAACAGCGTACCATGCAGGGAATCGGTCAGAACGAACCGCGCGTTTGCCAGATACGCGAGCCACTCATCGGGGCCAAGCCCATAGCGAGGATTGAGCTCCTCGTCGACCGCGTTTTTGCCTGAACCGACAAGCGTCACGACCTCGCAACCGAGCTCTTTCGAGATCGAATCGACCGCTTTCCTGTAAAACGGTCTGTTCCCAAGGAAGTAGCAAACAATTTTACCGGGCTCAGGACATTTGCCGTCGATGAGCGGGGCCCAGTCCTCTTTTGACAGGAGCAAGACAGGGTCCACGACTTGTGAAGGACGCTTAAGACCGAGAGATTCGACGAAATCCGCGCCGGCATCTTCGCGAACGGATACGGAGCTGAACGATTTAATCAGATCAGAAATGATCTTCTTCTTCCTCTGCGTGGTATTCGTTACACCGAAGCTGGGCGCATACGCGATTCGCCTATCGCTGTCACCCAAAAAGGAGAGATAAAAATTTCTGTTCAGAAGATAAGGCGACCAGATTTGATCCGACCCACAGACGTACGCATCGTATTTTCCCCGCAGGCCAACCAGTCCGTCAGTATCAGTAATCCGGTCAGTGGTCTCGATGTTCTGACTCAGAAAGCGATTGAAAACGTCAGCCGTCGAGGAGCCGAAGTCGTCATGCTCTTTCTTACGATTGAGTAACTCATGCGCTTTGCCGGCAAACAAATCGAAGGAGTTCCGGTTGATCGCCCAGTTCAGAAGCTTTTCTTTAACGCAGGGAAGATAGTCAGCGTCAACAACGTCATGTCCCTCGGACTTCAGAAACTGCTGCAGTGCATAAGCCTGAAGCAACGTTCCGAAGTTTTGATTATGTAGCCACGTTAAAATACAGATTTTCATTAATTCACCGTTTCAAATAGCTTCAGGTAGTACTCTTCAAGCTTGGGCGCAGCCTTAAAGATGTCATAAGATTCAAACCCCGGAGATGCTTGGAGATCGGAGCGATCAAAGACATCCATGCGGGCGGAAAGTATCGCGTTGGACCAACCCTCGACACCCGTGCTCAACGGAACGAAGCTGCACCGACTGGATATCGCGACCTCGTTGGGGACCCTCTCAGAGCAGATGCACGGGAGACCGGAAGCCTGGGCCTCAATCGCAACCATTCCGAGACCCTCGTACAGACTGGGGAGTACGAATAAATCAAGCGCCTGATAGACGTCCTGAACATTGGAGATTTGGCCAAGAAAACGCACTGCCGAGGCAATGCCCAGCGCGTGAGCCTTTTCCTCCGCCTGAGATCTCAACTTTCCATCGCCACAGATAACAAGAATGGAATCGGGGTTCTGAGCATGCACCGCCTTGAAAACATCAAGCAAAAACAGCTGATTCTTCTGAGGAATGAACCTGCCGATATTCCCCAATACCAGCGTATCGTCCTGCGCCCCAAGTTCAGCACGCCGATCATCCCTAATCAATCGATTAAACGAAAAGCTGTTCAAATCGATGGCATTATTAAAGACAGTAAAACGGGATGAGCCAAACAACCATTTACCGGCATACTCCGTACAAGCAGCCAAATCAGTTGGATACGTCGTCGAAAACAATTTCAAAAAGCCTTTAAGGGCATTTTTCGCAAACTCGCCTTTGCCGCTCGTTGAGTGGCTATGGGCGATACGCACGGGTACCCCGGCCTTCTTCGCAGCACGAAGCGGAAAGACGGAAAGCGCATTGATGTGACTGTGCACGATCTTCCAGCCCTCTTTCTTAAAGAGGCGCTGAAGCTCGCGCTGGTATTCAACAACATGCTGGTAGGGCGGAATCTCAAAAACCCTGCCACCTAAGGATTCAATCTCTTCACGCGGAACAAATGTCGAATCAGAATCGACAAGAAAATCAAACTGCACTTTACTACGTTCAATATGACGGTAGTAATTCATGACGACAGCCTCGACGCCGCCGCCAACCATCTTGCCAACAACCTGAGCTATCCTAATCGGTTCAGTCATTTAGCAAGCACCGCCACCGGTAAAGACCACAACAACCGTGAGAAGAACAATCTTTAAGTCGGTGACTACGCCGCGCTTGGCAATGTACTCCAGGTCGCGGCGGACCATGCCGTCGAAGTCGGTGTCGTTGCGGTCGGTCACCTGCCACCAGCCGGTGATGCCAGGCTTCACCGCCAAGCGCTGCAGGTCGTACTCGGTGTACTCCGCCACCTCGTTCGGCAGCGGCGGCCTTGGCCCCACGACGGACATCTGGCCCAGGAAGACGTTGAGGAACTGCGGGAACTCGTCGATGGAGTGCTTGCGGATGAACTTGCCGATCTTCGTTACGCGCGGATCGTCCCTCATCTTGAACATGGCTCCGGCGATCTCGTTCTGCCCCTTTAGCTCGGCGAGGCGCTCGTCGGCGTCTTTATACATGGAGCGGAACTTCCACATGCGGAAGGTGGACAGGCTGCCGTCGCGGTGGGTCTGGCCCACGCGGATCTGGCTGTAGAACGGGTTGCCCTCGCTCTCCAGGCGGATGGCCGCGGCCAAAATCAAGCTCGGTATGGCGATGACAGCCAGCACGCAGCCGCTGAACACGATGTCGAAGGCGCGCTTGACGGCGCGGTATGCCAGGCGCGAGTTGTCCCAGTCCTTCACGGACAGCATGGCCTTGTGGCGCATGCTCGCATCGCTGCCGCTCATGGCCTGGGCAACCAGCGCAGCCCCCACCGGCGCGTTTTGCCTTGTCGCTTCTTTACTAGTCAAGTTCAAATCTATGTCCCTGTCCTCAGGGATACCCCAATCGATGAATTCAAATTGCGAATGAATTGCCGGCGCGCGTCTCCCTTACGTCTTACTGGGCACGTCCAACGGAAGCAGCTCCCTAAAAGCGGAGTCGCCTTCGCCCACGTCTACCAGGCACCAGCGCTTATGACGGTCTATCTTCTTTACACGGGCCTCTTGCCCCACCAAAGGACCCTGTTCTATGTGCAGCACGCCGTCTTCTATACGCGCAACGCTGTTGCGCACCACGCCGTCGTCGTCGAGCACGCTGCAATACCAGTCCTGCGCATCGTCAGGCATGGGCATGTACGCCCGCTCCCTACTGCCGGCGATGCGGCAGCCAAAGCTCAACTGGGCCAAAGCCCTATCGAGCGCGGCGGCATCGTGCGTGGCGACGAAGAAATATTCCTTGTACATAGGTTTGGTTTGAAGCGACCATGCGCCGTCCCGCTTAAACCAGAACTCCTTTTGCATCACAAAAGCGTCCTGCATAAGGTTGTGCGGGATAATGCAGCAGACCTTTTCACAGATCTCGCGCTCTTTTCCATTGGGGGTGTGAACCAGATACCAGCGGACGCGGCCGTGCTGGCTGTTGGTGGTGACGCCGTTAAATGCGCCTGGCAGCTGCTCTTGGCGCCGTGCCGTCTGTTCCATGTTCTCGCCCCCCTCTTTTGGCTTTGCAATGCACGCAAATGCACGGACGTTTAGAACAGGCTTCTCGCTCGCAGCTAGGCGCAGTCGCAAAAGTACAGATTTTTGTATCTTTCGACAGACGACATTATACGAGCATTTAATCAGCGTTTGCCCAGATTACACAAAATGTACCGCTAGTAGGTGCATCTCCATACCCCTCTACAAAAACCTGTACCTTTTTGTGCAACAAAAAAAGCCGCTCAACCAGCGGCTTTTCTTATTTGGGCATGAAAAAAGGCGACCGCCCTATGTGGACGGTCGCCTTTGTTAATTGTTGTGAAGCTTGCCTTAGGCGCGAGTCTTGATCTCCTCCAGCACCTTGGCAACAAACTCGTCGACGCTCATCTGAACGGTCTCGTTGGAGCGATCGCGGACGGAGATGTTGCCGGCCTCGACCTCCTTCTCGCCCAGGATGAGCATGTAGGGCACGCGGTCGATGCTGCGGGCCTCGCGGATCTTATAGCCGATCTTCTCGTCGCGGTCGTCGCAGACCACGCGAATGCCGGCCTCCTCCAGCTTGGCGCAGACCTCGTGGGCGTAGTCGCGGCTCTTCTCAGAGACGGGAAGTGCCTTGACCTGCACGGGAGCCAGCCAGGTGGGGAACTTGCCCGCAAAGTGCTCGATCAGAATACCAATGAAGCGCTCGATGGAGCCAAAGCATACGCGGTGCAGCATGATGGGGCGCTTCTTGGTGCCGTCGGCGTCCACGTACTCCAGGTCAAAGTTGAGCGGCATCTGGAAGTCGAGCTGCACGGTACCGCACTGCCAGGTACGGCCGAGCGAGTCCTCCAGATGGAAGTCGATCTTGGGGCCGTAGAAGGCGCCGTCGCCCTCGTTGACCTCGTAGTCCATGCCCAGCTTCTCCAGAGCGGTGCGCAGGCCCTCCTCGGCGCGAGCCCAGTCCTCGTCCGAACCCATGGAGTCCTCGGGGCGGGTGGAAAGCTCAACGTGATACTTAAAGCCAAACTTCTGGTACACGGAGTCGATGAGGTTGACCACGCCCACGATCTCGTCGGTCAACTGGTCGGGACGCACAAACAGGTGGGCGTCGTCCTGGTTAAAGCAGCGCACGCGGAACAGGCCGTGCAGGGCGCCGCGCAGCTCGTGGCGGTGCACCAGGCCAATCTCGCCGGCGCGAATGGGCAGCTCGCGATAGGAGTGCGGCTTGGAGGCATACACCAGCACGCCGCCCGGGCAGTTCATGGGCTTAATGCAGTACTCTTCGTCGTCGATGACGGTGGAGTACATGTTGTCCTTGTAGTGGTCCCAGTGGCCCGAGGTCTTCCACAGCTGCTTGTTCATGATGAGCGGCGTGGAGATCTCCACGTAGCCGGCCTTGTGGTGGATCTCGCGCCAGTAGTCCAGCAGCGTATTCTTAAGGATCATGCCGTTGGGCAGGAAGAACGGGAAGCCGGGGGCCTCGTCACGCATCATAAAGAGATCCATCTCGCGGCCGATCTTGCGGTGGTCGCGCTTCTTGGCCTCCTCCAGCATGTGCATGTGCTCGTCGAGCTCTTCCTTGGTGGCAAAGGCGACGCCGTTGATGCGGGTGAGCATCTTGTTGTCCTTGTCGCCCTTCCAGTAAGCGCCCGAGACGCCGGTGAGCTTAAAGGCCTTCAGCGCCTTGGTGTAGCAGATGTGGGGGCCGACGCACATGTCGATGTAGTCGCCCTGCTGGTAGAAGGTGATGCGGGCATCATCGTCCAGGTCGCCGATGTGCTCGACCTTGTACTTCTCGCCGCGCTCCTCCATAAGGGCGATGGCCTCGGCGCGGGGCTTCTCGTACACGAAAAACTTGAGGTTCTCCTTGACGATCTTTTTCATCTCGGCCTCGATCGCGGGGAAGTCGTCCTCGCTGATCTTGACGCCCTCGGGCAGGTCGACGTCGTAGTAGAAGCCGTTGTCGGTCGCGGGTCCGTAGGCAAAGTCGGCCTGGGGGTACAGGCGCTTGATGGCCTGCGCCATGATGTGCGCAGCAGAGTGGCGGATGACGTGCGTGACCTCGTCCTGCGGGAGCTCGGCCACCGAACCGTCATTGTAGAGTGCCTTCATGGGTATGTTTTCTCCTCTCGGATGCCTGATGCAAGTGCGCGCGATGCGCTCGGCGTTTTTGACTTGCATCATTATAGGCAGGTTGCCTTGGTATACAAGCGCCCGCCGCACCTTAATGGCACGGCGGGCGATTTTCTACGCATGCTTCATCGTGT
>OBZZ01000770.1_pt1 | contig 12049 bp, 13 predicted proteins | sample 1501451 | NCBI WGS metagenome assembly OBZZ01 (sample SAMEA2580274, study PRJEB22360) | human gut metagenome | biome: human gut; feature: human-associated habitat; material: faeces | place: Denmark | collected 2008/2010
ACTAGCCTCTTTCTGTTCAGCCAATTGTTGGTTGTAGGTGATGTTGTCCTGCCAAAGATCGATTAAAGACTTTTGTATCTCTATAAGATTTTCAGGAACTTCCATCCTCAATGGCGAATTTTTCTTAAAAGGAGCTTCTCGCTTGCCTACCAATGCTTGTTCAAGTTGTTCAAGAAAGTTAATAATAATTAATCGTTGTTTATTGCTAACTAGTTGCAAAGAAACTTGTTTTTCTTGGAACTTTGTCTGCCAACTTTTTTGAGGGAAAATAAATGGCTCTTTAACACGACTGCGCACATCTTCAATCAATTCGAGACCTTTGGTAATTCGCTTTTGCAGTTTTTCAACCTCATCAGAAAAATAGTTGTCAAGCTGATCCCAACGTTCCTGCTTAATTGGACTGCCACAAAATGCACAACGTTCATCAGCTTTGCGAGAGTGAATCTGCATACCTTCATATGCAAAGTTCTGCTTCTCAGGCTTGTTGATGAATTCTTCCATAACCGTCCGTGACTGAACAGTCGCTGAAAGAATGTCGTTGACAGCATCCTTTAACTTGGACAGATTCGGTAATTTTGGAAGTTCTGGAGGTGCAACGTTACTTAATTCAAGCGTTTGGGCGGATAATGTTTCGTTCGCGTCCTTCACTTCGTCCTCAGTCAGATTTTGCGCATACGGAATGTCTTCTTCAAATCTATTCTTATAATAATTCGGGCCATAAATTGTGGTATACTGATGCTTCAAATCATGTGCGGCTCGTTGATAAAAATGGGTACGCTTACTAAGAAGTTCCTTGATATCTTTAATAGCCAAGTTATGTTGTTCGCATAAATTTAAGGATTTACCATCAGATTTTTCAGGTGGTAAAAGTTCTTTATCAATTTCAGCAATTTGTTTGTCATATTGAGCAATTGCTTTAGTTGCTTCAGCGTTTTCCTGCCCCAATGAGATGGCATCAAGGGAATCGTTTTTACCAATCAACAATTCGCTTCCAGAAAAGGATTGAACATTATAACTATCCCCATATTGTTCTATAATTGCCCGCACCAAACTAGATTTCCCAGTTCCGTTTTTTCCGTAAAAATAGTTGACATGCTTAAGGTCCCTTATAACCGCATCTTTTGTAAATACATAATCTAGTTTAGATAAGTCAATGCTGGTAATCATTTACTCCACCCCACTTGTAACTTCATCATCAGATAATAAATATTATTAATGTTTCATCAATATTCCGAAATCCACTATTCAACAATGCAAATTAATCTTCTTCATTTATTTAACGTGATCAGCCTTTGAGTGAGTGAACATCTTCCATTTTTCATCTCACACTATCCTTGATCACTAAAAAAGAAATTTGCGCTGTTCTTATGGGCCACATTGAATAATGTATTCACATTAATGGCACTTTATAGTTTTGCATTACTAGTATTCGCGAACAAAGCCTAATATTGAGAAATTAACCAGAAGAACTTTTTCCATATCTTATATTTTAACGTATCTTTGGCCCCATTGAAAGCGGTTACTATAGAGCGTCGTACAAAGCTTCTTAGGTGAGACAACCACAAACAAAAAAACAAAGACTCTAGAATGCCCTCCATTACAAAACATATTGCTGAAAATGTACCGGCACATTAACTAATTAAAATATAATCTGAATTATTTTCAAACAAAGAAAAAAGCTGAAGCATCAACAATTTTCATCATTGAACTTCAGCTAAATTCATTTGAACTTTATACCGGTCATTCCCACTCTGTTTCCCTGAAAAGCCGAATGAGCGCAAATGAGCGCCGTTAAAAGCTTTTGAATTTCGATAAGCCCAGTTATATCACAAAAAACCGCTTTGGAAGCAGCATAAAAGTTGCACGGTGCAAATTGGAGAAAATCTCATATCAACAGTAAGCGTAGACCCTCAATGTCCGAGCGGTCTATTTTTATTTCCTGTTATTTATTTGTCTCCTACTTATTCACCGATGAATAGTCGCCCGTTAATTTTCCGGATAAAATAACGGGATTATGTTGTTGAGCCGTAATTCAGCTTCAATATTGTTGCACTTAGTTCACACGCTGATACTGAAAAATAAGAATGGAGGAATTACATTGATGAAAGCAGTTCGGCGAACCTCCGTATTCACCGCCTTAATTGCGATCTTCGTCCAGCTCTTTATCCCAGCCTCAATGGCGATTGCCGCCAGCATGACCAACATCAAGGTTGCTGACTGGCGCAACACTTGGCACTTGCACTTGTTCAATGGCTTACATTGGACGGACACAGGTATGTGGATGAAAAAGGTGGACGGCAAGGTTGCCTTCTGTGTGGAGCACGGCGTCGATCTCGATATGAGTGGCTCCGGTTACAACCCCAGCACCTACTCCGATGCTAAGAAGGATCAACTAGCCAAGATTGCTTACTACGGCTACTACCAGAACCCAACCAACCGCAACTACGCGGTGACCCAGATGATTATTTGGGAAACGCTCGGCGATTCGTTGCTCACCACACCGAACAAGACCTATCAGTCTGAAAAGAAAGCAATCCTTGATAAGGTCGCAGCACATGATCGCAAGCCGTCGTTCAACGGCAAACAGATCACACTCGCAGTTGGTGATTCAATCACCTTGACTGACACTAACGGACGGCTCGCGGCTTTCGCCCAACAAACGGCGAACACCGCAAACCTCAAGATTACGAAGTCTGGCAACAAGCTCACGCTGACGGCCACGGCCCAGTCGAAGGAATCCGGCAAGGTGGCTTACGCGATTGCCAAAGCCGCTGACGTTGGTACCTCTTTCGTTTATACAAAGGGTTCTCAACAAAAGCTGGTCAACTTCAAGTTATCCATCAATGGTGAGTTTAGCCTTCCCATCAAAGTCAACCTGAACGGGAATCTGAAAGCCAAAAAGGTTGATGCCGACACCAGCAAGGCGCTGCCGGGGGCTAAGCTCAAGTTTGAATACAATGGCACCACCAAGGAAGTCACGACCGGTACTGACGGTTATGCCGCTCTGAACGGAATCAAAGCTGGTACCAAGATCAAGATCAGCGAAGTCACCGCACCGAACGGCTACGTCAATAAGGGTGAACTCAAGGAAGTCACTATTGAACCCGGCAAAACCGTTGAAGTTGTTCTCGGCAACAAGGAACAGCTCGGTAACGTAACCCTCGCCAAGATCGGTAAAGAGTCTGGTAGCGACATGTTCAATGCCTACTACTCATTGAATGGCGCTGTCTATGGGATCTACACCAGCACCGGCACACGGGTTGGCGCGATCACCACTGACGGCAACGGTAAAGGCACCTTACAGAACCTCAAGCTCGGTAGCTACTACGCACTGGAAGAAAAAGCCCCTGCTGGCTACGTTCTGAACACGGCTAAGCTTCCATTTGAATTGAAGTATGCTGGTCAAACTGTCGCGGTCACCACTGCTCACGTCGATACGACCGATCAAGAACAACGCGGCACTGCCACACTTGTTAAAGAAGACGCCGTTACCGGTAAGCAGCCACAAGGTGCTGCCAGCCTTAACGGTGCTGTCTACGAACTCCACCATGCAGCTGATGACAAGCTCGTGAAGTCGGTGACGATCGCCAACAACACAGCGTCCGTTTCTGGCTTGGAGCTGGACGATTACTACTGGCAAGAGGTCAAGGCGCCGACTGGCTACGTGCTTGATCCGCAAAATCATACCTTCAAGCTGGCTTACGCTGGTCAGAACGTCACGACTGTAACTGTCAGCACAACGGTCAAGGAACAAGTCATCATCGGTGATCTCGACTTGTTCAAGTACGGGAACTACGATTGGAGAATCCAAGGCAAAGACACTAAGCCAGTAATGCTCAAGGACACCCAGTTCACCGTCACCAGCAAGAACACCGGCAAGGTTGTTCGTACCGGTTCGACTAACGAGCAAGGCTATGTGAAGTTCGCGGATCTGCCTTACGATACCTACCCCATCACGGAAACCAAGCCCCCAACCGGGTACAACGGGATCAAGCCGTTCACGGTCGTTGTTGACGGTACCCAAAAGTCCCAGCATTACAGCATCGAAAACAAGGTTATCGAAGAAAAACTGCGGGTGGTCAAAGTCGATACCGAAACTGGTAAGACCGTACTGCGCGCTGGTGCGATTTTCCGCATCAAGAACCTGCAAACCAGTAAATACGAAGTCCAGCCAACTGCCGACAAGACCGGTACGACTGACAAGTTCGCTACCGACAATTCCGGCGAGTTGATCACAGCCGAAGCGCTCGGCTACGGCAAGTACCAACTCGAAGAAGTTCAAGCTCCAGAAGGCTATGTACTGGCTAAGGAACCAGCCAAGTTCACCATCGACGGCAGCCATAAGGACGGCATCGTGGTCATCAAGTTCGCTGACCTCTCCCAAAAGGGTGTTGCCACCTTGACCAAGAACGGGGCTACCCCAGTCGCCGTCGAAAAGGTTGAAACTGAATACGGCAATCAGTACAAGTTCAAGTACGACTATACCGCCTTAGCTGGTGCGAAGTTCGAGTTCAAGGCAGCCGAAGACATTACGACTGCTGACGGTACCGTTCGTGCACACAAGGGTGACGTGGTTGCTACCGGCACTACCGATGCCCAAGGACAGACTCAAACCCCAGAACTATACCTCGGCAAGTACACCGCAACCGAAGTATCTGCACCCAAGGGGTTCATCATGAACCCTGATCCGATCGCTTTTGAACTCAAGTATGCCGGACAAGAAGTGACGGTAACCTCCACCTCACTTGAAGCCAAGAACGACTTCCAACAGCTCGACATCACGCTCAACAAGCAAGAAGAAAGTATCTCTGGCTGGAAGGACAACCTCCCAATTATCAAGAACATCGCCGCCAACGGTCAGGTCTTCGGCCTGTTCACGCAAGGCGAAACCACAATCGGCGGAACTGTGATTCCTTCTGAATCACTCGTTGCCACCGCGACGGTCAAAGACGGCAAGGCTGAATTTGGCGCGATCCAGTTGCCAGAAGGTGATTACTACGTCAAGGAACTTGATGCTGGTGAGAAGCACGACTTGAACACCACGACGTACGGCTTCCACTTCCACACCACCGACAACGAGAAAGTCAAACACATCGACCTCAATGACGGCAAAGTGATCAACAACAAGCTCCATGAAAACGAACTGTCATTCAAGAAGATCAATGAAGCTGCCACGCTGATTTCGGGTAAAGGCTACTCCTACGCGATGACCGGTAACGCTGCTGGTGCGATTTTTGAACTGTTCGACGCTGATAAAAAGGTCATTCAGACCATCACGGTCGGTAAGGATTCAATCGGTTTCATCAAGCACCTACCAGTCGGCACCTTCTATCTCCGAGAATCCAAGCCTTCTGCCACCAACCTTGTACTCTCTAAGGAAACCCTCAAGCTCGTGTCTACCAAAGACGGAGTAACGGTCTTTGATAGCAAGGACAAGCAGATTGGTGAGACCAAAGCTGACGCCAAGGAACCAACTATCGCCTTTGAACTGACCAACAACTTGATCAAAGGCACTGGCGAACTGACTAAGACCGACGTTTCTACTGGAAAGCGGCTACCAAACACCGGTATTCGCATTCTGGATGAGAACGGCAAGACGGTCGTATCTGGTCGCACCGACAAGAACGGGGTCTTCTCCTTTGGCAATCTGCCTGCTGGCAAGTACAGCTTCCAAGAATACGATGCACCAAAGGGCTACGAAATTAGCGAAGCCCTCGTGCCATTCGAAATCACTAAGGATGGTGAACTCGTGAAGGCCGTCATGACCGACAAGCAGACGCCCAAACCAGGTCTGCCACAAACTGGTAACGCGACGTCTGGTTGGCTCTTCGTCATCGGTGTGGTACTGCTGCTTGGCATCCTCGCTGCAATGGTTGTGATTGGTGGTGCCAAGAAGAAAGACAGCAAGTAACATGCGCATTTCTTCTATCAATATGTACCCCGATCCCGGCGGCGACGTACTGCTCCAAGGCGACATCATACTGGATCATGTACTTATCTTGAAAAACGTGAAGCTCGTCGAAGGTCAGTATCGCTGGTATATCCAGTTCCCACGATACGCTGATGGTCGCACGGTTCATCCAATCTCCAAATCATTTTACGACTACCTACTTCAACAACTAACCGAATACTATCACCAAGCCACAGCCGAGTAGCCCAACTACCCGGCTTTTTGAATACGAAAGGAAGGCTACAACATGGAACTCAAATTTGTTGCACCAAACATTGAAAAGACGTTCGGCCACCTGTACTTCGGTTCACTCAAGCGCGAACTGTCAGAAGGTGATCGCGACAATCGCAAGGTTGTCTCCCGCACTTACGAGTTGTTCTCCGACTTGCAGCGTACCGACAACATCGAGATCACCATTCCGGCGAAGAAAGGTGACAAGGCCGAAAGTATTGAGGTTGATGCACCAGTCACCATCATCAAACCGCGCATTGCGACCGTTGGCTACCGGATCGGCGAACAAGCCTTTGTGCGCTACATCTGCAATGCCGACGATATTGTCCCAGTCAAATAAAAGAAAAGAGGAACCGCATGCGATTAGCAGAAGGCATCGTTATCGACTTAGAAGAAACCTTTGGCGTCTTGAAATTCTCCGGCCAGCGCCGCGAACGCTTCGTGCAAGACGAAGACGGCAACCGTACCGACGACGTGAAGGAACGCACCTATGATTTGAAGTCCATGAAACAAGGAATGATGATTCAAGTTTCCATTCCGGCCGAAGCTGGGGTCAAAGACTTCAAGTACAACCAGATTGTTACTTTGGTTGAGCCAGTGATCGACACCGTGGCAAACGCAAACTTCAACCGCGTTGAAACCTCTTGGTACATGAAGGCCAAGAATCTCGTAATCGCCACCACACCGGTCAAGCCGCAGGAGAAGCCAAATAACAATGACAAGAAATAGCTCATTGCCCCACTCCTCGCGCGCGCCGCCCGCTGCGGCGGTTACTTGCCACTAACGAAAGGAGTTGATTACAGATGATGACTTCCACCCTGACCGTAGTTGGTCGTGAAGTGTTCATCGACGACTATAACGAAGAAATCGACAACGACTACCGCCTCGACCCAGATGAGATTCTGCAAGACATGGTGGAACTCATGGAAGAAAGCCCCGAATCCTACAACATTTGCACATCGACAGCGAACAGACTAACGACGGCATGAATAAGCTGTTCTCATTTACTTCATACGAGGGTGAAGATAGCTTACAGCTCTCGTATCTAGGCGTCAGCAATGAATGAAAGGACTGGTGACATGGCACAATCACTATGCATTGACGGCTTTTTGGAGGACTATCCCGCACTAGTTAACCCTGACTTTCACGATCCTAGCCCAGACGCTTTGATCGACATAGTACTAATAGCTGCTGAACAGACAACTGCTGGCGAACCATTTTCAATTTGGGTAGACGGCAAATGTCCCCGCGATCACGAATCCAAAGAATTCAGCTTCAATATCGACACCGAATACCGACAACCCGCTATCAAATATATTGGCGTCAAGTAACGCCCAAAGGAGAACACTATGAATGATCAAGTAACCCTCGTCAATCTGGACGATTTTCAACTTCACTACGAACACATCGCTGATTTTGACAACGGCGCATCACCCACTGGTGACGTTATCATCAACTTAATCGACGCAGCTAATCACGCGATTCAAGCTGGCATGAATGCTTGTGATTTGATTTTAGCCAGTGAGCAGTGTGCGAAACCCGAAGCCTATCTCCAAGGCGCGCGCTTTGGTTTCAACGTTTCAAGTAGCCCACTTGGTCTTGTAATTGGCTACGACGGAGTGAACATTGACGAATGAAATTCACGTATCGTGGTACACGGGTCTATCCCCGTCAACGCAGCCTAGTCTACAACACGGCCATAACCGCTGTGCTTTGCTTGTGGGTAACCGGGGCTGCCATTGCCTATTGGCCGCTGCTAAGACAAATCAACTTGAAATTCTTTAGTTGGCCGGACATGGTGGCACTGCGTTGGTCATGGCTGCCGCTGATTATTAACAGTTTATGCACAGCACTACTCTTTGGTGCTGGCTTGTGGGCATATCGAACTTGGTTTGCGGATTCCTACAAGCAGATGGAACACCGCCAAAAGCTCGCCCGTATGATTATGGAGAACAAGTGGTACCAAACTGACCAGTCCAACAGTGAGAGTTTCTTCAAAGACTTAGGCTCCACGCGCACCAAAGAAAAGATCTCGCACTTTCCAAAGATTTACTACCGGCTCAAAGACGGGCTGATCCACGTTTCCGTTGAAATCGTCATGTCTTCCTATCAAGATCAGCTCCTGCACTTGGAAAAGAAGTTAGAGGCTGGTCTTTACTGTGAGCTGGTCGACAAGATTCTGCACGATTCTTATGTCGAGTACACCTTGCTTTATGACACCATTGGCAAGCGTATCACCATCGCCGACGTGACTTGTGAGCATGGCTCCATGCAACTCATGGAAACTGTGGCTTGGCACTATGACGCGCTGCCCCACATGTTAATCGCTGGTGGTACGGGTGGTGGTAAGACCTACTTCATCTTGACGCTGATTGAAGCCCTGCTGAAAGACGGTGCCCAGCTCACTATTCTTGACCCGAAAAATGCCGACCTTGCCGATCTTGCTGACGTGATGCCAGGGGTTTATTCCAAGAAGGAGGCCATGATGGGTGCACTTGAAACCTTCTATCAGAACATGATGGCGCGCAACGAAAAAATGAAACAAATGGACGGATACAAGACCGGCGAGAACTACGCCTATCTTGGGTTACCCGCCCATTTCCTAATTTTTGATGAATACGTGGCCTTTATGGATATGCTTGGCCGCGATGCCATGCAAGTCATGTCCAAACTCAAACAGATCGTCATGCTTGGTCGTCAAGCTGGCTTCTTTCTCGTATTGGCTTGCCAACGGCCTGACGCAAAGTATTTGGGCGACGGGATACGCGACCAGTTTATGTTCCGCGTTGCGCTTGGGCGCATGAGTGAGCTGGGCTATTCCATGATGTTCGGCGAGACCAACAAAGACTTCTTCCAGAAACCAATTAAGGGACGTGGCTATGTGGACCCTGGCGGTAGCGTGATCTCGGAATTTTACACACCACTAGTGCCACGCGGCTATGACTTCCTCACCGAAATCGGCGCCGCCGCTAATATCGTTCCTGCAACCCCAACAGAACAGGAGGTGCCAAATGAGCACTGATGTCAAAATCGAAAACCAATCGCAATTCCTCAACGACTTTCACGAAAACGTGCCTTTCCAATCTGACGAAGACGCGGAAGACCAACTTGAATGGTTGGCGCTGCACGCCCACGAGTACCCAGATTCACGGATCTGGATGGGCGCTCCCGGCGGACTGACCACTGATCGTTTTCCGAAGCGTTTTTGGTTCAACGTCACTACTGGCGACGACGATGGCTTGATCATGACTTACACCAACGTCGCAGATGAAGGTGATGAAGATTGTTTCTAATAAAGAAGCACACCATAGACATGTGCTTAGCCAAGATTAAAGTTAATTTCGCTAGATTTAATTTGATTATGCTTAACAATTGCCTGAACAACTTCAATACCAATTTCCTTTGAGAAACTTTTATTTTCCGTCACGAATGCCTGTTGCTTTTGCGAATACTGTTCAAGCAACGCAGGAAGCAACCCGGCATAAATGTAGGATGTTGCTCGAACCATCTTATAGAACCAATCGCGTTCACTTTGACCGTCAAAATTAAGCTCAGTTCTAGGTAAATCCATCACCAAAGAGCGATCCTCATTCAATGCGCTGATTGTCGTCAAGACCGTATCACTAAGATCCAATCTAAGACTCTTAAGATCATACCCGTTGCTGACAAATGCTTTGGTAATAATTAGATCTGGGATGTTAATAGAGGAGCCGACAATTTGATTGGTATCATCGGCTATGATTCCAGTAAACCCAACAATATTGTTTAGGTTCAAATCTGGAAGAACCTCCTCGTGTCTGTTATACGAATAGTATAGCCAAACAAAGAAGTCACTCGGTATAAGATCCTCCATTTCTAACTCATGAACTTTCTCGCTTCCCACGAGATAATCAATTCGTCCAACGTCTGGTTTGTAAGAAGACACAACGATTAGATATGACTCGATGTCAGTGTCTTCCACCAAAAGCACAGTTACGTCATTTATGTTCACTCGGCGATCTCTTTCAAGTAACTTGCCATCAGAATCGGTTCGCTTATTTCTGGGATACTCAACACTGGCTTTGGCCCAATAGCATTTTTTGAGGCGATTTGCACTAGTTGGGAAGTCTACGAGTTGAAATACGGATTCCCACTTATAGACGTATCGTTCAACATTCGGCAAATTTTTTACTATTTGAGCTGAATAAACAGCTTCAGTTCCAACATGAATTTGATTAACAAATTCGGTCAGTCCCCGTGGTATTTTAATTTTCTGAGCTTTTGCACGTACAGCTCGTTTTTGTGATTGAACCAAATTAGCCCACCCTTACCTGCATCTGCGAAACGTCAACATGAACCAACATTCTGAACAAAAATCCCCCACGTCCCTCAACCAAGAGTTTGACGTTTCCCTTGTTCGACTGTGGTTGCAATATTACAGGAATCTCGATAACGGTATCCTCACCAGATGATCTTACTCCTTTTGTAAAATCAACTCTTAATTTTCCTTCATCGGACATCTCTGTATATTCTAATTCTGCTTTTCGATCAGGACATTTAACAAGAACGATGTCAGCGCTCGCTATCAAATTAAATGTCAATCGAAATTGTCGGACTAGTAGCCATCCAAGCCACGGTAACTCGCAGACCTTAACCGTCATCGTAATCGGCTTCGGTTCGTGTTTTTTGAGTGGCAGATTTACGCTTGACCTTGAAAAGGAAATCTCGAACTTACATCGCCTAAATGCCATTCGCATGAGTGGATATATTAGCGCGCCGGGAACTGCAATCAGCACAGCTGTCATAAAAATCGGACGGAGTTGTTCTGGCAAGCCCAATTTATTTTCAATTGAGAGTGCAAAGCCCAGATGTCCTGACCAGTACAAAATCGGCAAAAAAGAAGATACGAAAATCTTCTCAATTCCGTCTAGTGATGTTGCCCAATACCCTTTCTTCATAAAAGAACCTGCTCGATAACTTTTTGCAGGTTTGAAGTCGCAACAGATCGAATGTTCACAACTCCAAATCGGGTAATTTCAATTCTAGTTTTCGCATTGTCAACAAGCGAAATCATCTGAATACCTTGAAAATCAATTGACAAATTGCTTTGAATCAAACTCATAGTCGACTCAAAGTTTAATCCTATTTCAGGATCATCAAAATCAATCAAATCAGATAAATGCTCTTTAACAGAATCCGTCCAGCTAACATCTCTAACCCGGAAAGAAAAGCGGCTTAGTGCTTTAGCCAGTTGAACAAATGAATTGTCATCGAAATCATAGCTACTTATCTTCCGTTTTGAAGCAGCTTCAATATAATCGGTGCTCTCAAGTGTCTGTATAAAATTGTCAGGAGTATAGGTGACTGCAACATGATAACTGTCTTTCCTCGAAAAAACGCCAAAGAATTGCCCCCAGTTCATTGGCGTTTGACGCCGATTGTATTGACTTAGAAGTTTTATCTGCGTTGCCACGTGAGTCACCCTCCTCTCTTCCGTTGTGCTATCATCTACACATTTTACTCCATTCCATATATGAAAGGAACGGGTCATGACTCTCATTAAAAATATTCAATTCAAAAATCGGTTTACCGAGGACTACGCCGCCCAGATCAAGAATGCCACTTTTGATGATGCCGAAGACGCCTTAATGGAGCTTTGCGACTACATTGAACCCTGGGAAGACGGCGATCACTGGCTAGAATTGACCGCTGATCGCACCGTATCGGGCAAACCCGTGTATTTCTGGTTCACGGCTGATATTTCTGGCGACGGCATGGTTCTCACTTACCATGACTGGGCGCACCATTAGTAATCGACTGCATGTCGGCACCAAAACAAAACCTTTGAAAGGAGCAAGTCAATGACTACCCAATCTGTTCAGCAAGGCT
>OBZZ01000772.1_pt1 | contig 12028 bp, 16 predicted proteins | sample 1501451 | NCBI WGS metagenome assembly OBZZ01 (sample SAMEA2580274, study PRJEB22360) | human gut metagenome | biome: human gut; feature: human-associated habitat; material: faeces | place: Denmark | collected 2008/2010
TCCACAAAGCACTCAGCATGTTAATTAAAATGAATAGAACCCCTACCCGGACGGCGGTAGTAATATGGAACAATGGAAATACCCATGGGACGATCAAAGTTATAAGCACACTCCAACAAACAACCTTATTGCGAGGTACTTTAACCCAATTCATGACACGACTCATCAGCGCTAGTCTCCTTTATAATCAATTCAGTTTTAGTTTAAGCAAGCTCAGTGAGAACCGAAACGGCACTAAGCAAATATAACGGTGCTGTTTCGGTACGTAAGATGCGCGGCCCAAGACCGGCTGGGGTAAACCCATGTGCCTGCAATAAGGCTAATTCAGCTAGCGATATGCCGCCTTCTGGTCCAAAAACAACACATAATGAAGCAGGATGCGGCATCAAAGCCGAAACCAAAGCTGCATGTTCGCCTTGCTTGGCACTTTCTTCATAAGCCACTAACTTAACGGCTGCATCGTCCCCTACATCACTCAGCTTAGCATACATCGTGACTTCAGGGACTAAATTACGATGACTTTGCTCAGCCGCATTTTGGGCGATCGTTGCAAGCCGATCCACTTTTTTGGCAATCCGCTCAGCCGGCCACCGCGCAGTTCCCCATTGAGCATTGAAAAAGCCGATTTTGGCCGCGCCTAATTCCGTTGCTTTTTGGACAATCCACTCAGCTTTATCGCCTTTGCTGACGCCGCAAACAACCTCAACCGTGATGGGTAACTCCACATTTTTGGTGATCTCCGAGCCAATCTCAACCGTCAGCGGATCTGTTGTCTGAACCGTAGCCTGATAAACCCGGTGCTTAGGATCAGCCAATTCAAAAACAGCACCGACATCATAACGCAACACTTTAATCGCATGTTTAGCAATCGCCGGTTCCAATGTGACGGTTTGTTGGCTATGTAAAAGATGTTCGGTAAAAAATCGCTGCACGCACGCTCCCCTTTTCTATGCTGGCAAACAAGTTATCGTTAAGCTTTCAATCTCGCATCAAATGCTACCCAACCGCCTGCATCCCGCCGTTGCGCAATGGTAAAGCCATTATCCTGCAACGTTTGCCGAATAAAGCCGGCCTTCTCGGCAATAATCCCTGCCAGCAAAAAGTGGCCATGCGGGTTTAGCCGTGACGGTACTTGTGGAATCAATGGTACTAAGACCTCAGCCAAAATGTTAGCGACAATCAAGTCAGCCGAAACGGTTAGCCCTTGCAGTAAATCGTTAGCCTTTACGGTAATGTGACTAACGGGATTTAAGGCAATGTTAGCTTGGGCATTTTTAACGGCAATCTCATCGACATCGGTTGCTAGGATCTGGCTGACACCCAACCGCTCAGCCGCAATGGCCAAGATGCCCGAACCGGTTCCGACATCAATCATCGTTTCGCCGCCGCGTACCAATGATTCCAGTAGTGACAACATTAATTGTGTGGTCGGGTGAGTGCCGGTTCCAAACGCCATTCCCGGATCCAGTGTCAACACCAACTCATCAGGCTGCTGCGGTTTATAATGTTCCCATTTAGGCACAATCGTCAAGAAGCGCGAAACGCGCAACGGATGATAATACTTTTTCCAAACGTCGGCCCAGTCTTGTTGGCGCACGTCAGCCAGTGTTACTGTTGCCGCACCCGGATCCAATCCGAATTGCGCCAGTGCTTTAACTTGTGACGCAAGATGATCCCGCTTTTCAATTAGTGACGTAGCCGGTTCAAAATAGCCGATGACCTGTGCACCGGTTGCCAAGTGCGGAATGGTCGCCGGATCAAACCAAGTACCATGTGCATCAATCGTCTCTTTTTTGAAGTCGGCTGCATCCTTAATCTGAATGCCCACCGCGCCAGCCTCCATCAAAATATTGCTCACAGCTTCAACCGCTTCAGTGGAAGTCGTCACTGTCAATGCAGTCCAATCATTATTCATAAGGTCTCCTAATACAATTAAAATAAAAAGTTAGTTTCACTTTTTCAACGTATCAATATCTTTTTGAGTTCGAGAAAATGGCTAATACTTAGGATACGGCAAAAAGATCCGATTATCGGCATCGGGTTGTTCAGCTAGGATCGCTTCATACCGCGCTTCATCGAAATTCAAGGCAAATGTATCGTCATCGGAAGTGCCATCCACGAAATCCATCAAGTCGCTTTGCCCGTCATCAAGCAGATCCTGTAAATAAATGAACAAAGCATTAACAGTCGCCACGTCAATCCCTTTTTTGCCGTTAAATCCAAAAATAGCCAGATAATCATCTGCATAGTCGGCGCCGTGAAGCCGCGTTTCGTCATAAAAAAGAATGGCATCCTGATAGGTAACCGGGCCATCATCAACGGTTGTTCCCGTTTGGTCTTCCACTTCAACGCCGGTTTCACTTTCAGCCGTCATCGTGATTTCGAGTTCAATCACATGCGCGTCCTTATCCCAGTTCAGGCTAAGATCGCCGTCAAAATCTAATTGGTCCATTTTGTCACCAATTGCATCTAACATATTGATTTGGCTCATGATTGCCATCCTCTCATTTCTAAATCCTGATCACGCCGCGGCATTTTGGAAACAAACGGATTACCCGCAACGTAAAACCGCAATGGGGCGCTTGTCCACGGCTCCTTATTAGGAATACCGATTCGCGGTCCAACGGCAATGTTACGGGGACGATGATCAGTCGATGCCAAGCTCAGCCCGCTCTGATTCAACACAGTGCCGTCGAGCTGCTTATCAATCGCTAGTGCTTGGCATAATTTGCCCGGTCCGTTGGTTAAGCCGATGCCTATTTGCTTGCGGCGAGTCTGCATGGTCGCCAGTCCACTGATCGGTTCCAGTGCCCGAATTAAAATACACTCTGGGACATCAACCGGCTGAGTCACAATGTTCAACAAGCAGTATTGTCGCATTCGATAAACATAAACGGTACCAGCCGCCAGAAAAAGGCTATGGTTACGCGTGGTATGGCGATGGTTAAATGCGTGGGCAGCCTGATCGCGCGCACCAAGATAAGCTTCGGTTTCAACAATCAAACCGCTGCAAGCGCCTAAACTTAATTTCATGCCCAACAGTTGCCGCGCAGAATCTAGCGTCGACTGGGTTTCTAACCAAGGTAATATCATGCTTATTATATTAGCCTAGGTGCCGCCGAATGCAAAGAGGCGAAAAGGCTTTGCCTAAAAATTGTAGCTAGGTATAATAGTAATCAATTAGAAAGGAAGCTGAACATGGCAGAAAACTTGGCATTGCGAGCACTCATCAGCCAACAAACCGACGCACTGGTTTCTGAACTTTACACCGATGATAAAGTCAATGAACGACTGCAAAAGTGGCTGGCAAGGGTACCTGATCCCGGTGTTGCCGATACTTACAGTTATTTGCTGGCAGAATCACGCGAATTTTCCGAAGAGCTGCTTTATCGCATTTTAAGCAAGCTTGCTGAAGACGGCGCACTTAAATTACCGACTGAAGCATAAAAAAGGGCGAACCAGCTGCACCGATGATGCGCTGGGTTCGCCTTTTTTGCTCCTGATACAGGTTACTTTAGCTTATCCTTGACAACTTGGGGAAGTGACTGTTCCGAAACGGTCTGAGGGGTGGTAATCACGCGTTTTTGCGAAACCTTGGCCTTGACGTAACTTCCGGGCGTCAACGCTTTGGGATTGGCGGACTCTTCCGACATGAATCCCAGGTTACGTTCCTGACCATCTTTGGTTACCCATTTCAATTCGTAGTCATACGTATAATATTGCTTACCGTTCACTTTATAAAGTGAGCCATCTTCATTTTTCGAGGCCTCTTTCTTACCTTCAGTTACCACCGCATAAGCATCAACACCATTGTACGTACTATTCCAATATTGATAGCCGAAAAAGCCAATAACAATAAGTACGAGTACGCCAACTATACCAGCCACTTTTTTCATCGAGTCATCACTCCTTTTCGTTAAACATATTATGCCGAATCAATTAAAACCGCTCAATAATTTGTGATGTCTTTATATTTTTCTTAATTCGTGACAAAAATGCCATGTGTGTAAGATAAAAACACAATAACATCAGTTTCATTTAGATGGTCCTCAAAAAGTGACGATGGCCTTCATGTCAGCAATTGCCGGAAAGCTGGCAGCGTCTCCATAACGCGCTCGCCAGCCCAGAAACCGGGCTGGCTCGCGCTCAAAAAAGTCCTGCTTCTCAGCAAGACTTTAGTTTAACGTTTAATTGAACGCTTGTTATCTTTGCGCGGACTCCGCTTAAGTCGATCAAAAACGGATTGCACCGCCTTAAATCGTTGCGGATCACGACGAGCATTTTTGACAAACTGGCTGAAGTCATGGTCACCAATGCCAACTTCGGGTTCGTCATCCTTTTTATGCTTCAACCAAGGCATCATGACACCTCCGAATCTTTACGCATGCGTTGAGCGCGATTCGCCCCTGCCAGCACGAACACCATGGCAACAAACAAACCGATTAACGCAAAGACACTGTAGTTCGGAATTAAAATAAAAGCAATAAACGCACAGATTCCGACAAGATTGCCGACTAGCAACAATCGCTGATTATAACTGGAAAAATACGATAATAGATGAAAAATAATACCTGGAATTGTCAGCCACCACAGATGGTTCGCCCAAGACATCAATGTCGCCCCCACGCCGGTGAATGAAAACCCCTTTGGCAACGTTGTAACGACAGCCGCAATCAACATGACAAGTGCAAACGCACCATAAAGTAAATCATAAAGTGCTGGTACTTTTTTAATGGAAACTTTCAAGTGTCGATCATCCCTTACTTTAGCAGTACCTGTATTATACAAGTTTGCGGAAATCATTGCACGACAGACAGCGCCTGTTTATACAAAGGTTAGTAACTCTGATTTTCTTAACAAATAATTTTATCAAGTAAGAAATTAAAAAGCGTTACGTCAGACTTAAGCCCAGCGTAACGCATAAAAATGAACTTATCTTATAAGGAGAGTACAGGATTTGAACCTGCGCGCCGGTATTAGCCGGTTCGACGGATTTCGAGTTGTAATCTGACGGTTTGAATGACGTCGGATTGTTGATTTAACGGCATTCTTGGTACGATTGAAACGGTTGAAATCGGCTGAATTTGGATGAAGTGGTACTGAATTGGCACGCCAATATACTTGGTTGGTCGTCACTAGTTGGCGGCCTTTTTGTATGGCTAAACATTATTATTCAGTAACAATCTTCAAATTGAAAGGGCACAAAATCTTAACTAATAAATTTATAGGTGGCTTTCTGTGGCATGGTCATTTTATCAGAATCAATATCACAGACTACCGGTAAAAGTTGATATACGGCCTTACATAAAGTGTTCAACTCGTTGGATAGTGCTGTAGTAGAGCTAATTTGACATTCCTCTACCAAATTTTGCAAATATCCAGAAAGTTTGGTGGTATTACCACTGGTGACATTGTGCAGTTTTACAGAATTATCACCAAAGTAGTGTGCTACCTTATCCAACACTATTTTTTCTTTTGTGGACTCCTGATAAAAATCTGTTTTCTTTATCCCGTCTAACCACAAATGCCTAAAAGAGAGTCTGGAGTTTCCGTCGACGGAATCAGAAATATGAATCATATATACAACTCGTAGTATTTCTTCGGATATTTGGCGTGTGATAGCGGTAATGAACAATTCGTTTCCACAAGGTAACGCAACAAGAAGATTTAAGAGGCTTAGCTGAATTCGTTTGAATTCTGCTCTTACATTTTCAGATAAATAATCGTAGTCAACTGAGATTTCACACATACCCAACGCACGATAAACATTACGTATCGGCACAGCATTCTGCTCGAATAAGGCCATCCCACCGAACTTAGCAAAGTCATTCTCTATGAATTTTTTGTACTCGGAAATTTCGCTCTTTAATGACTGCACCTTTATCTTCCATACCTTCCGAGTAAATCATCTACCTGATTGTGTTCTTTGCGAGCGCCAGTTTGTCCACTGTGATCGTCACGATTTAATGTCAAAATCTGTTTTGCGGCTTTTAAAAAGAGCTCCATTTGTTCAGGAGTGGCAATGTGAATTTCACGTAGGGTTCTAGCCATCAACAGGGTCCGACTCCGGAACACATAGTCGGCATACTCAATTTTGCATTGTTTTAAAAAAGGGCGAAGATCATCATTTCGTTTGAACACTTCTTTTGAGAGAAGTAAAACGGTGAAAATTCCGAAAAGAGTATTTCTTTTTTCCTCCGGCTGAGAAGAGATACCACTAACTTGATTTCTAATTATTATTAGTTGTTGTTCCATAGGTCATCAATCCTTCCAAGAAATTCTTGCGCTAGGTTTGCGAGATTTGGTTTTGAAGTTTTATCTGCGTTACTTCGATCGATAAGGTAATCAATTTGCGTTTTAATATACTCGTTATGAGCAAACTGTGTGTTAAAAAAGTAAACGTTACTGTTTACTATCAATTTGCTCTTTCGTAAATCTTCGGTCAACGATTTTTCACCAACGCTAGAGTTGCCACGCATATCCGTTAGAATAATGCCAATATTTTTGAGCCGTTCTGGTTCAAAATACGGTCCGTTTTCAATCTGGACCGAGTCAACAACCTTCAACAACATATCGACGCCTAGAATTGAATATGCTTCTGGTTTGGCAGGAATTAGATATGCGTCACTCGCCTTTAATGCAGCTGTTGTGTAGGAAGAATATGTTGGCGGACAATCAATGAAGATAAAATCAAACTGTTCTCTAAGGTGGTGCTTCTTAATGAACTCGTAAATCCCATTTTCAAGAGTAGTACTATTCAAATTTCGTAACGAAAAGTCTATACCTAATTGTCCAGGGACGATGCTTAAATTATCGTCCAATTTGAGAATTGAATTCTCTGGTGTAGCTGGACTTGTAATAGTTCCTGAAAAAATTGATGCTATGGATACACTTGAAACGGTAATCGAGCGCTTTGTCCTAGAACCTTCTTCTTGATCACTTAGCTCTTCCATTTGCACCCTTTGTGCAATATCCTGACTAGGTGCGTAGCCAAAGGCTTGAAACAATGATTGAGTCAAATTCATTTGTGGATCTACATCAATAAGAAGCACCTTGTTGTCCAGAACATGTGACAGGTGATATCCGAGCTCTTTTGTTAGGGTAGTTTTGCCAACGCCGCCCTTCATATTTATAAAGCTTATAACTTTACATGCCATGTTTGTCTCCCTCAGTGGTAAAACGGTTTCAGATGATACAGATAGTTCATTATATAGTCAGTAAATGGGTGTAGGCAATGCCTGTTCAAATAAAACGCTTTGGGGTGTCTATTTTCATTGGCTTAAGGAAATTCATAGTTCTACGTGTCACGAATATAAGGCATACCGATACCTTGGTTATCTGCTTACTTGGTCGTCTGTGCTCGATATAGTTTTGCAACTGCCAATACACGCTCCTCATCAGACGGGTCCGACAGACCATACATAGAGTCCACAAATTTATCATTTCGTTCATGTGCCTTGCGCAGCTCTACAGGCATAAGCAATGGATCATACAAGTCAGCTAAGGTGGCTTCTTTATCACTCAATTCTCGAGCACTTAAAATAAGCTGGGCATATTTTTCTAAGTAATTTTTTTGCTGGTCCGTGAGTGTAGGTATTGCGAATGTATTGTATACCAGCGTGTTTGAGTAACGATAATCACCTTTTAATCTTCCCCCAACTGTCTGCATCCAAGCCATATGTACTTTTGATTGAAGAAGAGCAAAAAGATGTAATGTTGCATTTTCTACTTGAAAAACCTGATCGCTTCCAATTGTTGGAAACTTTCTGAACGCAACAGGAACATAGTCGCGGCGCCCTGATGATACTCTAGGAAGAAGCAATACATCTGTATTAACAGCCTGATCTTGTACAAGTTCGGTTGGCCGTGCTGCCCAATTTGCGGTTGAGGGAGCCTTACTTGACTTTCTAAACATTTTCACAGCTTGAATTCTGTCATATATTGACTTTATTTTAAGCACAGAAACAGGGGCATCCTTGAGATAAAGAATATATCGGGATTCGTCATGTAAGAATTCCTTCGCACCAATAAATGGTCGCACATATGTCTTTAATTCCGGGTGCTGTCTCAAAAGATCGTCTTTTTCGTATTGATTGAGAATAAAGTGACCACCATCACGTGGCATTGTTCCAAAGGCCATACGTGGAAGCCCTGATACGTTAAAATTTGCTGGCTGTATGTTTATCGGTGACGATGGTAATAGATATTCATTAATTTCGGGGACTGTTGCACCAATCGGGTCACCAGTAATATCTTCGTATCTAAAAAGTTCTTTTTTCGACGGTATTGAGTGAGTCGTGATGGAGAATCCAATAATTACCGCAAACACAGACGCACCGTTGTTATCCCACTTAAACGTTTGATGGGCAAAGTCATAGTGTACGCCCATTTTAAACAAATGCTGACCTACGATAATTGATTGCTCACCTTGAGCAATGGAGTTGGTAGATACTAAGGCTGCTCGAATTGTATTATTGTGCATCATCAAATCTGCCGTCTTAAAGTACCAACCCGCAACGAAATCAACCTTGCCAATTTTGTTTACATACGGCACAGCGTTCTTTAATTCCTGTTTCTGTTCCTTACTCATCAGTGTCTGGCCAATAAATGGAGGATTTCCAAAAATATAGTCAAGGTCATGCAGATTTAAGCAGCGAGAGCCGTCAGTTTTCCCAAAAACTTTTATCCAATCAACTTTCAAAGCATCAGCTTGAACAACATTCGCACCAGCATGGAGTGGAATACGTCGTACTAGCTCCCCAAATAATTCACTGGCCTCAACGTTCATTAGATGATCCATTAGCCACATGCCAACACGCGCAATGGATACTGCATAAGGCTGAATTTCAATTCCGTAAAACTGACTTACTTCCACTTTGATGTTTGTCGATACAAAGTCATAAGGCATCTGTATACCACGTTGGTATTCATCTTTCATCACTACATCTAGAATTTCGTGCTCAAGACGCCTAAGTTCACGATATGCCACAATTAAGAAATTCCCCGAACCACAAGCAGGATCAAGAAACTTTAATTGTAGCAGTTTCTGATGCAGACGATTTAATGCTTTGGTTCTGGCACCACCGGCATATGAGGTATGTCTTGCAATATCAAATTCATGCCGCAAATCGTTCATGAACAATGAATCAATGACCTTAAGAATATTCTTTTCAGAAGTAAAGTGAGCTCCTAAGTCATGACGTTTCTCTGGATCTAGCGCACCCTCAAACATAGAGCCAAAGATAACAGGACTAATAACGGACCAGTCTTGATGTGCAGCATCGATTAATGATTGGCGAACGTCGGCGTTAAACGTAAGCCCTAAATCGGTTGTAAATTTAGCAATATCTAAAGCAAACAGACCCCCATTGATATAACCAAAATCACGCTTCTGGCCGATCCAATCGTGGTCGCTGGTATTAAGCTGGCGAAATAATACTGTCAGCTTGGAAAGCAGGTCGCTCCCGTCTTCCGCTGTGTTCTCCAGGAATTCCTGAAAGACGCCGTTACGTTCAAAGATGCTGGTATCGTCAGCAAAGAGGCAGAAAACAATCCTAGTCATCAGCAGGCTGGCCGCGTTAGGCTGAACTCCAACATCTAAGATATGCCTGTAGATTGTTGAGATTTTACCAGCGGCTTTCGCGTTGACGACAGCTTGGTCTTCTTGCAGCTTCTGTTCATAGCCAAGCAGGAATGAGAATTCATCAATGTCTTTGACAAAGTCTTGCAGTGTTGTCGTCCAAACATCCTTCGTTGCTGGATCACGTAAATAAAAGTGTTCAAAATCACACGCCAAAATGTACTTGGGCTTGTTCGCATCGTCGAGAGCGTATGCATAGCGGGCTGCTTGTTCGTATCCAGCATTGGGATTGTTGACAATCTTCACGCCTTGAGATTCCATTTCAATAATCAGCAGTTTTGGTAGTAGCGAGTCAATCCGCTTATCGTGTCCGTCAATTTTTACCCGCCATTCATATCCAGCACGACTAACAGAACGTGAGATTCCAAAGACCTCATAAAAATCGGCCATAAATTCACGATCATGCTGCCGTTCGGTCACATGTCCCTGTTCCACTAAGGAAAGCCAGTTCTTTTGAAACGTTAGTGCTCGCTGTAATAATGCATTCTTTTCCATTTTCCATACCCCAATACTCTGGTTTGATGTTGCTGATGAACTGTCTGCGCAAAAAAGCCAGTGAGTGCTCAAGATGGTTTTACCACCTCTCCTAATCCCTGGCCTCAAGCGCCTGCCAAACAGGGACGCCGTAATCATAAGTTTATGACGTTGGTGCCGTCAATCAAATTAGGCATAGATTCTACGCCATGCTCGCCGGGCCAATCGTCAAGTTGAGTGGGCGACCCAGCGCATTTGCAAGTTTGGTTAACGTGTCAATGGAAGTGTTGTTACCATTTTCAATACGAACGATCGTTGTCTTAGGAACCCCGGACTTGTCCGCCAGCTTCTGTTGGGATAAACCAGCTTCCTCGCGCGCTTCGAGCAACGCCATTGCACTTGCCATTTTGTTTTTTTCTTCATTGTAGACTTCACGGTACGAGGAATCTTTCATCATTTCCGCAAAGTAGGCGTCGAGATTACCGGTGTGTTCCATTGTGAATTCGTGCATGTCTTTACTCATTTGTCGTCTTCCTCCTTGTAGGTTTGATAGAACTCAGCTCGTAGGTCGATTGCATGATCAATTTCTCGCTGTGGCGTCTTGTTTGTCTTCTTAGAGAAGCCGTGGGTGATGACATAATCACCGCCAGATACGTGAAAATACAAACCGCGCTGATAGGTTTTTCCTTGTCGTGAACGCAACTCATATAAATTAGTTGTGAGCTTCTTGACCAGCAACCGTTGAGCTGCTTTTTGTAAGCCGAGCTCTTCCGTAGTATGGATGGCTAACTGTAGTTTTGCTCGTTCCTTGAGTGGAAGCGAGTCGAGAAATTCAATGAATTCCATGTGGCCGTTCGACCGCTTGTAAGGTCTAAATTTTGGCTTTTCCATAATTATATTGTACCATATATTGAACCAGTAAACAAATATGTGACCGTGCTGTGGCGAATCAGATTACTTGCAAGAAACCACGAAAGTTCTATTTTTGACTGTTGATGATCGATTCGCGAGTTTCCTTTTCCATCTTGTCGAGGTACTCGGTCACATATCGCCGATCGAGCAAGTGCGCGACGTCACGGAAATGGTCGTTAGTCCACATGTACATCTGAATGATTTGATCCAGAGTAGCGCGCTCCAGTTTCTCATCTCCGGCTTTTCGGGCGAGTTCTGCTTCCACAAACATCTTCTGAACCATTTCGACGTGATCGACCAAGCCGTTAACGGAATGGTCTTGGTGTTCAAGCTTCTCTGATTGCCAGCTACGCCAGTCCGCGTCATTGAGATATAAGTCGTTGGGAGTGACTTGCAATGCCTTACACAGCTGCATGATGGCTTTAGCAGACGGTGCCGAAATCGCCCGCTCAAACTTAGACACGCTTTGCTCGATGCTACCCATTGCATCAGCAAGTTCTTTTTGCGTCATGCCGCGTTCCATACGAATACGCTTAATATTTCTAGCGAGCTTCTTGTCGATACCTTCTTCACTTTTTCCGAACATGGGTTGATTTCTCCTTTGTGTGGCCTTACTTGAAGCTTAATGAAACCCATTAAAAGTGTCAAGAAAGAATTAAACGAAACCTGTTTGTAATTTACCTAAAGAGGTTGATAAGTCTCTTAAAGGATGGTATGATTCAGCCATAGCAGATTATAAACCTATACCTGTTAAATGCAAACCAAAGAAGGTGATTATATGTTAGTCGACAAGAAGATGCTTATGCAGCTTGGTTTTTCCGGTTACAAAGCCGGTCAGATTATTCATCAATGCAAACTTAACTTGGTTGCAGACGGCCACTGCTTCTATGCAAACCGCAAGTGCGGCCAAGTCCCACTCCACGCTATCGTCATTCTGTTAGGCTTCAATCCATTTGAAGATTTGGCAATGGTCACGTAACACCACGCCGCCGCGCGCGGCGT
>OBZZ01000773.1_pt1 | contig 12027 bp, 13 predicted proteins | sample 1501451 | NCBI WGS metagenome assembly OBZZ01 (sample SAMEA2580274, study PRJEB22360) | human gut metagenome | biome: human gut; feature: human-associated habitat; material: faeces | place: Denmark | collected 2008/2010
CATCTAAGACCTGCCATGCTTGCGGGGTAAAAGCAGAAGCAATGCCGCTAAATATCCGATCCTGGGAATGCAAGGCTTGCGGGGCAACCCACGACCGGGATATTAACGCCGCCAAGAACATTTTGACGGAAGGAATAAGAATCTTAAACGGTACCGAGGGGCACTCGGGAACCGCAGCAATAGTAGTTGCTGCATAGCTTGTGGAGTAGATGTAAGACCAATCCTTCGGGTGAGGCAATCACGTTGAAGCAAGAATCCCCCGGATTTATCCGTGGGGAGTGTCAAATTGGTATGCGCCGTACCCGGTACTTGTTTCAGCATCTAAAGTGCGCGCCCTACATAGGAGGCATGGATACAAAAACTGATGCAGCCCCAAGCATTTTGGGCGAAGAAAAAAGTAAATATAAGAACATCGTTTTCTATGATGACACGGAAAAGATCGTCTTTCACGAAAAGCCAAAGAAGCCATCTCTTAGCGCCGAAAAGCTAGCTAAGCAGCTAACCAAAACGGCGGTGGTGATTGCTGCTAAGAACCAGACGATAAAGGGCAGCCCCGATTACAGAAAAGTTGATCGGGCTTTGATCCACCTATGCGAAGCGATAAAAGAGTTGCAAGCCTGAGCAGCGTTTTCGCCCTCGCGCCCTACATAGGAAGTGTAAAAAACGACCCCGAAGTAGGAGATGGAACATTGAAACCTCGTAACAGTATCGAATCCAAAGTTGACGCTATTTATCTTGGCCGTCCGCGTGCTGGCTCGAAGAACTGGCACAAAATGCGCGAGAAAGGTCTTGGCGGCTCTGAAATTGCTATCGTCATGGGGCTAAGCCCGTATAAGTCTTTGTTTCGGCTTTGGCACGAAAAAGCGGGAAATATTGCCCCTAGCCAGATGGATCTAAACCGGGCGCGTATTGGGCTGGGGCTAGAGGATGTGGCCGCAAAGATTTTTGAGGACGAGACGGGGTATGTTTGCCACAATACTGGAATGTACCAGTCAAAAGACAGTGAGATTGCCCTTGCTGAGCCTGACCGGTTACTGACTGATAAGGCAGGAAACCTTGCGGGCGTGCTGGAGATTAAAACCGTCGACCCGTCAGTCGCCTGGCAGTGGGGCAGGGAAAAGCAAGGCAAAGGCAATATTCCTGAGCACTATATGTGCCAAGTCCAGTGGTATCTAAACGCCCTAAAGCTAGATAAGGCGTTCCTGATTGCTTTGATTGGCTTTGGGGACGTGCGTATCTACGAGATCGAAAAGGATACTGATTTTTGCGTCCAAATGGTAGATGCCGGTGAAAAGTTTATCGAAACCTTGGAAAACGGGGAAGAACCATCCATTGATGATTCAAACTCGACTTTCCAGGTAGTACGCGAGCTATCCAAAGATATTGACTACGGTCAAAAAGTGCAGGTAGACGAAGGCTTAGCTAACGAGTATTTTGCAGCCGATGAAGAAAAGAAGCTAGCTGACAAGGCACTTACCGGGGCAAAGTCTAGGCTGATTGCAGCACTTGCTGGTGCAGAGTTCGGCTATATCGGAGCGGAGAAAACCTTCCGGCTATCTGCCCGCAAGAATCCCAAAGGCGGCTTCTACGCACCCAATGTTTCACCTGTTCGGAAGGCGGTATAGACGATGGTGCGCCAGACCAGGGGCCAGGTCTACGCCCCCAACGTTGCAGCCGTCAGGAAGGCTATATAGACGATGATTGTTGTATCCAACACCGGAGGTATCCCCGACTTGGTGGCCGACCTTCGCCGCATCCGAAAAATAAAGGGTCTAAGCCAGGGCGAGGTTGCAGAAAAAATGGGTGCTACCCCCTCCCAAGTGTGCAATATCGAAAAACGCGGAGCCAATATCCGCACCGACACCCTGGCAAAATACCTGAATGCAGTCGGAGTGAAACTGAAATACGAGATAGAAGTGTCCTAGGAAATGACTACTGATGAACCACCGTGCCAGCGTATCTGGTCATGCGTGAACTAACTGAGGAAAGGGAAAGAAAATGACAGGAAAAGTAAAGAAATGCTATGAGTGCTGCTCGGCAGTTGCAGATAAAGAAGGCAAACTGCTTGGTAGCTGTGTCTATATCGCGTTCCCTGAGAAAATAGTGGAAAAGGAAAGCGAGTATCTTCCGTTTGAACCCGAAGATTTAATCTCGCTCGCGGTAGAAGATGGGGAGCTGTTGTTAAAACAACTCACTGACACCCCGGTTAAGGCGGTGGTCACTGGTTTTGGGCGTTTCCCTGGATCGTGGTCAGATGAAAAGTTGCCTATAAGCAAAGAGGAATTTCTCGCGCCGCTACCAGAAGGCACAGTAAATCTCGACCCGCTGTTCTTTAGGAAAGTCCCAGTTTCGGAAGTTAAATCTGTAGTCTGAGGTGATGGAATGATTTTCACCGCGACCGTAGACGAGATTGTCTACTTGTCAGTACCTACCCCTTGTTTTGCGCCGAAAGTGCGAAGTTTGAGCGAAGCGGCAGATAGGTACGAGAAAATGCGGGAGTTCTTGGTCCTGGACATGGCTGGTAATGAGGGGATTCCGGTAACTTTAATGGATGTGCGTGCTTTGCTATCTGGGCGCGTCCCGAAAGGTTTAAGCGAAAAAGAATCAGCAGAAGTTCTGGCTATTGACAAAGCGAACGGTCAGATGCTTTCGTCGCTAAATGATTGTGAGGACTTCGACCTGCCACTTGCCGAACTGCTTAACTGGTATTTAACGCCTGAAGTGATAGACCGTGGCGTAGTGCGCGGCAAGGGTGTAACCCACGGCGGGGGACACGTAAGCCTAGCAATGGGGGCAAAATATAGCGCGCCAGATGGGGAGGAGAACGACCTAGAAGACGCATACAAGCAGGTCCTAGAGAGGGCAAATAAGTACCCTAATCCGCTAGAAGGTGCAGCCTATACGTTTTGCGCCCTGACCTTGTTGCAGGCTTTCGGGGACGGCAACAAAAGGACTTCGCGTCTGATGGCAAGCGGGCTACTACTGAACGAGGGGATAGACGCGATCTATATTCCGGCAAGCGTGCGCGGCAAATACCAAGAAGGGCTAAACCGACTGTTCCGAAACCTGGACACGTCCGTGATTGCCGGGCTGCTATATGACTCAGTTTGTTCCGGGGACTACTTCGGAGACTGCTAGAGTGGCGATAGTGCCATCTGCCCGCTCGACGTATAGGTTGGTGCGTCCACCAACACTTTCCAACCGATATAGTAGTTCACCCAAGGTGTCTGTTTCCGCCATACAGGTGAGCGGTGCGTCCCCGTTCGCGTCTAGTACGGGTGCTTTCAGTTCGCCAAGCATGACCCGGCGCAAAACTTCTGTTTCCAAATCCAAAGTTGCCATGCCTACCTTGTAGGGCGCTACGGCTTTGTTCCCCATTTTGCTCGCCAAGCCTCTTTCTTAAAGTTTCCTCATCGTATATACTAGGCTTAAAGTAGCTTTCACCTGGGTTTTTGGCTCCGCGCCCTACATAAGTGGTGAGAGGTCATTAGAACCCAAGAAAGGATAGGAAAGATGAAAACTCAAAAACTACTGATCGTACTTGCAAGCGCTGGACTGGCTATTGGTATGGCAGGGTGTAACTCGACCGATAAGAAGGCGGAAGATACCCCCAAGCCCCCATCTATTAGCCAGGTGGAAAAGCAAAAGCAGAAGGCGGAACAAGAAGCTAAAGCAAAAGCTGAGGCAGAAGCTAAGGCTAAGGCTGAGGCTGCTGCTAAAGCACAGGCACCTGCCCCTGCCAAAGCGCAACCCAAGGCACGTAATTATCAGCCGAAAGCTCGTAGTTACCAGCGTAAGGCGCAGCCGAAACGACACTACCAGGCTCCTCGCCGCTCCGGTGGCGCTGCTGCCAAGCCAAGGGGGAATAGTGGTAGTAAAGGTGGCTGGTCCAACGGCTCGACTAATACCAAAGACGGTAAATCCTGGTACGTAAAAGACGATTCTGATTCAGCTACACTTTGCTTTGATAGTGAGGGGAACTCCTGGCCCTGCTAAGTTGAGTTGAACTTTTAAGACCTTGTAGCCCTAGCGATTTGCTGGGGCTACAAGTGTATTTGGGGGGGCAAATCCCCGCCCAAGCCGAAAACCTTTTTACCTGTGCTTACATCTGAAAATCCTTATTTACGCATTACCCATAGTGGAAAGACAAAAACCGTATAAGGAGGATTTTCCAAGATGATACAAAGAGTATCGAAACGCTTGTTTTTGCTAGCTGCCCTAGTGGCGCTAGCGTTAAGCGTTATTGTTCCACTATCAACGCCCAAGGCAGAGTCGAAGCCTAGCGGGGCGGGATATTGGGCTCCCAAGATGGGGGCAGTAGCTGGTGGTAAGCACTGGATGGGGGCACATATTGACCCTCGAAATCCAGGTAAGTTGGTCTGGTGTATTGAGCTAGGCCCCAACCCGATTAATCCAGGCATGACAGTTTCAGTAGAGACTTTATCGGATGCGCAGGGCATGACTAACTATGGCGGAGGGGACGTAGACCTTACCTCGCTAGCTCAAGTAGCGTACATACTTAACAAATACGAAAAAGTGGATACCGCTGATTCTCGGGCCGCCTTATCTATGATTATGCACTTCAATCTAGAAGTTAACAAGGGTGGCGCTAAAGACGAAATGTTCCGGCTGTGGGGTTGGATTAATAAAACCCACCCGAACACTGCGAAACTGGTTCGCCAATACGTAGCCGAGGCCCGCAATTCTGGGGTATCTGGCTACCAGAGCGTAAGCCATACCGGGGACAACAAGACTACCGGTAACGTACATGGGATCGGCGTAAAGAACTCGGCGGGCAAGTTTATCGCCGGGGTGCCTTTCACCGCGACGCTGAACGGCCCGGCAGTATTTTCTGCTACCGGTAAGAATACTTTCTCTGGTAAGACCGCTGCGAAGGCGATTACTTTGGATTGGCGGGCAACCGGAAACGGGAAGGTAGCCGGAAAGATACACTTCAACCTTGCTCACACTGTCCATAAGCTAACTGGTCCGAAGGGTAGACAGCGGATGGTGCAGGGGGCCGACCCTACTACCAAGACGCTTCCCGGTGGCACCTGGCAGGTGATCTATGATTTCCAGCCGATTGCTACTTCTAAGGTGGAAAAGCCGGTATTAGAAACTGGGGAAACCACTATCACCGATAGCCTAGAGGCTAAGGCTGACCCGAAGTATGCTAACCCGAACTGGTTAAAAGACGTAAAGGTTAAATATGAAGCTGACGTTTACTACATGGGAGAAACCCTGCCTACTAAGGGCATGAAGATTCCTTCGGGCGCAAAGCCAGTAGCAAACACTTCGCTAACCTTTAGCGCACCAGGCACCCAAAAAGCGTCCGTGAACGTTGATAAGCCGGGATTCTACACTTGGGTGTGGAAGGTAGTTAAGAAGAACCAAGCTGCCCCCGACCGTATCCACGCGGACTGGTCCGATGGTTACGCACTGCCTGATGAATTCCAGTCGAAGAAAAAGACCGCGAAGATTACGAGCGCGAAGAACATTATCAATGTTCACGCCGAATCGGATGCTAAAACCTTCATTAATGACTGGGTGAAAGTGGCCGACTTCCCGACTAACCATACCGACTTCAAGGGTTGGGGCGGAGTTAAGGCCGACCTGGGCACTATTAACCAGCACCTGTACTGCGTGCCGGACAAAACCAAACTGGCTGAAGGCGTAACCCGCTCTCTCAAGCCGGTTAAGTCTTGGACTATCCCGGCAAAGAACGGGGATTACCGGATTGCCGACTACTTCCCGGAGGCTCCCGGCGAACATATCCAAGATATTGATTGCCGTGGGGTAATGGTGTTCGTATCTGAGTTTGCAGGGGACGATAGGGTTGAGCCGCTGCGCACTTCCGATATGGACCCGAAAGAGTCTTTCCGGCCCGATCACCCGGCCATTCACACGATGGCAACCGATAAGGCTGACGGGGATAAATACCTACCGATCAAAGGCAACGTGACTATTACCGACAAGGTTAAGTACACTGAGCTGGCTGCCGGTAAGGAATACACCTTGAAAGCAACGCTCATGGATAAAGCTACTGGCAAACCTTTCCAGGATTGCGGAAAGCCGGAAGTAGCTGATTATTCCAAGGCGATTGCTAGCCAGTTGGACGCATTCGAGGCCAAGCTGAAGAAGGATTCTAAAGCTAGCTTCGATGTGAAGACCGCACTAAGTGGTATCTTGCCGAAAGTCAGCGAAACCGAACTAGACAAGGCGATTGCTACCTTGGATAAGGACAAGGTTGCTGGCCTAGTTAAGGACGGCAAGTTCGACTATGACGAAGCCGGAAAAGTCCTATCTAAGCTAGCCCTCGCTCTAGACAAGCCTGCCGAGGGCAAGGACTGCAAGCCGGTTACCGCCGAGAAGAAGTTCACCCCCACTCACCGCAATGGTGTAGTGGAGATTGATATTCCGGTACGCGCCGAACTGCTGCGGGGTAAAACCACCGTGGTCTTTGAGGACGTTTTGCGCGAAGGTAAAGAACCGATCGTGCATCACGATATTAACGACCGCGACCAGACCGTGTATTCCCCGGACGCTAAAACCACTGCCACGGATGGCAAAGATGGGGATAAGACCGTAAATGATGGGCGGGTACATGTGGGCGACACCGTTGAGTACCACTCCTTGAAACCGGGCGAAACCTACACTCTGGTTGGAACCATGATGGACAAGCAAACTGGCAAGAAGGTTGACTGCATGGGCGCTAAGCCTGTCACCTTCAAAGCCGATAAGTCCGGCAACGGGAAAGTCTCTATGGCTTTTTATGGAAACTGCCAAGTTGCTGCCAACAGCAAGTGGGTAGTGTTCGAGGACATTTACACTGGTAAAACCCCGAAGGGCACTCACGTAGTGGAACACCACGATATTAACGATATTGACCAGACGGTCACCGTCATTAAGTCTGGTGGGGCGGGTCTTGCCGTAACTGGCTCGACCGGCCTAGTTGCCCTGGGTGCGTCCTTGATGCTCGTTATCGCGGGCGGGGCAGTAGCTCTGTACCGGCGCAAAATGGTGATGTAACCCTCCAAGAATAATTGAATAGAAGAAGGCCGCTCCTTGGAAACAAGGGGCGGTTTTCTTTGCCAAAAACACTGTTTACGCATAGCCCCCTATGGAGACGAAAAACCTTACAGAAAGGCTCCCAAAAATGACTTCACGGATTGGGAAACGGACCATAGCAATATTGGCGTTTATTGCTTTGGCATTAAGTGTTATCGTGCCCTTATCTATTCCTAAGGCGTTTTCTGCGCCCGATTGCCACCGGGCAGAAGTAAAGGACTATGGCGCGAAGATCGACAAGGTGGTGGCGGATTTTACTGCTGAGGTAAAGAAGGACGGGGCGTATGGATACAGAATACACAATATGCGCCTGTATTCTTCCGACTTAGATTCGATTGTTACCGGTTTTGGTGAGGGTAGGGAGATTTATGAAATTATCAAAAAGTCTAAGTATTCCCTTGAGGATATTCTTGGTGAGGGTGCTTTTTGGAACGGAGTATCAGGGGCTACCAGGGATGAAAATGGGGTAGTTACCAGTGATGGCTCATTTGGCATTTTTAGCCCGAAAAAGACTGTAGACGAAGCAAAGCTCAAAGAAGTTATCACTAGCGAGCTTGCCGAGTTCTTGAAGGCTCACCCGCGCCAGATTTGCCCCGGCGAGTGCAAAAACGCTGAGGTAAAAGACTATGACGCAAAAATCGACAAGGTAGTGGCTGATCTTGCGGCCTCAGTTAGAGAAAAAGGCGAATACGTATATAGTAGCCAGCATTTTATGGAACTGGAATCTATTGCCCCCGGTTTTGGTATGTATAGAGAAATCACAAAGGTAATCAAAGGTAACGGATACACTTTTGAGGATATTTTTGGCCAGGGCGCGCAGTTTAAGGCAGTATCCCTTGGCAGTAGGGGCGGATTGGAAACCCCGAAGGTAGAGATTCACATGACCAGCCCCACCAAGACCTTTGATGAAGCGAAATTTAAAGATGCCGTCGCGAAAGAACTAACCAAGTTCTTGAAGGAACATCCGCACGAGATTTGCGAACCTGGCACTGACAAGCCGATTGTAGAACCTACGAAGCCTAGCGAACCTACCACGAAGCCCGGTGATACAACTAAGCCTGGCTGCCATAAAGCTGAGGCGAAAGACTACGCGGCAAGTATTAAGAAGGTTGTAGACGAGATCGAAGCGTCTAAGCACCAAAAAGAAGTAACCGGGAAAGTAGAATCCGAGCACGGCGCGAAGTCGTTCCTTACAGTGTTTTATGTGTATCAATGGGATACCGCCATTTTACGTCAGGTAAATCCCGTTATTACTGACAAGCTGATTCTTGCTGAAGAACAAACGAGACAAGTTTTCGGGGATGGCGCAAAGATCGAAATGACCGCCAAGGGTGCGCCTCCTGTGAAAGACGAACAGGGCAACATTTCTTATCCCGGAGAAGGGTCTGAAACTTTCCACGCCGAATACGCGACCAAGTTTGACCGGGCAGCAATGACTAATATTATTACCGATAGAGTATCTGAGTTCTTGGCGAAGAACCCGCAGGAGATTTGCGAAGGCGGAGACGATACTAAACCCGGCGATACTACTAAGCCTGGATGCAAGAAAGCTGTGGTAAAGGATTACAGTGAGAAAATCAACCAGGAAGTAGATAAGATCAGCAAACCTTGGCGCGACAATTACTACTCATGGGATTATGACGTGCTGCCTAGTATCATTCCTGCATTTAAGTCAGAGTTGATACTTACCGATGAGCAAACCGAGCAGGTCTTTGGTAAGGGCGCAAGGTTAATGCCTATGTTACCCCCCGCGATTGATTTTCCAGACGCTCCGAAAGTGCATTGGGATGGAGAATGGGCGAAATTTAGCCGCATAGACGTAGCTCACGCCACCAAGTTTGACCGGGCAGCAATGACTAAGATCATTACCGATAAAGTATCTGAGTTCTTAGCGAAGAACCCGCAAGAGATTTGCGAGGGCGACAGTGACACTAAGCCTGGAACTGCTGAGCCGACTACGGAACCGACCAAGCCTGGAACTGCTGAGCCGACTACGGAACCGACCAAGCCTGGCACTACTGAGCCGACTACGGAACCTACTAAACCTGGAACTACCGAGCCGACTACTGAGCCGACCAAGCCTGGCAATGACACAAAACCCGGTGATACCACTAAACCTGGCACTACCGAGCCGACTACCCCCGGTAACGACAATAAACCCGGTAATGATACTAAGCCGGGCGATACCGCCAAGCCGGGCAACGATACCAAGCCTGGCAGTGATACCAAGCCCAGTGAAATTAGCAAAGATGACAAGACCCCTACCCTGAAGGCTAATAACGGTGAGCAGAGCGCACCAGAAGGCACTGACACTAACAGCGGTAATCAGACTGTCTCAGGGGGCAACCAGGGTCCGTTAGCAACCACTGGCGCGGTAGGACTAATCGCTCTGGCGGTATCTACCGTCCTGATTGTGGCGGGCGTTGGCCTTGCCGTGTATCGGCGGAAGACGGATAAAAACTAGCGATCGCTAGGAAAAGGAAGGCCGTCTCTTGGAAACGAGGGGCGGTTTTCTTTTGCCCAAAAATGCCAACGGACGCATAGCCCTTTGTGGAGACAGGAAACCTGGTAGAAAGGCTCGTAAATTGGTATCTCGAATCGGCAAATACGCTACCGTAATTTTTGCGCTCATTGCGTTATTCGTTAGCGTTATCGTACCCCTGACAGCACCCAAAGCATTTTCTGCGCCTGACTGCCATAACGCTGAGGTAAAAGACTACGCCGAAGGTATTGCGCTGGTTGTAAACGAAATTGGTGATCTTAAGTCCGAATACAACAATTACGTATGGGACATGGCCATCATGCGCGACATTGACCGCGACATTAAGATGAATCTGAAATTGACCGACGAACAGTTAAGGCAGGTCTTTGGCGAAGATGCTACTGCACGCGAAAGCAGCTATCTTCCCGAATCCGCTAAGGACGAAAATGGCGAATATCCTTATTCTGGTCCGGGGGTTCTCCACTTCGGAGCCGATAGAGCTTCCAAGTATGACCGAGAAGCAATGACCAAGATTATTAACGGCAAGGTAGCTGAATTCTTGGCGAAAAATCCGCGCCAGATTTGTGGCAACAGGACTATGACTAAGCCCGGTTGCACAAGGATTGACGCAAGAGATTATAGCGATAAAATAGCTCAAGCAGTAGAGAAGATCGGAAAGTCCTGGGATGGGAGAGACTATTTCTGGGATTGGAAGGTACTGCCCGATATTGTTCCTGGGATTGAAAAGGAATTGGAGCTTGAACCCGGCGACATTAACAAGGTTTTTGGTGAAAAGTCATGGGGACTTCTTCACGGCCCGCCCACAGTAGGCCCGGAGGCGAAAAAAGAGCGTACCGAACCTAAATGGGTAAAGCACATTCTTACGCAAATAGCCGATGCCACTAAGTACGACCGGGCAGCAATGACTAAAATTATCACCGATGAGGTGGCTGACTTCTTGGACGAGCATCCGCGAGAGAATTGCGCGAGCGGCACCGATACTAAACCCGTAGAACCGACCAAACCCGGTACTGACACTAAGCCGGGCGATACGACCAAGCCAGGAACTACCGAACCGGCTACCCCCGGAACTGATGCCAAGACCGGCAAGGACGATCCGACCTTAGAACCGAATATGCCCGGTGATACCACCAAACCCGACACTGATACTAAGCCGGACACTAAGCCAGCAGATGCTGGTAAGGACGGGTCTGGGCTTGACGTAGACAATAACAAGCCTGGAGCTGACACCAGTACTGTGAGCGACAATCAGCCCGAGGGCGAGGCGGCTACGACCACTGGCGAGGATAATCAGACTGTGCTAGAAAAGCCCGCCGAAACTGGCCAGCTGGCAACCACCGGCGCGGTGGCACTAACCGCACTGGGCGTATCTGTACTGCTGGTTGGCGCTGGCGTAGGGCTAGCCGTGTACCGAAGGAAGAAGGCAAGCAAAAACGTGTAAAGCAGTTTTACATATGCCGAAAACGTGTAAAGAAAACGCGGAATTTTTTACACGTTGCCCGCGCCCTACATGGCAGGCATGGTGATCGAACACAAAAAACTGCCAAGCCCTGACTATTACCGGTACGCCTCCGGCAACTGGGACACACCCGCGACTAGAACACCTGCCAGCATAGGTCCGAAAAAAGCCGAGTACGACCCGGCAGAGCGATTCCCTGGCAGGGAGTTCCCGGTAACCGTGAAAAAGATTAAGAAGAAGGCTGGGGGAGGCAAGGTTACCGGTGCGACGCAGGGCGTTCGTTCCGGTGACGGTAAGAAAGATCGGGGAGAAGGCGGAAAGAGAGCCGTAGTGTAAGTAGGCACAGGTGCAATGCGTGGCATTTGTCCCGGTGACGGAAAGGGAAAGCCGAGGAGAGAGACGGGGAACAGCGTGACGGTAGCGAAAATTGATATTGCGCATAAAACCGCAGGTCAGCTTTTATACACTTTTATACTATTTATACTTTTTATATTTCGCCCTGAACAGCGGAAACATTTTGCCCACCAGTGCAAACGTGTTTAACGAGCCCTGATTTCCCCATGCGCCATACATAGTAGGTATGACTAAGAAAGAAGAAAAAGCCAAGCAAAGAATGTGCGATTCTCAGCGCAACGCGATATGGGGACTGCGCTACATTCGAGAGCTGAACGGGCTGACCCAAAAAGACGTTGCAAAGAAGATGGGGACCCATAGCACCCAGATTTCGCGGCTTGAGAATGGAAAACTCGACCTGAAGTTTTCCACCCTGCGCCGGTATGCCTTGGCTTGTGGCGGGGAAATTGCCTTTAACGTTGCCGAGTCTTAATCAGTTGCGAAACTGCGCGCCATACCTAAGAGGCATGAACATATTAAGCCTATTTGATGGGACAAGCGCGGGCAGACTTGCAGCCGAAAGGGCAGGGCTGAAAGTAGATAAATACTATGCCAGCGAGATCGACAAGTACGCGATAGCCGTATCCAAAAAGAACTACCCGGA
>OBZZ01000779.1_pt1 | contig 11968 bp, 8 predicted proteins | sample 1501451 | NCBI WGS metagenome assembly OBZZ01 (sample SAMEA2580274, study PRJEB22360) | human gut metagenome | biome: human gut; feature: human-associated habitat; material: faeces | place: Denmark | collected 2008/2010
CAGTTCCCCAGACCATGGGAGCAGAGCGTCGCCCCATCGACGCCCAGCGGCTCGACGATGTCGCCGGGGAGATTCCGAAGGATGCTGATCAAGGTCAGGACTGATGGACGTGTCATGCCTGCAGGCCTGCCACACGCCACGATGTCTCGGTGAGGTCGGGGTTGAGTGAACTCCCGGACGACGATGCGGGGGTCCTTCGGCTTGGGTGCCGACACCGCGCTGCGTGGCATTAACGTTCGTCCTGCCCCCACTGACACTAGCTCGCGGATGGTCGCGAGGGATCCTGCCGACAAGGCATTCGGTGGCATCGGGCCAGATGGGCTGCACACCTCGAGCACCTGGTCACGCAAACAGTGTCCCTCGGACATCAGGATGAGCCCATCGGTCGAGACGTCGTGGGGGTCAATCGGCCCCTTTTCGTGGGCCAGCTCGTCGTCAACCCCCGTCACCAGCAGGAACTCCTCCCGGAAGACCGGGATTGCCGTCAGGGTCTCGTCCTCGACCGGGGCAGCCACCACGGCGACGTCGAGATCCCCCTGATTGACGGCCTCCAGCAGCCTGGCAGTGCGTTTCTCCACCACATGGATGTTGACCCCCGGTTCGTACTGGTCGAACCGAGCGATGACGCGTGGCAGCAGGAACGGCCCCAGGGTGGGGAAGACCCCGACCTTGAGCTGGCGGGTCGTCCGCTCGGACTCCTCCAGGGCCAGGGTCCGGATGTCGTCAGCCAACACCAGCATTTCCCGGGCAGTCTGGGCGATACGCTCGCCCACTGGGGTGATCTCGATGCGTCGTCCCGCCCTGACGGCCAGCGGCACACCGAGCTCATTCTCGAGCCGGTGGATCTGGGTCGACAAGGTCGGTTGGCTGACGCCGCACGACGCCGCCGCCCGGCCGAAGTGGTGTTCTTCGGCCAGGGCGACGAGGTATCTCAGATCACGAAGGTTCACGCGGACTCAGTTCTGCGCGGGGTTCTGACGAATGAGGTGGTCGAAGGCCCCGAGAGCTGCCGTCGCGCCAGCACCCATCGAGATGATGATCTGCTTGTAGGGCTGGGTGGTGCAGTCACCGGCAGCGAAGACGCCGGGCACCGAGGTGCCACCGCGCTCGTCGATGACGACCTCTCCACGGCCGACCTTGTCCCCGGGCGGGGCCGCTCCACGGCGCCTTCCAGCCACTCGGTGTTGGGCAGCAGGCCGATCTGGACGAAGACGCCAGCCAGCTCGATGGTCTTGACCTCGCCGCTGGTGCGGTCCTCGTATTCCAGTCCCGTCACCTTGGAGCCGTCGCCCAGAATCTGAGTGGTGCGGGCCGATGTGATGACGTCGACGTTCGGCAGTGACTTGAGGGTGCGCAGCAGCACGTCGTCGGCCTTGAGAACGTCGAGGAACTCGACGACGGTGACGTGGTCGACGACGCCGGCCAGGTCGATCGCCGCCTCGATTCCGGAGTTTCCACCACCGATGACGGCGACCTTCTTGCCCTTGAACAGGGGGCCGTCGCAGTGTGGGCAGTAGGTGACACCCTTGGTGCGGTACTCCTCCTCACCGGGAACGCCGAGGTTGCGCCAGCGGGCACCAGTCGCGATGACGACCGAGCGGGCACGCAGGTCGCCGTCAGTCAGACGCACCGTCGTCATGCCGTCGGCAGTCTCCAGGGTGCTGGCGGTCTGACGCTCGATGACGTCGATGTCGTAGTCATTGACGTGGGCCCGCAGGGCGTCGGCCAGCTTCGGACCAGTGGTGTGAGGCACAGAGATGAGGTTGTCGATGGCCTCGGTGTCGAGTACCTGGCCGCCGACTCGAGACCCCACCATCGCCGTGCGAATACCCTTGCGGGCGGCGTAGACGGCAGCTGCGGCACCAGCAGGGCCAGCGCCAACGACGAGCACGTCGTACGGATCGCGCTCGGACAGGTTCTCCTTGGCTCCCTGAGCGGCGTTGGCGTCGAGACGTTCGAGGATCTCGGCCATGTCCATGCGGCCCGAGCCCCAGTCCTCGCCATCCAGGTAGATGGCCGGCACCGAGGCGATGCCCTTGGCCTCCACCTCGTCGGTGTGGGTGCCACCCTCGACGGCGGTGTGATGGATGTTCGGGTTGAGGACGGCCATCGCGTTGAGGGCCTGAACAACCGTCGGGCAGTTCTGGCAGGTCAGCGACATGTAGGTGACGAAGTGGTGCTCCCCCTTGACTGCCCGCACCGCGTCGATGAGGGACTGCTCCTCTTTGACCGGGTGGCCACCGACCTGGAGTAGGGCCAGCACCAAGGAGGTGAACTCGTGGCCCATCGGCAGACCGGCGAAGCGGATGTCGCTCTGGGAGCTTGGAGAGGTGATGGCGAAAGACGGGGTCCGCTCGTTGTCGACGGGGTCACCGACGCTCACCTTGTCCGACAGGGCAGCGATCTCGGCGAGCAACTCGTCCATCTGGGCCGACTTCGATGCCTTGGTGGCGTCGTCTCCCCGGTAGGGGGAGGGCACCAGGACGATGGGCTCACGCACCATCTCGAGGTAGGTCTTGAGCTGGGTGGTCAGGGCGTTGTCAAGCATGATTCTCCTGGGTGGGGAAGTAGGGGGATATGGACGTGCCGGCCCGGGGATCCGTCGCAGGGACGATCGCCCCTGCGGCAGGTGCTCGGGTCGGAGCTCAGATCTTGCCGACGAGGTCGATCGACGGGGCGAGGGTGTCAGCTCCCTCTTCCCACTTGGCGGGGCAGACCTCGCCTGGGTGGGTGTAGACGTACTGGGCGGCCTTGACCTTGCGGACCAGCTCGGTGGCGTTGCGGCCGATGCCCTCAGCGGTCAGCTCGTAGAACTGGATGACGCCGTCGGGATCGACGAGGAAGGTGGCGCGGTCGGCCTGCCCGGCTCCCTCGCGCTCGACGTCGAAGTTGCGGGTCAGCTGGAGGTTCGGGTCGCCGATCATCGTGTAGTTGACCTTGCCGACGGTGTCGGAGTCGGAGTGCCAGGCCTTGTGGACGAAGTGCGAGTCGGTGGACACCGAGAACACCTCGACGTCCATCGCCTGCAGCTCCTCGTAGTGGTCGGCGAGGTCACCCAGCTCGGTCGGGCAGACGAAGGTGAAGTCACCGGGGTAGAAGAAGAAGATGGCCCACTTGCCATTGATGTCGGCGTCGGAGACCTCAATGAAGTCCCCATTGCGAAAAGCGTTGGACTTGAAGGGGACGATCTTGGTGTTGATGAGACTCATGATGAGTCCTCTCTGGTCGACGAAGTGATAGTTCAACGCTATCACTGAAAGGCTCTCCATAGTCAATGCCTATGTTGGAGACGAATCAGGGCTCTCTCTGTGTCGTCAGGGCCCACAACCGTGGCATGATGCCCCCATGGTCACTCCGCACCTCGAACTCCCGTTGCTGGCTGAGGGCAAGGTCCGTCGCCTCTATCGCCTCCCCGATCAGCCGGGCCGCCTCCTCATGGTTGCCACTGACCGGATCAGCGCCTACGACCACGTCCTGACCCCGGGGGTTCCCGGGAAGGGAGCCATCCTGACGAACCTGTCGTTGTGGTGGTTCGACCAACTGGCCGGCATCGTCGACAACCATCTCGTCAGTCTGGATGTTCCCACTGAGGTCGCCGGACGAGCCATGATCGTCGAGGAACTGGAGATGTTCCCCGTTGAATGCGTGGTGCGTGGTTACCTGACGGGTTCCGGCTGGGCTGAATACCAGCGCAATCGCGCGGTGTGTGGAATCCGACTGCCTGAGGGGCTGCAAGATGGTTCCCGGCTCGAGGGGCCCATCTTCACCCCGGCGGCCAAGGCTCCTCAGGGTGAGCATGACGAGAACATCGACTACCTGCACCTGGTGAAACTCGTTGGTCCGGAGGTCGCCGCCCAACTGCACGACCTCTCGCTGCGGATCTACCAGCGAGCCGAGGAGATCGCCCGTGAGCGCGGCATCATCCTCGCCGACACCAAGTTCGAATTCGGCCGTCGCGCCGATGGCACCATCGTCCTCGCTGACGAGGTTCTCACCCCTGACTCCTCGCGGTTTTGGGACGCGGAGACCTGGCAGCCCGGTAAGGGTGCCGACTCTTTCGACAAGCAGTACGTGCGTGACTGGCTCACCAAGGAGTCGGGATGGGATCGGTCCAGCGATGAGGAGCCCCCGGCTCTGCCCGAGGAGGTCGTCGAGGCCACCAGCCGTCGCTATGAGGAGGCGTGGGCGCGTCTGACCGGCGGGCAGATGGCCCAGGACGATACCGTCGCCGTCTCGAATGCTGAACAGTCGTCTGATTCCGTGCTTCCGCCGGAAGGTGGTGTGGGGCCTGTCCAGGGTGCGATGTCGATTCCCGTCGTTGCTCCCGATGCCAGTGTTCCTGGCGCAGTCGATGTCCCCGACGAGCCGGATCCCCGTAGTGCCGATAAGATTGGTGGCATGTCACGTGTAGTGGTGGAGGTCATGCCCAAGCCCGAGATTCTCGATCCCCAGGGCAAGGCCATCACGTCGGTGCTCGCCCGGCTCGGCCATGACGGCCTGACGGTGCGCCAGGGCAAGCGTTTCGAAATCACCGGTGAGGGGCTGGAGGATCGTCTCGACGAGATCCGTCAGGTCGCCTCCGAGCTGCTGGCCAACACCGTCATCGAGTCCTTCGACGTGCGCGTGGAGGACTGACGATGACACGTATCGGAGTCGTCACCTTCCCCGGAACCCTTGACGACCAGGATGCCGCAAGGGCTGTTCGCCTGGCTGGGGCTGAGCCCGTGCCGCTGTGGTACGCCTCGACGGATCTGGCCGGGGTTGACGCCGTCGTCCTTCCGGGAGGGTTCTCCTACGGCGACTATCTGCGCTCGGGCGCCCTGGCTGCAGCCTCGCCGGTGATGTCCTCCATTCGTGAAGCGGTGGAAGCTGGTCTTCCTGTGCTCGGCATCTGCAACGGATTCCAGGTGCTCTGCGAGTCTCACCTGCTGCCTGGCACCCTGATGCGCAACGAGAAGCGGCGTTTCCACTGCTCAGTGCAGCAGCTTCAGGTCGCCAGCGTTGACACCGTGTGGACCTGCGCCTTCCGTCTCAGCCAGCGCATTCGCATCGCCGCCAAGCATGGCGAGGGCAACTATGTTGCCGACAATGCGACCTTGGCAGCTCTGGAGGCCAACAACCAGGTCGTCTTCCGCTACACCGACAACCCGAATGGTTCGGCTCACGACATCGCTGGCATCACCAATGAGGCGGGCAACGTCGTCGGTCTGATGCCTCACCCCGAGCACTCCGTCGAGGAGCTCACCGGGGCTGGCACCGACGGGCTGGAATTCTTCCGCTCCCTGCTGACCTTCTTGTCAGCCCAGCTGTAAGCGGGGTGTCCGGGTTTCCCGGATATGTGTGACGGGGTGGTCCTCATGAGGTCACCCCGTCGTCGTGTCGTCAGAACTGTGCAGTCCCGGACGCTGTCGTCACCGAGCGACGTGGATGCGCTGGCCGAGCGGGGAATCAGGGCTGACGGCCGTCAGGGCTGCGGCCCCGTCGAGGCCCTCTCCGAGGGGTTCGACGATGCGCGCTCCCGGCATGGCCACGGAGATCTTCTCGACGATCGCCGCATGGATGAGGCGGGACCTCATGACGCCTCCCAGCAGGCCGACGGCAGGGCTGTCCTCGTCGGTCAGATGGGTCTGACGTAGTCCCGTGATGGATGAGTGAGCCAACTCGTGGGCCGCGCGCACGCAGATGTCACGGGCGACGTGATCGCCCCCCTCCGCGGCGGCGGTCACCTTGGTGGAGTAGGCGGCAATGTGCGAGACCATGAGTGGGTCCGCGTGGAGTTCCAGGTAGGCGGCCTCGATGTCGTCGAAATCTCCGCCGATGGTCTCGCTGAGGACCGTCTGTTCGCCACGACCGTCGTGGGCGCGCATGACGGCGTCGAGGGCATGGCGGCCCAGCCAGAACGCCGATCCGGCATCGCCGATGACGTAACCCCAGCCGTCGACGCGGGCGACATCGTGGTGGCCGACGGCCAGCGTGATGACCCCGGTTCCCGCTGCCGTGACGACCCCCAGCTGGTCGCCCAGGGCGCCCAGGTAGGAGGTGATGGAGTCATGGGCCAGCAGCACCCGAGCGACGCCGTAGGGTTTGAGAGCTTCCAGGACGGGAGCGGGGTCTTCGTCGTCGCGGGCTCCCGACGACCCGATGGCCACCGTGCAGTCTGACCCGATGACCTCCGGGTGGGCTGTCACGACGTCAGCCATGACGGTCGCGAACTGCGGGGCGAGGGGGAGGGCAGTACGGACACCGGACGAGGTGACCATCCACCCTGGACCCCAAGGGCCCGGCTTGCAGCGGACACGGGTGCTGGACTGTCCGGCGTCCACGGCGAGGACGGGACCGGTGGGGGCGGAATCACTTCGCGCGGCATCACTCATGGGTTCAAGGGTATGGGGGAGAGCCGGCACCATGCCCATCGGGGGACTCGGACGACCACCTAGTTCGATCGAACAGAGTGAGATGCCCTTTCGGACAGGTATCGGTTCACTCACGGCGAACGGTTGATCCTCGGGCATGTCCTGATCCGTAGCCGTGTGAAGTTCTTTGTCTGAATTGTGCAATGTCTTTATGATCATGGCGACAAGGGAAATCTCATGGTGGCATTTCCCCAATTCCTCATGGGTCGTGATCATGGCTAGAAGTGCCTCTGGTAATGGAACTAGCCCTCAGGACAACAATGGTGTCATTCATTGATGGGGATCCGTTGACGATGAGACCGGCGACCGTAATGTGCTGATTGACGTCGACGAAAGGTGACGACATGTTCGGGAAAACAACGGCACGACTGGTCGGTTCGGCCGCGGCTCTCACTATGGCGCTGACGGGAGCCGGTGTGGCCGCCTCCACGGTGGCTCAGGCAGCACCTGCAGCCTCCACATCCAGCGTCCCGGCTGCAAGCCTGACCGCTGAGCAACGTCAGAATGCCTACACCATCATTCGTGTCGCTGAAGAATCCAATGCCATCGATCCTGCTGGCAAGGACAATGCCATTCACGCCGCGATCATGGCTGCCATGCAGGAGTCCAGCCTGCGCAATCTCAACTACGGTGACCGCGATTCCGTCGGTCTGTTCCAGCAGCGTCCGTCCACCGGCTGGGGGTCCGTCGAGCAGATCATGGACCCGGTCTTCGCTGCCCAGTCCTTCTACGGAATCAACTCCTTCGGAAGTAACCCTGGTGTCATTCAGCAGCCTGGCTGGCAGACCATGAACCCCGGTCAGCTGGCCCAGGCCGTGCAGCGTTCCGCATACCCTGACCGTTACGACAACTGGTACAACCTGTCCGTCGAACTTCTCAACGATTACCGCTCCGGCCGCTGAGGCCCCCTCGGTGACGACTGTTCGGCGGGGAGAATCCCGCCGAAAACCGCTCCTGTGACACATCACAAGTGAAGGGAAAATCTTATGATCTCCACGATCAATAGGCTACGGCGCGGTGCCGTGGTCGGTCTGGCGGTGCTCGCGGTCGGGGCTGGCCCTGCTGCGGTGACGGCCCAGGCTGGCTCGGAACCGGCCAATCAGCCTCAGGTGGCCAAGGTCGCTTCCGTCCAGGCCCAGGTATCTGCCGCTGATGTTGCCAACGGCCAGATTGCCGATGCCGCCGCGCACGGATTTCATACCGTCAATATCAACTTCGAGTACCAGGCCACCGGTTGGTGGTGTGGCCCGGCCTCGACCCGGATCGCGCTGTCAGCTCGTGGCGTCAATGTCAGTCAGCAGCAGATGGCCAACGAGCTCGGAACCACCGAGAACGGCACCAACGACATCTCGCTGGTGACGAGCGTGCTCAACAACCACCTCAATCCGCAGTGGTACGAGAACAAGTACATGCCCAATGATCCGCCGACCCAGGATCAGAAGGATCTGTTGTGGCACGACATCACGACGGACATCGACAAGGGCTACGCCATCGTTGCCAACATCGTCGCCCCAGCCAACAATCATCCGCCGGGCTATCCGGGTGGCACGATCTACCACTACCTGACGATTGTCGGTTACAACCCTGACACCCGGGAGGTGCTGGTTGCTGATCCGGCCGGATTTGCCGGTACGCCGACCTACAAACTGAGCTTCGATCAGATGGCCACGCTCATTCCTCCGAAGGGATACAGCGCCTGATACGACATCCCAGGCGTTCCACCTTCCGCGGCGATGTCACTCAGGCTCGAAGTCCTGGCTCGCAGCAACGAGGGCGTTGGGAAAACCAACGAGGTCGGCGGTTGACGAGGCGCTGGTACCGTAGGATACCTATTTGCCCGAGCGGCGTGCGGTTGCTCGGCGAGAACTGAGGGGGCGCCGATGAGGAGTCCTCGGTTTGTGGTCGTCATGACTTCGTGCGTGTTGCTCTGTCTCGGTGTGGCGGGTTGTAGCACGATCCAGTCTGAGACGGATGAGGATGCTGCGGCATGCGCCGACTATGCCGTGCCCGATGCGCTGCGCAAGGAACTGGGTTCACGGGGGCTCACCTCTCCTACTGTCCGTGCGGACGCTGCGCAGACCTGGTTCAACGAGACCATGCCGACAGACATCTCTATTGGCGGCCATTGGGTGGTGCGTTGGCGTCGGGGGACTCGGTTTCGTGTCGACCTGTATAGGCATATGAAGTCTGGCTCCCTGCTGCCACCTGACGCGGGAAAATCGGCATCCTCGGTCGCGTGTCGGGTGTATGACGTGGCCCATGGGGTGACGGTCCAGCAGGTCGATTGTCCAAAGGAATCGCTGGATGACCTACCCTGACACGGCTGCCCTTGCCCGCCGGCTCGTACCCGTCAACAGCGGACATGAGACACCCTGATCGGTTCGAGGTGCAGCTTCATCCAGAGGAACTGCTCGGTCTGGATGCTCATGGCACGCGCCACTGCCATACTCTGGTGGTGTGAGTTCGACGAATTTGACCCGCGAAGAAGCCCGTCACCGGTCCGAGATCATCACTGTCGAGAGGTACCACGTCCGCGTTGACGTGCGTGGTGCTGACGCTGATGGGGCCACCCACTTCACCTCCAGCACCAGGCTACGTTTCTCCTCCGAGGAGTCCGACACCTTCCTGGACCTGCTCGACGCCGAGATCGAGTCGGTGATCGTCAATGACGAGGAGGTCGATCCGGAATACGACGGCTCCCGTATTCAGCTGCACGGACTGCGCACCCACCGCAAGAATCTCGTCGTCGTCACCGCCAAGCTGCCCTATCAACACACCGGTCAGGGTCTGCACCGCTTCGTTGACCCGGCTGACGGCAAGGTGTACCTCTACACCCACTTCGAGGCTGCTGATTCCCGACGCATGTACACGGTCTTCGAGCAGCCCGACCTCAAGGCCCACGTCGACTTCGATGTTCTCGCACCGCAGGGATGGCGCGTCATCTCCAACCAGGTCCATGAGGACACCCGCGAGGAGGACGGCGGCATCCTGCACGACTTCGCCCTCACCCCGCGGATGTCGACCTACCTGACCGCCATCGCCGCTGGCCCGTACGTCCGATTCGAGGACGAATGGCACTCCCGCGACGGCTCGGAGTCCATCCCGCTGGGCATTCTCGCTCGCGCATCCTTGGCCGAGTACGTGGATCATGAGGAGATCTTCAAGATCACCAAGCAGGGCCTGGCCTTCTACCACGACGCCTTCGGTTACCCCTACCCGTGGGGCAAGTACGATCAGATCTTCGTGCCCGAGTACAACCTCGGCGCCATGGAGAATCCGGGCCTCGTGACCTTCACCGAGAACTACATCCACCGCGGCCCGGCCACTCGCTCCGAGCTTGCCGGTCGGACGAACACCATCCTCCACGAGATGGCTCACATGTGGTTCGGAGACCTCGTCACCCCCAAGTGGTGGGACGACCTGTGGCTCAAGGAGTCCTTCGCCGAGTACATGGGAGCCCATGCCTCGGTCAACGCCACCGAGTACCGCGAGGCCTGGACGAACTTCGCCGTCGGTCGCAAGGCCTGGGCCTACACCGCCGACCAGCAGTCGACGACGCACCCGATCGTCGCCGACATCGTCGATCTGGAGGCCGCCCGTCAGAACTTCGATGGCATCACCTACGCCAAGGGTGCGTCGGTGCTCAAGCAGCTCGTCGCCCACGTCGGCGTCGAGAAGTTCTTCAGCGCAGCACGCCACTACTTCCGCGAACTGGCCTTCTCCTCAGCCACTCTCGACGATCTCATCCGTCACCTCGAGAAGGCATGCGGTCGAGACCTGAGCTCCTGGGTGAACGCCTGGCTCAAGACCACCGGACCTGACGTTCTGCTGCCGGAACTCACCGTTCGTGACGGGGTCGTCCAGAAGCTCGCCGTGGTGCGTGACTCCATCGACGTGCGTACCGGCCGAGACGTCAGTCGTCCGCACACCCTGCGCGTCGGCCTGTACTCTCTGCAGGGAAACGATCTGGTGCGCACTGACCTCATCGATGTGACCTTGTCCTCGCCGCGTACTCCGGTGCGCGAGGCCGTCGGCAAGCCTGCCCCGGATCTCATCCTCATCAACGACGACGACCTCACCTACGCCAAGGTGCGTCTGGGGGCCACCGGGACGAAAACGGTGCTGGCCCACCTGTCCGGCCTGCCGAACCCGCTGGCCCGCGCGCTGGTCTGGTCGATGCTGTGGAATGCGGTTCGCGACGCCAAGCTCAAGGTTCAGGACTACCTCGACGCTGTCGCCTTGCACGGCCCCAAGGAGACTGAACCGGCCATCCTCACCACAGTGCTGCAGCAGCTGCGGATGGCGGTCGAGAACTACCTGCCTGATTCGGCTCGCGACAACGCGCGTCGAGCCGAGGCCGCTCGAGCATGGCAGGGACTTGACGAGTCCGAGCCCGGCAGCGACTTGCAGCGCATCTGGGCCCGCCACGCTCTGGCCCTGTCGACAGCCGACCCTGAGTCGGTCGATCGGGTTCGCGAACTCCTCGACGGCCACGTCACCGATCTTGCCGTCGATCCTGAATTGCGGTGGCAGGCCTGGACGGCCTTGGCCGCCCTGGGCCAGGCCAGCGTCGAGGACCTCGACGCCGAGCTGGAGCGTGATCGCACCAAGACCGGCGTCGCCCATCACATGGCCGCCATGACGGCCTGTCCCGACGATGCTGCCAAACAGGACGCCTACCGACGCCTGCGCACCCCCGGCGAGCTGTCCAACGAGCACTGCTTGGCACTCATCGACGGTCTGCGCACCCCGCTGGGAGCCGAGACCTTTGCGGGCCTCAACAGCTCCTACTTCGACGACCTGGAACAGATCTGGCAGGAGTTCCCGATCGAGATGGCCCAGCGCTTGGTGATCGGACTCTTCCCGGACGGTGACGTCGTCGAGGATGCCGATCATTGGTTGGCGCACCACCCCTCGGCCACGGGTGGCCTGACGCGGACGGTCAAGGAGCTTCGTGACGCGGCCTCTCGTGCGGAGACGGCCCGCGACTACAACAGCTGACGAGCCCCATCGCGCCTGACAGTGGCGGGGTGTTTCGCGGCGCGGGCGCTTTAGGGCCCCCCGGCAACCCGCCACGTCGGCACCGTCACGCCGTTGTCGATCATCATCCGGTACAGACGGCGCTGGTTGACCTCCAGGCCGATGAGACCGATGGCGAAGATGACGAGCTGGGTGGACATGGCCCAGCGGAAGCCACTGAGGGTGTAGTGCCCGCCGGGACATAGTACCTCCAGAAGCAGACCGATGATCTCGATCTCCAGCAGGCCGAAGAAGAATCCGCCCGTGATGGCCACACCGGTCGCGGTGGCCAGCCGGTTGCCGGGCTGGAAGGTGCGAGCCACGTCGAACCCAACGCCCCCACCGGGCAGTGAGATGCCCAGGCAGATGACGAGGACGTAGAGCATCCACAGCGGAGCGGGCCCTGGCCACACCAGGACGATCAGCCACGCCACCGTGGAGGCGGCGATCATAGCCTCGATGAGGGTGCCGCGACGAATGGGGTGCCGGCTGGGGGGGGTGGCCCCCCCTGGGCCCGCGCGGGCGTGTCCTTCTCA
>OBZZ01000780.1_pt1 | contig 11924 bp, 7 predicted proteins | sample 1501451 | NCBI WGS metagenome assembly OBZZ01 (sample SAMEA2580274, study PRJEB22360) | human gut metagenome | biome: human gut; feature: human-associated habitat; material: faeces | place: Denmark | collected 2008/2010
CGCGGCAGCAGCCAAGGATGCAGCGAAGTTAGGTGATGATTCACGTGCATCCAGTGCCGCTGCCGGTGCGAAGAGTTCTGCTGATTTGGCAAAATCCGCTGCTGATAAAGCTAAAACTGCTGCTGCAGCGCACACGCCAGGTTCCGATACTGCTAAACCGACTCAAAGCGATTTTGCAAGCACGGCTCACGCCGCAACGACCGCAGCCGACTTAGCTGCTTCAGTTGCAGCTAAAGCGGCCAGTGAAACGGCAAGTTTTGCTGATGGTAAACCTAAGAATTCTTCGTTAGCTTACTTGAAGTCCGACGCGATTAACGCGGCGAACATTGCTGCCAGTGCGGCTAAAGACGCTGCTTCCTTCGCGGCACTCAGTAAGGCTGCGCAAGAGCTTGCACACGATTATGTTGATCCGAATAAAGCAGCTCAAGCACTTTCCTACGCTGCACAATATGCTTCATCAGCGGCTGCGGCGGCGGATAAGGCCAAGAGTGCTGCTACCCGGGCACAAACTGATCGTGATCTTGCCGAACAGATTGCCAGTCACGATGTGGATACCAAGGGTGTTAAAGATGTTGACGGAACGTCTAAAAATCCAAAAGACCCAGACGTAGATCGCCAAGACTTAGGACGCCAAGGCCTAGGAAATCCTGAACCAAGTGCAAACCTCGGCAACCAAGACAACACCGTTCATACAGTTGCTACTGACACCAGCGTTGAGGATAAAACCAATCCTGGTACAACTGCTGACATCATCGCTAAAAACGGAAGTGGGCAAACTAAAGATGGAAGTGGACACACACTTCCTCAAACTGGTGAAACTGAAGAAGCTGCCTTGCTTGCACTAGCAGGTATTGTACTGATGGGGACACTAGCGGCCATGGGCAAAAAGAAGCATCACGAAGATTAATTAACTGAAAGGAAGCCACTGATATGAAGACTAATCAACATCCAACCCGTGCAGCGCCTTAGGGTGTTGCTAAGAAAACTTGTGCCAACTTGATCGTTAACAAAGGGGAGCGCTGGAAAATGCTCCAATCAAAAAATTGTCGAACGGTTTTTGATTTGGAAATATTGCGCAAAGTAACAAGTTTGATCTTTGCTACAGGAGCATCGTCAATTCACCAATTCTAGAGACAACCGGCTAAAGCGATTTTCTGGGTGATACGCGTTTGGCTAATACAACTAAAGATTAATCGAGTCATTTTTTGGAATGCGTGAAGGTGGCATCAAGATGATGCAGATGTAGATGAAAAAGGGGTGTTTTAATTTGAAAAGCAATCAAGGAAGTGGGCCTGATAAGACCAATCGGATTCAGATGAAGCGCACACATTTCCGCTCTTGGAAAAAAGGAAAACGGTGGCTCTTTGCATCATCGCTTATTGTCACGGTCATTGGTGCCGGTGCCTTAGAATCGGGCAAAACTGTTAAGGCTGATTCAGTCACACCGGAAACGATTCGAGTGGCAGCCGCGATTGATCAAGTGGGAACGCATGAACAACAGCCGGCTGCTCAACAAGAACCAGCACATGCTCAGGTGAGTCAAGCGCCGGTAAGTAAGCCGGTGGTGGCAGCTAGTTCGGCGGCAACACCAGCTGCCTCACAAGCAGCGCAACCACAATCGATCGCGTCAGTGTCTGGCGTTCAATCGGTCGCCAATCGTGAACCGACTCAGATATACCAGACTTCCTCAGCCACCACGTATGCACCAACCGTTACGCCTGCTAGCGCTTCGATCACGACTTCAAAAGAAACGAACCAGAACAGCAAGCAGTCGCTACAGACTCAAGATATTCAGGTTCAGGCAAAAGAACACTTTGATCCAGCTGTTGCTTTGCTTGGTGGAACTGATAGTAAAGGTAATGTGCTGAGTCCTGATGATATTAATCTTGTTGGGACGGTTAATACCGGTATCCCGGGCACCTATTATTTACGATACGAATACACTGACCCTTACACGCAGGAAAAGCTTGGCAAGAATGTCCGCGTTATCGTGAAGCCAAACACGTTAGCTCAGCCTCTAGAAAATCAAGTTAATCAGGCCTCAGCATCGAGCTTGGCTGCGACCCCGCTTGAATTGAGTGATGCCGCATCTTCAGCGCCTTCACTGGCTTTGGACGCTGCCGCGTTATCCAGTGCTAAATCGGCCTTGACGTCATTTGCTAAAACTGATCAAGGCAGGATTGCGTTAAGCGAAGCAGCAAATAAAATTACATCGGGTGTTAATTTCCTGAGTGCTGCAACTTCACTTAGCAACGATCCCAAAGTAAAAGCGTTCCAGGCGCAACTTTCCGAAGCTGTTGCCACGTCCGATGTTGCCTTGCAAAAATCGCTGGTTTCGTCTTTTAACGCCACAACTGAAGGTAGTGCTTTGGCATCATTGGCGAGTTTTGAAGCTTCGGTTGCTAGTGATCCGGCACTTCAATCAATGATGTCATCGCTGTCGTCAACTGCAGAGGCAAAATCTGCTGCCGATGCTAGTGCAACTTCATCATTCATGGCAACTGCTTATGGTAAACGACTCTTGGCTGATGCATCATCTGCTGCTTTTGCAGGTTCGTTGGCAAGCGCGGCTGCGGTTTCATCGTTTGCCCAAACCGAAGATGGGAAACAAATGATTGCTGCTTTGTCCTCGTATGCAACAAATTCCGAATTTGCTGCCTTTAATACGGCACTATCCTCCGCTGTTGCCGCTTCAAACACAAGTCTTGCGCAGTCTTTAGCCACATCCTTTTTCGCCACTTCGCTTGGTTCCGCTTTTGCTCAGGATATGGCACGTTTTGAAGCAACAAATTCCTATAAAGCCATGCAATCAGCAATCTCGGTGGCTCAAGACAGTGTGGCTAAACAGTTAAGGTCAACGTTAATCACCTCCGCACAATCAATCGTTAAAGCGGACACTGGGTTTAGCTTAACCGGGGTTTTAGGTGGCATTACCAACTTTATATGGAACGCGGTTTCGTGGTTAGCTACCAATATTAATCCAATTCGGTTAATTCCTAATTTAACCGGACTTGGACAAGTAGGTGAGCTGATTGAATCCGTGATCGGCGGAACTGTTGGTAGTGCGTTTTATGGAACCGTCACAACGGCGGTAGGTGGCTTTGCGGCATGGTTTATAGCTGGCGTTCCGGCAACGGTCCTAGATTCAATTGTCGGGATTATCCCGATCGTTGGTTGGATTGCGAACGGTGGTAACGCTGCTGAACTTGGTTGGGTTGGTGGGATTACCGGTTGGCTAACCGGGATTGTCGGCTCAACAGTTGGTGCTTATTACGGTGCAACCATGGCGCCAGGCCTTTCTAAAGATGGAAGAGTTGACGCCGTTGTCAGTGGGGTTGCATTAGGGTCAACCATTGGCGGTCTTATCGGGCACACGCTCTCAAACTGGCTGATTTCTTACACCATCGGCATGATCGTCTTCGGTATTGCCGGTGTCATCGTTGTTGCGGCCGGGTTCCTTGGACTGGGACCCATTGTCAACCCGTTGGAATTTATCCTCCTAGGTTGGGTGACGCCGTTGACTGACACGATTGCCAGCTTGATCGGTTCGCCAATCGGTGCTGCAATCGGTGGGATTATCGGCGGTATTGCAGGTTGGTTGCTCCAGTTAGTAGGCGTAAAACTTAACTTACCTGACGCTGCCGGTGTCCTCAAAGGGGTTGCACAATTGCCGGGTATTTCCGACTTGATTGGGACCATTGCTAAGATCTCTTCTAAAGCAGGGAAACTGGTCACCAAAAATCTTGTCATTCGGGCTAAACAATCCTTTGATCCTAGCGAGGCATTAGTCAGTGCCACGGACGGCGATGGTAAGGCGGTCGATATTTCTGATCTTTCTATCGATGGAAGCGTGACCGTCTCTATTCCGGGAACTTATATCCTGAAGTATTACTTCACCAATGCCGCTAATAATAATGAAATCGTTGAACAGCAAGTATACGTCACCGTGACGAGGTAAAAAATATGCATGCAAAAATTGAACTCAAAAATCTGACCCTGAAGAAAAATGAAAGTTTCCAGCCAGAAGCACTTCTTGTTGAGGCGACTGATTCCTCAGGTCATCAGGTTCCGTTAGAGAATTTCCGCATGTCAGGCGAAGTAAAGCCTTGGATTCCAGGCGTTTATCCAATTGTCATCAGCTTTACTGATCCTGAATCCAACCAGCAAATTGAAAACCAAGCATTGGTCACTGTTATTCAATAAGGCTGGTCAGTTTGTTTTTCTCAAGACTAAAAGAGGTCAAATTTTAAAGTTGATTGGCCTCTTTTCTACATAAAATTGTCCCAATCGTTTTTTCAAAAACGATCGGATTCAAGACACTGAAGTTTGGAGGGTATGGATGATGAGTAGGCAAAAACAATTACGGTCCGCGTTGTTGGGCCGCCATGGCAAATTCAAGACAGCTAAAGTTTGCGGAAAATGGATGAAAGCATCGGAAGTTGTTTTGTCTTTTTCTGTTTTGGTCGCATTTAGCTCACTACATCCTGTGACTGCCTCCACAACGGCTAATGAAGAGCAGCCAGCAACCCATACAGTTACAAGTTCAGCTGCATCGGATCGTGCTTCTCCCGACATCACTTCAGTAGCTTCCGGCAGCAAAGATTCATCACCACCGGCTAATAACTCCGAAGCTAACAGCGCCCAGAAAAAAACGGTTCAGCCCTTGGAAACCATGAAGACGGCGACTGCGAATGACCCAGATCCGCAAGCCAAGGAACCGGTGTCAGGTGATCAAAATGAAAAGCACGATTTAACTGCGACTGACCCAAATACGAATCAGTCGCCCAGTATCACAACAGCACCCGTTACCATCGCCCAAAAGTCTTCTTGGACACCGGAAGAAAATTTTCTGAATGCCAATGACTCGAACGGAAAGGCAGTTGCAATTGATGCGATTCAAGTCATCGGAACCGTTCATCCGGCGATTGTAGGTACCTATTTCGTTCAGTATGCTTTTACTGATGCGCCAACCGGTAAAGATGTGTCGCAATTTTCATCTGTCACCGTGACCAATCAAGTTAGTGCTAGTGATAAACGGCAGATAGGCGGTGATGTCTTGCCGCCAACGCCTCCGGAAACAGCGGCTGCAATCAAGACAAAAGACACTTTGTTAGCTAAAAAATCATCATGGACACCGGACATCAATTTTGTGAGTGCTACTAATAGCGATGGTGCGCCGGTTCAGCTCGACGATATTTCGATAACAGGTACGGTTAATCCGGCTTATGAGGGAACCTATTTCATCCGCTTTAGTTTTATGGATCCCAAACTGAAACAGCTGATTGCAAACATGGCGAGGGTAACAGTTGTCAGTAGTCTGGCCTCGAAACCGAATCCGGATGCTTCGGGGATGTTGAAGGTGAAAAATCTATCCTCTTTTTTCCCGTCAACATCCAATTATCCAAGCGCTAAAAATGTGTATCTGCTGGATGATCCGAACTTCAAACCGGATGAGGCTGAGATTGCCAGCTACTTTCATCAATATGTCAATGAATTGCGGGCTTTGAACGGACAGTCGGCGTTGACACTTTCGGAACGCGATACAAGTCGGGCACAACAACGCGTGCGGGCGATTGTTGAAGATTTTAATCATGAAGCCGTTAGTCACGCAACGGAGAACATCGGTACAAACACTGGCATTACGGATCACATGCGGTCTAATCAGGAGATCGCATATTACATGGTGATGGCCTGGTATGACGAGACCGATAACCCGGAGCCGCTTGGTAACGGACATTATGGGCATCGGGCGAATTTAATTTATGGCGGGCCGTCAATGGGCGTGAGTTTTTACCGTCCCCCTGCAGGTAACGCTGAGTTTAGCGATTATTATGCCTTTGAAGCGCCTATTTACACCGACTTAGGCCTTTACCTTAAAGCAAAAGCAATGGCCAACTCGTTAACGAATCCTACCAGTATACCGCTACCTAATATCTCTTTTGTGTATGTCAATGCATCTTTGCTAGCCGAACTCCGCAGCTATCTGAATGCATCACCTTTGGGACAACTTGATGCGACTGCGAAAAGTAATGCGAAACCCAGCTTATCAATAGCATAGTCGCAGAACATTCCTGTAAGATTAAGGTATAATGATGCCCGCAGTTCTAGAGATTTCAACGATGATAGTAATCAAATACAGGTTCTTTTGATAATTCTCACGAAAAAATTGATCGAGTTAAGTATATGCGTGAGAGGATTCTTATTCGACTTATGATCTACAGAGGAGGACAACATGGGAATTTTTAATCGAAAAGAGCAACCGGAGACGCCGGATGTGCTCAACTCATTAAATGAACGCCTGAGCGAAAGCCAGCAGCGTCAGAAACTGGGTGGGGGAAATCAGGAACTCCAGCAGGAAAATACCGGCGATCAGCAAAAAGACGAGCATACAACGGGCAAAACCTTGTCGCCAGAACAGCTTGAGCAACTCAACAGCGCGGCCTCTTTAGCCACTGAAATTCTGAAACCGGCAACCGGCAGCGGGCGTACTTGGTCCATGAACATCTCTGGCGGGACTGAATTAAATTTTGCCAATGATCAACTGACTGTTTATGTCAAAGATGAGCCTGCGTCAACAGCGCAACTGCAACCAGCCACTCCATCTAAAGCCATCACAAGCCAGCCACAAGCAGCCGCTATGCCAGCCCAACCAGAGCCGGCCGAGCCTGCTGCCGAGAAAGCTGATAAAGAATCACTATCAGATCCCAAAACGGTTGTAAGTGATAATACGGATGCAGCAACAGCCAGTCAAGCTGAATCGGCAAGGCAAACACCAGCTGCGGCAGGGGCAAGTGTATCCCAGCTTCAGGCAAAGGCACCAGCCAAAGATGACGATGCCAACACAGCTTCACAAATGAATCCGCCGACAGACAACACTAACTTAACCCGCGGGCCTTATTACGAAGCGCAGAAACAAAATAGTACCTTAATTACGCAAATAGCCGTCCTTCAAAAAATGAACACCCGCCTGGCTTCTCAAATCGAACAATGGCAAACTTATCGCACAAAAACGACGGCTTATTTGAAAGACCTTTCTGCTAAATATAAAGCTGTCCTGGCCGAACATGAAAAGGATCAGCAGGTTGTCAGCGAATTTTCGACCTTGCATCAGCAGCATGAAGAACTCAAGGCTCAAAATGAATTGTTACAGACACAAGTTGCCGATTTGTCCAGTCATCTGGAAGCAGCGGTGTCCGAGCGTGATAAAGCCCAAGCGGCGAAAGAAGCGTTGCAAAACGAGTTAAGTAAACAAATCGTTGCCACTCAAATTGCCGAAACGGATCTTAAGCATGTTCAGGCCGATTTAGCCGCGGCAAAGCAAAGCCAGCAGGAGTTGCAAACGGCATTGTCTGATTCTGAAGCTAAAGTGGCGCGACTATCAGAATTATCTGCCAGTCAGCCAGTTACTGCCGATGCTGAAACCCAAAAGAACGTGGCCGCACTGGATCAAGCCGGGGTGTTCCCGTCAGAAGATGCGCCGGTTTTTGAAAGTGATTTTCCAGAGGCATAAGGTACGTATCTTGGACTCAAGGTACGACCATTAAGAAATGGGGGACTATTGGTGAACTATTTTGTGAATGAAAACATTTTTTCAATGAACTCAGGAACCGAGTTTTCAGCAGCGCAACGATTACGACTTTTCAAAGATCATGATGTACCTGCTAAAATTTTGACACGCAACTATAATCCTTTGTTAATTGACGATTTAAAACGCGTTAAATTAACCCAGTCAGATGTTTTGAACATGTATGATTATTTTCAGGAAGCGACTTTTGTAGAACCACGTGATATTGATATTCGCTATACCGAGGTAATTGATAAGTTTGATTATCATATCGTTGGGGTTGATGCTAATGAATCCCAGATTGTCCATCATGGCAAAGTTGTAGGCAAGGCGTTGGTGGCACCAGCGACAGTCGGTTTGGTGGGTTCGTTGGAATATTACAATGACATGAACGCAACCGTGGCTAAAGATGTTTGGGATCGGCGTGGCTTTAAATCGTCAACGCAGTATTTTCATCCTGATGGCCAGCTCGGACCACAGATTTTTTATAGTCCAGAAGGTGCTCCTAAGCTTGAGATTGTCCGGATGAATGTGAATGGGACGCTCATGAATACCATGTATCAGCTGCTTGATTATAAAGGCCGAGCATGGCGGTTCAATTCGGAAAGTGAGCTCTTTGTTTTCTTCATGAATGAAGTCGTGGCTGCCGAGCCAAGTGTGTTAATAAATGACCGCCCATCGTTGATTAATGAGGTGGCCGCTGTGACGGGCGCTAACGCTAAGTGGCAATACCTGCACAGCGTTCATACCCACAATCCGGAACAAGTCGGTGGTTCAAGAAACTATGTCGATTATCTGAAGCCGCTGTTTGCCACGCACGCCAATGATTTTGACGGGATTATGGTGGCCACTGACGAGCAAAAGCAAGAAATTGAAAAGTTTTTCCACTTTAAACATGTCATGGTGGTGCCCGACAGTTTTGCAGAAACACATGATTTAGTGCCGATTGAAAGTCGCGATCGCAATAAAATTGTCTATCTCGGCCGTATCTCACCGGAAAAAGAGCCACAAGAAGCCATTAAAATATTTGCCAAAGCACGTAAAAAGCTTCCGGAGTTGCATCTGGATTTTTATGGTTATGTCTCTGACGAAGCAACAAATGAAAGCATGGTTGCTTATAGTAAGGAACTTGGTGTCGATACCGCGATCCATTATCATGGTTATCAATCAGAAGATGAACTGGCTAAAGCGCTTGGGACCGCCGCCGCGATGTTGAGTGTCTCGTCATCTGAGGCGTTTGGCATGAATATTCTTCAGGCATTGAGCTATGGCGTACCGGTCATCGGATACAGCGTAAAATATGGGCCTAAACTGTTGGTTGAAAACGGCGTCAATGGTTACCTGGTACCAACAGGTGAAAGTAAAGCTGCTGCCGACAGTCTGGTGAAATTGTTGACGAGCACAGAAGCAGGACGCACGTGGCCGGAAATGGTTCAAGCAGCTTATCAACAATCACAAACATTTAGTGCCGATGCTGCCTGGAAACAATGGGAAGCGCAACTTAGCACCGTCCCAAATCTTTTTCTTCGCTTAGATAGGAGTGCCGAACGATGATATTTTTTATTAATTCCAGTTTTAATCAAAGCAACTCGGGAATTGAACATGCCCAGTTGAAACGGGCCGGGTTGTTTCGTGATCACGGTGAACCGTTTAAAATGATTTTTCGTGAGTGGAACCCGCGATTGCATGATTATTTACAGGCAAACGGTGTCAGCGATGACGAAACTTTAGGGATGTTTGACTATTTCCAAGCTGCTGAAGAAGTGCCAACCAAGATTTTGCATGCCGAGGATATTGACTTTGGCTTGGATCAGCTTAGTTATCAAAAAGAGCCGGAACAATTTCGTTATCTTGTGCTGCGTGGTCAACAGTTTGTTGCAAGAATTAATTATTATCGTGATGATCCAACTGAACGGGTCAGTTCGGTTGAGCAATTCGATGCTTTCGGCAATCTGTACCGAGTTGATTTTTACGATTTTCGCGGCTTCTTATCCTTGTCGCAATGGTATACACCTGATAATAAAGTCGGCACGGAGGTCTGGTATAAGGTTGACGGGCGGCCGGTGCTTGAAACCTTTAACAAGTATGATGCCAAACGGACTTTTACCAAAACCGGCTGGCGGCTGACCGAAGACAATGGCGCAGTGTATCTCTTTTCGGACATCGACGAGTTGACGGTTCATTTTTATAATCGTTTGAACGAGCAATATTGGAACAATAAACGTGCCAATATCTTTATTGTTGATCGATCGCATCTTGGTGACTGGCAACTGCTGCACTTGAGGCGTCCGGCTTATACAGTCTTGCATTTACACAATTCACATGCAGGTGACGCGCAAGATCCGATGCACTCGGTCATGAATAATTTTTATGAGTATGGCTTGATTCACGCCCATGATTATGATGCGATTATTTCCGCCACAGAAAAGCAAACACGGGACGTTCGCACGCGCTTTCAACCTAAGAGTAAACTCTTCACAATTCCGGTTGGTGTCATTCCGGATGAACAGTTTGCACGTCCAAAAATTGCCATGGCGGATCGGCAGCAAGGTAAAGTAATTGTCACGGCACGGGTTGCACCGGAAAAACGAATCGATCATATTATCGAAGCGATTGGCATTGCTAAAAAAGATGTGCCTAATATCTCATTAGATGTTTATGGGTACGTTGATCATCGCGACAATGATGAGGCAATGACCAAGATCAATGCCGCCATTGAGAAGTATCAGCTGCAAGACGTGATTAAACTGCATGATTATGTAAAGGATGTTGGTGCGGTGCAACGCGAAGGGCAAGTGTATGCACTGGCATCGGTGATGGAAGGCTTTAACTTGTCGTTGATGGAAGCAATCAGTAATGGGCTCGTTGGCGTCACTTATGATGTGAACTATGGCCCTAATGAGCTAATTGTTGATGGTGAAAATGGCTATGTTGTGCCATTTGATGATATCAAGGCCATGGCGGCTAAGTTTGTCGACTTATTCACGCATCCTGATAAGCTGCAGCAGATGTCAGATCGCTCTTATGAACTGTCAGATCGTTATTCTGAAGCAAACGTTTGGCACGCATGGGAAGCGTTGTTAGAAGATGCAAAAAAGAAGCCACTGCCATTCACTGAAGAAATCAGCAGTGGCATCGGCGATCAGCGGGTGAAGGATAACGCATAATTTAGGTACAAAACGTACGTTGAAGTTGGGCAGTCTCATTTTGATAGTTAGCAATCAAAAATAAGGCCTCTGGAGGTTGTGTCTCCGGAGGCCTTTTGAGCTTTAAACATCAGTTGGAAACTTCAGACCCACTAATGTTCGTAAATGGAATAGGGTCGTGTTCACGTCACGTGCCAGTTGCAACCATGTTTGATAGCGGAGGCGATTTTGGGGATCGTTCGGCGTTTCCAGTATTTCGGCAAAAGCAAGTGCCTCACCCGTCAATCGATTTTCATAAGTGATCGTGTTAAGCAAGTGATTTTGATGGTTTGCATCGTAATGATTGATCAGCCGCAGTTCGGTAATGTTGTCGATGACGATCTTTTCACGTAAACCATAAATTTCAGAAGGCATGAACGAATCGGTGGTGATACCAATATGAATGGTGATATTAAACGCCGGATAAGTTAAGAAAATGGTGCCAAGCCCGTCTGCGCCAGTGTTGATAGCGGTGGCAAAATAGTTCCCGTTACTCGGGTGACCAAAAAGCGAAAACGCAGCATACAAAGGATACAAGCCCAGCATTTGCAAGGCACCTCCTGCTGACTCGGGGGTAAACCCTTGAAGCCGCTTGCCAGCCAAAACATCATCATAACCGGGAAATTCCTGCATAGCGGTAAATGTTGCTCCTTGGATGGCAGTCAGTTTGCGCACCGCAGTCAGGATGTTTTGAAAATTCGGCATGTGTAATGGATACGCAGCCTCAAAAAGGTGTAATTCTGGGTGAGTGCGAAGTAGCTGCTCGACTTCTTTGAATTCAGTCGGGTTCGTGAGCGCCGGCGGTTGAACGATGACATTTTTCCCGGCCATGATTGCCTGTTTAATTTGGGGAAAATGGCGCATATTAGGCGAGCTTGAACTGATGAAGACAGTTGTGAAATTTGGACTTTTGAAAAACGCATTAAGATCGGAAAAAAAGACGGTTTCCGGATGCTTTTCCCGGATTGTTGCCATTTCTCGCGCTGTTTCTGTGAATGCTGCAGTTAATTGCCACTTTTCTGAAATGTCTGCGGCGTCAATGAATTCCAATGCATTCTCATTACCCCCGATGATGCCGTATTTCAGCATGCTAATCTCCTCCGCGTGTTGAATCTTTTCTTTCATTATAACTAGTGCCTGGTGATTTAGGCTGCGGTTTCTGGCCGAATTTCAGT
>OBZZ01000783.1_pt1 | contig 11824 bp, 7 predicted proteins | sample 1501451 | NCBI WGS metagenome assembly OBZZ01 (sample SAMEA2580274, study PRJEB22360) | human gut metagenome | biome: human gut; feature: human-associated habitat; material: faeces | place: Denmark | collected 2008/2010
ACGACCATCGGCGGGCTCCCCCCCCCGGGGGGGCCGCCCCCCGCCATGAGGACTTCTTCGCTCGTGCCGTGGTAGATGGGCATGCTCACGTCGATGGAGGGGATCTCGACCCAGCTCATCATGGGGTCGCGGTCAAAGATGAGCTGCTGGGCGTAGGGCTCGATCTGGTCGGCGGGGAGCTCGGTGGCCTCGGCCGCCAGCTGCTCGTTAAAGGAGCGCGCCTGGAGCAGGATGCGCTCGCGCTCCTCGGCAGACAGCGCGTCCACGGTGCTGGACACCGTGCTGATCTGGTTGAACACGCCCGAGGCCTCGAGCCGGTCCAAGATCCACGGCCAGGTCATAAGGCCCACGCCAATAAGGATGATGACGATGGTGATGAGCCGGTCGGCCCAGCGCGGCAGCCGCTTGCGGCGGCGCTTGGGCTTTGGTTGAGGTTTGGGCTGAGGGCTTGAGCCACCGTTGGCCGCGGCGTTATCGCTCTTCATGTGTTTGGCACCCTGCGCCATCGCCGATCACTCCTTTACAGCTCAAGTTGTCTAAACAAATAATAGCCGATTCGCGAGCCCCTACCCCGGACAACGCAGCCAGACTGCATTATCCGGACTACCTAACCTCGCTCAACCAATCAGGCCATATGTTGCTTTCATCGTCTCGACTAGCTGTGTCGTCGTTACGCCCGCAACCCCGATCTGCTTCAGATTGATGTCACTCGCCTCACAGTCTTTAACAAACGCAAGCATATCGTCCTTCAGCTCTTCGACTAGGTTGACACCCGCCGACTCACCAAGCAGCTGAGCAAGCCTCAGCGCATCGCGTTTATGCTTTTTGACCTTCCTCGAGTCAACGTTCTCCCCGGCTTCCCTTCTAGCTTTTAGGTCGAGATACGCCTTCGCTTTGAACGGGACAATGTATTCCGTATCCAGGACCGAAACACCGTCTACTGTCCGAATTCCCTGAAGAAACAAGCTGTAGTAGGCATCGTCCAACAAAATAGCCGAAAGACTGCTTATGTTTTCATCAACGTGAATTGGCGTCACATCAACTCCCTCACGACCCTTTAGAAAGTCGGGGCACTTCGCGAAGAGCTCGATCATATGGGGATAACCCGGCCTCTTTGGTTCCGTAAACCGATAAAAACACGAGGCTTCGCTTTCACCCCAGCCGCAGCGGTAGCCGCCATCACGCACCAAGGTCCATATGGCTTCGGCCGTCTGAGGCAACCGGTCATCGGCGACAATGACCACATCAAAATCGTGGGTCGCCCTAAACGAAAGTCCCGCCTCCGCGAGCAAAATGTCGCATGCTGTGCCGCCGATAAGGGCATACGACCCTTCAGCTTCCTGCATATGCTGCCGAAATACCTGGAGACCTTCTACAGCGCTTCCTGCCATGGATATTCCTTTCCAAACATGTGATCGAGTTCGAGCTGAATTCGTTCATCGTCGATTGCCGCCAAAGATAGCGCAAGTGAGATGTCGTCGATACGGGAGGAGTCGGCAAACACGGGCGCATAGCGCCACACTTGGATCATCGCCGTTTCGTTATCCGGCAGCTCCCCGTCTGCGACTTCAAGGTCGCTCAGTTCACGCCATGTACTTCTTAAGACGGCCTTTTGCTCCATGCCCGGCGCAGCGAGCATCGAACGCACAGCGAGCGCCGTCTCCCCAGCGTCAGCAAGACCGTCAACCCGCGGCGTCTTCCTAGCAAAAAAGACCTTCGAGACAGGCGAAGAGAGCTCCGCCATGTGCTCACTGAGCAGAAGATCAACGGCCACGGGGAACACAATGACACGCCGTTCGCGCCGCTCGCGCCTTGCGAGCCCCCTGTCTACAAGCTCGGTTACGGCCTCACTCGCGCGGCTTGCCGAAATCCCAAGCGCACGACAAAGGTCATCGGAATGATATGACTCCTGCCCTGCTCCCCAGATTGCGGCAGCCTGCGCGTTGGATGACATCTTGGTCGCGCGATTATGAAATCTAGTGCCGCCCCTCTCCGTGCAGGCCGCGCCCATAAATGGAAGAAAGGCCTGTCTACCAGGGCAAACAAAGGGGATTCCTTGTGCGACCAATGCCTTGCGCTGGCGCGCATCGGCATCAGGAAACGAAACGACGACAGGAGCCTCCGCACGCAAGGCTAGCTGGCTATAGACTCTCTTAGCCTCGGGAAGCCCAACGCCAGTAGGCAAACTTGCAAGCAAAAAAGAAAAACCGTTTGCGTCAACGGCGCGGATCTCAATCGACCGCAGATGCAGCGGCAAGCGTACGGATCCAGGCCAAGTTTTAGCCTTGGCGGAGAGGCCTAGTGCTTCTTGTAAGTAGGTAAGCGCTTCGTTCATTTCCATCTTTTTCGCTTAGTTCCAGTTTATATTGGAATTATACATAATTTTCGGAAATAACAAGATTTCTATCAGGCATAGGCCCGTATTTGAGTTTTCAAAAAGTCGCGAATCGACAGAGTGATTCGGGATACAATAGCTACAGGAAACGACGCATCCCGCGTAAGTGATCGAAAGCGCGGGCGGCCTAGTTTTCTGGTTTTGTTAAATGCCCGGGCCTCTAACCCCGGGCATTCTTATTTGCGCTTGTTGCGGCGCAAATGCCTTCTACCGTCCGCACCGCGCGAGCGCCTACGGACCTTAAACCGAACCTCATACGAGTCAAGAAACGCGATGACGGATGAGTCCGCACCGGACGGTAAAGGCTGCCTGTGTTGTCCAAAAAGAACGGGGCAAACTCCAGCGCGGAGTCTGCCCCGAAAAGAGAGTGGCAAAGCAAGAACGTCGATGGACGAGAAAAGTGTCCGCAAGTCTCATGACCATCACATCCCACCTGCCAAAGGGATGGGCGAGTGAGTGTTACTCCTGCTCGGACTCCTCAGCCTGCTTACGGCTGCGGATGAGGTGCGCCACGCCAATGCACAGCACCGCGCCACCAGCGATCCAAGTGAAGGTCACGCCGTTGAGGCCGGTCAGCGGGAGGCCAGAACCCTTCTTGTTCTTGATGGTGAGGGGAATCATGGTCGTGGGCGCGTTATCTTCAATCGTGGCAGTGACCATATCGGAACCAGGAGTCACGCTGAGCTTTTTAAGCGTGCCGTCTGTATTGAATTCAGGCGTCACCGTGATTTCGAAGTCGGCGATGGTGTTGTAGCCCGCAGGCGTCTTGCTCTCGGAAATCAGGTATGTGCCCGCAACAAGCCCGGGAATAGAGACCTTGTTGCCCGCCCCCTCGGTTTCAAACGTATAGGCGTCGTTTACGTTGTCGCTGAAGCTGCCGTCTTGCTTCAACCATTTTTCAACTTTTTTATTGGACCCTTCCGTGATCATTTTGACCTTAAACCCCGCAACGAGTTTGGCGTTAGCGTTGTTCGGGTCAGTCTTAGTTACATCGAGACCAAAGACGTAGTCAGTGACCTTGTCCGACTTAGAAGTGCCCTTATCATTAGTCACGGGATTGTTGGAATAGACAAGCTTGACCTCATTGGTGTTACCGGTGGTCGTGTATTCGGCATCGCTGGTGAGCTGAGCTTTGTAGGTCACGACGACCGTGGAGTCTTTGTCGACAGTGATTGCAGCGCCGTTCTCGCCCTTGACGGCCTTGAGGTCATCGAACTTGACTGTAAGGAGCTCGCTGTTCTTGACGGTATCCTGCGCCGCAGCGACGTTCGCGCTGAACCCGGACTTGACCTCGGTCTTGGCCTTGGTTTTGCCGTCGACGATGTAGACGTGGAGGCCCTCGGGGGCGTTGTTCTCGCCCTTGATAACGATGAGGCCCTTGCTCAGCGTATCTTGGAATTCATAGTAATACGTACCGTACGAGGCAATATTATCTGCAACGCTACCGGTCAGCCTGTAGTCAATTTCCTGTCCGATCCAAGCATCGCCGCTGTTCTTCCAGTAGCTCTCTTCAGCATCGGCAGCATCCTTACCTGCAGTGTCGTCGAGAATCTTTTTGTCGACCCTGGGGATACTGGTCTTCTCGGTAACGACCACGGGATCACCGCCAACAATCGCGAAGATCGGAGAGGTGCCAGTGTTCGGCTTGGCCTGATTCGTAAGACCATCAGACACGAAGAGATAATAGCCATCACCGTAAAGGCCAGCTTCATTAGTGTTCGGGCGCGTCCACGGAGTACCTGCGTTAAGGGGATCTCCCGCAGCGGTCTCCGCCTTAACACCTTGCTTCATGCCTGAAACCGCAGCCGCAATTTCATAAAGCACATCGCCGGGGGCAACACGCGTACCGTCGCTGCTGGATGCAGTGCTGGCAGTGCCATTCACATTTTGAGAAAGCCACTCAGCCACAACAGAAGCTGAAGCATTCTTATCGAGCTTCTGGGTGGGGTCTTTCTTCACGAGTTCCTGATACTCAGCAGATCCCTTAATGGCGACAATCACCTTGGAGCCGATAGCATCATTTGCCCATTCAATATCAGAAGCAACCTTGCCATTGTCTTTCTCGTCAACGACTTTTGCCTTGAAGATCTGATAGGCCTTGAACGTATTGCCTTGGTTATCCTCGGCAACCTTATTGATGGTGATGCTGTTATTCGGAGCCGCCACATCCTCAGCAAACGCCATCGTGACGGGCGCCATAACTCCGCCGAAGCTCAGCGCTGCTGTGAGGCCGGCGGTTACTGCCAGGCGTGCGATGTTCTTGCTCATGCTCATCTTCTTTTCCTCTGCTTTCTGCTCGAATTCCATTTGATCTAAATCTGTCTGTCTGTGTCTTAGCATCTGCTTCGCTACGTCTCGCCCCGCTCTCTGTGGGGCTGCCAGCTACTCTTTATGGCTGCCACCTCCCCGCTTGATCAGGAGCGCGACCACGATGAGCGCGGCTCCGGCGACCGCTGCGGCGGCCACGGCGTACATTGCCATATCGCCAGTCGAGGGCATAAAGCCTCCGGTGGTAATGCTAGGGGGTGTGCCGGTGGGCGTATTAACGATCGACGCCTCCAGGCTGCCCGTCGACCCGTCCGCGCTGTCGGCGCGCAGGGGCGACTCGGCCGTGATGGTGAGCTTGGGCTTGGCGGCGGCCACCTGATCGACGTCCAGGCCCTCGGCCTTGACCGTCACGGAACGCATGCCCTCAAAGGCGGTGTAGCCCTTGGGCGCCTTGAGCTCGCGGACCTCCAGCTTGCCCGAATCCACGCCCGAGACGGTCACGCGGCCGTCCTCGCCCGTGGTGACGGTGGCCTTGCCATCCGCACCCCACGTGCCATCGGCCGCCAGCGTGCGACCGCGGTCGTCGGCGATGTTCAGAACCGCTCCGGGCAGCGGCTTGTCGCCGTCGCTGCCGCGCTTGGTGAGCGCGAGATCCCAGGTGTAGGCGCACGCGTCATCGCTCGGCGTGCGGGTGAATCCGGCGTCGCCGGACTGGTCGGCAAAGGGAGAGCGCGGGTAGCGCAGGTACACCTCGTTGGGGTTGCCCTTGGCGATGCCGTGGCTGCACGCGCCGTTGAGCGGCGCATTGTACACGGCGACCACGCGGGCGCCAGCTGTGAAGGCGTCGGCCCCGCCGAGCGCGGCGATCAGGTCGCCGGTGCGCACGGTGAAGGTCTTACCGTCGACCGAGACCCTGCACTGGGCCGTGATATCGGTCCAACCCTTCGCGGGCTCGGTGCCGACGCGCCCGTCCTTGCCGGCCGAGACGGCACCGAAGCCGCCGTCCGCGCCCGCCGCCACGTACACGCGCATGCTCGCGGCCACCTTGGAGGGATCGAGCCCCGCACTCATAGTATCAACGAACTGCACCGTATAGGTGTCGTAGGCGGTAAGACCCACCGGGACCGTGGCCGAGAGGCGCCAGTACAGGTCGTCGGCGACCGTGGCGTCGGCGGCCTTCTGCCAGGCGGCGGTGCCGTCCTCCAGCACATGCTTGGCGACCTTGGGGGTCGCCGCCTTGGGCTTGACGGTGACGGCGCTGCCGCCGACCAGGGCCATGATCGGCGCGGTGCCGGCCTCGTTCTGGGCGATGGCGTCGTCGTCGGCGACGATGAGCCAGTAGCCACAGGGCAGCTCGGCCGTCGTGCCCGCGTTAAGGGCCACGGACTTGGCGCCAGAGCTCTGGAGGGAACGAGCGAGCTGTGCGCTCAGCGCGCTCGTAAGGTGGGAATCGGTGTTGAGCCACTCGGCAGCTTCCTGCGCGGTGGTCTGGGAATTGGGCATGCCGGCGCTGTGCAGCACAGGCAGGACGGCGTCGCGCACGGCGTCGCTTGCCCAGGCGAGGTCGGTGGCGATCTTGGCGTCGCTGTCGCCGTCGACGACGTTGGCGCTAAAGATCTGGTAGGCGTCGTAGCTGCTCGCCACGGTGCCGCTCACCGTGATAGAACCGGTCGCGGTCGGCGCGGCCTGCGCGGAAGCGGGGAACACAACCGCGCAGGTGCCGATCAAGAGGGCAAGCAGCGCAAACAAGATCGGGAAGGAGCAAGCTCTCTTATTCACGACGCTCACCTCCCTTCGCATTCGCCTCGCGACGAATGTGCATCCAGGCCGCAGCAGCGCAAAGCACCGCCGCGCCGGCAAGGTACGTCAGAGTGACACCCGACATACCAGAAAGGGGCAAAGAGGTGGAGTAGGTGTTGGTGAAGGTGGGGATGGAGGTATCGGTGAGGTCGTGGTCCGTGTCGTTGGTCACTTCGTTGCCGTCGCGATCCCGAATCTGCTTGTAGGTCGCAGTGACGTTGATCTTGTGGTCAGTGTTATCAACTGCATTGACCGTAATCTGATAGACCGACTTGTCGTACTTATAGTGCGCAAACGGCGTGTTCGGCTGCTGTTCGCGGACGTAATAAGTAAAGGTCTTGCTTGCACCGCGGCCAGTGGAGTCAGCCGGAAGTTTGTTGAGTTGATCGAGTTTGTACTCGATCTTGTCGAAGCTCAGGGTCTGGGACTTGCCGCCGTCGGCAGTGGTGATAATCTCGCCGTCGGGGTCGGTCATAACCGTCTTGGGACTATCGAAGTTCTCGTTATCCGCAAACTCGAGCGTGAACTCCTTCATCTCGCCACCCTTAACGACCTTGGTCGCCTTAGGGATCCAAACGCCAGTCGAGTCGTACGCGGTACATACGTTAGTGAAAGTCGCCGAACCGTCCTCACAGATAATTTGATAATAGCCGTCGACATTCTTCGCGACACTCCACGTTTTTTTGTTAATCCACTTCCCAGACTTATCGAGTTCGTACTTGGTCCCGTTGACGTCTGTAATCGTGTAGTTATGGATGAGAAGTTCCTTCTCTTCGTTCGGATTATTTTCACTCAGAACAGTCATGAGCTTGGTCGGCTTATCCTGGGTCCGCACCACAATCTCATACACACTGGAGTCGCACGTGATGTCAGGATCATCGCCGGCATCTTCGACCAAGTAGTATGTGATTTCGTTACCCGTGCCACCCGTTGCGAACTGTTCACCAAGGTCAAACGTGATATTGCCGCTTGCATCATTTTTTGCAGTTCCAACCTCGGTGCAAACGTTACGATTGAATGTCGCGCTAGCCAAAGGGTCGGTTGAGTCCTTGCGGTAGACCCTAAAGGTAAACTGATTCTCTTCGAGCCCCTCGTTCACATTTGTCTGCGAATTACGTAGTACCTTGGTCGCCTTGAGCTTGAGGCTCGGATAGACATACGTGTCCTCAGGCACGCCCATGTACAGGTCGCCGTTCGACATGATGCCGCCGCCATGGTCCCAGGAATAGTTGCCGGTGATGAACGTTGTCGCAACTTTTTGCGCATTGATCGCGGCTTCGTCTTGAGCTGTAACACCCGAGCTCAGGCCGATGCTTTTATATACCTGCACGCCACCGTTAGCGGGGATAGTAATGGCTTGCGTAAGCTCTTTACTTCCCTTGTATTTGGCGTCACCGCCGCCAAGCATTTTGCCAATCACCGCCGCGATCGGGGTCTTATGATCCTCCGCCGCAAGGAAGAAGTCCGCGTGGCCGTTTTCGCGAAACTCTTTGGCATTGTAGGCGTCAGCATCCTGGTTCTTTTTGTGTTCAAGGCCTTCGTAGCCACCAGCGGATAGGTGAGGGGTGCCTTCGTTACCGCTATTCTTTTCAGAATTATAATCAGCTTTTGCGTCCTGCTGATCTTTGGCAGACGAATTGCCAAAGATTGCTGTGCCCTCAGTGTTCGTTACCAACGTCTTGCCCGTAGGGCAGACTGCAACGCCACCGCCATAGCCGCCAGCGGTATTGGCGCTAATGTACGAGTTATATATGAATAGCCTACCAGCAGTCTTCTCCTTGCCCAAATCCGAGTTTCCCTGGACAAAGATACCGCCTCCGCCCCAGTCAAAGCGAGACATGCAAGAGTTATTAGTGATGTAGACTGGGCTATCGTTTGACGACCCATTTATCATCGCGTCAACCATCTGGCCCACTCGAATGCCAGCACCTTCAGATCGGTAGCTCACGTTAGAGGCAATAATTCCTCCCGTGATTTTCAGCCACGCCATACCCGTACGGGATTGCTCATTACGGTCGACATCCGTGACATAAACGCCGCCGCCTGCTTCCTCAGAATAGTTGCCCGTGATCTGGCCGCCCGAAATGGTGACATGAGTACCGTTTCTAGCGGCAAGTCCAGCGCCGCCATGATCGCCATAACCATCATGGCAACAGAAATTGGCATATTTATTGTTCGTAATGTAACCGCCGGAAACAGTAACGCTGCCGCCATATTCGGCCATGATGCCGCCACCAAAGCCAGCAGAATCAAGCGTGCTGTTGCCGGAGATTACGCCATTAGTTATGGTGACCGTGGAGCCTTTAGCATACACACCGCCGCCACTAGGAGCACTATTGCCGGCAATTACGCCACCGGTCACATTAAGGGTCGAGGCACTACCTTTCTCGTTGGACACCATAATGCCCGCGCCCGAGCTAGAAGCGCCACAAACATAGCCGCCGCTCATGTTGACGGTAGAGCCGTTCTCGGCATAGACCAAGCTGCTAACCCTGCCGCCTTTCTTTTGCGTGATCACGCCGCTCACAAGGTTAAACGAGCCCTTGCCGTTGTTGTTATACAGATTGATGAGCCTTAGATTTGCGTTGCCGCTGCACGCCACGATGGCGCCTTTAATATCAACGTCATGTTTGACAAGCGTCTCGGTTGTCCCTGTACCACTTGGGGTCGATTTGGTCACGTAGTAGGTAAGATTAGACGGAATGCCATCAACGTAATTTAGCTCGGCTTTCTTGCCATAATTATCGGGATTCAGGTACTGCCCCTGATCAGTAAGCTGCTGGCCCTCGATGAGCGTCTCATTCGCCTGTGCGGAAACCTTAATTGTAAGTGTTGCGCCGTTAGCAATATCAAATAACGGCTTGTCGGTGTTCAAGCACTTAATCTTATGACCGTTTAGGTCAAGGGTGATATTGATAGGGTTATCGTCAGTTTGTTCAAGCCTAATCTCACCGCTGTATTCAATATCGTTAACAAGCTTAAAAGTAGCGGAGCCATTTCCATCGCGAAATTTCTTGTCAGGAAGCTTCGCGCTGAGTTCATCTCCTCCGCTGATTTCATAAGTCGATTCATTTTCTGCAGCAAGTGCGATTGCGCCCTCGCCGTTAGCACTATCATCCGCAGACTGAGCATCACCCTCGGCCTCCGTGTCATCGGACGACAGGCCTGCCGCGCCAGCGTCACCAGAGGTCTCGTCGCCCTCGGTCTCGTCACTATTCTGGTTTTCGGTATCCCCGTTGTTGGTGTTGTCTACATCAGTAGACTCAGTTGAGGAACCCTCCATCACAGTTTTCTCGGCTGCACCCGCCTGACCATCGTTGGCGATGGCCTGCGAGATCGGGGGCATGACGAGCGACAGTACCAAGCTCAAAACGGAGGCTCCGCACAAAACGCCTGCCAGTACACGGCGCGTCGCTTTTTTACGCTGCTTAGATTTTTTTCTGAATTTGCTTTCATCGATGTCTCCTCCTCAAGAGACCGCGATCTTGCTCTTTCACTATCAAACGTATCTGCGCAATCTGTAATTGCGCACGTTTATTGTAAAAATTGTAACGATTGTTTAGACATCTGAGCAACAAAACCGACATTTTTGTAGCGGATTCTCAATTCTCTTGAAATTTGCTCAGATTTACCTTCGTTTATTCGCTATCTATTTTTTGTTTCTACTGGTAATTTAGTTGCACATCATTTTTTAATGGCATTAGATTTTTTTGCACAAATTTTTGCTAAAGAGCAAACATCCTGCTCACGGTCGAAAATCGACCGTGAGCAGGATGTCATCAACCGGAAGAAATATCCTACCAAACTGATGAGAATATCTTTAACTCATCGGTAGTCAGAAGCGTAATGTTCAGACAACCATATTGGTATTTGCGCGCAGATTGCAGGCATCAACTCGCCCAAATCGCCTGAGGCCACCGCAAAGGCGCCTATCCCCATTGTGGCGGTTCTCCCCCGGCGCTACAGCAGATGCTCCTCGATAAAGATCGCGATGCCGTCTTTGTCGTTGCTCGCGGTTACAAAATCAGCTGCGGCGCGGGTGGCGTCGCTGCCGTTTGCCATGGCCACGCCCACGCCGGCGTCGGCCACCATGCAGGTGTCGTTATCGGCATCGCCAAACACGCAAATGTTCCGGAGCTCCATGTCGTTGAGTTCCGCCACGCGCACAAGGCCGCGCGTCTTGGACACGCGCGGATCCATGAACTCGTAGAGCCGCTGCGTGGTTTGCAGAGCCGCCGCCTTAACAGTGTTATCGGCAAACGTCGACGCCCGCTCAATCACCCGCGGCATTACCTCGGGCGCCATGGTAAACATCACCTTGGGCTGCGGCTCGCGCAAAAACTCAGCAAAATCGACCACCTGGTAGGGCACGCCGTCGACGCGCGACAGATGCTCGACGCACGCGTTGCTCTCGGGCACGTAGAACACGCCGTCTCGGGGACAGACGGGCGTTGCCGGAAGGTCCGCCATGTGCTTGCAGATACGCGCGATGGTCTCGCCCGGCAGTGGATAGCTCAGCTCGTTGATGCCGTGCGCGCGGTCGATGACCTCGGCGCCACCGCAGCCCACGAGCACGTCCACCAGGCCTTCGATGCCCCAGAGCTCGTACATGGCCTCGGTCGCGTGGGCGTCACGCCCGGTGCACAGGCCAAACAGCACGCCGCGCTCGCGCAGGGCGCGAATCGTCGCCACGGTGCGCGGGGACACCGTGTGCCGGCTCGTGAGCAGCGTACCGTCGATATCGCAAAACACGGCTTTGGTGTGGCTGAAGGTTGTGTCCATGGGGGCCTTTCTGGGTTGTGCGGCGGTGTGGGGTGTATTTGCAAACGGCGTACATGGTATACCAAGGCACAGGCGCGGCCCGTCAAAGCAAAAACCACCACAAAGGTGCCTGGCCCCTTTGCGGTGATCGCGGCGTCTACGGGCCAAACCATCACAACATTCGACGTTTTTCGGCAAAATCGCGATTTTCATCGAATGTTGTGGTAGCGCGCAGAGATGTGGTGTAAGAGGCGGGGCATGCCCCGCCTCTTCTCTTTCTTGAAAGGGAGGGGACACCGCCTAGAATTCGTCGTTGGAGTAATGAAGGTGACGAATGGAAGGAAAGGCGATGCCCCAAGAAGAGAGTGTACTGCGCCTCGGCCGCGACGAGGCCCTCGAGGCGGCGAGGCTTTGGCAGGAGTGCGGCGACGCGCGCGAGTTCGCGTGCAGGGTGCTGGGCGGCGTGATGAACGCGCTGATGGACTCCGAGGCCCAGCAGATGTGCGGCGCGAGCCGCAACGAGCGCAGCGACGGCAGGGAGAACAGCCGCAACGGCTAACACCCCCGGGCGGTCCAGAACGGCGCGGGGGGCCCGAAAGG